>BFBZ01000735.1_pt1 | contig 27119 bp, 28 predicted proteins | sample 1888401 | NCBI WGS metagenome assembly BFBZ01 (sample SAMD00112614, study PRJDB3348) | symbiont metagenome | host: Chara braunii
TCGACAGGAACATGCCGAGGTCGACGATGGCGTCCTTGGCATAGAAGACCGTGAAGACGAGGATGGCGACAAAGGAGGCGAGAATGGGGATTTCGCGCGAATGCGGCAGCTTGCCCTGCTCGACCGTGTCGCGGATCTTCTTTTCCGTCGCCTCTTCGGTTTTCGAGTCCTTGTCGGTCGCGTCAGACATCGTGTCCTAGCCGCGCGACGTCAGGCCGCGGCGTTCTGGTTCGAGGGAAGCTCGAAGGCTCCTTCGCGCGACAGGCGCACCGTCGTCGAGGCGATCGTCTTGCGCGCCGCTGCGATGTCGGCGGCGGGGATCCCGTCCGAATCCATGCCGAGTTCGGACTCGATCATGCGCCGCGACCGCGCGCCGATCGCCGACAGCACGGATTCGGCAAGTCCCGCCTGCGCGCCACGCAGGGCCAAGGTGAGCAACTCGGTCGACAGTCCGTCGAACAAAAGCACGCGCGCCTTCTGGGTAAGGAGCGGGATATCCTCGAAGGCGAACAGCCGCGCCCTGACCCCGTCGAGATCAGGCGTGCCGGCCGCCTCCAGATCCTGCATCACGTCCTCGAGCTGAGACTTGTCCATCTCGTTGAGCATGCTGGCGACACGCGCCTGACCGGCCGATGTGTCCCTGGTCGAGGTTTCCGTCAGTACGCTCGTGCGCAGCCGGTTTTCGACGATCTTGGCGGCGGTCTCGGGAATAGCGGCCATCGTCACCATGCGCTTGATGATCTGGCCGCGCATCGGCTTCGTCATGGTCAGCAGCACGTTCGCCGCTGCCTGCGGCGAAAGTTTCGACAGCACCATGGCCGAGGTCTGCTGATGCTCGCCGGCCAGGAAAGCGCCAAGCCGCGCCGGCTCCAGCTTCTCAAGATCGGGCCAGATTGGCGGCGGTCCTTCCGGCGCGACCTCGAACCGGTTGTCGCCCATGATGGCGCTCATCTCTTCCGGCGATAGCGATTCGTTGAGGATGGTGTCCATCCGGTCGGCGGAATCGAGCAGGCCGGCACCTTCGGTGAACTCGGCTTCGAACTCGGCGACGATGCGTTCGAGGTCGCTCTGCGGAATCGTGCGCAACAGCCGGGCGCCCTCGATGAGTGCCTTCAGCTCTTCCTGCTTGAAGAATTTCAACAAGCGGCTGGCCGACGGCTTGCCCATCGCCACCAGGATCGCAGCGGCCTTCTGCGCGCGCGTCAACGTTGCCAGCGTCGTCATGCCCTATGCCTCAGCTTCCCTTGGCAACGCCCGTTGTCCATGCCTATGCGCCCTTCGCCCCGGCGATGATCTCGGTCAGCCTGATCCCGAAGCGCGACGGGTCGCTCTCCAGAACCGTGATCTCGCCGCGCGCGATCTTGCGACCATTGACCACCACATCGACAGGTTCGCCGATTCGGCGGTTGAGCGCCACTGTCGAGCCCTTCTGCAGAGCCATCAGATCGGACACCGGCATCTCGGTGCTGCCGAGGATGATCTGCACATCGACGGGGATGTCCATGATGATATTCGAATTGGCGCCGGACGCCTTTGCATCCGGGCGCTTCTCCTCTTCCTGGAGAACGCCGCGCAATTCTTCTATGGCGCGGTTGAGCTGCTCGTCCGGCTGGTCGGGTTCGGCTTCTACCTTGGTCTTGGCCATCGATCGTCTCCAAAAGCACGTGCTTGCCGGGCGTCAGCCCCGCACCAGCCCGTCGATAAAGTCCTGTCCGGCATCGTAGGGTTGCTTGATGCGGACGGTGTAGTTCTGCCCCAGCTTGCCGAACTCGCAAACGAACAGCGTCTTGTTGCGCGCGCTAAGCCGAGCCCGTGACTGCGCCGTTTCCTCGAATTCAATGACCTGGCCGGCTTCGAAATTGGCGAGGTCACCAAGCGTCAGCCGCGCCAACGGCATGGTTGCCTCGAGCGCCACGGTCGAACGCATCACCTCTTCGGAGAAACGCGCGCGCCAGTCGGAATTCGTCGCCGGGCTGTCGGTGCCGGCATGGGTGCCCAGCAGGATGCGTTGCGGGATCATCACCGCGACCGTGCCGGTATCGGTCGGCGTGGAGATGCCGAAGACGATGCGGACCGCCGCGCCATCGCGCAGCACATAGCGCCTCGCTTCCATGCCCGACATCGCGCGCGAGAGTGGCAGGCGCAGTTCAAGCGGATGGCGACCGGCATTGTTCAGGGCCTGCGCCACCTCCTGGAACACCAGGGTCGAGACATCGATCTCGATCTGCGACAACGGCCGCTCGATGGGCGAAACCGGCAGGTCCGGGTCGCCACCGAACAGCGCGCAGACCATGACGGCGATCGCCGGAGCGTCGATCACCAGGGTCATCGTGTCGGACGACGCCGGCGACGCGACCACGCTCATGGCGAAGGTATCGCCGACATGCGAGCGGGCGTCGGTGACGCGGCCGACCTCTACCGCCCGCAGGTCGACGCTGACTGGAGCACCGAGTTCACTGGCCAGGCGCGTTCGCAGCAGCGGCACCGCATTCTCAGCCATCATACGACCCGCACCGATGACCTGGGCAGCCTCTCCACTGTCGCCGACCAGACGCTCGATGACCAGGGAGCGAATCTCCGACGGACTATCCAGGTTCGTCATGACGCCACGCGGCCTTTTGTATCGTCGCGCATCGATCAGGCGGCCTTCTTGTCGGCGACGCCGGTGTTCATCGTGCTCTGTTCGACGGCGTCGATCGTCGGCCGCTCATAGGAAGAGATGGTCTTGCGTCCGAATTCGATCGCAACCTGCGGCAGCGCGCCGTTCATGTAGGCCAGCAGCGTCTGCTTGACGATGATGTAGAGGCGGTTCTTCTTCTCGCGCACCGTCTTGACCTTGGTCGCGACCGGGCCGACCACGGCGTAGGACAGGAAGATGCCGAGGAAGGTTCCCACAAGGGCGGCACCGATGAGGCCGCCGAGGATTTCCGGCGACTGGTCGAGCGCGCCCATCGCCTTGACCACGCCGAGCACGGCGGCCACGATGCCGAGCGCCGGCAAGCCGTCACCCACCGACACCAGGGCGTGGTAGGCCTTCATCTTGTCGGTCTTGATTGTGTGGATCTCCTCATCCATCAGCGCCTCGATCTCATGCGATCGTGCATTGCCGATGATGATGATGCGGCAGTAGTCGCAGATGAAATGCGTGAGGTCGTGGTTCTTGAGCACCGTCGGGAACGCCTGGAAGATCGCCGACTCCTCGGGATTGTCGATATGCGCCTCGACCTCGCTGCGCGACTTTGAGCGCAGCTCGCGCATCAGGCTGTGCAGGACGCCGAGCGTTTCAAGATAGTCCTGCTCCTTCGGCACCGCCTGCTTGAACGCCTCGAGGATGGCCTTGCCGGTGTCCTTGACCGTCTTCATCGGATTGGCGACCAGGAAGGTGCCGAGCGCCGCGCCGCAGATCACCACGGCTTCCCAGGGCTGGACCAGCACCTGCAGATGCCCACCCATGGCCATGAAGCCACCAAGGACGCAGCCGAGCGTCACCACAAGTCCGATCAGAATGCCCACGAACGGTCCTTCCGCATTAATCTTCGGCTCATGGATAGTCCGCGTGCCTTGTGCGGGGCTTGAATCGAACGCATCCGCCGTTGCCGGATCGGCCGCTCCGGATCACCCGGCGATTCAGCTTCGCGCAAGGAAGTGAGGCTATCCTTCGTGGATTAGGTTCTGCCGGAGGCACGTCCTTGCTTAATACCTTTACCAGCTACCAGCTCATAGCAAAAGACATCACCAAGTCGATCACACAGATCAGCAAGCAGCCTGTGGTCGATCGCGACACCAAATATTATCTGGACAACATCACCAAGGTGAAATCGATCGACGACTTCGTCAACAATGATCGGTTGTTCAAATATGCGATGAAGGCCTTCGGGCTGGAGGAAATGGACTATGCCAAGGCCTTCATGGTCAAGGCGCTGAAGGAAGGTGTTTCCGATCCCAACAGCTTTGCCAACAAGCTGACGGACAAGCGCTACGCCGATTTCGTGTCCGCCTTCAATTTCGCGGCCTACGGCGCGGATGCGACCATCTATAACAAGACACAGCAATTCACGACGGCGAACTACGCCAAGCAGGCGCAGATCGCCGGTCTGGATCCCAACTCGGCCTATGTGAAGGGCGAGACGGCCTACTACATGGCCAACATCACCAACGTTAAGTCCGTCGACGACCTGATGTCGGACAAGCGGCTGTACACCTACGCCCTGGCATCGGTCGGCCTCGATGCAGCCACCGAAAACGGGGACACCATCAAGCAGGTCCTGCTGGGCGGCATCCGCGACCCCAACAGCGTCGCCAACAAGATGACCGACAAGACCTACGCCGCCCTGGCCTCCACCTTCAATTTCGAGCAGTACGGCGAGAACACGACGACTTACAACGCCGCGCAGCAGCCGACCGTCGACAAATACCTGCGCCAGACGCTGGAAGAGAATGCCGGAGAGTCCAACCAGGGCGTGCGGCTGGCCCTCTATTTCCAGCGCAAGGCGCCCACCATAACCAACTGGTACGATGTGCTGGCCGACACCGCGCTCGCCAGCGTCGTGCGCACCGCGCTCGGCCTGCCTGATTCCTTCGCCACGGCCGACATCGACAAGCAGGCGCAGCTGTTCGAGCAGAAGCTCAACATCTCGGACTTCACCGATCCGACGAAGCTCGGCAAGTTCCTGACGCGCTTCACCAGCATGTGGGAGATCAACAACCCGACTTCACCGGCGGTGACGTCGGTCAGCGTCCTCTTCGCGCAGCCGACCTCTGTCGGCATCTCGACCGACCTGATGATGGCCATGCTGAAGCTGAGGTCCTGAGCGATCATGCGGGACAGCCTTTATGTGGCCCTTTCAGCGCAGATCGCGCTTGAACGCCGCCTCGACACGATTGCCGACAATGTCGCCAATGCCTCGACCATCGGTTTTCGCGCCACCGGCGTGAAGTTCGAGGATGTCGTGAGCGGCACCGGCCCCAAATCCGTGTCTTTCGCGTCTTCGGGCAAGACCTACCTTTCCGGCGCGCACGGCTCGCTAACCGAGACCGGCAATCCGTTCGACTTCGCCATCCAGGGCAACGCCTGGTTCGCGATCGAAACACCGGTCGGCACCGTCATGACGCGCGACGGACGTTTCTCGATGAATGAGAATGGCGAACTGATGTCGATCGAGGGTCATCCGGTGCTCGACGCCGGCGGAGCGCCGATCCAGCTCGACCCCCGCAACGGTCCGCCCACGGCCGGAGCCGACGGCTCGCTGCGCCAGAACGACCAGCTTGTCGGCTCCATCGGCCTTTACGATTTCGACCCGGGACAGAATTTCGTCCGCTACGGCAATTCCGGCATCGTCCCCGCAAGGACGCCCGAGCCGATCACCGACCGCTCCGACGTTGGTGTTGCCCAGGGATTCGTGGAGGAGTCCAACGTCAACCCGATCATGGAAATGACCCGGCTGATCTCGGTCCAGCGCGCCTTCGAGAACACGGCGGCCCTGCTGCGTCAGAACGATTCGTCCGCCGACGAGGCGATCAAGACGCTTGGTTCCAAGTAGCAGATGTCGCCCACCCAGCCCATGATGCGTGCGCCCGAAAGGCATCCCGAGCCGGAGAACCGGCTTGCCGTGCTGGAACGGATGTTGAGCCGTTTCGGCCAGGGGCAAGCGCTGTTGAAGCGCGGCGGCCTTGTCGCCGAGGTCACCTCCACGCATTACAAGGTGCGCGGCCTCTCCGAAGTCGCAAGGCTCGGCGACATTGTCGAGCATCGCGGCCATGCCTGCACACGCCGTGGCGAAGTCGTCAAGATCGCTCGCGACGAGGTCGTCGTGGCCCCCTTCGAACGCAGCTCGGACGCCGGCATCGGCGACGCCGTGTTCCGTCGGGGTCCACTCACCGTGATACCGCACGTCTCGTGGCGCGGCCGCGCCATCGACGCCCTCACCCGCCCGATCGACGGTGGCCCGGCCCTGCTCAGGGGCGACGACGCCAGTGACGGCAATGGTGCGACGCCCGGCGCCATGTCGCGGCAGCGCGTGGGGACGTCATTCATGACCGGCGTGCGGGTCATCGATATCTTCACGCCCCTGTGTTTCGGCCAGCGCCTCGGCATCTTCGCCGGCTCCGGCGTCGGCAAATCGACGCTTCTCGCCATGCTGGCCGGGGCCGACGCCTTCGACACCGTTGTCGTCGCGCTGATCGGCGAGCGGGGCCGGGAGGTGCGCGAATTCCTCGAGGACACGATCGGCGAGAGCATGGCCAAGACCGTCGCCGTCGTCGCCACCAGCGACGAGAGCGCCATGATGCGCCGGCGCGCTCCAGACACCGCCATGCGCGTCGCTGAGCATTTTCGCGACCAGGGCCATCGCGTGCTGCTGGTGCTGGATTCGATCACCCGCTTCGCCCATGCGTTGCGCGAGGTGGCAACGGGGACCGGCGAACCGCCGGTTGCCCGCGGCTACCCCGCATCGGTTTTCACGGAACTGCCCAAGCTGCTGGAGCGTGCCGGCCCTGGCGCGGAAGGCAAGGGATCGATCACCGCCATCATCTCGGTGCTGGTCGATGGCGACGACCACAACGATCCGGTCGCTGATTCGGTGCGTGGTATCCTCGACGGCCATGTCGTGCTTGACCGGACGATCGCCGAGCAGGGCCGCTACCCGCCGGTCAATCCCCTGTCATCCATATCGCGCCTGGCGGGCAAAGCCTGGAGCGCCGAGCAGCGGGCGCTGGTGACCATGCTGAAGTCGATGATCTCCCGTTTCGAGGACACGCGCGATATTCGCCTGCTGGGCGCTTACCAGGGCGGTGCCGACGCGGAACTGGACATGGCGGTGCGTCAGGTGCCGTTGATCTACGAAGCGCTGACCCAGTCGCCGAAGGACCGCCCGTCGGCCGACCCGTTCTCGGACCTCGCCCGCCATCTCAAGGGAAAGCAGAATGCCGATGCCGGAGACTGAGCGTCAGTACACCGAACGCCTCCTGCGCGAGATGCTGGACGCGGCGAAGGCCGCCGAGGATGCCGTCGTCGAGGCGAAGGCTGCCAGGAAGGCGAAAGCGGACAAGGCCGCCAGGGAGGCCGAGGAGCACCGCAAGTCGGCTATCGACGACCTGTTTCCCGGTGCCGAATGGCCGCAACCCCCAAAGGCGCAGTTTCCCAAACTGGGCAAGAAGGCCGACCGGCGCAGCGACTTCGTCATCGCCGCGCTCGGCGTGACGCTCGGCCTGATCTGCGCGCTGTTTCCCTGGTACATCTTCTTCAATCAGGAGCAGTTCGGCGTCCAGGCCATCAAGTTCGGCGGTACCGGCACCAATTCCGGACGCACCGGTGGTGGCGTCGTGGCCGAACGAAGCGCGCCCCTCACCGCAAAGGATGTCCCGGCCATGGACATCGATCTCCTTGCCACGGCAACCATACCCGACAAGGCCGAGGATCCCACCCAGGCGCCGGGAATCGATCAGCAGCCCTTTCCCGCAGATCCAAAATTCCGTCTCGTCCATGTCGCCAACGGCCGCGCCATGATCGAGGACGATACGGGCCTTTGGATTGTCCAGCGCGGCTCGAGACTGCCGGACGCCAGCAACGTCGCATCGATCGAGCAGCGACACGGCAAATGGGTCATGGTCACCAGCACCAACGAGGTGATCGAACTCTCCAAATAATCCGGTTCGGCGCGGACGACGGCGTCAGGCTCTCCGCAAGGTCCGCGCAAGACTGGCGGCCTAGTCTTCGGGACACCTGCCCGGAGATTCCCATGGAGCCCGTTACCCTTTTCGATCTCGCCACCAAGCAGTCGCAATGGCTGGCCGTGCGCCAGTCGGCTATTGCCGGCAACATCGCCAATGCCAACACGCCAGGCTACACCGCAAACGATGTCGAGCCCTTCGAGAAGGTGCTCGACCGCGCGGCGGTGTCGTTGCGGGCGACCGAGGCCGGACATCTTGGCGGCGAGGCGACCAATGCCGGCTTCAGGGTCAAGCCGGACGAACCCGACGGCGTGATCCTGCCCTCCAAGAACACGGTCGTCGTTGAAAACGAACTGATGAAGGCCGGCGAGGTCCGCCGTGCCTTCGAGCTCAACACCGCGATCGTCAAGGCATTCCATTCGATGATGATGATGGCGGTGAAGACCTGATCATGGACGCGTTGACCGCAGCACTCAAAGTCGCAGCATCCGGCCTCGGCGTCCAATCGGAACGCCTGCGCGTGGTTTCGGAAAACCTCGCCAATGCGCAGTCCACGGGCACCGCAGCGGGTTCGGACCCCTATCGCCGCAAGACCATCAGCTTCGTCTCGCAACTCGACCAGGCAACGGGCGGTTCGCTCGTCCAGGTCGGTTCGATCGATCGCGATCCCTCGGATTTCCCCGTCGAATTCCAGCCCGGGAACGAGGCAGCCGACGACAAGGGCTACGTCAAGATGCCCAATGTGAACCCGCTGATCGAAATGGCTGACATGACCGAGGCCAACCGCTCCTACGAAGCCAACCTTCAGGTCATCAAGCAGGCGCGCGACCTTATTTCCATGACTATCGACCTGATGAGGAACCAATGATCGTAACCGGCATCGGCGCGCTGAAACTGAATCCCGCGACCGACGGCGCCGACGGGGCGAGCCTGTTTCCGGGCGCGGCCGCATCGCGGGCCGGCGGCAACCTTGGCACCAGTTTCGCCGAGGCGGTCAGCCAGGCGGCTTCGAAGACAGTCAACACGCTGCAGAATGCCGAGCAGGTGTCGATGCAGGCGCTGAAGGGCGATGCCGACACACGTCAGGTGGTCGACGCCGTCATGAGCGCCCAGCAGGCCCTGCAGACGGCCGTCGCCATCCGCGACAAGGTCGTCTCCGCCTATCTCGAAGTCAGCCGTATGGGCATCTGAGGACATCCGCCATGAAAGCACTCGCCATCGCCGCCACCGGCATGAATGCCCAGCAGACCAACCTGGAAGTCATCGCCAACAACATCGCCAACATCAACACCACGGGCTACAAGCGTGCCCGCGCCGAATTTTCCGATCTGCTCTACCAGGTCGACCGCACACAGGGCGTTCCCAACCGCGCCAATGCGTCTCTCGTTCCCGAGGGCGTTTCGATCGGCCTCGGCGTCAAGACGACGGCGGTGCGCAATGTGCACACCCAGGGCGAACTGACCAGCACGGGCAACAGTTTCGACCTGGCGCTCACCGGCCGCGGCTGGTTCCAGATCGAAGGCTCGGATGGCGGCACGCTCTACAGCCGCGCCGGCGCCCTCAACACCAACGCCACAGGCCAGCTGGTGACCGCCAATGGCGCCAACGTCATCCCGGCGATCACCGTTCCCGCCGACGCCGTGGAGGTGATCGTCAACAAGACGGGCCAGGTGTTCGCACGCATCGACGGCCAGACCAATCTGCAGACGCTCGGTCAGCTCCAGATCGCCAATTTCGCCAATGAGGCAGGTCTCGCGCCGCTCGGCGACAACCTCTTCCAGGAAACGGCGGCCTCCGGCCCGGCCAATGTCGGCGTGCCCGGCGATCCAGGCTTCGCCACCATCCAGCAAGGTTATCTCGAAGCCTCCAACGTCGATCCGGTCAAGGAAATCACCGAGCTGATCTCGGCGCAGCGCGCCTATGAGATGAACTCCAAGGTCATCCAGGCGGCCGATGACATGGCCTCCGTCGTCTCCAAGAACATCAGGTAACGGATGATGATCCTGCCGATCTCCTGCTCTGCTTTCCCACGCATCGCGCTCCTCGTCGCGCTGATGGCTGGCAGCATGCCGGCTGTCGCCCAGGAATCGACCGGACAGTCGGCTACTCAGATCTCAACCAATCAAGCCGCAGGCGAGGTCGTATTGATCCCCAATCGGGTCATCTACCCCGGTGAGTTGATCGAGCTCGCCGCGCTGAAGCCTGTGACCCTCATCCCTGGCAAGCACAAGCCGGATGCCGTCGCGACCCGCGCCGAGGAGCTCAATGGCAAGGTAGCCAAGCGCACTCTGCTGCCGGGCCGCTATATACCGACCAGCGCCATCCGCGATGCCTGGCTGGTCGAGCAGGGCGCGGCAGTGCAGGTGTTTTTCACCGCCGGCACGCTGACCATTTCAGCCACCGCGGTCACGCTGGAGCCGGGCGCTGCCGGCGATCTCATCAAGGTCCGCAACAGCGACAGCGGAAAGATCCTGTCCGGCACGGTCATGGCCGACGGAACCATCCGGGTCAGCGCTTCATGAAACGTGGATTTGTCCTTGCGTTCGCGGCACTGCTTGGACTGCAGCCGGCGCTGGCCGACGGCCTGACCCCCAAGGCCAAGCGCGAGCTTGCCGCCAGGGATGGCGGCGCGTTCAACGATCCGGAATACGATCCGGCAACCACGAGCCGCATGTTCCGTGTCTCGGCCGGACCAAGCTCGCTTCCGCCCGGCCAGGTCGCCTCACGCATCAAGGACATCGCGCAGCTGCAGAGTTCGCGCGACAACCAGCTTGTCGGCTATGGCCTGGTCATTGGTCTGTCGGGATCGGGCGACAGCCTGCGCAACTCGCCGTTCACCGAACAGTCGATCCGCGCCATGCTCGAAAACCTCGGCATCGCCACCGAGGGCGGCAGCGCCCGCGCCAAGAACGTCGCGGCGGTCATCGTCACCGCCAACATGCCGCCATACGTCCAGTCGGGCGCCCGCATCGACATCGACGTGTCCTCGATGGGTGATGCCACATCACTTGCCGGCGGCACGCTGATCATGACGCCCCTGAAGGCGGCGGACGGCGAGATCTACGCCGTGGGCCAGGGCTCGGTCATCGTTTCGGGCTTCGTCGCGCAGGGCCAGGCCCAGCAATTGACGCAGGGCGTGCCGACGGCCGGCCGCGTGCCGAACGGCGCCATCGTCGAGCGCGCGGTGAAGGCCGAATTCGACGACCAGGCGACGCTGACCCTGCAACTCCGAAATCCTGATTTCTCAACCGCAGTGCGCATCGCCGACGCCGTCAACGACTACACCAGCCAGCGCTTCGGCATGCGTGTGGCCGCGGAGCGCGACGCACGCACAGTGCAGATCAGGCGGCCGAAGAACATTTCGGCTGCGCGTTTCTATGCCGAGATCGAGAACCTGGTGGTCGAGGCCGACGGACCGGCCCGTGTCGTCATCGACGAACGCACCGGCACCATCGTCATCGGCAACGACGTCAAGATCTCGCGGGTTGCCATCAGCCATGGCACGCTGACCGTGCGCATCACCGAAGCGCCGCGCGTCGTTCAGCCCGAGCCGTTCTCGAAAGGCCAGACCGCGGTAGAGCCGTTCACCGCCATCGATGCCTCGCGGCCGAACGGACGCGTCGCGGTCCTTGACGGCCCCGACCTCGAAACGCTGGTGTCCGGCCTCAATCGTCTCGGCGTCAAGCCGGACGGCATCATCGCCATCCTGCAAGGCATCAAATCGGCCGGCGCGCTGCAGGCCGACCTGGTTCTCCAATAGGTGATGCCGATGACCCCTTCACTCCCTCACAAGCACCGCCGCATTGCCTGGCTGGCCCTCGCCGTACCAGTGCTTGCCGCGGGACTTTCCATGGGCGGTCCCGCACGCGGCGACGATACGGTTCGCCAAGTGCTGCCCGGAGCGCAGGCCGCCGAGGCGCCGCAGCAGTTGCCCCGCGAGGCCAAGCCGGACGAAAGCGAAAYCCAGCGCTTCTGCTCCAACAYCGCCGACGCCGCGCGCGACCGCCGCTATGCCCTGCAGGCGCAGGAGCTGAAACAGCTGCAGACAGGCATCGACCAGCGCATGAAGGCGCTGGACGAGAAGCGGGCCGAATACGAGACATGGCTGAAGCGGCGCGAGGTCTTCCTGGCCCGTGCCGAGGACGGCGTCGTCAAGATCTATGCCGACATGAAGCCCGACGCCGCGGCCGAACGCCTGGCGATTGTCAATGCCGACCTCGCGGCCGCCATCCTGATGAAACTCGATTCGCGCAAGGCCGGCGTCATCCTCAACGAAATGGACCAGAAGGCGGCGGCCACGCTCACCGGCATCATGGCCAGCGCAGCCCGAAGGGTAGATCCGTCATGATCCGCAAAACGCTCATCCTGGTTGCGGTGGCCATGCTGTCCGGCTGCGGCACCGACCTCAAGGAGGTCGGCCGGGAACCGTCGCTGTCGCCGGTCGGGTCCGGAATAGCCGATGGCACTACCGGTTCGCTCTATCGCTATCCGCAGCCGCCGGCGCCGCCAGTCAAGAAATTCTCGCTTTGGGACGACCGCCAGAGCCGGCTGTTCACCGACCCGCGGGCGCTGTCGCAGGGCGACATCCTGACCGTCAAGATCAAGATCAACGACAGGGCCAATTTCAAGAACCAGAACGACAGGAGCCGCACCGCCGACCGCAAGCTCGGCTTCGACATCAGCGCCCAATGGGACAAGGCAAGCACCGCCGGCAAGGGCTCCGGCGCTCTCAACTCCGCCACTGATACGACCGCCAACGGCGAGATCAAGCGATCGGAAACGCTTGAACTCAATGTCGCTGCCATCGTCACCGATGTTTTGCCGAACGGCAATCTGATGATCAGGGGCTCGCAAGAGGTGCGCGTCAACGCTGAGCTGCGGGTGCTGACCATCGCCGGCCTCGTACGCCCTGCCGACATTGGCGCGGAGAACACGATCCCCTACGAACGCATCGCCGAAGCGCGCATCTCCTATGGCGGGCGCGGCCGCATCACCGAGATCCAGCAGCCTGCCTACGGCCAGCAGATTCTGGACCAGGTCCTGCCGTTCTAGGCCCGGAGAACCCACCATGGCCAATGCCGAACAGGTTCAGCCCAGCAAGGGTCCTTCCCTTGTCATCCAGATCGCCATGCTGATGGCGGTGACGGTCGCCGCCATCGGCATGGGCTGGCTGTCGGGTGGTTACCTCAAGGGCGCGCAGGGGCCGGACGTCGTGCCGCCGGCCACGGCAACGGAAGCCAAGCATACCGAAGGCGGGAAACCCGAAGGCGGCGGCGCGCACGGCGCGGCCGGCGGGTCGACGCTTGTCCCGCTTGCGCCGATCACCACGAACCTGGCTTCGCCGACCGACATGTGGATACGGCTCGAGGTCGCCGTGGTTTACGACGCACCACAGCCGCCCGCACTTGCCGAGCAGATCCAGCAGGATCTCATGGCCTTCGTGCGCACCTTGAAGATGCATCAGATCGAAGGCGCCAGCGGCTATCAGCATCTGAGGGCCGACCTCGAGGAACGCGCCGCGATTCGCGGCGGCGGTCACGTCAAACAGGTTCTCATCAGGACATTGCTGCTCGAATGAGAAAACTCATAGTCGCCACCGCACTCATTGTCGCCGCCACCTCGGTCGCCGGCGCCCAGCAGCTGGACTTCGGCGGCATCGGCAAGGCCGACGGCACCACGGTCGGCTACATCATCCAGATGTTCGGCCTGCTCACCGTTCTCTCGGTGGCGCCGGGCCTGCTCATCATGGTGACGAGCTTCACCCGCTTCGTCATTGCCTTCTCGATCCTGCGCGCCGGCATCGGCCTGCAATCGACGCCGGCCAACCTGATCCTCATCTCGCTGTCTCTGTTCATGACCTTCTATGTCATGGCGCCGACCTTCGACCAGGCGTGGAACACCGGCGTCAAGCCGCTGATGGACAATCAGATCAGCCAGGCAGAGGCGTTCGAGAAGATCTCCGATCCTTTCCGCACCTTCATGCTGCACAATGTGCGTGACAAGGATTTCGACCTTTTCGCCGACCTCGCGCGTGAACGCGGCCAGGTCGTCGCCAAGGAAACCGTCGATCTTCGCATCCTGGTGCCCGCCTTCATGATCTCCGAGATCCGGCGCGGTTTCGAGATCGGCTTCCTGATCGTCTTGCCGTTTCTCGTCATCGATCTCATCGTTGCCACCATCACCATGGCCATGGGCATGATGATGTTGCCGCCCACCGTCGTGTCGCTGCCCTTCAAGATCCTGTTCTTCGTCCTGATCGACGGCTGGAACCTGCTTGTCGGAAGCCTGGTGCGCTCCTTCACCTGATCACCGTAGCCCCGATGCGGCATCTGGCCAGGGCGCGCCACGCGCCCGGGTGGCGCATGGCGTCTGTCGCTCAAAATCTTACGCAAGATATTTCCGGTTAACCGTCGGATTTAGTCCTTTGGTAGGAACTTGCCCTCATAGTCGCTGACAGATGGCGGGTGATCAAATTCAATGATCATTGGCATGATGCCGCACCGTCATACCGGAAAAGGCCGGTATRAAAAAAAGACGTGTAAAATCAAGGTACGAGTACCATGTCCAGCATCATGACGAACACCGCCGCTCTGACGGCGCTGCAGAGCCTTAACGCCACCAGCAAATCCCTCCAGGACACTCAGGCCCGCATCTCGACCGGCTACCGCGTCTCGCAGGCCTCGGACAATGCCGCTTACTGGTCGATCGCCACCACGATGCGCTCCGACAACCAGGCAATGTCCACCGTTTCGGACGCGCTCGGCCTCGGCGCTTCCAAGGTCGACACGGCCTACACCGGCATGAACAGCGCGATCACCACCATCAACCAGATCAAGAACAAGCTGGTCGCGTCCTACGGCCAGACCGATGCCGACAAGGAAAAGACCCAGACCGAAATCGCTGCCCTTCAGAAGCAGTTGAAATCGTACGCCGATGGCGCCACCTTCTCCGGCACCAACATGCTTTCAGTGTCCACCGCCTCGGGCACGGCGGCCGACGTCAAGATCGTTTCCGCCTTCAACCGCGATGCTTCTGGCGCGTCGTCCATCTCGACGATCGACGTCAAGGTGGAAAGCATCAAGCTTTATGACAGCGGTGCTGCACCGACGGCGAAGGGCATTCTTGACACTGACCGTCTCGGCAGCACCGGCGCCGCTACCACCACCGCACAGGCTCCGACCGCCGGCGCTGCTTCCGCGGCTGGCGACACCTATTCGGTCGCCACGCTGAAGGTCTTCGACACGGCCACGGGCAAGGGCTTCAGTGATTCGCAGATCGCGGACCAGATGAACGTCGTCGACGCCGCGCTCAAGGACATGACGAACGCCGCCACCACGCTCGGCGCCGCCAAGAGCAGTATCGACCTGCAGAAGACCTTCACCTCGAACCTGATGGACTCCATCGATCGCGGCGTCGGCCAGCTCGTCGATGCCGACATGAACAAGGAATCGACCCGTCTGCAGGCCCTGCAGGTCCAGCAGCAGCTCGGCGTCCAGGCGCTGTCGATCGCCAACAGCTCCACGCAGTCGATCATGTCGCTCTTCCGCTAATCGCTCTCGCTTAATCACGAACAGCGCTAGAAAGTCGGGCCGCGCCACAAGCGCGGCCCGATTTGCGTTTACCGCGGCATGTCGCCCGGGAAAGTTTGCCGGGCTTGACCCCGGTGTGCGCAACCGTCTGCGGACGCACGTCCCGTCCGATCGCGTCGCACGAACCGAATCCCGGCGCCGTGCCCCAAGGCTCTCGCGGCCAAAGTAACGGATGCAAACGCTCGTCGTCTTAATCTACAAAATGCCGATTTTAATAGGCTGTTAACCATGTAGCGCTAGTCATGGTTAACGAATAGCTTAAAACAGCTAGGCGAATCAGCCTCCCCAAGGCACGACGCCACTGTCGAACAGGCCTATCCGGTATTTTTGAGAAGGAGCGACTCTCTTGTCGAGCATCATGACCAACGCCGCGGCGTTGACCGCACTTCAAAGCCTCAACGCGACCAGCAAGTCGCTCGAGCAGACGCAAGCCCGCATCTCGACAGGCTACCGCGTCTCCCAGGCCTCGGACAACGCCGCCTATTGGTCGATCGCCACCACGATGCGCTCCGACAACCAGGCCCTGTCGACAGTACAAGACGCACTCGGCCTCGGTGCCTCGAAAGTCGACACCGCCTACACCGGCATGACCAACGTGCTGTCGACGATCAGCCAGATCAAGACCAAGCTGCTTTCGACCGTCGGCCAGACGGATGCTGCCAAGGCAAAGACGCAGACCGAAATCACGGCGCTCCAGGCACAGATGAAGTCCTTTGCCGATGCCGCTACCTTTTCCGGTTCGAATTTCCTTTCGGTGACGTCCACGCAGGTCGCCGCACCCAATGATGGCGTGCAGGCCGACGCCAAGATCGTTTCGTCATTCAMCCGCTCCTCATCCGGCGCCGTCCAGCTTGGAACGATCGATATCGATGTCGAGAGCACCAAGCTGTTCGATTCCGGCCTTTCAACCGCCGTGAAGAACGCTGGCATTCTCGACCGCAAGACGTCCATCTATGCCACAGGGGCCGCCCAGACCCAGTATGACACCGCCTATGCGGCCGCGATCGCCGGCGGAGCAACGGACATCGCCGCAAACACCGCCGGCCAGGCCGCGGTCACCGGCACCCCCGCCAAGATCGACAACGTCTCCGCCTTCAACGTGGACATCACGGCACCCGGCGTTACCGACGACATCATCACGCAGATGGTCACCAAGATCGACAACGTCATGGGCCAACTGACGAACTCCGCCACCATCCTCGGTTCGGCCAAGAGCAGCATCGACCTGCAGAAGACCTTTACCTCAAGCCTGATGGACTCCATCGACCGCGGCGTCGGCCAGCTCGTCGATGCCGACATGAACAAGGAGTCGACCCGGCTCCAGGCTCTCCAGGTTCAGCAGCAGCTCGGGATCCAGTCCCTGTCGATCGCCAACAGCTCCTCGCAGTCGATCCTGTCGCTCTTCAAGAACGGCTAAGACGTCCAGGCTGACCAGCCTCCGTCTCTCTGACATCCGCAGGCCGCGCCCCAGGCGCGGCCTTTTCGTTTCAGCCTATCATTTTCGCACAAGCTTCGAGGCCTAGTGTCCTGGCGGACGTCAACGCTGGGAGTGGTCGAATCGTGCCGGTACAAATCCAGAGCATCATCTCGAATCTCCAGGGGTTCGGCGCAAAGCGCCTTGCCATGCTGGCCGGCATCGCCGTTCTGGTGATGAGCGTCATCGGCGTGGCTTCCGTCTATCTCAATCGCCCGGCCTACGATACGCTCTATGTCGGCCTTGACCGCGCCGATGTGAACCAGATCGGCCTGGTCCTGGGCGAGGCAGGCCTAGGCTTCGACGTCGGTGCCGACGGAACGTCGGTTCTGGTGCCAGCCGGCACCACCGCGCAGGCGCGCATGCTGCTTGCCGAAAAGGGCCTGCCGACCAGCGCCAATGCCGGTTATGAGCTTTTCGACAATGTCGGCTCGCTCGGCCTCACCTCCTTCATGCAGCAGATCACCCGGGTGCGCGCGCTGGAGGGCGAGATTGCCCGCACCATCCAGTCGATCTCAGGCATCAAGGCCGCGCGCGTCCACATCGTCATGTCCGAGCGCGCCAACTTCCGCCGCGACGAGCAGCAGCCCTCCGCCTCCGTCGTTATCCGCTACGCCGGCATCGATGCCGAGAAGAGCGCGATGTCGATCCGCCATCTCGTCTCCGCCGCCGTGCCCGGCCTGTCCGCCGACAAGGTCACCGTGCTTGATTCCAGCGGCAATCTTCTGGCTGCCGGTGACGATCCATCCAACACCAGTGCTGCCCGCACGCTTGGCGTAGAGCAGACCGTCGAGGCGCAGATCGGCGACAACATCCGCCGGGCCCTTGCGCCCTATCTCGGTCCCGACAATTTCCGCGCCAGCGTCAAGGCCGACGTCAACACCGACACCCGCCAGACCGAGGAAACGATCTTTGATCCCAATTCCCGTGTCGAACGCTCGGTGCAGTCGGTGCGCAACAATGAAAACAGCAATCAGAAGCAGGCATCCACTCCGACCACCGTCGAGCAGAACATGCCTGAAACACAGGCAACCAGCACCGAGGGTCCGCAGTCGTCCTCGCAGAACGACCGCAAGGAAGAGATCACCAACTACGAGATCAATTCAAAGAAGATCGCCACCGTTTCCAACGGCTACACCGTTACCAAGATGTCGATCGCCGTGGTCGTCAACCAGCAGCGCCTGGCGACGATCCTCGGCAAGGATGCCACCGCTGAACAGATCGCCAAGCGCGTGGCCGAGATCCAGAAGATGGTGACGTCGGCCACCGGCTTCGACGAGAAGCGCGGTGACATCATCGATGTCTCGGCGGTCGAGTTCATCGACGGACTGGATGGCCAGGCGCTGCCGCAAGCGAGCATGCTCGATTCGATTGGGCAACATGCCGGCACGCTCATCAACGCCGGCGCCTTCATCGTCGTGGTGTTCCTGGTCGCGTTCTTCGGTCTCAGGCCGATGGCCGCCGCGCTGACGGCGAAGGCGATGCCGGCCATCGCCGGCCCCAATTTTGACGAAGTCCAACGCTCCCTGCCCACGCCCGATGCCATGGCCTCGGTCGAGGGGCCTGCTGCCGCCGGCACCCTGCCGGACGCGCGCCCCGGTTCAACTCCGCTCGACGATCTTCGCCAGAAGATCAGGCCGGCGCCGCAGGAGCGGCTCGCCCGCATGGTCGACCTCAATGAGGAGCGCACCGCGCAGATCCTGCGCAAGTGGGCTGCCCAGGAAATCGCGGCCTAAGCCATGCCCTCAGCCGCCCTCTTCGACCTGCTGCCAGACTTCGGCGCGCGTGCCCAGCACAGCGTCCAGCCCAGCGCGACGGCCGAACACGACGAAAGACAGGATACGCCGGCGCCGCAGCAGGCCGATATCGGCGCGCTCATCGCGGAGGCGGTCGCCCTCGCCGAGGCCGAGCTCGAAGAGCGCCTTTCGGCGGCGCACAAGGCGGAGCTTGATGCCGAGCGCCGGGCCTATGCGGACGAGACAAAGGCATTTCTCCAAAGCACTGGCGACGATGTCGGCAAGACGGTCGCCCTGCGCATCGAGATGATGGAAGCGCGCGTGACCGAGCTTGTCGCCGCCGTGGTCGCCCGTGTGATCGGCGGTATCGTCAGCGACGACCTTCAGAAGCGCTCGCTGGAAGCTCTCACCCGTTCGATCCACGAAGCCGTGGGTGATTCCGAGGCGGTGCGCGTCGGCGTGCGCGGACCGCTTTCGCTGTTCGAAACATTACAGGCAGCACTAGGTCCTCGGGCGGCCAATCTCGACTTTGTCGAAGCACCCGGTTTCGATCTCACCGTCACCATCGACGAGGCAGTGTTCGAAACACGCATGGCCGAATGGTCGGCAACCCTCTCCGAGGCACTGTCATGAGCATAGCCGCGGCCGGGGAACACAGGCACGAGATCATCATCGTCAAGCGTGGTCATGACGATCACGACGACGCCCACCATGGCGGCGTCTGGAAGATCGCCTTCGCCGATTTCATGACCGCGATGATGTGCTTCTTCCTGGTGATGTGGCTGATCAACGCCGCCAACGAGCAAACCAAGTCAGCCGTCGCCAGCTATTTCAATCCGGTCAAGCTGATCGATCGCAATTCGAGCCGCAGGGGCCTTCAGGATATTGGCGATGGTCCCCGCTCGGTCGGACTGACGGCCGACGACCCGCAGGAAGCCGCCAGCAAGGCCGGCCAGGAAAGAGTCGGTGGCGCGGGCTCCTCGGAGAAGAAGCAGGACAAGCAGGCGCCGCAAAAAACGGAACGCACCGACGAGCACCTGTTTGCCGATCCCTACGCGGTTCTGTCGGAGATCGCCACCGACACCGGCGTCATGCAGAACATAAGCCAGCGGGGCGATGGCGGCGTGCAGAATGCCGGTCCGGCAACGGGCGCATCCGGCGGCGCCTCCTATCGCGACCCCTTCGAACCGGATTTTTGGTCGCAGCAGGTGGCAACGCCCGGTGCCGAAGCAAGTGCGGAACGGGTCAAGATCGACGGCGATCCGGTCAAGCCGGGCGACAAGGTCGCCGACAGCCAGGTTCCCAAGGTCAAGGCCGTGCCGCCAATGCCGCCGCTGACGGCCGCGCCGCTGGAGCCCCTGGCCAAGACCGAACCGGACGCGGCGGCACCGAAAACAGCGATGGCGAAGGCCGGCGAGGCCAAGGCCAGCGAGGCCCAAGCCGGTGATACCGCCGGGGCGGAGGCGACTGCCAGGTCCGATGCGACTGATGGCGATGCCCCTGATCGCGATGCCAAGGACAAGGCTCCGACCGCTGCTGCGATGAAGGCGGCCACCGAAGTTCGCCAACAGTTGAACGATGCCTTCAAGCCGGGCGACAAGCTGCACGACGGTGTCTCGGTCGAGGCCACCGACAAGGGCGTCGTCATCTCCATCACCGACCGGCTCGATTTCGGCATGTTCGAGATCGGCTCGGCAGTACCCAGCCGCGAGCTGGTGCTGGCGATGGAAAAGATCGGCCGCATCGTCAACAGCCAGAAGGGCACCATCAGCATCAATGGCCACACCGATGCCCGGCCATTCCGAAGCGACACCTACGACAATTGGCGACTGTCGACGGCCCGCGCGCATTCGGCCTACTACATGCTGGTGCGCGGCGGCGTCGACGAGCGCCGCATCACCGAGGTCGCCGGCTTTGCCGACCGCCAGCCGAAGGATCCAGCCAATCCGATGGCCGCCGCCAATCGCCGTATCGAGATCCTGGTGGCGACAGGCGGATGAAGCGCGCCATCCTCCATCGCGTGATTGGCCTGCTCCTGCTGGCAGCAGGCCATCCGTCGGCCGGCTTCGCGCAGGACGCACTGCAGCCCTATCAGCTGGTGCGCTCGCTGCAGCTCGTTCAGGATCGTATCGCGGCTGGCGACCACGCCGCCATGCCGATGCAGGCCAAGCTGCTGGAGATGGTGGACGCCCGGCTGCGCGACACGGGTGCGGATGATTTCAAGGATCCCAAGAATTTCCGCGCGCTTCTGGTCTACGGCATGAGCGGCGGCAACCCGCTCACCGTCGAGACGGCGGTGTCGCGCGCCACCGTAGCGCCCGAGGAACTGGCCATCGCCAAGGGTGTCATCAGCTATCTGAACGGACGTCCCGGCGACGCCATCGAAACGCTGCGGCCGATAGACCCGATGACGCTGCCGAGCGACCTTGGAGCCTTCCTGGCCTTGGTCAAGGGCTCCCTGCTCAGCGGAGACGAGCCGGCAGCCGCACTGGCCCTGCTCGACGAAGCCAGGCTGCTCAGCCCGGGCACGCTGGTCGAGGAGGCGGCGTTGCGCCGTTCGGTCGGCATCGCCGTGACGCAGGGCGACGCCGCGCGCTTCGCGCTTGCCTCGACCCAGTATGTCGAGCGCTACCTCTATTCGCCCTATGCCAGCCAGTTCGCCGATTCCTTCGTCTCCGGCGTCGTCGCGCTGCATATGTCGATCAGCCAGGACAAGCTCGGCGACATCACCTCGATGATGGACCCAGAGCGAGAGAAGGTGATCTATCTGCGCATCGCGCGGCGCGCCGCGATCGACGGCTTGAACGACCTCTCGACCTTCGCCGCGTCGCGAGCCGAGCGGGGTCGCGACGGCATCGGCAACCAGGATGATCCGCGCGCCCTGCTCTACGCCAGCCTCTCCACCGTGACATCGGGCACCGTCGACGACGTTCACGCCAAGCTCGACCGGATCGACCGCAGCAAACTGTCGGATGGTGACCGTGCTCTGCTGGATGCGGCCCGCGCCATTGCTGGCGAACTGGTCGCGCCGCCTGCCGCCCTGCCCACCAGGAAGCCGGCCCTCGCCGCGGTCGAAAACCCCAGTGCCCAGCCCTCCGACCAGCAGACATCCGTCGAGGCTGGGCTGCCTCCGGTCGAAGGCGCGATGCCCGAACAGCCGACCGCTCCGGCATCAGGCGAATCCCCCGCCAGCACGTCGGGCGCAACGGCTGTCGCCACTGCCTCCCCGGATGGCGCGGCTGCCTTGCCTGCTTCAGCCCCCGCGCCGGCGACCGGCCTGAACCCTTCCGACCCGGCCGATGCCGCCATGATTAAGGCGCGTCGGCAGCTCGATTTGATTGACCAGATGCTTGGAGCCGCTCCCAGATGACCAGCGTTGGCCCCTCCTTGCCGGGATTTGTTTCCACACGCGCCGCCTCGGATCAGCCTGCCGCTGGCGCCAGAACCGCGGATACGGGCTTCAGCGACATGCTGCATGGCACGGGAAAGCAGGCCCGGCCGGATAAGCAGACCACGGGTGAAACCGCGTCGCGTGATCAGCGCTGGGGCAAACCCCTCGCCGCCGACCACCCCGGCATCGACCGCGAGGACACCCCATCGCCAGCCGATCCGCGCAAGGTCGCATCGGCGAAATCGCTCCTCCTGAAGGCCGCGAAGAACAGTCCGGATACCGCGTCCGGCAATGAAGCCGACAATGCCGGCAACGGGGAACCAGCAGCAGCCAATTCTCCGCTTCAGGATCATCTGCCGCTGCTGATCGCACTCCACGATCTGCGTCAATTCTCCGCCCCGGCCAAATCCGACAAAACCGCGACAGGCGATGGCACCGGCGACCCGGCAGCGCTTGACGGCCAGGCCGCGTTATCGAAGCGGTATCGGTCAACGACCGATGCAGGGAAGCCCCGCGGGCTGGAGGCCCGCTCCGAGCGGGGCTCCACAACCACCGAACAGGAGCCCCAGCAAGCAGGCGGGGTCAAACTGCCCGCCGGTCCGATGAAGCATGACGGCAGCCTGACATTCGGTTCGCCGCTGCAGAGCGTGGTGGACGATGCCGTCCCGCAATCGAAGCCCTCCTCGCTGCCGGTCAAGAGTCTCGACGAGGCCTTGTCCTCAATACGGTCGGAAGCAGGAAAACAGGCCTCTTCGGCAAGCCGTGTCGAGGTGGTTTCCGAGCGGAGCTTCCCCGCGCCGGCGCAGAACCCGATGAGCCAGGCGGCGGCGACCGTGATCGACGCTATCAAGACCGACAGCGGTCTTCGGCAGCCATTTTCAACCACCCCGGCAACACCTCAAACAACCAGTTCTGTTGCCGCCTCGGCACATATATTGAAGATCGAACTTCACCCGGCTGAACTCGGTATGGTCACCGCCAGTCTGCGCCTTTCGGGAGAACAACTTTCGATTGAACTGAAGCCTCAAACCCATGAGGCCTATCGCCGGCTCACCTCCGACAGCGAGGCCATCGTCAAGTCGCTGCGCGGTCTGGGTTTCGAGGTTGACAAGGTGACGATCCTGCAACCTTTGATAGCAGTCCCCGCCGCGACCCGCGCCGATGCCAGCGCCAACGCGCAGGCAACGTCAGGCCGCGACCAGTCGTCTTTTCAAACCGGCAATTCGAGCGGCAACAACGACAGCGGTGCCGGCCAGCAGTCGGGAAGGAACCGCAACAATGATCCCCAAGAGTTCGGCCGCCCCGCTTCGCCTGCTCGCGAGCGCACTGGCGGCGATATGTTTATCTAGCCTCGTGGCCGGTGCGGCAAAAGCCGCGGCCAACCCTTGCGAGCCGGAGATCCTGCGTGCCGCCGATCGCTATGGCGTGCCTGCGGGCATCCTGTATGCCGTCGGGCTTGCCGAAACGGGAAGGAAAGGCAGCCTTCAACCTAACGCCATGAATATAGAAGGAAAAGCAGTGTTCCCGAATAACCGGGGCGAGGCACTTGCGACCTTCGAGGCAGCGCGGCGAGACGGCAAGACCCTGATCGATCTTGGTTGCATGCAGATCAACCACCACTACCACGCATCGCATTTTCGCAGCGTCGAGGACATGCTCGATCCGCGTCAGAATGTCGACTACGCGGCCCGCTTCCTGGCCAGCCTCCACGCCCGCCACGAGACCTGGTCTATGGCGGTCGCCCGCTATCATGCCGGCCCCGACAATGACCCAGCGCAGAAGATCTACGTCTGCCGCGTCATTGCCAACATGGTCGCCACCGGCTTTGGAAAATGGACCTCCAACGCCCGCGCCTTCTGCAACCCATAGCTGCTTTCGCCCTCGCGAATATGCGCCCCGCCCGGCACCTCCAGTGCTTTTTCCAGCATGATCCGCGCGATCCCTGGCCGGCACGTGCGAGCACACACTAATGCAACCAGCGCGATTCCCGACTCCCAAGAAACTAGCTACAAGAAATGACGGTTGTTCAGGATTCTCGCCAGCGGCTACCCCTCTCGGCACGGAGCAGATGATCTGATTCGGAGGCGGGGCCGATGATTGTTATTGTTGACGAGCGAGAGCTCGTAACCGAGGGCTATAATTCACTTTTCGACCGGGAGGGCGTCGCCTGCGCGGGCTTCGCGCCCGGCGAATTCGGCGAATGGGTAAGCTCGGCAGCGGATACCGACTTGAAGTCTGTGCGCGCCTTCCTCATTGGCGACTGCCGGGAAGGCGCCATTTCACCGCGCCAGATACGCGACCGCACCGGCGCCCCGGTCATCGCCTTGAGCGAACAGCATTCCCTGGAAAACACGCTTCGGCTGTTCGAGAGCGGCGTCGACGACGTCATCCGCAAGCCGGTCCACATCCGCGAGATCCTGGCCCGCATCACCGCCATCCGCCGCCGCGCGCAGGAGGATGTCTCCTACACCGAGATCGGCGCCATGCGCATCTTCATGGACGGCCGCGACCCGGAAATCGACGGCCAGCCGCTGCCCTTGCCGCGCCGCGAGCGCCGTATCCTTGAATACCTTGCGAGCAATCGCGGACGCCGTGTCACCAAGACCCAGGTGTTCAACGCCATCTACGGCATCTTCGACGAAGAGGTCGAGGAGAACGTGGTCGAGAGCCATATCAGCAAGCTGCGCAAGAAGCTGCGCGAGAAGCTCGGCACCGACCCTATCGATTCCAAGCGGTTCCTCGGTTACCGGCTCGTCTTCTGATGCCCTGGAACCGCGTTTGCGCCAGCTTCGCGCAAGACACAAAGCGTAGCCTCGTGGCCAATGGCCAAAGCATTGAGGAGACCTGTCGATGAGCCTCTACGGAATGATGCGGACCGGCGTTTCCGGTATGAACGCCCAGGCAAACCGTCTGTCCGCCGTCGCGGATAACATCGCCAACTCCGATACCACGGGCTACAAGCGGTCCTCCGCCGAGTTTTCGACGCTGGTCATGCCAAACACCGGCGGCGCCTACAATTCGGGTGGTGTCAACACGACGATCCGGACCTCGGTCAGTTCGCAGGGCGTGCTCCAGTATACAACTTCGGTTTCCGACCTGGCTGTGAATGGCGACGGCTTCTTCGTCGTCCAGAATGCCAACGGAACGCCGTTCCTGACGCGCGCCGGCTCCTTTGTTCCCGATGCCCAGGGTCGGCTGGTCAACGCGGCTGGTTATCAGCTGATGGCCTACAGCTACGCCAATGGCATTCCTGCAGCCACGGCCAACGGTTTCGAGGGCCTGGTACCCGTACAGATATCCGATCAGGGAATGACGGCGACGCCCAGCACCGCGGGCTCTTTCAACGGGAATCTTCCCGCGGGCGCGACCGCGGTCGCGGCCGGCAGCCGGCCCTCCGACAACAGCGCGACCTCGCAGTACACCTCCAAATCCTCGATGGTCGCCTACGACAATGTCGGCAACAAGGTGCTCGTCGACGTCTACTTCACCAACACCGGCCCCGGCACTTGGGAAGTGGCGGTGTTTGACCAGTCCAAGGCTACACCCGGAACCGCATTCCCCTACACCGGCGGCGCGCTGGGCTCGGCCAACCTTACCTTCGACACCACCACCGGCAAGCTCACCGGAGCGACCACCGGCGTCACTTTCACCGTGCCGAACGGCGCCAGCCTCAATCTCGACCTGTCGAAGCTGACCCAGCTCGGCGCGGGCTTCACCGTCACCGACGCTCAGGTCAACGGTAATGCGCCGAGCGCCATTGACAAGGTGCAGATCGGCTCGGACGGCACCATCTACGCGCAGTACAAGGATGGCTCTACCAAGGCGCTCTACAAGATACCGCTGGCCGACGTTCAGAGCCCCGACCAGCTCACCGCGCTGCCGGGCAACGTGTATTCGCAGAGCGCCGACTCCGGCACCGTGCGTATCGGCTTCGCCAATCAGGGCAAGCTCGGAGCCATCGTTTCCGGCGCGCTCGAGAATTCCAATGTCGATATCGCCGAGGAACTCACCAACATGATCGCGGCGCAGCGCAGCTACACCGCCAATTCGAAAGTCTTCCAGACCGGTTCCGACCTGATGGACGTCCTTGTCAACCTGAAGAGATAAAACCGGGCGCCGCCCGTGAAGGACTTGCATGTCGCTATCCACCGCATTGAGCATCGCCCAATCGGCGCTTATGAACACCGCACGGCAAACGAGCGTTGTCTCGCGCAACGTCTCCGACGCCGACAACCCGAACTATACGCGCCGTATCTCCCTCGTCGTCAGCACGGCGCCCGGCGCGCGCACGGTTGATATCCAGCGCCAGACCAATGACCTGCTCTTCCGCCAGAACCTTAGCGCCCTGTCCGCGTATAGCGGCCAGAGCGCACTCTACACCGGCATGGATCAGCTCGACGTCGCGGTCAACGGCGTCGGCAATGCGTCCTCGCCCTCGACCGCTATCGGCAGTCTGCAGCAAGCGCTGCAGCTCTACGCCACCTCGCCATCCAACCAGAACCTTGGCTCCAGCGTCATCGACGCGGCCAGGCAGGTTGTGCGCTCCCTGAACCAGGGCTCGAAGGCCATCCAGGATTTCCGCACCCAGACCGACGGCCAGATCGCCACGGCCGTGAATGACCTCAACTCGCTGCTCAGCCAGTTCCAGGATGCCAACACGGCGGTCATGTCGGGGACCCGTTCCGGCACCGATGTTTCCGATGCGCTCGACCAGCGCGACGCGCTGTTGAAGAAGATCGCGGACTATGTCCCCGTCTCGACCTTCACGCGTGGCGACAATGACATGGTCATCACCACGGGCGACGGCACCACGCTGTTCGAAACCATACCGCGCACCGTCAGCTTCGCGCCGTCATCGAGCTCTACCGCTGGCGTCGCCGGCAATGCCGTTTATATCGACAATGTGCCGCTCTCGGCAGGAACCGGAGGCAACACCAGCGCCAGCGGCAAGCTTGCCGGCCTGCTGCAATTGCGCGACGATGTTGCCTCGAAAATGCAGAGCCAGCTTGACGAGACCGCGCGCGGCCTGATCACGGCCTTTGCCGAGACCGCGCCTTCGATGCCCAACGCCGCTGGCCTGTTCACCTGGTCGGGCGCGCCGGCCGTGCCGGCCGCCGGCACGCTGGTCAACGGCCTTGCCGCTTCGATCAGCATCAATACCGCGATGGATCCGAGCACCGGCGGCAATCCGACATTGCTGCGCGACGGTGGCGCCAACGGCGCCGCCTATGTCGCCAACACCGGTGGCGCCTCCTATTCCA
>BFBZ01000736.1_pt1 | contig 27113 bp, 25 predicted proteins | sample 1888401 | NCBI WGS metagenome assembly BFBZ01 (sample SAMD00112614, study PRJDB3348) | symbiont metagenome | host: Chara braunii
CCCCGCCACGGGCACCGCGAGCCCGACCTTGACCCGGTCCATGGCGACGAAGGTGCGGAACCGCTTGACGTTGTTGTTACCGAAGAACAGCCGGCGCGTCAGGGCCTCGTAATCGCCCATGGTCGGCACGACGATGATCAGGATGAAGTCGGCCTCGCCGGTGACGTAGTAGCACTGCTGCACCTCGGGGGCGGCGGTGAACTCGCGCTTGGCCGCATCGATCAGGTCGGCGGTTTCGCTGATCACCTCGACCTCGACGAAGATGGTCAGGGGCTGGCCGACATGCATGGGGTCGACGACAGCGACATTGGCGTGGATCACGCCGGCCTCCTCCATCCGCTTGATCCGGCGCTGAACCGCCGGCGCCGACAGGTTGACCGCCTCGCCGATCATCCGCTGCGGCGTCCGGTTGTCCCGTTGCAGGATGCCGAGAATGGCCAGGTCGAAACGGTCGAGTGTGACCGAGGGAGGATGAGACGATAGGGGGGCCAAGGCGCGATCCTGACGAAACAAACTTGCATTTGAGCCGTCCAATTGCAGCGCTCATTTCACCTCGTGCGCAATATATTTTCGCCGATCCAGGGAGCCCGGACGGCCATGTTTCTTGCCAACACCCATCCCGACCACGGAAAACCGCTCGTTCACGAGGATGCCGAAACCCTCGGCGTGGCCGCCGCCGTCGAGGTCGAGCGCTTTCTGTCGCATCGCCCGAACCATGCCGAAACGCCGCTGCATCGCCTCGACGCCCTGGCCGCCGCGCTTGGCCTCGGCGCCGTCCACGTCAAGGACGAAGGCTTCAGGCTCGGCCTCGGCAGCTTCAAGGCGCTGGGCGGCTCCTATGCGGTGATCCGGCTGGTGCTGGAGGAAGCGAGCCGGCGGCTCGAACGCCCGGTCGACATCGCCGAATTGCACACGCCAGCGGTCCGCGATGTCGCCGCCCGAATGACCTATGCCTGCGCGACCGACGGCAATCACGGCCGCTCGGTGGCGCAAGGCGCCGAACTGGTCGGCGCCCGGGCCGCGATCTTCGTGCATTCCGGCGTCAGCGACAACAGGGTGGCGGCGATCGCCCGCTTCGGCGCCGAGATGATCCGGGTCGAAGGCAATTACGACGAGTCGGTCGCCGAGGCCGCGCGGGTCGCGGCCGAGCGGGGCTGGACCACCGTTTCCGACACCTCCTGGCCCGGCTACGAGCGCATTCCCGGGCTGGTGATGCAGGGTTACACCGCAATCCCGCGCGAAGCCCTGCGCCAGCTCGACCGGCCGCCGACCCATGTCTTCGTTCAGGCCGGCGTCGGCGGGGTCGCGGCCGCCCTGGCCGGCCATCTCGCCATCCTGCTCGGCGAAACCCGGCCGACCTTCGTGGTGGTCGATCCGGCGCGCGCCGCCTGCCTCTACGAAACCGCCAGGGCCGGACATCCGGTCAAGGTGCCGCATGGCGAACCGACCGTCATGGCCATGCTCGAATGCTACGAGCCGTCGCTGGTCGCCTGGCGGGTGCTGTCGCGTGCCGCTGACGGTTTCATGACGGTCGACGAGGCCGAGGCGGTGGCGGTGATGAACCGCCTCGCTCACCCCGCGGGCAGAGATCCCGCGATCGTCGCCGGCGAAAGCGGCGGTGTCGGCCTCGCGGGTCTGATCCAGGCCGCCGAAAACCCCGAGGCCAGGGTGCGGCTCGGCCTCGACGCGGCGTCCCGCGTGCTTCTGATCAATACCGAAGGCGCGACCGATCCGGAGCGTTACGCTCTCCTGGTTCCCGCCGCGGCCGCGAATCGGCAATCGTCCGCGGTGGGTTGACGTTGCTCGGCGCTTTGCCGCGGATGGTTCGGAGAATGTCATGGCTGAGCTCGATCTGAAGGCGCTTCAACGCGACATGACGGCCTGGCGGCGCGACCTGCACGCGCATCCGGAATTCGGCTTCGAGGAGAAGCGCACGGCAGCCTTCGTCGCCGCCAGGCTCCGCGAATTCGGCCTCGACGAGGTGGTCGAGGGCGTCGGCGGCACCGGCGTGGTCGGCACCTTGAAGCGCGGCAAAGGCAACCGGGCGATCGCGTTGCGCGCCGACATGGATGCCCTGCGCATCGCCGAACAGGGAAGCGCCGCCTACCGGTCGCGGACATCAGGCACCATGCATGCCTGCGGCCATGACGGCCACACCGCCATGCTGCTCGGCGCCGCCCGGATGCTCGCCACCGAAGGCGGTTTCGACGGCACCGTGCGCTTCGTCTTTCAGCCGGCCGAGGAATGGGGCAAGGGCGCGCTCGCCATGCTGGCCGACGGCCTGATGGAGCGTTTTCCCTTCGACGAGATCTATGGCCTGCACAACATGCCGGGCCTCTCCGTCGGGCGGTTCGAGACCCGCGCCGGGCCCATGATGTCGGCGGAAGACAATTTCGAGATCGTCCTGAAAGGTGTCGGCGGCCATGCCGCCCGGCCGCAGGCGGGCAATGAGGTGCTGGTCGCGGCCTGCGCGCTTGTCACCAATCTGCAGACCATCGTCTCGCGGCGCCTGAGCCCGGCCGATATCGGCGTCGTCTCGGTCACCGAACTGATCACCGACGGCACCCGCAACGCCCTGCCCGGCCTGGCGCGGATCCTGGGTGATGCCCGCAGCTTCCGTCCCGAGGTCAGCGCCGAGATCGAAAAGCAGATGCGCGTCATCGCCGCGGGCACGGCGCTCGCCCATAACGTCGCGGCGGAGGTCACCTATACGCGCGAATTCGTGCCGCTCCTGAACGATGCCGGCCTGGTCGAGGAAGCATTCGCCGCGGCCCGGACCGTTTTCGCCGCCGACCACGTCGCCGCAGCCCGCGAGCCGATGACCGGCTCGGAGGATTTCGCCCGCTTCCTGGAGCACGTGCCGGGCTGCTTCGCCCTCGTCGGCAATGGCACGGACTCAGCGCCGTTGCACAATCCGTCCTACGATTTCAATGACGAAGGGCTCATCCATGGCGCACGCTTCCATGCCGCGATCACACGACGCCGGCTGGGTGCGGACCCTGCATAGCTGAACGACACGCGACGAACGCCCAGGAGGTCCGATCCCATGAGCACGAAAATCAACCTGAACGCCGATATCGCCGAGGGCTTCGGTGCCTATGATATCGGCAATGACGCTGATCTGATGACCGTCATCAAGTCGGCCAATGTCGCCTGCGGCTTTCACGCGGGCGACGCCACCACCATGCATCGGCTGGTCAACATCGCCAAACATGAGGGCGTCAGCATCGGCGTGCACCCCGGTTTCAACGATCTCTGGGGCTTCGGCCGCCGCCAGATCGACATGAACCCCCGGGATCTCGAACTGATGGTCGCCTATCAGATCGGCGCGCTGCAGGCGATGGCGCGTTATGCCGGGCTGCCGGTGACCCACCTCAAACCCCATGGCGCGCTCAACAACATGGCGGCGGTGCGCGAGGACTACGCCATGGCCATCGGCCGGGCGATCCAGACCGTCGACGCCAGCATGATCTATGTCGCGCTCACCGGGTCCGAAATGGAAAAGGCGGCGCGCAAGCTTGGCCTAAGGCTTGCTCGGGAAGGTTTCGCCGATCGTCAATACGAAAGCGACGGCAATCTGACCCCGCGCTCGATCGCCGGCTCCGTCTACAAGGATCCGGCGGTGGCGCTGACCCAGTGCGTGAGCATGGTGACCAAGGGCTTCGTCATCTCCCGGCAGGGCACCGAGGTCGCGGTCGCGGCCGAGACGCTCTGCGTCCATGGCGACGAGCCGACCGCGGTGGCGCTGGCGCGCCATGTCCGGCAAGGCCTGGAACAGGCGGGCTGCCGGATCGTCACCATTCCTGAAATGCTCAACTGACCATCGCTAGTGCCGCCGAGGGCCGCCCCATGACCATGATCAACGCCGCAATGTCCTTCTGCACGCGTGTCGCGGCGATCCTTCTCGTCGCCACATCGGCGGCCCTTGCCGACTATCCGGAACGGCCGATCAGCATCATGGTCGGCTTTTCGGCCGGTGGCACCAGCGACGTGGCGGCGCGCATCCTGGCCGAACGCCTGAGCCAGACGCTGGGCAAACCGGTCATCGTCGAGAACCGGCCGGGCGCCGGCGGGTCGGTCGCGGCGGCCGCTTCGGCACGGGCCACGCCCGACGGCTATTCGATCATGCTCTCCGACCCCGGCGCCTATGCCATCAACCCCGTCGTCTTCCCGCAGAACGCCCGCTACGACCCGCTGGCGGACTTCACGCCGATCGCATTGGTCGGCCAGTCGCCGCTGGTCCTGGTGGTCCCCACGGGCCGCCCCTTCACCACGCTGGAGGCGCTTAACGCCCATTTGCGCGCCAAGGCGAGCGAGGCCAATTACGCCTCCTCCGGCAATGCCGGCATCAGCCAGTTCGGCGCCGAACTCTATCTGAAACGCGCCGGCGATCTCGCCGCCCTGCACATTCCCTATCGGGGCGGCGCGCCGATGATGGAGGCCCTGCTCAAGGGCGAGGTGGATTTCGGCGTCGCGGTGCTGGCCTCCGCCATCTCGCAGATCGAAGGCGGCGGTGTGCGGCCGCTGGCGCTCGCCGCCCCCAGCGCAACGCCGGCGGTTGCCCAGGTGCCGCTGCTCGAGCGCCTGGGCCTGCCCGATACCACCATGACCTCCTGGGTGATCATGATCGGGCCGCGCGGCATGCCGCCCGAGGTGGTCGCCCGCCTGAACACCGAAATCAACGCGGCGATCAACGATCCCGGCATCCGCCAGCGCCTGCTGACCGCCGGCATCGAGACCTATCCGGCGGCGACGCCGGCGGAAACCGGCGCCTATCTCAAGCGCGAGGTCGAGCGCTACCGGGCCTACCAGAGCGAACTCGGCGACCGGCTGACCCGCTGAGGGGCGGAGGCGCTCAGTCCATCGAGCGACGGCAAATATCGCGCTCCGACACGTCACCGGCGTTGAGTTTTTCGCCCTGACCGCGATCTTGATGAAGAGGGCTGGTCGCGCCTCTCGCCGAATGACCAAGCTCCTGCCCTCACCCATTGGCAACCAGCAGATCGATCAGGCCCGGAAACCGCGCATCGAGCTCCGCGCGCCTGAGGCGGTTGGTCCGCCGGTTACCGAAATCGGTCTGGAAGATCAGGCCCGCCTCGCGCAGCACGCGGAAATGATGGGTGCGCGTCGCCTTGGTAACCGGCAGGCCGAACGAGCCGCAGAGACGTTCGACCCCCGGCGGCTCGGCTGCCAGCAGCAGCACGATCTGCCGCCTGAGCGGATCGGCCAGGGCCGAAAAGATCGTGCCGAGTTCCATTTCGTCGGGTGAGGGGTGCCCCTCCGGGTCCGGCATATCCGTGTCCGTCAAAGGTACGACTTGCATCATACCTCGATCCAGGCTCATATCGAGGTACGACCAGTGACATACCTAACGTGATTTGCCCGCGAGGGCCATGGCCTCGATCGCCGCCGGCGCCGGGCCGCATGACACGAAGGAAGCGGCATGACCAAGGCGAGAGCGGTTCAGATCAACGAATTCGGCGCGGCCGAGGTGATGAAGGTCACGACATCGGAGCTCGCGGCACCTGGCCCCGGCGAGGCGCAGCTTCGCCAGACCGCCATCGGTTTCAACTATATCGACGTCTATCAGCGCAGCGGCGTCTATCCGCTGCCGCTGCCGACCGGCCTCGGTTTCGAGGCCGCCGGAACCGTCGAGGCGGTCGGCCCGGACGTGACCTCGGTCAAGACAGGCGACCGGGTCGCCTATATGAATGCCGGCGTCGGCGCCTATGCCGACCGGCGCAATGTGCCGGCCGACAAGCTCGTGGTCTTGCCGCCCGAGGTCAGCGACGAGGCGGCCGCGGCGCTGCTGTTCAAGGGCATGACCGCGCAATATCTCATCCGCAGGACCCATCCGGTCCAATCGGGCGAACTCATCCTGGTGCATTCGGCGGCGGGCGGCGTCGGCCAGATCCTCACCCGCTGGGCCAAGGCGCTTGGCGCCACCGTGGTCGGCACCGCCGGCTCGGCGGCCAAATGCGAGATCGCCCGGCAAGCCGGCTGCGACATCGCCATCGACTATTCCCATGACGACTGGGTCGAGGCCATTCTCACAGCCACCGGCGGCCGCAAGGCGCGGGTCGTCTATGATGCCGTCGGCAAGGACACGCTGCTGAAATCGCTCGATTGCGCAGCGCCGTTCGGCCTGGTGGTCTCCTATGGCGCGGCCTCCGGCCCGGCGCCGGCGATCTCACCTGACCTGCTCAACAAGAAGGGCTGCCTGTTCCTGACCCGCCCCTCGGTCTTCCCGCACAATGCCGACCCGGAGACCTTCCGCGCCAATGCCGCCGACCTGTTCGCGGCGATCGCGACGGGCAAGGTCGGCATCGATATCGGCGCCCGCTTCGGGCTCGACGATATCGCCGAGGCCCACCGGGCCGCCGAAAGCCGCGCCACGACCGGCGCGATCCTGATCACGCCCTGACCGGAAGCGGCGAGGAACCGGTCCGGCGGCGCCTTCGCCGCCTGCCGGCTCCGGCTTCACCCGGCCCGCAGCGCCGTCTGGATGTTGCGGCCGGTCCGCTCGATATGATCGCGCAGCAGCCGGGTCGCCTCCTCGGCGCGCCGCGCGATCATCGCCTCGGCGATCGCCGCATGTTCGGCCGGCACGTCGCGGTCCGGTTCGCGGCTCTTCAGGAAGATGCGCCGGTAGCGATCGCTCTGGTCGTGCAGCGTCTCGCAGAACTGGCCGAGCAGCGGCATGCGCGAGGCGGCGATCAGCTCGGCATGGAAGGCGCGATGGGCCCTCTCCCATTGCTCCTGCTCCTCGGCGCTGCGCGCTCCGCGCCGGCAGTGGTTGAGCTGGTGCAGGGTCGCCAGGATCCGGCCCTCCCAGGCGGTGTCGCCGTGCTGGATCGCTTCTTTCGCCGCCAGGCATTCGAATTCGACGCGCAAGCGGATCACCTCGGCGAGATTGTCGAGCGAGACCGGCGCGACCCGATAGCCGCGCTGGTCCTCGATCGCGACCAGGCCTTCGCTCTCCAGCCGGCACAGCGCCTCGCGCAAGGGGCTGAGGCTGACGCCATAGGCCGCCCGCATGCGGTCGAGCACCAGCTTGGTCCCCGGCATCAGGTCGCCGCGCATGATGGCGGCGCGCAGCCGCGACACCAGGCTCGACGACAGGGTCGTCGCACCGGTCTCGCTGGCATCGGCAAGGCGCGCGTCGATCATGGCCTCATCCTTGGCGTTGGTCCGAATCCATAGAGCGTCGCGGGATTATCCACCAGGACCAGCTGTCGTGTCGCCTCGTCGGGCAACCAGAGCGGTACGAGATCGACGAGGTCGCCGTCATTGGGCATAGCCACCGGACAGATCGGATGCGGCCAGTTGCTGCCCCACAACAGCCGGTCCGGACGGTGCGCGACCACCCGTTCGATCATCGCCAGCATGTCGCGATGCGGATAGGGCTCGGCCGAGAGCCGGTAGAGACTGGCGAGCTTGACCCAGCAGCGGCCGCTGTCGAGCAGGCGCATCAGCGCGGCGAAGGCCGGCGACGCGATCCCTTCGGCGGCACTGATACGCGCCATATGGTCGAGCACGAAGGGGCTGCGCAGCTTCATCAGCCGAGGCTCGACATCGAGCAATTCATCGGCGCGGTGGAAATGCAGCACCAGGTGCCAGCCGAGATCGAAGGTCTCGTCGGCCAGGCCCTCGAGATGGTCGAACGAGGCGCCGCCGCTGACCACCGTCGACATGCGGGCGCCGCGCATGCCCAGGCGGTGCATGTCCTCGAGCTCCCGGCGCGGCAGGCCGGAGGGGATCACCGCCACGCCGCGCAATCGTTCCGGCTGGCGGTCCAACGCCGCCAGCGTCACCCGGTTGTCGGTGCCGTGCGCACCGCCATGCACGATGACGGCCCGGTCGATGCCGAGCGTCCGGTGCAGCCGCTCCAGGTCCTCGAAGGTGCAATCTTCGGGCGTATAGCTGCGCGCCGGGCTGAACGGGAACTCCGCCTGCGGGCCGAAAACATGGACATGACAATCGCAGGCGCCGGCCGGCATGACGAAGGCCGGCCGCCGTGTCGTCCGGTCGGGTCCGGCGTAACCGTCATGGGGGCGATCGCGGGCTGTCTCTGGGGGCATGTTTCTGGCGGTCATGTCTCGGTGCTCATGAAACGGTTGTCGTGCGTCGCCGGCCAGCCGGTCCAGCGTGACGGCCCGCGGGCCCCGCTGTCCACGACTGAATTGACGCGGCAGCGGGAACGTGTAACAGAAAAATCGATGATTTTAAAATAATCGATGATTAGAGGAGACAACATGCTGCGCCGGGTTCTCTTGGGTCTTTTGGCCATCGCCGGTATCGGCCTGGCGACCGCGCCAGCCGCGACTGCCTTCCCGGACCGGGCCGTGCGCATCATCGTGCCCTTCCCGGCCGGCGGCTCGAACGACGTCATCGCGCGCCTGATCGGCCAGCGCCTGTCGGAGATCTGGAAACAGCCCGTCGTCATCGAGAACCGCCCCGGCGCCGGCGGCAATATCGGCACCGAGGCGGTGGTCCGCTCCGATCCCGACGGCTACACCTTGCTGGTCACCGCGCCGGGTCCGCTGGTGATCAATCCCGCGCTTTATGCCGGCCTGTCGTTCAAGCCGCTCGAGGATCTCGCCCCTGTGGCGCTGGTCGCCGACGTGCCGATCGTCCTGGCGGTCAATCCCCAGCTCGGCGCCACCACGGTCGCGGAACTGGTCGCGCTGGCCAAGGCCCAGCCGGGCAAACTGCTGTTCGGCTCGTCGGGCAACGGCACCACCAACCACCTCGCCGGCGAACTCCTGAAATCGCTCGCCGGCATCAATATCGGCCATGTGCCCTATCGCGGCGCGGCGCCGGCCATGAGCGATCTGATCGCCGGCCATATCCCCGTCATGTTCGACAACCTGCCGGCGGTGCGGCCGCAGGTCGCCGGCGGCAAGATCCGCGCGCTGGCGGTGGCCGGCGCGAGCCGCTCGCCGCTGGTGCCCGATCTGCCGACCATGGCGGAAGCCGGCGTTCCCGGCTTCGACGCCTCCGCCTGGTTCGGCCTGTCGGCGCCGGCCAGGACGCCGCCCGAGGTCATGAAGGTGCTCGTCGACACGGTCACCGCCATCCTCAAGGAGCCCGAGACCGCGACGAAATTCGCCGAACTCGGCGCCCAGCCCGGCACGCTGTTCGGTCCGGCCTTCGGTGACTACCTGCGCACCGAGACCACCAAATGGGCCGGCATCGTCCGCTCGGCGGCCGTCAAGGTCGACTGACCCCGGCAAGACCGACCACGCGGGAGCGCCGCCCGCCGCCTTCCCCTCTCTCCCCTCCGACTGGAGACGACATGACCCTGAAGACCCCGACCATCCAGGAGCTCGAGAGCCGCTACGAGGACATGCTGGGCTTCACTCCGCCCAAGATCGCCAAGCGCCTGAAGCTCGGCCTGCGCGTCGATCCGCCTTTGGTCGCCGCGCTGGAAGACTGGCGCATCGCCGCGCTGACACCCGACGCGCTCGACCAGAAGACCGTCCAGCTGATGTCCTTTGCGATCCTCCTGACCCAGACCTCGGAGGCCGCCGCCAATCATGGCCGCGCCGCGATCAAGGCCGGCGCCACTCTCGAAGAACTGCATGCCGCCGCCGGCATCGCCGCGCTGTTTCGCGGCGTCGCGGCCTTCAATCTCGCCGGTGAGATCCTCGACGGCCTGTTCCCCGAAGGGGCCTGACGGCCCCTCCCCCTTAGATATCTCCAGGAAGCCAGATCATGCTGTCCGAAACCGACCGCCGCAAGGCCGTGGAAATCCTGCTCGAAGCCGAGCGCACCCGCACGCCGGCCGTCCAGCTGTCAAAGACCTATCCGGAGATCGCGATCGAGGATTCCTACGCGATTTCCAGCGCGGTGACCGCCCATAAGGTCGCCAATGGCGCGCGCCTGATCGGCCACAAGATCGGCCTCACCTCCAAGGCCATGCAGCAATCCTCCGGCATCGACGAGCCGGACTACGGCCACCTGCTCGATTCCATGCTGCTGAACGACGGCGCCAAGGTGCGCTTCGAGGACTATTGCGTGCCGCGGGTCGAGCCTGAGCTGACCTTCGTCCTGAAGGAGCCGCTGAAGGGCCCAGGCATCGGCCTCGTCGACGTGCTGCGCGCCACCGAATGGGTCATCCCGTCGATCGAGATCATCGATGCCCGCGTGCAGAACCCGCGCAAGATCACCGACACCGTCGCCGACAATGGCGCCGCCGCCGGCATCGTCCTCGGCGGCCGGCCGGTCCGGCCGGACGCGGTCGACCTGCGCTGGGTCGGCGCGGTGTTCTACCGCAATGCGGAGATCGAGGAGACCGGCATCGCCGCCGGCGTGCTCGGCCATCCGGCCATGGCGATCGCCTGGCTCGCCAACAAGGTCGGCCGCTTCGGCACCGTGCTGGAACCCGGCCATCTCATGCTCTCCGGCTCCTTCACCCGGCCGGTCTGGGCCGCCAAGGGCGACACCCTGCATGCCGATTTCGGCCCGCTCGGCAGCGTCGCCGTCCAGTTCGTCTGAGACGGGCGGCCGGGCGCCGCCCGCCCGGTCGTCCTCACCGCCGGCGATCGGCATCCTCCCGTGCTGCCGGCGGGAAGCCGTGGTCGCGCGCCAGCCAGGCGACGACGAGCGTCGGCGCCAGCAAGATGACGAGCGCCCAGGGAAGGGCCGCGATGCCTGAGGTCTCGAGCAACAGCCCGCCGGCAAGCCCGCCGCCGGCGATGGCAATGTTCCAGACGGTGACGATCATCGATTGGGCGACATCGGCCGCCTCGCCCGCGGTCTTGGCCGAGGCGGTCTGGAACAGGGTCGCCACGCCGCCATAGGCCAGCCCCCAGACACCGACCGCGGCATGGAGCACCGCCGGCATGTGGCCGGCAAGGCCAAGCGCAATGGCGGCCATGGCGAACAACACGATACTGGCGAGCACCAGCTCGCGCAGCCAGCGATCGATCAAGGCGCCGGTGATCCAAATGCCGGCGAGCGCCGCGGCACCAAAGACCAGCAGGACGACGTCGATCCGGTCGGCCAATCCCGCCGGTGCCGCGAACGGCGCGATATAGGTGTAGAGGATGTTGTGCGCGAGCACGAAAGCCAGGGTGACGAACAGCACCGGCCGAATGCCCGGCAGCCTGAACACCTGGCCGAGCGGCAGGCGCTTGTCGGCCGCCTCTCCGGGGAAATCGGGCACGGTCGCGATGACCCAGCCGATCAGCACGAGTGTGAGGCCGCTCATGATGGCGAAGGTCACCCGCCAGCCGACCGCCGCGCCGAGGAACGTGCCGGCAGGAATACCGAGCGACAGCGCCAGCGGAATGCCGACCATGGCGACCGCGATGGCACGGCCCTTGAGCCGGTCCGGCACCATCCGGCCGGCATAACCGGCGACGAGCGCCCAGAGCAGGCCGGCGAACATGCCGGCCACGAAGCGCGCGCCGAGCGTCAGCGCGTAGTTCGTCGACACCGCCGTGACCGTATTGACGATGGCGAAGCCGCCAATGGCGACGAGCAGCAACGGCCGCCGCCGCCAGCCCCGGGTCGCCGCCGTCAGCGGGATCGCCGAGGCTAGCGTGCCGATCGCATAGGCCGTGACGAGCTGGCCGACCAGCGCTTCCGATACGGCGAGATCCGCGCCCATGTGCGTCAGCAGGCCGGCCGGCAGCGCCTCGGTCAGGACGGTGATGAAACTGGCCATGGCCAGGGCGAGCAGCCCGGCCAGGGGCAGCCGATTGCCGGCATGATCCTCTTGAGCATGTGAAGCCGCTGCCGCGACGGCGTGCTGGCCTGTCGACGTCATCGGGAGGTCTCCCCATCGGCGATCACAGCCGGCGCCGCGACCCGTTTCGGCAGCACGAGATCGTCGACCCTGTAGGTGTGAAACTCGCTGGTGGAGACCGCGTCCAGCCTGCCGAACTTCTCCACAAAGATCGGATCGGAGAAGAACGCGCCGACGTCGCTCTCCGCCGAGATGGCCTCGATGTTCACCACGGTCTTGCCGTCGGTGCTCTTGGCGAGATTGCTCCAGAGAAACCCCTCCTTGCGCTCCGCCACGTAGTGGACGACGTCCTGGATCAGCCGGAAGGCCTCCTCCTGCTTGCCCGGATGGGCGTGGATGACGTTGACGATGAAGACTGTCGGCTGCGGCGCCGGCGCAAATGCCGCGTGTGGAGATGGGGTGATGCTCACGTCGTTGATCCCTGGCGATGGCTCATGGTGCCGCCGGGTTATGACGCAATCCCAAGTTCGGAAAAATGAGCTACAACTCTCATCATATCGGACATGAAAGTCCGCAATTGAGAGGCCCGCCATGGACAGTCTCGGTTCGCTCAACGCCTTCGCCCAGGCCGCCGATGCGCGCAGTTTCACCGTCGCCGGACGGCAATTGGGCGTGTCCTCCTCGGCGGTCGGCAAGGCGGTCGCCCGGCTCGAGGAGCGACTGGGCGTGCGCCTGTTTCACCGCTCGACCCGCAGCATCACGCTGACCCCGGAGGGTGCGCTGTTCTTGGAACGCTGCCGGCGCATCTTTTGCGAGATCGAGGCGGCGGAACAGGAAATCGCCCAGACCCAGGGCGCGCCGCGCGGCAAGCTGCGCATCAGCATGCCGCTCGCCGGCATGCTGATGATGCCGACGCTCAGCGCCTTCATGCGCGCCTATCCCGAGGTCGCGCTGGACCTCGATTTCACCGACCGGCTCGTCGACGTCATCGATGAAGGTTTCGATGGCGTGGTGCGCGCCGGCGAGATCAGCGATTCCCGGCTGATGACCCGTGTGTTGGGCACGTTCCGGCTGATGCTGGTGGGCTCGCCCGCCTATTTCGCTGCGAGAGGGCTGCCCCGGCAGCCCGACGACCTCACGTCCCATGCCTGCCTGCATCACCGCTACACGACCAGCGGCAAGCTCGAGCGCTGGCCGCTGCGCCAGGGGCGCAGGGAGGTCGATCTGCCTGTCACCGCGGTGGCGAACACCATCGACCCGCTGATCTACATGGCCGAGCAGGGCCTCGGCATCACCTGCCTGCCCGACTTCGCCATCCGCGGCCAGCTTCGGGAGGGCAGCCTCGTCAGCGTCCTCGACGACCATACCGATCACGCCGGCACGTTCCGCATGTTGTGGCCGTCGAGCCGTCATCTGTCGCCGAAACTGCGCGTCTTCGTCGATTTCATGGCCCAGCACCTGTTCGCGCCATGACCGCGCGGGGCGTGGCCGCGAACGGGTTTGGCCGGCATCCCCCTTGTGGCACAGTGCCGCCCCGCGGGCGCGCCGCCAGCCTGCCGCGCCGGCATGGCGAAGCGGCGGGAGGCTTTGATCGGCATGGAACACCAGGACGACGACCTCCGGCATTTCCAGGCGCATGGCGCCGCACCCCTGCCGGCAACCGACGATGACGGCTATCTGGACCATGACGGCGCCCGGATCTGGTGCTCGGCCCATGGCTCCGGCCCGCCGGTGATCCTGCTGCATGGCGGCCTCGGCCACAGCGGCAATTGGGGTTACCAAGTGCCGGCGCTGGTCGGCGCCGGCCATCGCGTCGTGCTGATCGACAGCCGCGGCCACGGCCGCAGCAGCCGCGATCATCGGCCCTTTTCCTATGAGCTGATGGCGTCCGACGTTCTCGCCGTGATGGATGCCCGCCGCATCGGCAAGGCGGCGATTGTCGGCTGGAGCGACGGCGCCTGCATCGCCCTGATCCTCGCCATGATCGCGCCCGCGCGCATCACCGGCATATTCTTTTTCGGCTGCAACATGGATCCGAGCGGCACCAAGGAGATCGCCTATCCCAACCCGCTGCTCGACCGCTGCCTCGGTCGGCACGCCGAGGACTACGCGAAGCTTTCCGCGACGCCCGATGAATTCAAGGTCTTTGCCGAAGCCGTCGGGCTGATGATGCGGACGGAACCCGATTATTCCGCGCGCGACCTGGCTGCGATCCGCGTGCCGGTCGCCATCGTGCGGAGCGAACATGACGAGTTCATCAAACCGGAACACGCCGAATATCTCGCGCGCAGCATTCCCGGCGCGGAGTTGATCGATCTGCTCGGCGTCAGTCATTTCGCGCCGTTGCAACGGCCCGCGCAATTCAACAGCGCGGTCAGGGTCTTTCTCGACAAGCTCCCGCCGTGACCGCGTACCTGCCTCGCCCGCCCCGGCCGCTCAGTTGAAGTGATAGTTGAAGCCGACCCGAACGATCTGCTCGCGGAAGCCGGCCGCTGTGCTGAAGATCAATGGTGCGGTCGAGGCGGGCATGTCGACCGTCCGCCTGCCGAGATCGACATAGAGATATTCGAGCTTGAAGCTCCAGTTGGGCGTCAGCATCGCTTCGACCCCTGCTCCGACTGTCCAGCCGGCCCTGACGGCGGATGATCTGCCGTCCGCGCAAATCGTTCCGCCGACCACGCACCCGGAGGGAATGTCGATGGTGTTGAAGCCCAGCTTCGTCTCGCCATAGGCCAAGCCGCCGGTGGCATAGATCAACCATTGCGGGTCGATCAGAAAGCCGACGCGACCGCGCACCGTGCCGAACCAGCCGATTGATTTGGTGACGCCGGTGGCGGTCGGATCGAAGAACTGCGCCGCCGTCGTCTGATTGGCCGATCCCTTGATGCCGGAGGCCTGCAGGTCGGCCTCGAGGCCGACGACCCAGCGCGACGATGGCTGCCAATTGTAGCCGATCTGGACGCCGCCGATCACACCATGCGCCGAGGGCGATAGCGACGCGGGAAACAAACCCGCCGCGGTGGCAGCCGCCACGAAAGGCGCGAGCAGCGGGTCGGTCGCGCTCAGCGGGAACACCACCGAACCGGAATCCCAGCCATAGCCGATATTGCCGCCGAGATAGAGCCCCGCCCAACTCGGCGCCGCCGCGGCGACAATCACCGGGCGTGCCGGAAAATCGGCCGCGACAGCCGCCCCACCGCAGGTCAGAGCGATGCATGCGGCACCGGCTTGCGCAAATTTCCTGAACGCCTCTGTCAACATCGCGGCCACCTCCTGGCGATTTTGTAGCAAGGAGCGCGCCGAAAGACTGTGACGATTCGGGCACTATTCGCGACGAATTAGCCACATTTTCAAAGAAACCCGGGAGATCTCGCGACATCTCGCAAAAGCGAACGAAGCGCTCGCACCCGACCTTACGCAATATCGCGTAGATCTCGCGGGAAGTGCATTCGAACCCGCCAGGCAATGGTTGCCGGCCGGATCTTGGAAACAGGGCTACAACCGCAGCCACGGCAAGCAATCGCGGGCCGCCGCCATCAGGCCCGGAATTCGCCGCGCGACAAGGCCTTGTCAGGCCGCCGGCCGCTCGAATCGTTCGCTCTCGATGGCAATGACCCGGTCCCGGCCCGAGCGCTTGGCCTGATAGAGCCCCGCATCGGCCTCGTCGAGCAATTGGCTGAGGCTGACGGCCCGGCCACCCATCGTGGAGACGCCGATACTGGCGGAGACACGTATCGCCACTCCGGCATTGCGGATGTCGAGGCTGGCGATACGGGCGCGCAGGCCCTCCGCGACGACCAGCGCGGAGGTTCGCGAGCCATCCATGAGCAGGCAGCCGAACTCCTCGCCGCCGATCCGGCCGAACCGGTCATCCGGCCGCAAATGCGCCCGGATGACCTCGGCGACCGCGACCAGCACACGATCGCCGCCGGCATGGCCATGGGTATCGTTGATCGTCTTGAACCGGTCGACGTCGATGACCAGGACCGAAGTCTGGCGCCCTTTGGCGGCCGCCTCCGCGACGCCGCGCTCGGCCTGCTCGAAAAAGGCCCGGCGATTGGGCAGACCGGTCAGCACATCGGTCTCGGCCGCGGCCCGATAGCGGTTCTCGGCGCGGTCCTTGGCCAGCGAGAGCTGCAGGAACGACATGATCGTGACATGGAAAAGCGCCTCGAACAGCATGAGCGTCACCGCCGGCGAAACGGTGAAATTGCTGACGTCGGGCATCGGCCCGATCAGCACGGCGGGAACCCGCAAGAAGAAGGCCAGCGCGTGGATCACCAGCCAGGCGATGGCCGGCCCGCGCGAAACCAGGCGCTCGCCTTTCAGGGTCCAGAGCGTGGCGGCAGCGGCGAGCGTGACCACGCCCATGATCGCGGTATTGACCGCGATGCGCCATTCGACGCTGCCATAGAAGGCCGGCCATTGGCACAGCAGCAGCCAGGCCAGGAACACCGCCACCATCGCCCGCCAGGCAACCGGCCGGTGGCAGAAGCGGCTGGTTCCAGCCCAGTTCAGCATATGGCTGATCAGGATGAGGGCATTGGCGACATCCAGAACGAGATGGGCATCGGGCGCGCCGCGCGCGCCCATCAGCACGAGACCCAGCGCGCCGACGAGCTTGGCTGCCCCCCAGAAGACGAGCGAGGTCTCCGCGCGGTTCTGCCGTGACGAGAGAAGCAGGAGGACGCCGGTGCTGAAGGTCACCGCCACCAGGGCGAGAAGCAACGTCATCGGGTCGGGGGTCGGCATCGACATGTTTCCTGCACGGGCGGGCCGGTTTCGTGGCATTCGCCCGATCGACCTTCGATCGTGACATTCGTGCCGATTGTTCTGACCACTCGTTAAGGCCGGTTGCGTGCATGGACCTATGGTAAATCAATCTCCGGTCGACCGGGGAGCGGAGTGGCCGCCCGCGCTGCGTCCGGGTCGTTCGAGCCCGATCGCCGCCCGCATCCGCGCCAATGCGCCCATGTTTCCGCACCGGGGCGCGGCGACAGGGAGGCCGGCGGGCCCTGCCATACCTGGCCGGTCAAGCCGCTGGCCGCGCCAGCCGCGAGGCCTCGACGGCGACGACGCGGTCGCGGCCTGCGCGCTTGGCCTCGTAGAGGCCGGCATCGGCCTCGTCGAGAAGCTGGCCCAGCGTCGCGCCGCGCCCGCGCAGCGCCGCGACGCCGATACTGACGGAGATCCGGATCTGCGCGCCGCCATTGCGGATGTTCAAGCTGGCGATGCGACGCCGCAGCCCTTCCGCGACGACCAGAGCGGAGGCCTGCCCGGTGTCGGCAAGCAGGCAGCCGAACTCCTCGCCGCCAAGCCGTCCGAACGTATCGCCGGGCCTCAGATGATGACGAATAGCCTCCGCGACACCGATCAGCACGCGGTCGCCGCCAGCGTGACCGAAGGTATCATTGATGGTCTTGAACCGGTCGATATCGATGACCAGCACCGCGGCCTGACGCCCACCCTCGACCGCCGCGGCGACGCCACGCTCCGCCCGCTCGAAAAAGGCGCGGCGATTGGGCAGGCCGGTCAGCACATCGGTCTCGGCCGCCTTGCGATAGCGGTTCTCGGCGCGATCCTTGGCCATCGAGAGCTGCAGGAACGAGATGATGGTCACGTGGAAAAGCGCTTCGAACAGCAGCAGCGTGACCGAGGCGGATGCCATGACCTGATGGCCTTGCGGCATCGGCGCGCTCAGGGCGAAAGGGATGCGGGCCAGGAATACCCCGGCATGGATCATCAGCCAGACCGCCGCCGGATAACGCGACACCAGGCGCTCGCCCTTGAGGCTCCACAGCGTGCCGGCGCTCGCCAGCGCGATCAGTCCCATGATCGCGGAGTTGACGGCGACGCGCCATTCGACGCTGGCATAGAAGGCCGGCCATTGGCACAGCAGCAGCCACAGAACCGACGGCGCGACGATCCACCGCCAGGAAATGCCGCGGTTGCAGAAGCGACGCATGCCGGCCCAGTTCAGCATGTAGCCGAGGAACAGCGTGGCATTGGCGAGATCGATGCTCAGCCGGTCGGGCGCGACACCCCGCAAACCGAGCATGACCAGGCCGAGAGAGCCCAGGAGATTGGCCGATCCCCAGAAGACCAGCGAGCTTTCCGATCGATTCTGCCGCGACGAGATCAGCAAGAGAATGCCGGTGCTGAGGGTTACCGCCACCAGCGATTGCAGCAACGTCGTCGGCTCGAGAGACAGCATCGGCGCGTTCCCCGTCAGGGTTGGCCGATATCACGACGTCCACGCGGTCGACCTGTCGTCGCTACAATCATCCGGATCATTCTGCCCATTGGTTAAAGCGCCCGTCGCTTGCCGGCCTATGGTAAATCAATCGCGATGCCGAAAGCCGAGGGGACAGCGATCGGGTGGCCGCATTCAAGGCAGCGTGCTAACGGCCGAGGCAGGTGTGACTGACCGTACGACGCAGCCCGGAGGAAACGTCCCGCGTGACCTATGATGCCGCACGAGCCCTGGAACTGCTGCGCACCGGCTCGGGCCGCGCCGATGCCACGTTCCGCGACGGCCAGGAAGCGGCCATCCGCCACGTCGTCGTCGGCCAGGGCCGGCTGCTGGTGGTGCAGAAGACCGGCTGGGGCAAGAGCTTCGTCTATTTCATCGCCACCAAACTGCTGCGTGAAGCCGGCCATGGCCCGGCCCTGCTGATCTCGCCTCTGCTGGCGCTGATGCGCAACCAGATCGCGGCGGCCGAGCGCATGGGGGTGAGCGCCGCCACCATCAATTCCGACAATCCGGACGACTGGAGCGACGTCGAGGCAAGGCTCGGCCGCGGCGAGATCGACATCCTCCTGATCTCGCCCGAACGGCTCGCCAACGAGCGCTTCCGCACCGAGGTCCTGGCCGGCATCGCCGCCCGGATCTCGCTGCTGGTGATCGACGAGGCCCATTGCATCTCGGACTGGGGCCACGACTTCCGCCCGCACTACCGGTTGCTGGAGCGCATCGTCCGCAGCCTGCCGCCGAACCTGAGATTGCTCGCCACCACCGCCACCGCCAACAACCGCGTGATGGCCGATCTCGCCGAAGTCCTGGGGCCGAAGCTCGGCGTGTCGCGCGGCAATCTCAACCGTGGCTCGCTGTCGCTGCAGACCATTCGCCTGCGCAGCCAGGCCGAGCGGCTGGCCTGGCTCGCCGAACAACTCGGCCAGCTTGCCGGCCATGGCATCATCTACACGCTGACGGTGCGCGACGCCGGCCAGGTCGCCGACTGGCTGACGAGCCGCGGTTTCGCGGTCGCCGCCTATACCGGCGAGACCGGCGACCGCCGGCAAGGCCTGGAACAGGCGCTGCTCAACAACGAGGTCAAGGCGCTGGTCGCCACCACGGCGCTCGGCATGGGTTACGACAAGCCGGATCTGGCCTTCGTCATTCACTATCAGATGCCGGGCTCCGTGGTCGCCTATTACCAGCAGGTCGGCCGCGCCGGACGCGCGCTCGACGCCGCCTATGGCGTGCTGCTGAGCGGTGAGGAAGAAGACGAGATCAACGACTGGTTCATCAGGAGCGCGTTCCCGAGCCGCGACGAGGTCGGCCAGGTGCTGGAGGCGCTCGAGGCGGCGCCCGACGGCCTGTCGGTGCCGGCCCTGCTCGGCCGGGTCAATCTGAGCAAGGGCCGCGTCGACAAGACGATCGCGCTCCTGTCGCTGGAATCGCCCTCGCCGATCGCCCGCCAGGGGACGCGCTGGCAATTGACCGCCGCCTCGCTCGGCGAGGCGTTCTGGGCGCGCGCCGAGCGGCTGACCGCACTGCGGCGCGACGAGCAGCAGCAGATGCGCGACTATGTCGGCCTGCCCTTCGGCGAGCACATGGCCTTCCTGATCCGGGCCCTGGACGATGACCCGGCCGCCGCCAACCCGCCGGCTCTGCCGCCCTTGCCCGTCGAAGCCGATCCCGCGCTGGTCCAGGCGGCGGTCGCCTTCTTGCGCCGGACCCACCTGCCGATCGAGCCCCGGCTGCAATGGCCGACCGGCGGCCTGCCGCGCTATCGCCTCTCCGGCAAGATCCCGGAGAACCTGCGCGCCGAAGCGGGCAAGACCCTGTGCATCTGGGGCGATGCCGGCTGGGGCGGCCTGGTCCGCCAAGGCAAGCGGCGCGACGGCCATTTTGCCGACGAACTGGTCGCGGCCTGCATCGACATGGTCACGACCTGGAATCCCAGCGAAATGCCCACCTGGGTCACCGCAGTTCCGTCGCGACGCCACCCCGACCTCGTCCCCGACTTCGCCGAACGCCTGGCTTCGGCGCTCGGTCTGCCCTTCCATGCCGTCCTCGCCAAAACCGAGAACCGGCCCGAGCAGCGAACCATGGCCAACAGCCCGCAACAGGCACGCAATGTCGACGGCTCGCTGGCGCCGAGCGGCGTACCGCTACCGCGCGGGCCGGTGCTGCTGGTCGACGACACCGTCGATTCGCGCTGGACCTTGACCGTCGCCGCCTGGCTCTTGCGCAAGAGCGGCAGCGGCAAGGTCTGGCCGCTGGTGCTGGCGCAGACGGGGCATGACCAATGAGTGCGGTTCTTTCGCCCAACACCCAGGCGATCCTGCTGCTCACCGCGCCCTTGCTCGTAGGGCGCGGTGGTGCTGCGCCCGATCTGTTGTCACCCACCGAGTACAAGCTGCTGGCCCGCCATCTGCGCGCGATCAAACGGCAGCCGGCGGACCTGCTGTCGCCTGACGCGGCCACCGTGCTCGATGATTGCGCCGATGTCCTCGACAAGGCCCGGCTGGAGCGCCTCGCCGGCCGCGGCTTCCTGCTCAGCCAGGCGGTCGAGCGCTGGCAGGCGCGGGCGATCTGGGTCAAGAGCCGCGCCGATGCCGACTATCCGCGCCGCCTGAAGGCGCGACTGAAAGACGACGCACCGGCGCTTGTTTATGGCTGCGGCGACATCGGCCTGACCGAAACCGGCGGCTTCGGCGTCATCGGCGCCGCCAAAGCCCCCCCGAATGCCTTGGCGGAAGCCACGCACCTCGGCCGTCTCGCCGCCAAGGCCGGCGTGACGCTCATTTGCAGCGGAGCCGGCGCGATCGACCAGTCCGCTTTGCGCGGAACATTCGAGCAGGGCGGCCGGGCCGTCGGCATGCTCACCGACAGCCTGGAAAAGGCCGCGATGAACCGTGAGCAGCGCAATCGGCTGATCGGTGGGCAGCTGGTGCTGATCTCGACCGGCGATCCAAATGAGGCCTTCGAGGCCGGCGGCGGGCGGCAGCGCGACACACTGATCCATGCGCTTGCCGACGCCGTGCTGGTGCTGGGCGTCGACAGGAACGAAACACCGGCCGAACTCACCGGACAGCCGGAGGCGCTCCAGGCGATCCCGGTCTTCGTGCGATCCGCGGACCTCGCCTCGCCCGGTCTCGCGGCCATGCGCGACAAGGGCGCCCTCCCCTGGCCCGAGCCGCGGGACGCGGAGGCCTTGACGGCGCTCCTGGCCGGAACGACCGCGACCTGAGACCGGCCGTCGATGCTGTTTGGCTTGGCGCGAGCCGTTCCCACGGCCCGCCAAGCCGAATTCTCGTCCGGTCAAGCCGCCCTGAACGGCCGATGTTCCGGTTGCCGCCCGGGTGGCCTAGATTGCCGCCGCCTGGCCCTTCGGGGCCGGCCCCTGCCCATCGGGCGCCGAAGCGAGTGTGACGATTGAGGCTCAAGGACATCCTCGGACCAAGGCGACGTGCCGTCGCCCAGGCGGACCCCACGGCCGGACGGTCCTCCGAGGCCGGAGCCCTCCTCGTGGAAACCATCCAGCGGACAGATCCGGTGGCGCGCGGGCGCAGCCGATGAGCGTCACCGCCACTCTTGGCCGGCACGCGGCCAAAAACCCGGGCCGTGATGCCCTGGTGTTCGAGGATGCGCGCATGGCCTGGCACGACCTCGACCAGGCCATCCACCGGCTGGCCGGCGTGATCGCCGCCGCGACGCCGACCGGCGGCGGCATCGCCCTGCATCTGCCGACCGGGCCGGCGCTTGCGCTCATCTTCCTGGCGGTGGCACGCACCGGACGGGAGGCCCAGGTGCTCGATCCGGACTGGCCCGAAGCGATGACCCGCGGCATTCTGGCGGAGCTTGCGCCCGCCATGATCGTCAGCGCCGATGACGTATTGGCCGGCGACCACACCATCGTACTGGCCGATCCGTTCGGCGATTTCGACGGCATCGCGCCGGCCTTCGCCGCCGCGGCAGGCAAGGTCTTCGGCGATCGAGCCGTCGGGCAGCCGATCGCCGAACCCGACGCCGCCTTGCCCTTTTATGTCGGCTTCACCTCCGGCTCGACCGGCTTGCCCAAGGGCTATCGCCGCGACCACCGCTCCTGGACCGAGAGCTTCCGCGGCGATGCCGTGGAATTCGGCATCGGCCCCGGCGACGTCGTCCTGGCGCCGGGGACCATGACCCATTCGCTGTTTCTTTACGCCCTCGTCCACGGCCTCCATGCCGGCGCCCGCGTCGTCCTGTGCCGGCGCTTCCGCCCCGATCTCGCGCTGCGTCTGATCGAACGCGAACAGGCGACTGTTCTCTATGGCGTGCCGACCCAGTTGCAACTGATGCTGGAGGCCGCCAGGGACAGCGCTTTCCCTTCGATCCGCTGGGTCCTGTCATCGGGCGCGAAATGGCCGCAGCAGGCCAAGGCGCAGCTCTCACGGGTCTTTCCGGGCAGCCGGTTCGCCGAATTCTACGGCGCCTCGGAGACCAGCTTCATCACCGTCGCCAAGGCCGACGAAGATGTCCCCGACACCTCGGTCGGCCGCGCCTTTTCCGGTGTCCTCGTCACCATTCGCGACCGGACCGGACGACGCATGCCGGCGGGCCGCGCCGGCTTCGTTTTCGTCGAAAGCCCGTTCCTGTTCATGAACTATGCCTGTGGCGAGACGGCCGACCTGTTCTACCAGGATGACGCGGTGTCCGTCGGCGACATCGGCTACCTCGATCCGGACGGTTTCCTTCATCTCGTCGGCCGCGCTGCCCGCAAGATCGTCACCTCGGCCAAGAACGTCTACCCGGAGGAGATCGAGCGCGTGCTCGAAGGCCATCCGGCGATCGAGGCGGCGGCCGTCCTCGGCGTGCCGGACACCCGGCGCGGCGAACGCCTGACCGGGCTGCTGCGGCTCCGCCCGGGCGTCGCCGTCACCAGCGCCGCGCTGATCGCCCATGCGCGCCTCGTTTTGCCGCTCTACAAGGTGCCGCGCCTCTATGCGGTGGTGCCCGACTGGCCGCTGACCCGCTCCGGCAAGACCGACTTCGAAAGCCTCGGCCAAGCCTGGAATGCCGGCCGCTATCCGGCCCTGACATGAGCGCAGCCGTCATCGTCGCGGCACGGCGGACCGCGGTCGCGCCGCGCGGCGGAGCTTTCGCCGGCAGCGAGGCGATGGAGCTCGCCTCCGCCTCGATCGGCGCCGTCCTGGCCGACGGCGGCCTGGCGCCTGATGATGTCGACGAGGTGATCCTCGGCAACGCGCTTTATGGCGGCGGCAATCCGGCGCGGGTCGCGGCCTTGCAGGCCGGCCTGCCGGTCGCCGTGCCGGCCGTCACCGTCGACAGCCAGTGCTGCGCCGGTCTCGACGCCATCCTGCTGGCGGCCACACGCATCACGGCCGGCGAAGCCGATGTCGTCATCGCCGGCGGCGTCGAGAGCTTCAGCCGTTCGCCACTGCGCCTGCGCCGCCCGAAGCGGGCCGGCGAGACTCCGCAAGCCTATGACCGGCCGCCCTTTACCCCTTGGCCGGAGCGCGACCCCGAGATGATCCCGGCCGCCGCCATGCTGGCTGCCGAATGGGATATCAGCCGCGCCGCCCAGGAGGCCTTCGCCGTCGAGAGCCATCGCAAGGCGCTCGCGCGCGGCCACCCGGCCGAAGAACTGGTGCCGTCGGCCGGGCTGAACCGCGACAGTTTCTGTCGCCGCCTCGACCCTCGCCTTTGCGCCCGCTTGCCCGTGCTGGCGGGAAGCCCGCTCCATGGCGTGACGGCGGCGACCGTCGCCGTCGAGGCCGATGCCGCCGCCGCCGTCCTGGTCCTGTCGGAACGGGCGCTGGCGCGCTGCCGGCCAGCCGGCCGCGTCATCCGCATCCTCGGTGGCGCAAGGCTCGGTGGCGATCCCGAACGGCCGGGGCTTGCCCCCATCGCCGCCGCGCAGCGGGCGCTGCAACGCGCGGGCGTGCCGGCCAACACGATCGCCGCCGCCGAGATCATGGAAGCCTTCGCCGTCCAGGCCATGGCCTGCATCGAGGGGATCGGCCTCGATCCCGATATCGTCAACCGGGGCGGCGGCGCGCTCGCCCGTGGTCATCCGATCGGCGCGTCGGGCGCCATTCTCGCCGTCCGCCTCTGGCACGAATTGCAGGCCGAGCCACCTGACGCCACCGGCATCGCCGCGATTGCGGCCGCCGGCGGGCTCGGCTCCGCCTTGCTCATGCGCAGGGCCTAGATCACGTCAGGTGGCAACGGTGTCGTCCATGCGACTGATATGCTTAAGCTTTCCGCCACTGCCTGGGATTGGCCGCATCCTGGCAGCCCCAGGGCGGCATTGTCTTGCCTTCGAACCGCTCCCTCAAACGGTTGCAGCCCCAGGCCTGGATCGGCGCCGGCATATACCTGTTGATCTCGATCCCGACCTCGTCGAACGGGCTCTGCGATGTCTCGACCCAATCGTAGTAGCGCTTGCCGATCAGGCCGGCAAAACCGATGACGAACGCAACGAGGATAAGTCCAAGCTTCTTCATGTCATGCCCTGCCTGATGCGCCGGCACGCGCCGGGGCCGGACCGGTAGCATCCGGCCCCGGCGGCAGCAACCTCGCGGGCATCCCCATCGCCCTCATGCAGGCCGCGACGTCAGTCCCGGTCCGGCGCGCCCAGCGGAAACAGTGGACGATAAGGCCGCGCTTCATTGACCGCCCGGGCAAAGGAGGGCCGCGCCAGCAGCCTTTGCCGGTAGCGCTGGACATGCGGGAAGCGGCCAGCGAGCGGATGGGTCCAGTCGGCATAGAACAGCGCTGGCGCCGCGGCGCAGTCAGCGAGGCTGAAATCCGGCCCGGCGGCCCATTCGCGCCCGGCCATCCGCTGGTCGAGCCAGGCATAGGCGGTATCGAGCATGGCCCGCGCCTCGGCGTCGCCATAGGCGTCCCGGTCGGCCTCCTGGCGGATGCTGTTGAACACGATCTTCTGCTGCGGCGTCATGACGTAATTGTCGAAGAACCGATCCAGCATCCGGACCTCGAGCGCGGCCTCGGGATCCCCAGGGATCAGCTTGACCGGCCCGGGGTGGTGGATCGCCAGATGCTCGATGATGATGCTCGCCTCCATGACCGAGCGGCCTTTGTCGACCAGCAGCGGGAAGCGCTTGATCGGCCAGAGGCCGGAAAATTCGACATAGGCCTGCGGTTCCTTCTCCGACAGCATGCGGAACACGAAGGGGGTGTCGTTCTCGTAGAAGGCGATCAGCGCCTTCTGACAATAGGACGAGAAGGGATGGGCGTAGAGTTCCAGGGCCATGGCGCGCTCCTAACTGATCTATTTTTGCAACTGGTTGCCTTATAGATAGATCGATATCGACTGACAAGCTGCGTGGAGCCCTGCCTCGCTCTCACCACCCTCATCGTCCTGGCCGGGCTGTCCCGGCCATCCACGAACAACCCGGATGACGAGCAAGTCGTGGGTGGATGCGTAAACCGCCGCCACGCTTGCGCGAATGAAGCAAATATCATATTTAGAATTATTCTAATGTGAGATCACCCATGCTGCCGCGCTTTTCATTTCCCGGCTTCTCGTCGAAGCGCCGTTTCGACAGCCTTGCCGAACACGAGATCCTCGCGCTCGCCATCTCCTCCGAGGAAGAGGACGGGCGCATCTATGCCGCCTATGCCGCCAAACTGCGGGATGACTACCCCGCCTCCGCCGCCATCTTCGACGATATGGCGGCGGAAGAAGATGAGCACCGCCGGCGGCTGATCGAGCTCTATCGCAAGCGCTTCGGCGAGACGATCCCGCCGATCCGACGCGAGCACGTCGCCGATTTCTACACACGCAAACCGGTCTGGCTCGTCGAAAATCTCGGCCTCGAACGGATCCGCGAGGAGGCCGCGGACATGGAGCGGCAGGCCCACGGCTTCTATCTCGACGCCATCAAGCGCTGCACCGATGCCGAGACGCGCAAATTGCTCGGCGACCTGGCCGCCGCCGAAGCCAGCCACCAGGTCACTGCCGAAAGGCTCGAAGCAAAACATCTCGGCCCGGGCGAGCGGGCAACCGAGGATGCCGCCGCCAAGCGCCAGTTCATCCTCACCTGGGTGCAGCCGGGGCTCGCGGGCCTGATGGACGGCTCGGTCTCCACCCTCGCGCCGATCTTCGCCACCGCCTTCGCCACCCAGAACCCCTGGACGACCTTCCTCGTCGGCCTTTCGGCCTCGATCGGCGCCGGCATCTCCATGGGCTTCACCGAGGCAGCCCATGACGACGGCAAGCTGTCGGGCCGCGGCTCGCCCTGGAAGCGCGGCCTCGCCTCCGGCGTGATGACCGCCATTGGCGGCCTCGGCCATGCCCTGCCCTATCTCATTCCGTCGTTCTGGACCGCCACCGCCATCGCGCTGGTCGTGGTGTTCGTCGAGCTCTGGACCATCGTCTGGATCCAGAACCGGTTCATGGAGACGCCGATCGGCCGGGCCGTGTTCCAGATCGTGCTCGGCGGCGGCCTCGTCCTGGCCGTCGGCATTCTCATCGGCGGCGCCTAGACCCAGGGTCGGCCGGCGCTGGCCGCGGCCTCACTTCGCGTCCGGCTTCGCCGCCGCGCCCAGCGTCGTCACCCAGATGATCCGGGCGACCACCTGGGTCGGGTTGTCGAACATGTGCGGCACGATGCTGGGAAAGCGGAAGCTGTCCCCGGCATCGAGCTCATGGGCCTCGTGGTTGAGCCAGAGCCTGAGCCGGCCCGACAGCACATAGCCGGCCTTCTCGCCGGTATGCTGAAAGAAGTCGGTGCCCGACGAGCCACCGGGATTGAGGGTCAGTTCGTAGAATTCGAGCTCGCCCTTCTCGGCCGGCGTCAGCGCCTCCTTCAGCACGCCGCTGGCGGTCAGCCGGAGCAGCCGCCGGTCGTTCTTGCGCACGATATAACGTGACGTCTCGTCGGTTTCGTGCGGCTCGAAGAAATAGGAGATCGGCACGGCCAGCGCGATCGACAGCAGCCTGAGCGTGCGGATCGACGGCGTCGCCAGCGCGCGCTCCAGCTGGCTGATCATGCCGGTGGACAGGCCGGTGCTCTTGGCGACGTCCTGGATCGACAGGCCCGCGCGCTGGCGCAGCAGCCGGACCGTCTCGCCCAGGCGCTGATCGCCGGCGTCCTGCAATGCCTCGTCCTTGGCCTCGTCCTTGGCCGCCGCGCCCCCACGGGCGCTTCGAATGCTCAT
>BFBZ01000738.1_pt1 | contig 27013 bp, 23 predicted proteins | sample 1888401 | NCBI WGS metagenome assembly BFBZ01 (sample SAMD00112614, study PRJDB3348) | symbiont metagenome | host: Chara braunii
GGCGACCGGCGGCGTCATGACGATCCGCGGCGACGAGCCGACGGTGCGCGGACGCGGGCGTCTTGAAGGTGGCGCGCGCCGGGTTTCGGCCGGCCATGGCCAAGCCCAAGGTCTCGTGAATCCACGACCAGTCCCACAGCGCTCTCCCCGTCGCCGATCATTTTTGACCAGCCAGTTTATACTGAAGCGTATAAATTTGGATGACCGCCGTCAAGAGGCTCGTCGGGCGCCATTGACGCGGCTCCGCCGGCGCGCTCGGGCACGCCAAACCGCCACCTGCGGCGCTCCATGTCCGGGTCAGTCCCCTACGGGGCCACGGCTGCGCAAAGCGGCATTCCGCCGGCATTCTTCGCCGCGCCGTTGCCGATCTCTGGGTGCTATGCCCGCTCGGTCTTCACGCTGGCGCGAACCTGCGGCCGTCCGAGCCGGGGTGGTTCATCACGGCTCGGTTGTCTGGCCCGACCGGCGGCCGGACCCCGAGGTGCGAACCGCGGCCTGTTGACGATTCCAATCGCCGGCTTTTCGGCCTGGTTGATGCAAGGCGGTAGCGGCGCCGCGCGACCAAAGTGCCGTCTCCCGCCGGGCCGCGGGATCGACAATGCCGCCCCCGCGTGTTCGACCTCGTCGAAAGCGGCGGGCAAGCCTATTGCCGCCTCACCAGGGCACATGTCGATGCTTCGATCGGCTGGAACGCCTGCTCTCCGGGGATGGTCGCGAGGAGCTTGTAGTAATCCCACGGCGCCGCGGATTCGGACGGTTTCTTGACCTCGTAGAGGTTCATGGCGTGCACCATCCGGCCATCGGGCCTGATCTTGCCGTCCTTGTAGAAGATGTCGTTGACGGGGCTGGCGCGCATCGCTTGCATCACCGCAGCCGAAGCGTCCGTCTTGGCGGCGGCAACGGCCTTCAGATAGTGCAAGACCGAGGAATAGGTCCCGGTCTGCAGCATGTTCGGCATGGCCTTGACCTTGTCGAAGAATTTCTTCGACCAGGCGCGCGTCTCATCGTTCGTGTCCCAATAGGATGCCTCGGTGATGGTCAGGCCCTGGGCCTCGGCCAGGCCCAGCCCGTGGACGTCATTGATGAAGCCGCCCAGCGTCGCGAGCTTCTGGCCGCCCTGTGTCAGGCCGAACTGGGCGGCCTGCTTGATCGAGTTGATGGTGTCATTGCCGGCATTCGCCAGCGCCACGACCTTGGCGCCCGAGGCTTGCGCCATCAGCAGGGCCGAGCCGAAATCGGCGGTTCCGACGGGCAGCCGGACGCTACCGAGCACCCGGCCATTGTTTGCCGTGACCACCCGGCTGGCCTGCTCCTGCAGTCCGTGCCCAAAGGCATAATCGGCGGTCACGAAGTACCAGCTGTCGAAGCCTCGGCGTGCCAGCGCCTGGGCGGTGCTCTGCGCGATGGCATAGGTATCATAAGCCCAATGCGCGACGAAAGGCCCGCAATTCTCGTTGGTGATCCGGGTCGAACCCGGCGACGAGAGGGTGATGATCTTGCCCTTGTCCTTGGCGATCTCGATGACCGCCAGGGCGGGTGACGAGGAGGCGACGTCGAGGATCGCGTCGACCTTGCCTTCGTCGAACCATTTCCGCGCGATCGTAGCCGCGATGTCGGGCTTGTTCTGGTGGTCGGCATGGATGAGCTCGATGGGTTTGCCGAGCACCGTTCCGCCGAATTCGTCGATCGCCATCTGGGCGGCGGTCACGACCCCCATGCCGGTAATGTCGGCGTAGACGCCGGCCATGTCTTCGATCAGGCCGATGCGAACGACATCATCGGACACGCCGGGCGCTTGCGCCCGCGCGCCAAGCGGCCCGGCCGCCATGGCTCCGGCCGCGATCAGGCCGAATGATCTCCTGTTCAAGCGCGTCATGATCCCTCCCGAGGACTTTTTGGCCGGTCGAGGCCGGCGTTCTCCAGTCAGTCTCGGTTTGGATGCCGCGCTTGCTCAACGTCCGCGCCCGACATCTTGCCGATGCCGGGATGTAGCTTTCTGACAGGTATCGCGCTTCAAGCCTTGCCGCGGGCGGCGAAGGCGGCGAGCCCGCGCCTCGCATCTTCGCTCGTGAAGGTGCGCTGTCCGAGTTCGGCTTCCGCCGCAAAAGCCTCACGGTAGGGGAGATCCTGCAGCGTCAGCACGGCCTGCTTGATCGTCTGGATCGCCGTCGGGCTGAGCGCCGCGATCCGTGCCGCCAGCTCCTGCGCGGCGGGCTCGACCGCGTCGGCCGGCAGAATGCGGTTGATGACGCCGCGCGCCAGCATTTCCGCGCTGGAGAAGCGCTGGCCGGTCAGCAGGATCTCCATCGCGTGGGCGTGTCCGATCTGCCTGACGAGGCGGACCAGCGTGCCGCCGGCGGGGACGAAGCCGTGAGCCGGCTCGGGCAGCTGGAAGACCGCGCCCGTCGAGGCGATGCGGATGTCGGTCGCCAGCATGATCTCGAAGCCGCCACCGATGCAGAGGCCGGTGATCGCGCAGACGATCGGCTTGTAGAGCGGCACGTTCTTGAGATGGGCCGGATCCCAGGCGCTGATGTCGAAACGGCCGCTCGCCAGCGCCGGAATCGATTCCGTCAGGTCCGCACCGACACAGAATGCCCGGTCGCCCGACCCGGCCAGCACGATCGATCGGATCCCGTCATCCCGTGAGGCCTCGGCGAAGGCACGGCCCAGATCGTCATACATGGCAAGCGACAGCGCATTCAGCTTTTCCGGACGCGCGATGCGGATCGTCGCGACCATTCCGTCTCGTTCGATTTCGATCGCCATCTCAAATGGCTCCGCTGTTGACGAGGCGGCCGATCTCGGCGTCGTCGAGCTTGAGAAACTCCGCGAGAACGGCCCGCGTGTGCTCGCCGGGCGCCGGCGCCTTGCCGAGCGGGATCTCGCCTGTGCCCGACAGCTTGATCGGCGATCCGAACATCCGCACGCTCTCCCCCGCCACAGGGATCTCGACGATCATGTTGCGCGCCGCCACATGCGGATCCTCGACGACTTCGGCAACCGTCCTGATGGCGCTGAGCGGAATCCGGTCTCCGGCCATCGCCTCGAGCTCGGCCTTGCCATAGGCGCCGAACCAGCGTTCCAGCAGCGGCTTGACCTTTCGTTCCGCCACGGCGGGATCGAAGCGCTTCTCCATCGTGTCGATGTCAGGGTCGTCCGCCTGCCACGGCTCGCCGAACAGTTCGCAGGTCAGGCGCCAGAACTTGTCGGTATAGCCGCCGAAGAAGACATAGCCGTCCTTGCAGGGGAATTGGCCATAGGGCCTGACGAAGGGATGGTCGTTGCCCAGCGGCGCGGCGACCTCGCCCTTGGTCGTGTAGCGGACAATGGCGTTCTCGGTGAGGGTGAGGATCGAATCCTGCTGCGAAACGTCGACCACCTGGCCTTCGCCCGTGCGCTCGGCGACGCGCAGGGCGGCAAGCGTCCCGATGGTCGCGTAGAGCGAGGCGGCGAGATCGCCGATGATCGTGCCGACACGCACCGGCGGGCGGTCCGGGTAGCCGTTCATCGACCACAATCCACCGACCGCCTGACCCGTGTTGTCGAAGGCCGGACGCGAGGAGTTCGGCCCCGTGCGGCCGAAGCCGCTGATCGCGGTATAGACCAGACGCGGATTGCACAGCCGCAGCTGCTCGTAGCCGAGCCCGAGCTTGTCCATGGTGCCGGGACGAAAGTTCTCGACCAGGATGTCCGCCTGGCCGACAAGCTGCTTCAGCAGATCCTTTCCGTCCGCCGATTTCAGGTTCACGGTGATCCCGCGCTTGTTGCGATTGAACTGGGAGAAGAAGGCGCTTTCCGCGGCCTCCTCCTTGCCGGCGACCATGGGCGGGAAGGTTCGGGCATAGTCGGGATCGTCGGGGTGCTCGACCTTGATGACGGTAGCGCCGAGATCGGCGAGCAGCATCGAGCAGAATGGCCCGGCCACAACACGGGTGATGTCGAGCACGACGACGCCGGCGAGCGGCCGCGCCTTGTCGCGCGCATCGCCATCTTGCGCCTCAGTTTTTCCCATTGTGTTTCCTCATTCCCGGTTATGCGTTCATACGCGCGCGATCCGAGCCTTCCGGCGGCCGAGAAAGCGTGGCGGTCATGCGCCTCGATCAGGGCGGGGAGATTGATCCCGTTCGACGGGGGCGAATATCCCCGACACGGGCCGAGGTCCGCAGCTTGGGGACCTCGGCCTCCAATCTGCGCCCGGAGCCCGCTCCGACGATCCGAATAGGCTTCGACATGTTCGCCACCATGGCTTCGCGCCAGCTTGGCCCCGGGCGGGGGAGGCACGAAATAGATATGATCTCCATGTTTATGAGGGTTGCATGTGATAATCATCCATCCTTTAAGCCGTCGAACTTGCACTAGCTGTTCGGCTCGATCTGATCGCCGCCGAATGGAGCGATGCGTGTGGACCAGCAGACGCCGCGGCTGACCGCTGACGAGACCGCGCTGGACCCGGTCATCGGCTTCTATTCTCGCCTGCTCGGCCTGCTCGACCGGGGCGCGGTGCCCTCGGCCTTCGACGGTCTCGGTGGCGAGATCCGCACGCTTCGCCCTGAGCTGGAAGACCGGCTCGAAGCCGATCTGGCCCTCGCGATCCGGCTCCGCGAGAACGTCGAGCACAAGCTCAAGCGCGAGCGCGAGCTCATCGCCCTCAATGAAACGGCGCGCGACCTGTCGGCGATGCGCGATACCGACCAGGTTCTTCAAGCCATCATCCGGCGCGCCCGGCAGCTGGTCGGCAGCGACATCGCCTATCTTTCCGCCGCCGCCGACGACCGGAGCCCATTCCATGTCCGGGCAACGGAGGGCGTCGTGTCGGAAGCCTTCGCCAGTATCGTCGTGCCGCGCGACGTCGGCATTTGCGGCAGCGTCGTGCGCACGCGCCGGCCCTGGCAATCCGGCCAGTACAAGTCCGACAAGAGCTTTCATCACGATCCGGGCATCGACACGGCGATCCTGTCGGAAGGGGTGGTTTCGATCCTCGGCATTCCGCTCGAACTCGAAGCGCACATCATCGGCGTCCTGTTCGTCGCCGACCGCTACGAGCGCGCGTACAATCCGCAGGAGATCTCGATCCTGCAGTCGCTGGGCACCTTCGCGGCGCTGGCGATCGAGAACGCACGATTGCTGGAGGAGGCGCAGCGGGCGCTGAATTTGGCGCGCGAGGCGAATGCCGCCCTGCGGGCCAAGGCCGACGACATCGAAAGCGCCGCCGTCGCACATGAACGGCTGACCGAGCTCATTGTCCGTGGCGGATCCCTGGAGGATCTTCGACACCGCGTGGCGACCCTTCTGGGCGGCACCGCGATCATTCTCGACGAACGGCAGAGCGCGATCGCGGGTGCCTTTCCCGAGGACATGCCGGACCACGGCTTCGCATCGGCCATCCGGGAAAGCGTCCGGCTCGGCCGCTCCGTGCAGTTCGAGACCGCATCCTTCCAGACGGTCACGGTGGCGGCGGTCACGAGCGGCGCCGTTCGGCTTGGCGCGCTGGTTTTCGCCCGGTCGAAACCGATGTCTTCGTCCGAGATCCGCACCCTGGAGCGGGCGGCGCTGGTGACCGGCATCGTCCTCCTGTCGATGGAACGCGTCGCGGAAGCGACCTATCGCAATGTCGCCGACATCGTCTCGGCGCTGCTGCGCGGGACCTCGGACCCGTTCCGGTCCGAGGGCTCCAATGCACTGCCCCTGGGTGTTTCGCTGTCCTGGCCCGTGACGGTCCTGCTCGTCTCCAGCAAGGACGGGTTTGCCGCCCATTTGCCGCAGGCGGTTCGTGCCGCGGCGTCCGGACGACAAGTGATTGGCGCGGCCTTCAACGGCGACCTCGCCGTCGTGACGTCGAGCGACGACTGGACGGGGCTGGCCCGCAGGATTTCGGCCGCGCTCGAGGACTGCGGCCAGCAACCTTACAACATCGTGGTGTCGCAGCCCGTGTCTGATGCCTCGGCTGCCGCGGCCGAATACAGGAATCTCAGGCGCGGCCTGGCGCTTCTGCGCAATCTCGGCCAGAACGCCCGCGTGGTTCCGGAGAAGACGCTCTCGCTTTATGGCTTGCTGTTCGACGGGCAGGGCGAAGAGGCCGCGCGCGCCTTCATCAAACTCACGATCGGCCCGCTCCTCGATCATGACCGACGGCGCAAAGCCCAACTGGCGCCAACCCTCTACGCCTATTTCGAAACCGGGCGCAGCCTTCAGCGCGCCGCGGACATTCTCGGAATTCACGTCAACACGATGCGGCAGCGCCTGGATTCGATCGGCGCACTGTGCCCGGACTGGGCGGAAGCCAATCGCGGGCTCGAACTCCACATGGCGCTTCGGCTGCACAGGCTCAGCGAGACGCTACCGGCCTGACACGGCGCGGAACAGGCACTGTCTTACGCCGCCGGCCGCATCGCCGGACATGCGTGACGCATTCGCGACGCCGTTGCTGACGCGGACCCATGAAAAAGGGCCGCCCAATGGGCGGCCCTCATTCATCGAGACATAAGTCCGACGATCAGTAGCGGGCGACCACGGCCGCCGGGCCGGTCGAGAACAGATAGTTCACGCCGAGACGGAACTTGTGCGTCTGCAAGCTGACCGAGGGCGTCACGCCGAGCGGCGTGGAGAATGTCTTGCTGCCGTAATTGGCATAGAGATATTCGCCGCGAACCGTCCAGTTCGGCGTAATCGCATGCTCGATGCCGGCGCCGAGCGTCCAGCCGACACGGGTCTGGTTCGCCGAAATGTCGGGAGCAAGGGCGTTCGTCTGGCGGAAACCGAAATCGGCGAAAGCGACGCCGCCGGTGACGTAAAGCAGGGTGCGATCGATGGCGACGCCGGCGCGGGCGCGCAGCGAGCCATCCCACCGCGTCCGCCAGTTGAGCGTCGTGCCGCCACCGACGACACCCGAGCGTGAGACGCCGAAATAACCGAAATCCGCCTCGGCACCGAGCACGACATTATTGATCTGGTAGTTATAGCCGAGCTGAGCGCCACCGACGAAGCCGGTGTTGTTGCTGGGCACGGCACCGGCCGTCAAGGCGCCGAAATTGGTGTTGGCGATGCCGACACCGGCATTGAGACCGACATAGAAGCCCGTCCAGTTGAACGCCGGCGCCAGGATCGCGGCCGGTACGGCAACGCGCTGGACGCCGAGATCGGCAGCCTGGGCGCCGGAGACCAGGGCGGCAAAAGCGGCGCCGGCAAGCAGGAACTTCTTCATCGTGATCGATCCCAGAGGCTACGAATTTGAGGACGTAGGCTCCGGATATCATAGTTTCGCAGTCGCACAACGCTGCCGCAGCATTCTTTGACCAGCAGTTGCCGTAAGGTCACATTCATGTCGTGCGGAGGCCAGCGTCATCCCGTTGGGGCCGACGGCGCAGGTCGCAACGGGAGGCAAGGACGGCATCGCGACCACAGCGCCGGAATCGGCGTCGGCAACAAGTTGGTGCTTGCCTTGCAGGTCGGGTGGCGGACAGGGCGGGATTCGAACCCGCGATACGGTTCCCCGTATACACACTTTCCAGGCGTGCGCCTTCAACCACTCGGCCACCTGTCCGTGGAGGGCGCTGATAAAGGCCCGCGCGGCAATTTGCAAGGACACCGGAGCAGGCGATCCCTGCGCGCCGGCGAAGGCGCAAATCCGGGACGCGGACAGGCTGCCGAAAGTCTCCGAAAGCTCCGGCGATCAAGCCCAACCCTCGGGGAGCCCGATTGGTCCGCAGGCCGCGCTACCGGAGCGTGAACCAGTTCAGGAAGGGGTTGGCCGGAGGTGCCGGCATGGCGACATGGGGACGCGGATGCGCCGAGCCATAGGCGACCGGCTGGGCCGTCCGCGGCCGAGCCGAGGCCTCGCTCAGGCGATGCTGGCCGGGCGCCCGGACCATGCGCTGGGAGGCGACGGGAACAGCGGCGCGAACCTGGCCGGCCGGACGCACCACCGCGCTGCGGGTCGGCTGGGCGAGCCGCATCTGGGCGTTGTGTGGACGCGGGGCGGCTGCAACGCGTGTGCCGGAGCGACGCGAGGCCATGACCGCCGGATCCGGCCGTGACGTGCCCTCGATCACGATGCGGGTCGAGCCTCGCCGCGCCGCGACCATCTCGAACAGGGTCCGGGCATTGCCCGGCGCCAGCCGAATGCAGCCATGGCTGTCGGTCCGGCCGAGCCGGCCGACCATGTTGGTGCCATGAATGGCATAACCGCCGCGGAAGAAGATCGAATAGGGCATCGGCGCCATACCGTATTTGCGCGAGCGCCAGTTTCGCTCCAGCCGCTGCGGGCTATAGGTGCCGACCGGCGTGTTGTAGCCGATCCGGCCGGTCGAGACGTTCCAGACATGGCGCTGCTCGCCGTCGACAATGACGCGCATGGTCTGGCTCGACTTGTCGACCCGGACGACGATCGCGGCGTCGGCGCGGCCAGCCGTCAGGACAAGGCCGGCAAGCATCATGGCGGCTGATCCCAAGAATCGCGCCCATCCAAAAGACCGCATGGAATTCCCCTTCCCACCAGACCCGATACCGGGACCCTTTTACCCCTGTCGGAGCAAGTGATTCCCGGACTTCGCGCGACTGTAAAGATGACTCGGGGATTCACCTTAAGCGTTTAGCAATAGTGGCGAGCGGCCACCGTCCAAATTCTGGTGTTCGGCCGACGCCACATCTTGGATCGACCACCGCGCAGGTGGCGGCGGGCAGCGCCGGCGGCTTGACATGAATGGTTAACGACCCTTTGGCTAAGCTCAAGGCTGACCTGCCTGTTCGTCGCGCCGGAATATCCATGACCCGCTCTGCTGCCGCCGTCGCGGCGTTTCTTTCCGCTCTGGCCCTGGCCTCGCCTGGCTCCGCGCAGGACCGTGGCACGGTCAATCCGCGGCCGCTGGCACCGCTCGCCAATCCGAACGATCCGAATATCCCGGCCAAGGAGATCTTCGGCCGGGCCACGGCGGCGGCGGCCATGGAGGCGCGTTCCCTCGGCTTCTATTCGCGCGGCTGTCTCGCCGGCGCCACCGCGCTGTCGGTCAATGGCGATGCCTGGCAGGTGATGCGGCTGTCGCGCAACCGCATGTGGGGCCATCCGGACATGATCGCCTTCCTGGAGCGCTTCGCGCGCCAGGTGCCGCGCATCTCGAACTGGCCGGGCATCCTGGTCGGCGATATCTCGCAGCCGCGCGGCGGCCCGATGATCACAGGCCATGCCTCGCATCAGATCGGCCTCGATGCCGACCTCTGGCTCACCCCCATGCCGCGCCGCGAATTGAGCCGCGAGGAGCGCGAGATGACCTCGGCGGTCAATATGGTGCGCGCCGATCGGCGCGACATCGACCCGGCGACCTGGACGCCTGAGCACTTGAAGGTGATCCGCGCCGCCGCGACCGATCCGCGGGTCGAGCGGGTGCTGGTCAATGCGGCGATCAAGAAAGCGCTTTGCCGCGAGGCAACCGGCAACCGCTCCTGGCTGTCCAAGGTCAGGCCGGTGCCGGGGCACAATTACCACATGCATGTGCGCATCACCTGCCCGGCCGCCTCGGCGAGCTGCCGGCCGCAGGATCCGCCGCCGACGGCCGAGGGCTGCGGCGCCGAGCTCGACTGGTGGTTTTCCGACGAGGTGTTGCACCCCCGGCCGAACCCGAACTGGCGGCCGCCGCCGCCGATCACCATGGCCGGCCTGCCGGACGGCTGCCGGCAGGTGATCGTGGCGCGCTGACGGCGGCGGGTCCGGCCTATTCGGCCGGCACCAGGTCCGGCCGCCGGATCGGCTCTTCCTTGATCGGGATGTTGATCAACGCCGAGCCGACGCAGAACAGCACGCTCAGCCACCAGACGATGTCATAGGAGCCGGTGCGTTCGTAGAGCAGGCCGCCGAGCCAGACGCCGAGGAAACCGCCGACCTGGTGGGAAAAGAACACGAAACCGTAGAGCATGGCCATGTAGCGGGTGCCGAACATCAGGGCGACCAGGCCCGAGGTCGGCGGCACGGTGGAGAGCCACAGAAGCCCCATCAAAGCGGCGAAGGCGAGCGCTACCGCCGGGCTCGGCGGCAGCACCAGCAGCATGACCACGACCGCGCCGCGGGCGAAATAGATCCAGACCAGCAGCCAGCGTTTCGACACGCGGCCGGACAGCCAGCCGGCGGTGAGCGAGCCGACAATGTTGAACAGGCCGATGAAGGCGAGCGCCAGGCCGGCGACCCAGGCCGGCATCTTCAGATCGGCGAGATAGGGCGGATAGTGGGTGGTGATGAAGGCGAGCTGGAAGCCGCAGGTGAAGAAACCGAGCACCAGATAGACGTAGCTGCGATGCCCCAGGGCTTCCTTCATGGTCGCCACTACGCTCTTCTCGGCACCGGTGCCGGTGCCGATGCCGGCCTTCGGATTGGTGGCGAGCGCGACCGCCAGAGGGAAGATCAGGCCGACCACCGAGGAAAAGACCAGCAGCGCGCCCTTCCATCCCAGGAGGTCGATCAGGAAGGGGGTCAGCGGCGCGAAGACGAACTGGCCGAAGGAGGATGCCGCGGTGCCGAGGCCAAGCGCCATCGGGCGTTTGGCTTCCGGCAGGAGCTTGGTGAAGCAGGCGAGCACCAGGTTGAACGACACGCCGGCGAGGCCAAGGCCTACCAGGGAGCCCGACAAGACGTGCATGACGAGCGGCGGCAGCGGCAAGGTCATGCAGGCAAGGCCCGCCGCATACATGATGGTGCCGATCCAGAACACCCTCAAGGTACCGAAGCGGTCGGCGATGGCGCCGACAAAGGGCTGGCCGACGCCCCACATCAGGTTCTGGACGGCGATCGTCAGCGACAGCACATCACGCGTCCAGCCGTTCTCGGTCGAGATCGGCATCAGGAACATACCGACCACCGAGCGCGGCCCGAACGACAGCAAGCCGATCAGGCAGCCGCAGACGACGACGACAAAGGGCGTGCGCCAGCCGTCCTGCGGCTCGGATAAGGTCGTGCTGGCCATGGGTCCCTCCGGGCTTCGCGTCGTGCTGATACACGAGAGCCCGTCAAACTAGGAGCGGACTTCACCGGCGCAAAACGAAAAGCCGTGATGACACCCATGCGATGGCACGATGGGCCGGTCCAATGCAAAGCGCCGGGGACGGGCCCCGGCGCGTTCTGCCATGCACGATCGCTCTACTGCTGCGGCGAGGCCGACATCGGATAGGCCAGCGCATCGACCTTTCCCCATTGGCCCGAGGTCGTGGCGATGGACATCGGCGCGGCGCGGCGCAGGCTGAATTCGCGCAAGGTCCCGACATCGGTGCTGTTCATCACCTGCCGCTCGGGCGTGCCGTAGAAGCTGGAGCCGGAGCTCTGGGCGAAAGCCGGTGCAAACGACGCGGCGGCGAGGGCGGCGGCGAGGATGAGCTTCTTCATGGTCGTTCTCCATTTCCTGGGGTTCTGGGTTTCGACTGTGCGGAAGCGCTTCATGCGCCTCTGCTGCCAATACCCGGGGAAACGGCAATTGGTTACGCGGTCACGGCCGATTGATCGGATCGTGACGGACCGTGATCGGTCGGGCTCGTTTGGCCAAGGCGACGCCGGTCAGCTCTGATGGCCGGGTTGCGGCGCCAGCTGGACCTGCGGCGGCAGCGGGCCCCATTGGCGCGGCCGGTAGAACACGTGGACGCCGATCTGCTGCAGCCGGTTCATCGAGCGCGCCCACCACGGCCTGACATAGGTCGCGTGATAATGGGTGGCGTGGCCAACCTCGGCGAGCCAGGTCCGGCCGGCCAGCATGTCCCGGGCGATCCGGCTCGCCAGCGTCCAGGATTCCGGCTCGGTCGCCACCAGGCTGCGCCGGCCTTCGCAGGCGAAGGTGAACTGGCAGGCGAGATAGCGATGGGCGTTCTGGTAGACGACGCCGCAGATGTCGCGCGGGTAGAAGCCCGAAACGGCGCGGTTGACCACCACCTGGGCCACCGCCATCTGCCCGCGCTCGGGCTCGCTGCGCGCCTCCCAGTAGACCGCCTCCGCCAGGCATTTCTGGGCGCGCGCCAGCGCGGTTCCCGACAACTCCAGGCCGAGGATGGGATGACCGGTGCGGGTCTGGCGCTCCGGCGAGGTCTCGTCGAGCGACAACGGCGCCGGGGTGCGGAACACCCGGGACAGCGCCGGACCGGGGCGATCGCCGCGCCGGTCGGTGGCGAAGGCGCCGAGGATCGGGTCAAAACCGGCGACCGGCTCATGCGTCGTGGTCACCCGGAACGGTTCGTTCTCGAGCGGCAGGGCCGGCGCGCCGAAACCGACGCCGGCGCGGGCCAGCGGGCCTTCGCCCGAGATGGCAATGCCGGCGCGATCCTCGACGAGTTCGGTGGCGAAGCGGCTTTCCTCGCCAGGTTGTCCGTCGGCCCACGGCTCGTCCGGGCCGCCATTCGCCAAGGCGGGCGCCGGCGACAGCACATCGGCCGGCGCGACGGCCGGCCCGGTGAGACCGAGGCGGGCGCCCTGAGACCGGTCGTCGATCATGGCATCGGGCGAGACCGCGGCGAGCTGGACGCCGCCGAGCGCCAGCGGCGAGTGTTCGGTGTCGACGGGCTCGGCCGCCGGATCCGGCGTAAAGCGCGCGATCGTCGTCAGATCGGCGGGCGCCTCGAGCAGCGACGTGGTCGGCCGCGCCGCGGTCAGGCTCGGCCGGAGCCGGGCCCGCTCGACCAGCAGGTCGCCCTTGGCGTCGCGATTGGTTTGCGGATAGACCACCGCGCGGCCAAGCCCGGCACCGACGGCCGGGCCGACAAGCCGGTCGCCCGAATGCGGATTGGCGCCGGTCGCGGCGCCGGCATCGAAACGCGCCAGGACACGCTGCGGCTGGGCCTCCTCGCGCGGCATGGGCCGGGCCAGCGCGAAACTCGCCATGGTCATCTGCGGCCGGACCAGGCTGGCGACATGCCGGCGCCACGTCTGATCGACGCCAGAACGCTGGGCGAGATAGCTGACCAGGTCCTGATAGGCCACCGATTGGCAGGACAGGACCAGAAACGACGCGGCCAGGCCCGGAATCAAGGCGGCCGGACGGAATTCGGACGCAGAACGCCGACGCAACGCACGCATACGCAACGCACTCCACGCGAAACACGCGACCCAACAGGCCGGCCGCCCAAAACATGGTGACCGGATATCAACCTTATCGCCCGGGTAAGGTTGAGGGCGCGTTAATGATGTCCGGCCGGCGTCAGCAACCGGCTCAGCGTGGCGGTGATGGCCTGTTCGCGGGCAAATGGACCGGACCCGGCCGGGGCGATGGCGCGCGACGCCGCAAGACCGGCGGTGCCGAAACGGCTACGCACCGCCTCTTCGATCCACTGCGCCTCCTGCGCGCGGCGCCGCAGGGCCAGCCGTTCGGTGCCGAGCCAGCGGCGGTGGCTCGCGATGGCTTCGGCAAGTCCGTCCAGGCCGTCGCCGGTGGCGGCCGAGATCAGCACGACCGGCGCCACCCAGGCGCCCGGCTCGCGGGCCACCAGCGTCAGGGCACCCTCGACATCGGCCTTGGCCCGCCGGGCCGCGCTGCCCATGTCGGCCTTGGTGACGACGATGACGTCGGGCAGTTCCATGACGCCCGCCTTCATGAACTGCAGGCTGTCGCCCGAGCCCGGCTGGATGCACAGCACCACCGTGTCGGCGACCATGGCGACATCCGCCTCGGACTGGCCGATGCCGACGCTCTCGATCAGCACCCGGTCGAACACCGCGCGCATGACCACCATGGCCGCGACGGTCTGGTCGGACAGGCCGCCCAGCCGGTCGCGCGCCGCCATCGACCGCACGAAGACGCCCCGGTCGGCCGGGTCGGTCGAGATGCGGGCGCGGTCGCCGAGCAAGGCGCCGCCGGTCCGGCGCGACGAGGGATCGACCGCCACGACGCCGACGGTCTCGCCGCGCTCGCGCCAGCGCTGGACCAGGACATGGGTCAGCGTCGACTTGCCGACGCCCGGCGGGCCGGTCAGGCCGAGTGTCGCACCTTTGGCCTCGCGGCAGGCCTGATCGAGAAAGGCCGCGAGCTCGGCGTGGCCGGCCAGCGTTTCGATCGCGGCAAGGGCCTGGGCCAGCGCCCGCTTGCCGCCCTCGCGAAGCGCTTCGAGACTGGCCGGTTTCACGTGGAACGTCCCTTCGGGCGTCGCCCGGCGCACCGGCCGTCAGATGACATAGGTCGAGGTGACATGCTGCACCACGGCGCCGGCGCAGTATCCGCCGACGCGCCAGGGCATGGTCAGGGCCTCGGCGATGCCGCGGGTGACCAGTCCGTTGACGATCACGTCGAAGGCCAGCGCCACGAAGAGCAGCCACATCAGGCCGGGAACGGTCTCGGCAAGCCCCGGATAGGCTTTGAACAGGACGGCGAGCGCGAGCCCGGCGACCAGCATGACGACGGCGAAGATGAGGCCGGTGGTCGGCAGCGGGCGGCGGGTCACGTCGGTCACGTCGGGTCTCTGCGTTCAGGGTCGGCGAAAGTCGACCCTGCCACGGAACGCCCGATGGGACCAGCCATGCCGTCCGGCCGATGACGGGTCGGTCAGGCCTGGCTGGCGGCCGCCTTGCCGAGCGCCGCCTGGGCGGCGGCGAGGCGGGCGATCGGCACGCGGAATGGCGAGCAGGAGACATAGTCCAGCCCGACCGTCTCGCAGAAATGGATCGAGGCCGGGTCGCCGCCATGTTCGCCGCAAATGCCGAGCTTGATGTCCGGCCGTGTCACCCGGCCACGTTCGGCGGCGATCTTGACGAGCTCGCCGACGCCGTCCTGGTCGAGCGAAATGAACGGATCGACCTCGAGAATGCCCTTGGCGAGATAGGGATTGAGGAAGCTCGCGGCGTCGTCGCGCGAAATGCCGAAGGTGGTCTGGGTGAGATCATTGGTGCCGAAGGAGAAGAATTCGGCGGTCTCGGCGATCTTGCCAGCCTGCAGCGCGGCGCGCGGCAGTTCGATCATGGTGCCGACGATATAGTCGAGCTTGGCGCCGGTTTCCTTGATCACCGCATCGGCCATGGCGACGATGCGCGCCTTGACCAGATCGAATTCGGCTGTCGTCGCGACCAGCGGCACCATCACCTCGGGCACGATGGCCGAGCCGCTGCGCCGCGCCGCCTCGACCGCGGCCTCGAAAATGGCGCGTGCCTGCATCTCGGCGATCTCGGGATAGGCGACCGCCAGGCGGCAGCCGCGGAACCCGAGCATCGGATTGACCTCGTGCAGTTCCTCGGCCCGAGCCTTCAGCTTTTTCGGGTCGGCGCCCATGGCCGCCGCGACCTCGGCGATCTCCGCGTCGGTATGCGGCAGGAATTCGTGCAGCGGCGGATCGAGCAGGCGGATCGTCACCGGCAGGCCGGCCATGATCTCGAACAGCTCGACAAAATCGGAACGCTGCATCGGCAGCAGCTTGGCGAGCGCCTGGCGGCGGCCTTTCTCGTCGTCGGCAAGGATCATCTCGCGCACCGCCACGATGCGCGCCTCGTCGAAGAACATGTGCTCGGTACGGCAGAGGCCAATGCCTTCGGCGCCGAATTTGACCGCGACGCGGGCATCGGCCGGGGTGTCGGCATTGGTGCGCACCTTCAGCCGGCGCGCGGCGTCGGCCCAGCCCATCAAGGTGGCGAATTCGCCCGAAAGTTCGGGCTGCAGCATGGCGACCTGCCCGAGCAGGACCTGGCCGGTAGAGCCGTCAATGGTGATCACGTCGCCCTTTTTCAGGGTCGTACCCGCGACCGTCATGGTTTGCGCGGCATAGTCGACCCGCAGCGATCCGGCACCCGAGACGCAGGGCTTGCCCATGCCGCGGGCAACCACCGCGGCATGCGAGGTCATGCCGCCGCGGGTGGTGAGGATGCCTTCGGCGGCATGCATGCCGTGGATATCCTCCGGGCTGGTCTCGACGCGCACCAGGATGACCTTGTGGCCGCCCGCCTTCATCGCCTCGGCTTCGTCCGAGTTGAACACGATCTCGCCCTGGGCGGCGCCGGGCGAGGCCGGCAGGCCCGAGGCGAGAATGCGCCGCTCCGCCTTCGGATCGATGGTCGGATGCAGCAATTGATCAAGCGAAGCGGGATCGACCCGTGAGACGGCCTCGTGCTGGCTGATCAGGCCCTCGGCGGCCAGTTCGACGGCGATCCTGAGGCTCGCCTTGCCGGTGCGCTTGCCGTTGCGGGTCTGCAGCATCCAGAGCTTGCCGCGTTCGACGGTGAATTCCAGGTCCTGCATGTCGCGATAGTGCCGCTCCAGCGTGTCGGCGACCGCGATGAACTGGCGATAGACCTCCGGCAGGGCGGTTTCCATCGACGGCTTGTCGGATTTGGCGCCGATGCGGGCGACTTCGGTGATGTTCTGCGGCGTCCGGATGCCGGCCACCACGTCCTCACCCTGGGCATTGATCAGGAACTCGCCATAGAGTTCCTTGGCGCCGGTCGAGGGGTTGCGGGTGAAAGCGACGCCGGTCGCGGAGGTCTCGCCCATATTGCCGAACACCATGGCCTGGACGTTGACCGCGGTGCCCCAGCTTTCCGGAATGGCGTGGAGGCGGCGATAGGTGATGGCGCGCTGGTTCATCCAGGACGAGAATACCGCGCCGATCGCGCCCCACAGCTGCTCGTGCGGATCCTGCGGGAACGGCTTGCCGGTTTCCTGCTCGACCTTGACCTTGTATTCGCCGATCAGGTGCTTCCAGTCGGCCGCCGACAGCTCGGTGTCGAGCGAATAGCCCTGGCGATCCTTGTAATGCTCGAGGATCTCTTCGAAATTATGATGATCGACGTCGAGAACGACGTTGGAATACATCTGGATGAAGCGGCGATAGCTGTCATAGGCGAAGCGCGCGTCGCCGGCTCCGGCCGCCACCGCTTCGACCGTCACATCGTTCAGGCCGAGATTGAGGATCGTGTCCATCATGCCGGGCATGGAGGCGCGGGCGCCCGAGCGCACCGAGACCAGCAACGGGTTCGTGGCGTCACCGAAAACCTTCGCGGTCAGCTTGCCGACATGGTCGAGGCCGGCTTCGACCTGTGCCTTCAGTTCGGCTGGATAGCTGCGCCCATTTGCGTAATAGGATGTGCAGAGCTCGGTGGTGATGGTGAAGCCGGGCGGAACCGGCAGCCCCATATTGGACATTTCCGCGAGATTCGCGCCCTTGCCGCCAAGCAGGTTGCGCATGCTCGACTGTCCCTCAGCCTTGCCGTCGCCGAAGGTGTAGACCCATGTCGTCATTGTCGACATCCCAGTTCCGATCCTGCGCCGCATGCTCGCCGCCACGGCGCGCCTGTTTAGGCGCTTTCGATAGCGGATTTCAACCTCGGCCGGTGAGGGCCGACACCGGCCAACGCTTTTGACGACCTTCGAATGAAGGCTGGATGAACGCAGTGCGACATCGTTATACTGCGCTGCAAAAGGACCGGCTATCGTGTTGAGCGTTGTCATCCCGACCCTGAACGACGAGCGGCGGCTCGTCCCGACGCTGGCTTCGCTGGTGGCGGGCGCGGCCGATGGCCTGATCGTCGAGGCGATCCTGGCCGATGGCGGCTCGACCGACGAAACCGAGGCGGTCGCCGATATCGCCGGCTGCCGCCTGATGAAGGGCCCGGCCGACCGGGGGGCCCGGCTGGCCAGCGCGGCGGCTGCGGCCAAGGCTCCCTGGCTCTTGTTCATGGCCCCCGGCGTCGTCCTCGACGAAGGCTGGATCCGCGAGGTCCGCGGCTTCCTGGAGGCGGTGTCGCGACATGGCGAGGCCAAGCGACGTGCCGCCGTCTTCAGCCATGGCGTCGACGGCTTCGGGATGGCGCCGCGGCTGACCAGCTTCAAGGCGAGGCTTGGCTTCGCGCTCGGCTTCGGCCCGGCCGCGAGCCAGGGATTGCTGATCAACACCGCCCATTATCGCTCGCGCGGCGGCCACCGCCCGGGCCGGAGCAGCGAACGTGCCTTTGCCCGCTCGATCGGCCGGCGCGGCATCAGCGTCCTGCGCGCCCGGGCCACCGATCTCGACATCTGAACGCGGCGACGTTCGCCTGTCGGGCCGACGCCGTCCGCTCGGACGCCGCCCGCCTTGCCCCGTTCCACCGTGACGGCGCCGAACCGGGCCGTTTCCGGCGCCAATGCCGCCATTCCCGACGATCAGACGGAGATGACCTGCGGGCCACAGCTGCTCCGACCGCAATGACTTGAAGCCTGGACATGCGCACGTGAAAGACATCGTGTATCGCGGCTTGATACTTTGTTTCTGACCAAACAATTATCGCTTTGATCTTGCATTGAACTTGTAAAACTGACGAGATCCACTCGATATATACGGATACCTTTGAGGTCATTGCTGAAATATACATCTTACAATTGCATAATCGCAAATCTTCGCGCGGTAAAAACCTTCAGAACTAGTTAAGACATTTAGGTCATGGTGCAAAAAAAGGTCATGGCCAATGGCATCGAGTATCGCCGCGGCATTGGAACCGATCAACGCGATGATCGGGGAACTTGCACCGAAGCTGCGCGGCGCGCTCGTCGAGGAGCTCGTCGACGAGATCGCCCGTGAGCGTCCCAGCGCCGAGAGCCGCAAGGCCCTCGTGCTCGACCTCATCGTCGCCCAGGCTTTGCGCGAAGCACCGCTGCCGAGCCGGGTCCGGGCCTCGCCGAAGCTGGCGCGTTGCGTGGCGGCGCTGCCCGAGGCCAGCATGACCCTGGCCTGCGACACAGTCGCGGTCGCCGAGGTCATTTTGATGTCGCCCGACATGAGCGACGAATTGCTGACCGGCGTCTGCGCCAGCGACCGGCAGGACCACATGCGCATCATCGCCAAGCGCCAGTCCTTGTCGGGCCCGCTCGCCGACACCATCGCGCGGGTCGGTGAAAGCACGACCATCGCGGTGCTGGTGCGCAATCCCGGCGCCCGGTTGTCGGCCGAAGGTTTCGGCGAAATCGTCGCGCGCCTCGGCTCGGATCCGGCGATCTGCTCGCTGCTCGGGCAAAGAGCAGACTGCCCGGCCGAGATCGCCATGAAATTCAAGATCTCGCAGGAAGAGGCGCTGACCGGCGACGCCCTGATCGAAGCCGTGGCGAAGCTCGCCGAGAAGCGCGAACTCATACCGGCGGTCGATCTCATCATGCGATCGATCGGCCGAGATCCGGAAGCCGGGCGCAAGCTGATCGAGCGTGATGACGAAAAGGCGCTCGGCGCGGTCTGCCACGTCGCCGGCATCGATGCGCATAGCTATGAGGCGCTGGTGCAGTGCTGGCGCATCACCGCCGGCAAGCCGCTGACCGACGTGCACAAGGCGCCCGTACGGTTCCGGCTGATGCGGCCCGCCGAAATCGACCGCATCGTGTCGCGCCTGCCGATGGCGCGGGCCCGGCTGGTGCCGGATCTGGCGACCGCCTGAGCGGTTATTCGGCTGCTTCGGTCCAGGCCTTGAGCGGCAGTTCGAGCGCCAGCCAGACCTCGAGAAGCGCCGCGGCGAGGTCGTCGATCATGGCATCGGAATGCGCCGGCCCCGGTGTGATCCGGAGCCTTTCGGTGCCCTTCGGCACGGTCGGATAGTTGATCGGCTGGATATAGATGCCGTGGCGGGCCAGCAGCCGATCGCTCGCCGCCTTGCATTTTTCGGCGTCGCCCACCAGCACCGGCAAGATATGGGTCGGGCTGTCCATGACCGGCAATCCGGCGAGCGTCAGCACGCGCTTGGTCCGGGCGGCTTGGCGCTGCTGCGCCGCGCGCTCGCGCGACGAGGCTTTCAGATGGCGGATGGACGTGACGGCGGCGCTGGCGATCGCCGGCGGCAGGGCGGTGGTGAAGATGAAGCCGGCGGCATGGCTGCGCACCGCGTCGATCAGCATGGCGTCGCCGGCGATGTAGCCGCCCATGACGCCGAAGGCCTTGCCGAGGGTGCCCTCGATCACGTCGAGCCGGTCCATGACGCCCTCGCGCTCGGCGATGCCGGCGCCGCGCGGTCCATACATGCCGACGGCATGAACCTCGTCGATATAGGTCATGGCGCGATAACGCTCCGCGAGATCGCAAATGGCCTCGATCGGCCCGATGTCGCCATCCATCGAATAGATGCTCTCGAACACGATCAGCTTGTTGCGCGCCTGGCCGGCGGCGCGCAGCAGCTCCTCGAGATGGCCGAGATCATTGTGCCGGAACACCTGCTTCTGACAGCCGGCCTGGCGCACGCCCTCGATCATCGAATTGTGGTTCTGGGCATCCGACAGGATCAGGCAGTCGGGGATCAGCTTGGCAATGGTCGAAATGCCGGTCTGGTTCGAAACATAACCCGAGGTGAAGACCAGGGCCGCCTGCTTGCCGTGGAGATCGGCGAGCTCGCGCTCGAGTTCGACGATCGGATGAGAGGTGCCGGAGATATTGCGGGTGCCGCCGGCGCCGGTGCCCATGCGCCGCGCACATTGTGCCATCGCCTCGATCACGTCGGCATGGTGGCCCATGCCGAGATAGTCGTTGGAGCACCAGATGACGACGTCGCGCGCGCCGTCCGGACCGTGCCAGGTGGCGCGCGGAAAGCCGCCGACCGAGCGTTCGAGATCGGCGAACACGCGATAACGCCGCTCGTCCTTCAACCGCGCGACGGCATCCTCGAAAAATTGGGCATAGGTCATGGCACGTCCGGTCTCGCTCGGGCCCCGGCGACAAGAATGGGGTCCAACGACCATGGGACGGCCATTGGCGGGCCGCCCTGATCAAGATCAAACTGGTCGAGAGCGCTTTAGCACGGTTCTAATCTGCCATTCCATGCGGCAAAATGCACAGGAGATCGGCTTAAAGTCCGTGCAGACGCATCAGCGCGTCGAAATGCTTGTTGGCCTGATAGTCCAGCACCTGCATCCATTCGCGCGCGGTTTGCCGGGCCTGTTCATCGGGAATGATCTTCAGCGGCTTGCCCGTCGACATGGCCAGGATCTGCTGCCGGCAGGCGCGCTCGAGATAATAGAGATCGTCGAAGGCGACCGCCACCGACGGCCCGCCAATGCTCACCCCGTGATGATCGAGGAAAATGACGTCCGCATGCGGATTGTCCTTTTGCGCCCTGGCGATGCGTTCGCCCTCTTCCGCCGTGAGCGCGACGCCGCCGAAGCCCTGATAGGCGGTGCGATCGAGAAAGCGACAGGCGGTCTGGTGGGCCATTTCCAGCTTGCCGTCCTCGACCATGGTCAGTGCGGTCGCATGCGGCATATGCACGTGCAGGATCGCCTGATGCCGCGGATTGGCGCGATGACCGGCAATATGGATGTTGCGCGCGGAGGCTTCGACCTCGCCCCAGCCCTCGTGAATGGTGCCCTCGCCATCGATCAGCAGAAGGTCGTCCGGCCGCATCTCGGCCCAGTGAATTCCGTAGGGATTGATCAGGAAGCGCTCATGCGGGCCCGGGACCACCACCGAGAAATGGTTGCAGACACCTTCGTTGAGCTCGAATTTGGCGGCGAGCCGAAGCGCCGCGGCAAGCTCCCGGCGCAATGTCTTCAATTCGGCGGTCATGATCCCGTTCCTGGTCCCTGAAGGCTCGAAGCTCGTTCCAAAATAAAAACGCCTGCGGATATCCGCAGGCGTCTTTATGGCGCTCGGGCGCCGTGCAGTCGATGCGCTGCCGGCGCAACTCAGTCCGGCGCGGAGCCCGACGCCCTCACGCCGGTCCGCCAGGACCGGACGCGCTCATTTGGGCGCCAGGATCATGATCATCTGCTTGCCCTCGAGCCGGCTCTCCTGCTCGACCTTGGCAATGGTCAGCGTGTCGGCCTTGACGCGGTCGAGAACCTTCACGCCGATATCGACATGGGCCATTTCGCGACCACGGAAGCGCAAGGTCACCTTGACCTTGTCGCCTTCCTCGAAGAAGCGCTTCATCGCCTTCATCTTGGTATCGTAGTCGTGGTCGTCGATGCCGGGACGCAGCTTGATTTCCTTGACCTCGACGGTCTTCTGGTTCCGGCGGGCCTCGGCGGCCTTTTTCTGTTCCTGGAACTTGAACTTGCCGTAGTCCATGATCTTGCAGACCGGCGGCACGGCGTTCGGTGCGACCTCGACGAGGTCAAGACCCGCTTCTGTAGCCATCTGGACCGCATCGCGCGTCGGGACCACACCGCGGTTTTCACCTTCGGCGTCGATCAACTGGACGTCACGGACACGGATCATGTCGTTGATGCGCGGGCCGTCACGTTCGACGGGGGCGGCGGCTCTCATTGGTCTGCGAATGGGGACAACTCCTCTGATGTTGCAAGGTGCCGGACGCTGGGTCGAACGACATTCCCGTTGCGGGAACGACGCAGGATCAACGGAGCATCCGGAAGGACGGGAAGATCGGTAGAATTGCCGCGGAAGTCAATGGTTCCCGGCGATTTTAGCGCGGCCCCGGACAATCAGCAGACGGCGATAGACGTCGAGCACGTCCTCCTGCATGCGCCCGAGCGAAAACCGCGTGGCATGCGCCCTGGCGCGTTGCGACATCGCCGCGTGCTCGCCGCGGGCAAGCGACAGCCCGGCACCGATGCCTTCGGCAAGCGCCAGGGGGTCGCCGGGCGGGACACGGAAGCCGACGCGATCGGCGGCACCGACACCCGGCGGCGCGGGCACCACCTCCGGCAAGGCGCCGTCATCCGAGACGATGGCCGGCAATCCCATGGCGATCGCCTCGATGGCATTGCGGCCGACCGCCTCCGGCTCTATCGACGAGACCACCGCCAGGTCGGCCGCCACCAGCGCGCCGGCACCGGCATCGGCCGAACCGACCAGGCGCACGACGCCGTCGAGACCCTGCGCCTGGATCCGCTGCTCCAGCCGGGCCCGATAATCCGACCGTTCGATGCCCTCGCAGGCCAGCACGAAGACGGTTTCAGTGAGGCCGCCATTGACCAGCAGCCGCACCGCGTCGATCAGCACGATCTGGCCCTTGGCCGGGTCGAGCCGGGCCTGATGGACCACCACCCGGCCGGCCCCGGTCAGCCCGGCGGCCAGCCGGAAGCCGATGCTGGCCTCGCGCGGCACCCGCGCCGGCTCGAAACCGGAAAGGTCGAGGCCTGGCGAAACGGCGGCCAGGCGCGCGCTGTCGACGCCATGGGCGGCGCCGATCCGGGTGGTGAGATAACCGGAGGCAGCCAGCACGGCATCGCCGCGGGCGAGCGCCCAATTGGCAAAAGCCGGCAGCCGCGAGGCGGCATCCGGCGAGGTGTGGAAGCTGGTGAGGAACGGCCGGCGCGCCAGCCGGGTCGCCGCGTGGGCGCTCCAGGCCGGGCCGCGGGCATGGGCGTGAACGACATCGACCGCCTCGCGACCGATCAGCCCCGAAAGCGTCGCGGCATTGCGCATCAGGCTGACCGGACTGCGCGTCCTGGCATCGAGCGGGATCCATTCACCGCCGGCGGCCTGCAACTCGCCGATCAGCGGGCCTTTTTCCGCCGTAACCAGGGCGCGGGCACCGGCCCGGGTCAGCGCCGCGGCAATGGCCAGCACCAGCCGGGAGACACGTCCGCCGTCGAGCGCCGGCAGCACCTGCAGCACGGTGCGGCCTTCCAGACCCAGCTCTTGCGGCAGACTGGCGTCGCGCATCGCTCTTTCCCAGCACGGCCCGGACAGGTAGGACCAAAGCGAATCGTAGAGGACGAGTGTGATGCCGAGCTTACCTGATCCGCAATTCCTCAGCGTCGGCCAAGCTGACGCAACCCGCCAGATCGCCTATCGGCGGATCGCGGGCGCCGGACCGACCATCGTCTGGCTCGGCGGCTTCAAGTCGGACATGAAAGGCACCAAGGCGGAGGCGCTGGCCGATTTCGCCGCGACCACCGGCCGCGCCTATCTGCGCTTCGATTATTCCGGCCACGGCGAATCACCCGGCCGGTTCGAAGACGGCACCATCACCCGCTGGGCCGAGGAGGCCGCGGCGATCGTCGGGCTGGCGGGCGAAGCGCCGATCCTGGTCGGCTCGTCGATGGGCGGCTGGATCGCGCTGCTGGTGACCCGGCGCCTGGCCCGGCCGGCCGGCGGCATGGTGCTGATCGCGCCGGCCCCCGATTTCACCGAGGCGCTGATGTGGAAGGCATTTCCCGAGGCGGTGAAGCGGCAGATCGAGACCGAGGGACAGTGGATACGGCCGTCGCCCTATGACGCCGGCGGTTATCCGATCACCCGCGCGCTGATCGAGGACGGCCGCAACAATCTGGTGCTCGGCGGGCTGGTCGAGACCGGCTGCCCGGTGCATGTGCTGCAGGGCATGCAGGATCCCGACGTGCCGTGGCAGCATGCCATGGACATGGTCGCGCGAATCGCGCGCGATGACGTCGTGGTGACCCTGATCAAGGACGGCGACCATCGGCTGTCCCGGCCGGAGGACATCACGCGCCTGACCGAGGCGGTGGCGGCCATGGCGGGCGGATGATGGCCCCTTGATTCTACGATCCGAGAATCGTATTCTCTGATCATGGACAAAGTCAGCGACCTTGACCAGGTTGTCGCCCAGCGGGTTCGCGAGCTGCGCGCCGCCAAGGGCTTTACTCTCGATCAACTGGCCACCATATCCGGCGTGTCGCGCGCCATGATTTCCAGGATCGAGCGCGCCGAGGCCAGCGCCACGGCTGTGCTGCTGGTGAAACTGGGCGGCGCCCTGGGCGTGACGCTCGCAGCCCTGTTCGAACAAGATGAACCACGCCGGGAGACGGTGCGCCGCGCCGCCGACAGTCCGGTGCGGGTCGACCCCGAGACGGGTTATACGAGGCGCAATGTCGCGCCGCGGGGTGCGTCCAGCACCGACATCGTCGAGGTGATGCTGCCGGCTGGTGCACGCGTCGCCTATGACAACCTGGTCAATGTCCCGGCCGAACAATTCGTCTGGGTGTTCGAGGGCGTGCTGACGCTCACGACCGACGGATTGACCACGGAACTCGGTTCCGGCGACTGCCGGGTCATGCGGCTCGACGGACCGCTCGTCTTTGAAAATCGCGGCGACCGGCCGGCGCGTTACGCGGTCGTGCTGGTCCCCGATGGAGGTCGCCGATGATTCGCATCGAAGTTCTCGACGCCGAGGCGGCACGCCGGAATGTTCCGGCGCTGGCCCGCGTCCTGGTCGATTGCGTCGCCCACGGCGCCTCGGTCAGCTTCATGAACCCCTATGGGCAGGCCGATGCCGAGGCCTTTTTTCATGGCATAGCCGACAAGGTCGCCAAAGCCGAAGTGGTGCTGTTCGCCGCCTTCCTCGACGACCGGATCGTCGGCACGACGCAGCTCGGCCTCGACATGCCACCGAACCAGCCGCATCGCGCCGAGGTGCGCAAGATGCTGGTCCATCACGACGGCCGGCGCCAGGGCATTGCCGGCGCCATGCTGCAGCGCCTGGAAGACGAGGCCCGGGCGCTCGGACGCAGCCTGTTGATCCTCGACACCTCCAATGATCAGGCGATCCGGGTCTATGAGCGCGCCGGCTGGCAGCGCTGCGGCTTCGTCGCCGACTATGCGTTGTGGCCCGATGGGGGGTTCTGCGACAGCACCTTCTTCGTCAAGATGCTCGAGCCGGAGCGCCCGGCGCGGCCGTCCAGCGCGACCGTGCGCGATGCCCGCGAAGAAGACCTTCCGGCTATCCTGGCCATTCTCAACGATGCCATCGTCAACACCACGGCGGTGTGGACCGATGCCCCGGTCGATCTCGAAAGCCGGCGCGTCTGGTGGCGGGAACGGGTGGCGGCCGGCCATCCGGTGCTGGTCGCGGTCGACGACGGCAAGGTCGTGGGTTTCGGGTCCTATGTCCAGTTCCGCGCCTGGGACGGCTACCGCGATGCGGTCGAGCATTCCATCTATGTCAGCCCCGACCGGCGCGGCGGCGGCGTCGGGGTCGCCATCGTCGACGGCCTGATCGCGCGCGCCAAGGCCCAGGGCAAACATATGATCATCGGCGGCATCGAGGGCTCGAACCGGGCCTCGCTGAAACTGCACCGCCGCGCCGGCTTCACCGAGGTCGGCCGCATGTATGAGGTCGGCACCAAATTCGGCCGCCGCCTCGATCTGGTGTTCATGCAGAAGCGGCTGTCCTGACGCCTCAGGACGTGCCGTAGCGATGCAGATGCGCGCCATTGGCGCGCAGCCAGGCCTTGGCCGCCTCCAGCCCCGGGCAGAGATCCTTGACGATGCGCCAGAAGCGCGCCGAATGGTTCATCTCGCGCAGATGCGCGACCTCATGCGCCGCCAGGTAGTCGAGCACGAAAGGCGGCGCGAGGATCAGCCTCCAGGAATAGTTGATCGCGCCGGTCGACGAGCAAGAGCCCCAGCGGCTCGACTGGTCGCGCATGGTGATGCGCGTCACCTTGACGCCGAGCGCCTCGGCGTAACGGCGGGTCGCCACCTCCAGGTCCTTCTTGGCCTCGCGCTTCAGATAGTCCTGGACCCGCCGTGCCACGAAGGCCTGGTCGCCGGCGACATGGATCTCGCCATTCTCGACCCAGACGGTGCCGCGCCGGTCCACCCGATGAACCACCTCATGGGCGACGCCCCTGAGCGGCACGACGGCGCCGGGCGTGAAATCGAGCGCGTCCGGAATCCGGTTGAGCCGGGCCGCGATCCAGCCGCCATGGCGCTCGGCGAAGTCCGAGGCATCTGAAAATCGCGCCCGCGGCGGCATGGTCAGCACGGCGTCGCGGCTCGCCGCTCGCACCCTGAGCGTGAAGCGGCGCGCCTGTGCCATGCGTCGCACCGCGACCCGATAGGCGACACCCTCGTGATGAACGGTGATCGTCTCGGGGTCGGGCTCGCGCTGGAACAGGCGGCGAATGATCGACATGACCGGGAGATTAGCTGAGTCGGTGGGTCGAGCGCCATATGCGACAGCCCGGGCCGATGGCCGGCCGGGGCGCGAATTCGACCCGGCCGCGAGGCTTCAGTCCGCTCGCGGCCCGGCGCTGACGCACTGCGCCGCGGTCAGTCCTTCTTGGCCGAATGGACCGCGCCCGAGGCGGTGCGGCCGCCGCGGATCATCTTGAGCGCGCCGGGCTTGGCCGCCGGCTTCACGCTTTGCGCGGGCTCGGTGCCCTTGGCCTTGCGGTAGGCGTGGGTGCGCATGAAATCCATC
>BFBZ01000739.1_pt1 | contig 26953 bp, 20 predicted proteins | sample 1888401 | NCBI WGS metagenome assembly BFBZ01 (sample SAMD00112614, study PRJDB3348) | symbiont metagenome | host: Chara braunii
CCTCGCCACCGCAGGCGGCTCCGGCGTCACCGCCATCAATGGCTACCTCCATGGTTGCCGGGCTCAATAGACCTTCCCCGAGGCGACCCCGATGGTCATGGGTACAACGTCGTTTACCGCGTGGCGTCTCGGGGCGCATCTTTTGCCCGATAGAGATCCGGCGCCCCCTCAGCAACGTTCGAACAGGCGCAATCTTTCCCAGTCGGTGACAGCAGTCTCGAATGCGCTGAGTTCCCAGCGGCCACTGTGCAGATAGTGGGTGATGACGCTGTCGCCAAAGCCCGCCCGCAACGCTTCCGAGGTTTCCAAGTGCTGCAAGGCCTGGCCCATCGTTCTCGGGATGCGCGCGACGTCGGTTGCACCATAGGCGTCGCCGACATGTTCGGGCGCCAGTTCCAACTTGCTCTCTATGCCCGCCAGCCCGCTGGCGATCAGTGCCGCGAAGGCCAGATAGGGATTGGCGTCGGCGCCCGGAACCCGGCATTCGAAGCGCAGCGAAGGACCGTGGCCGAGCACGCGGAAGGCCGTCGTGCGGTTGTCGACCGACCAGGCCAACCGAGTCGGCGCGAAGGTGCCTTCGGTGAAACGTTTGTAGGAGTTGATGTTGGGCGCATAGAAGAATGTCGCGGCCGGCGCATGAGCGATGGCGCCGGCGAGAAAATGCCGGAAGGTAGCGGACATTCCGCCCTCGGACGCCGGATCGTGAAAGGCCGAGCCGCCGCCTGTTAAATCGCGCAGCGAAATATGGACATGGCATGAACTGCCCGACAGCTTTTCGTCGAGCTTCGGCATGAAGCTGACGGACTTGCCCATCTGATGGGCGATCTCCTTGCAGCCGTTCTTGTAGAGGACGAGGCGGTCGCAGGTTTCCAGCGCCTCGGCATATTGCAAATTGATTTCCTGCTGGCCGGGACTGCACTCGGCCTTCGAGCCTTCGACGGGAATGTCCGCTTTCTCCATCAGCGTGCGGATCGCGCGAATATAGGGCTCGTCCTTGGTGGTCTGGAAGATGTGGCCATCCTCCGGATACCAGCTGGAGAACTTCAGATTTTCATATTTGTGCGCCCTCGCCTCGTCGAAGGTTTCGTTGAACAAGTAGAATTCGAGCTCCGCGGCCATGTCGGCGGCAAGCCCCATATCGGCCAGCCTTTGCAATTGGTTACGCAGCAGCTGGCGCGGCGAATGGTCGAGCACCGCGCCATCGCGACTGGTAACGTCGGCCAGAATAATCGCCGTCTTCTCCAGCCAAGGTATGGCGCGTGCGGTGGAGAGATCCGGCACCAGGGCAAAATCGCCATAGCCCTTCGCCCAGGAGGCGCTTTCGTATCCGGGTACCAGCGTCATCTCCATGTCCGTGGCCAGGAAATAATCGCAGAACAGCTGCCGGCAGGCACCGGTCTCCAGAAAGAAACGCCCGGTCAGGCGCTTGCCGATCAGCCTGCCCTGCATGTCGGTCATTGCCACGATCACCGTGTCGATCGCTCCCTCGGCAATCGCCTGGCTCAGCTGCTTCAGCGTCAGCCGGCCCGCGACCGGCAGGCGCGAGGCCCCTGATGTCTGATCGCGGTCTGCAAAAGGTGATGGATCGAGACGTAGCGCGGGGTCGTAGTTCATGTCGGTCCTCCGATTTCAGTTAGGTTCGTGCGTCAGATGTGTTGTGGCTGCGATTGCGTCTCGGCGGCGCGGGTGCGGAAGAATACCGCACCCTTCCCAAACCTGGCGGCTACCATCATCACCAGGCTTATGAGGACGATGGCGATGAGCGACCACAGGGCGGCCGGCTCAAGCTGGCGGATCGAGACAATCGCGATCGCCAGCAAGGTGGCACCCCCGATAGTCGGGATCAGGCCAAGGCTGATCAGGTTGCGCGTGTTTGCCGTGACGGTGGCGCGAAATGCCCAGGTCACCGTAAAGCCCGTCACCGCGTAGAAAAGCGCGAACATGATGCCAACAACACTGACGACGGTGTCGAAGGCGCCTGCGACCGAGGACAGGAACACATAGAGCCAGGTCATCACGATCATCGACACGCCGAAGATGACCGTCGCCTTCGCCGGCGTGCGGTATTTCGGGCTGATCTCGCCAAGCACCCCTGGCAGCAGCCGGTCGCGGGCCATTGCGAAGGAAATGCGGGCCGCACCGACCAGGAAGGCCTGCGTGGTACCGAGGATCGACAGCACGATAGCCAATGCCATCGCCTTGTCCCAGGGCGAGCCGACCAGCTGATGAGCGATGAAGATCAACGCGGAATCCTGATGCGCGCTGATGTCGGCCAGAGAAGCCGCGCCCTGCAATGTCACGACAAGTATGGTGTAATAGACACCCAGGATCGCCACTGACCACAGCGCCGCCCGACCAGGATTGACCTCCGGCCGTTCAGTCTCCTCGTTGAGATAAATCGACGTGTCCCAGCCGGTGAACAGATAGACGGCGATGATCATCCCGGCGACGAGGCTGCCGGCGCCGCCGACGCCTTTCGGCGCTAGCCACTCCCATGTCGGCGTCACCGTGCCCTCGCGCTTCATGATGAATACGACGTAGACGCCGATGACGCAGAAGCTGATCAGGATCAGGTGTTCCATGAGCGAGATGAAGGTCTGGAACCTGGCCGTCATATGGATGCCGACGATGGCGTAAATTACCGTGATACTGCCGAGCAGTGTGGCCGAGATCGCCTCGCCCCATGCATTGGAAACATCGGCGAAGCCAAGCAACGTGAGTATGGCCGGGCCGATGGGCAGGATGTCGCTGACGGTACCGAGCAGGTACCCCGCCAGCATGACGCAGCCGACCATATACCCAAGATAGGGACTGACGGCACGACCGACCCAGACATAGGCGCCGCCGGCATTCTGCTGCCACATGTTGAGCCGGTGATAGGACCAGGCGATGGCGAGCATGGCCGTGGTGGTAGCGATAATGGAGAGGCCACCGGCATAGGCAGTCGCCGGAATGAGCAGCCCCAGCGAGACGGCGGTGGCCTGCCCCGGAGCCGAGGAGGCGATGGAGATGAGGACGCTTTCCCAGATGCGGATAGCTCCTGATTGCAAGCCCGGCGATGCATTGTCCGTATGGTTTGTCATGGATTTGACTCCCTGGGTGGATCGGAACGCGCCGGTTCCAGATGGACCAGCGATGCGGATGCGAAGGCGCGCCCGGCGGACCGGGCATGGTCATCTGCTCTTCAGAGGTCGGCGGCTATGCGCGGCAGCGGCCGGGTTAGGATACGCGTACGGAAGAGAAGGTAGAGGCAGCCAACCGTCAGCCAGCCAAGGCCGAGTTCCACCGCCAGCCGATCGAGGCTGAAGAACAGCCAGCCGCAAAACAGCGCGCCGACGATACCGGCCAGCGCGGCAAGCATCGTGCGTTCCCACTCCTCACCGCGCAACACGCAGGCGACGACGCAGAGGTTGACGGCGAAAAAGGCCGTGAAGGCGCCGAAGTTGATGAACGAGGTCGAGGTCGCGATGTCGAACCTGGCAGCACCCAGCATGACCAGGCCAACCAATGCGATGTTGACCACCGGCGTCTTGAAGGAAGGATGGATATAGGCAAAGCCGATAGACGGCAGGATCCGGTCGCGGCCCATCACATAGAGCAGCCGCGAGGCGCTGGCCTGCGCGCAGAGGCCGGCGGCGAAGAAGGCGATGATGACGACGACGGTGAACACCGCCTTGAACGTCTCTCCACCGATCTGGCCGACGATTTCATAGGCCGCCCCGTCGACGCTGGCATAATCGAGTGACGGATGCACCAGCATCATGAAATACGCCGTGGCCAGGAAGATGGCGCCGCCGAGCAACGTGGCGAACATGATGGCGCGCGGAATGTTGCGGCGCGGGTCGATGGTTTCCTCCGAAAGCGTCGAGATCGCATCGAAGCCGAGGAACGAATAGCAGGCAACCGCCGCTCCCGCCATCACCAGTGGCAGGGTGGTCGCGTCGTTGAAGAACGGCCGGGAGGAAACCAGCGTGCCGACCTGCGGTGTGTTGAGCGCGAACTTGATGCACAGATAGATCAGCGCGACGACCACCACCAGCTGCACTGCCATAATCGCCAGGTTGATCTGATCGGTCAGCTTGATGCCCAGCGTGTTGATGATCGTCGACAGGGCAGCGACCGCGATCACCCAGATCCAGAAGGGCACGTCGGGCGCCAGTGTCGAGAGGCCGGTGGCGGTCAGCAGACAGATCACCATCGGGATGAAGAAATAGTCGAGCAGCAGTACCCAGCCGACGGCAAACCCTGCTATCGGACCGAATACGCTCGAGGCATAGGTATAGGCCGACCCCGCCTTCGGATTGCGCGCCGCCATATAACCATAGCTGGCGGCGGTGAGCATCATCGCCGCTGTGGCCACGACATAGGCGAGAGCGACGGCGCCGCCGGTCTTAATCGCGATCGCACCCAATGTCGCGATCACCACCATGGGTGACATGTAGGAGAGGCCGAACATGGCGGCCGATGTAGCGCTAAGACGCCGGTCCAGCGTCGGTTTTGCGTCTGTCATGGATTCGTTCCCATTGTTATTCAGCCGGTTTTCCGGCTTGTTCCCCGCCCGTCGAGCGGGCTTGTTTTCCGTTGCGGGGGCGCACATGCATCCTTGCCGGCACGCTCCGTATTCCTAGGGCTCCTTGGGCGCGCCGCATCGTAGGGGTCCGAAGCGGCGCGCCTGCGGACTTCGCCCGGACCCGTCAACAGTCCGGGCTGATTGCATTCGGTCAGGCGGCTTCCTTGCGGGCCGAGGCGTAGACCTGATCGAGGATTTCGCCGAGCGTTGCGACGAGCGCTTCGATCTCCCGCGCGGTCGAGATGAAGGGCGGCGCCAGCACCACGGATGAGCCAAGCGGGCGGATGATGAAGCCGCGATCGCGCGCCGCCTTGGCAATACGCTCGCCGATGCGCAGATGGCCGGCGAAAGGCGCCTTGCTTGTCTTGTCCGAGACCATTTCCAGCGCCCCCATCAGCCCGACGCCCCTTGCCTCGCCGACCATCGGATGCTGGGCGAGCTGGTCCAATCCGCTCTGCAGCACACCGCCGACATTGCAGATGTCATCGAGAACACCCTCCTCGGTGATGATACGGATCGCCTCCAGCGAGATGGCGCAGCCGACCGGATGCCCACCGGTGGTGAAACCGTGCGGAAACTCCTCGAAGGCTTCAGCCGCCGCCAGGGCGCGACGGTCGATGTCTTTCGACAGCATCACCGCGCCCATCGGGAAGTAGCCGGCCGACATGCTCTTGGAGGCCACCATAATGTCGGGCTGCATGCCCATCGTCTGCGTTCCCCACAAATTGCCGGTGCGGCCGAAACCACAAATCACTTCATCGGCAACCAATGGAATGCCATGGCGCTTCAAGATCGGCTGGATGTGGCTGAAATAGTTCTGCGGCGGCACGATCACACCACCGGCGCCCATAACCGGCTCCGCGAACATTCCGGCAATGGTTTCCGGCCCCTCCGCCTCGATCGTCGCTTCGAGATTGGCGGCGAGCCGGGCGCAGAATTCGTCATCGCTTTCGCCCGGCGCGGCATAGCGGTAGGCATGCGGGCAGTCGAGCACGACGATCTCCGGCAGCGGCAAGCCAAAAGCCTTGTTATAGTCCTTGGCGGTCAGCGACGCCGCCATCACGGTCGCGCCGTGATAGGCATTCTTGCGTGTCAACAACTTGCGGCGTTGCGGCTGCCCGTCATGCGCCCACATCATCCACAACAGCTTGACGACCGATTCATTGGCCTCCGAACCTGAATTGGTGAAGAACGCCCGGCTCATCGGCACGGGCGCCAGCGCCAGCATCCTTTCGGCAAGCGCGATCGATGGCTTGGAGTTACGGCCGAAGAAGGTGTGGTAGCCCGGCAGCTCCGCATACTGGCGCGCCGCCGCATCGGTCAGGCGTTGCTCGGAGAAGCCCAGCGTCATGTTCCAAAGGCCGGAATTGCCCTCGAAATAGTGGCGCCCGCCCGTGTCCACGATATAGGCGCCCTCACCACTTTCGATCACCACCGGCCCGTCTTGCCGCAGCGAAGGCAGGTCGCTGAATGTGTGAAAGAAGCTTTCGGCCTCGCGCCGCTCCCAGGACTGAATTGTTGCTGTGGTCATTTTCTCGACTCCTCCGAAACTCGATGACCAAGCAAAACAGTCAAATTGTGTTTTGTCAATAAATAATGCATTTTTATTACAGACGGCTTGCGACGCAGTGCGGACGAGTGTATCTCCGACATAGAGCTTAAATTTGCAGGTAAACTTGATAATAAGGTACTTTCGTCGTGCTTGATCGACACAAAATGGCTAAATTCTCAAAAAGCATAGTTATGTGCTTTTTAACATAATGGGGCATTTTCAATGGCGCGATACGCACTTGGGGAAGACGATCTGGCCTATGCAGCCGAATTCATGGAAAGCCCGATCGGCTATCACAGCCCGGGCTTGCAGCGTGTGCTCAACCTGATGCGTGGTGGCGCGCTCGAGGGCAAATACGTGCTGGTCACACTCGAGCCCTGTCGCCGCTGGGCGTTGGCGCGGCTTCCAGGCCGGCGCGGCGCACCGATCAGCCTCGTTGCTGGCATCGAATACACCGACCAGCAGGAGGCGGAGCGGGATGTGTTTCGCCGCCGCTGGCACGACTTGACTGGAACGGAACTCAAGGCCTGAAAAGGACCCGTCATGCTCAAGATCACCGCCTACACGGACAGGATCAGCTGCTTTCCCGGCGACACGATTGACATCAAGGTCAGCGCCATCGGTCTTCAAACCTATCAGGCTGAGCTGCGGCGCATCATCCAGGGTGATATCAATCCGGACGGGCCGGGTTATCGCGACGAGCTGATCGCGGCCGATCTCGGCGGTCCGTTTCCCGCACGCGAGCAGAAAATTCGCCCTGGCTCCTACGGCAGGGTGGACGGGGTTGCCGAACTCTGCCCCTCCGGCTCCTTCGCCATTGCCGCCCTGATCTGGCCGGCACTGCCCGGCCGGGGCCGGCAGGCGATCCTATCCGTTGGCACTCCCGAGAATGGCTGCCGCCTCTTCCTCGATGACAACGCCATGGCGTCGACAGAGCTGACAAGTGATGGCCACACCAGTGCCGTCGCGTCCGGCGCCGCTTGCCGTGAGCGCTCATGGTATGTTGTCGTCGCGACCTATGACGCCACCGCCGAGCGGCTGACAATCAGCCAGATTGCCGTGCAGCGGTTTCCAAAGATCGCCGATTCCGCATCGAATTCGGTTTCGGCGCGCGGCCACCACAACGTGCTGTCTCGCTCTCCCATCCTCTTCGGTGCGTCGATGGCGGCTGGCGGATTTCCCGGATGGTTCTTCAACGGCAAGATCGAGAATCCACGTGTCTATGACGGCGCGCATCCCGCAGAGCAGATCGCCCTGATCATGCTCGGCTGTGCGAGCCCGCTGACGCCGGCCGCGGACTGGGATTTCGCCGAGGACATGCACGGCGACCGTCTTTCGGATCGCGGCCCGCACCGCCTGCAAGGCCGCTTCTTCAACCTGCCGCACCGGGCCGTGACGGGCTGTGGCTGGAGCGGCGGAAGCTATCGCTGGACCGAGAATCCCGCCAGCTATGCCGCCGTGCATTTTCACGATGACGATCTTTATGACGCCGCCTGGCAGACTGATTTCACCGTGACCGTGCCGGCCGATCTCAAGAGCGGCGTCTACGCCGTGCGACTGTTCTCCGACGACGATGCTGACGCGGAGTATTTCGTCGTGTTCGCCGTACGGGCAAGGCACCGCAAGAACAACGTCGTGTTCGTGCTGCCTACCGCCAGCTACATGGCCTATGCCAACCACCGCCTCGGCATCGATGTTTCGGAAACCGAGATCGGCGCCGGCCAATTGCTGCAGCTCGACCGCCACCATCTGCACCTGCAGGAACATCCCGAACTCGGCCTGTCCCTGTACGAGGTGCACAATGACGGTTCCGGCGTCTTCTATTCGTCACGGCTGCGGCCGATCCTCGACTTCCAGCCCAAGGTGCAGGGTTTCATCGGCGGCACCGGCTCCAACATCTGGCAGTTCAATGCCGATACCCATATTCTCGGCTTCCTCGAAGACCGCGGCATCGCCTATGACGTGCTGACCGACGAGGACCTCGACCGCGAGGACGGCGATGCTCTTGACGGTTACCGTGTTGTGCTCACCGGCAGCCATCCCGAATACACCAGCACCCGCATGCTCGATGCCTACCAGAGTTTTCTCGATCGTGGCGGCTGCGTCGCTTATCTCGGCGGCAACGGATTCTACTGGCGTATCGCCTACAGCGAGACGCTGCCCGGCGTCATCGAATGCCGGCGCGCGGAATCCGGCATTCGCGGCTGGGAGCCGGGTACCGGCAATTACTGGCACCAGTTCACCGATGAGCTCGGTGGCTTGTGGCGACGCATCGGTCGGCCGCCGCAGCAGATCTTTGGCGTTGGTATGACCGCGCAGGGGTTTGACCTGTCGTCACCCTATATCCGCAACGAAGCCAGTAGCGATCCGCGCGCCGCCTTCATCTTTGCTGGCGTCGAGGGCGAAGTGCTCGGCGATTTCGGGCTCAACGGCGGTGGCGCCGCCGGCAACGAGATCGACCGCGCCGATTTCGCCCTGGGCACGCCGCCACATGCGCTGGTGCTGGCGTCGTCAAGGATGCACACTGATATCTACCTGATGACGCCCGAGGACCTGCTCGACCCGACGCCGACCTGGTCGGGGACCCAGTGCGATCTCATCCGCGCCGACATGGTATTCTTCGAGACGCAGAGCGGCGGCGCCGTCTTCTCCACCGGCTCCATCGCCTGGGCCGGCGCCATGGCCTGGAACGCCTATGACAACCAGATCGCCGACATTACCGAAAATGTCGTGCGCCGCTTTGCCGACGAGAAAGGGTTTGGCTGAGTCGCAAAAAAGCTCTCACCCGTCCTCGCCGCCGATCCGGACACGGCCGGAGCGCACCGATTCCAGATCCTCCTCCAGGTGGACAAAGGTCTCCTCGCGTGAGATTTGGAGATGTATCCGCATCAGCGCCGCGGCAAGCTGGTGTTCGCCAGCTCTTAATGCCGCCATGATGCCGCGATGCTCCGTCAGAGACTGGCGGATGCGTTCTCGCCGGCCGAAACCGAGATATTCGTTGACCCGGCGGATGTTGTTCTGTCGTTCGATCGCCGCGACAAGGCTGGCCGATCGGGCACCCTGCGCGATCATCAGATGGAATTTCGCGTCGAGCTCGAACAGGCGCCGACTATCCATCGTTTCCATAGTATCGATGGCCCGCGCATGCTCGCCGTCGAGAGCCTCCATCACGCTACGGTCGACCTCATAGAGGTCGGACAGAATCGCTGCCGGCTCGACGATCTGGCGGAACCGGTACCCGTCATCGAGCGCGGCAGCGCCGACATCGGCAAAAATCCAGCCGCGCCCAGGCGATGGTTCGGCAAGCTGGTCGCGCATCAGTCGGCGCAAGGTCGAGGTCAGGCCGCCCGGTGTGGCATTGTAACGCGCCAGCAGCGCACGCTCGCTGATGACGCCATCCAACGCGCCGAGCGCCATGTCGCGCATCACCGTTTCATCGAGCGAAAGTGTAACCGCTTGCCCTTGGGCGGCGTCGGCCTTGCTTGCTTCAAGCAACCGGAAACCGCGGTTCGCCTCATAGCTGACAACGCCTTCGCGCTGCAACTGCACCAGAGCCCGCCGCACCGGTGTGCGCGACACGCCGAGAATGGCGGCAATCTCGGCCTCGTTGATTCGCTCTCCGACTTGAATTCCCTCGAAGAACTGGGCCCGAAGCTGATTGCGAATACGTTCCTGAAGCGGTGAGACTGCGGTCATTCGCAACTGGTAGCATTGTGTTTTGCGCGCGTATAGTACCGGCGGAAGCTGGAATCGCAATTCATCCGCTTCTTCGCCAAGGTTACATTCCACATGGAGCCAGAGCGGCCCAGCCTTGGACCTGCTTCGGAGAATAGGAACTGATTTTGCTCAATTTTGGATCAGTTTCTTGACCTGAACCGGGCTTAAGAAGTGCGAGATTTCCGACAAACGGCCATAGCTGTTCGGTGCAGCGTTGGTGCATAAGCCTCGGTTGACGGTCTCATATGGGATGAGCAGAACACATCTCCGTGAGCCCGGCTTCCAAACGCTCAAGCGGCATGCCAGTATTCTGCAATGATATTCCTCGGGACCGTCCATCGTCTGTTCCTGTTCGTCGCCATGCTTGCGGTCGTCGTCGGCCCTATGAGCATCGGGTCGGCCGGCAGTGCCATGGCATCTTCGGATATCGCGACAATGGCAGGCATGGCCAGCGTCATGCCCGGCATGCAAATGACGGATAATATGCCGTGCTGCCCGGAAAGGTCCCCGGCCAAACCGGACTGCGCCAAGGGATGTCCACTGGCCCTGGTTTGCACAACCTCGATGTCAGCCCACGTTCCCGACGCCAACGGCTTGTCCTTCGCGATCTCCTGGGCGTCCCATCAGTACGACCTCTTACCGGCGTCGCAATTGACCTCCGCACTCATCGAGCCCCCGGCCCGACCTCCGAGAGCCTGATCTCAAGCCATTTTTGAACATGCCCAAGGTTCGCGCCACGCGCTTGACTGCGTCTACGCTGATCCGATGGCAATCAATATTGACCCAAGGACGTGATCAAGACATCCGTCCCGATGAGATCTTAAATCATGAACACCACTTCCTTTTCCGCGAGGGCGATGCTCCTCGCCGGCGTGCTGATCCTCGGCTCCGCCACCGTGACCCTCGCGGCCTCTCAAGACTATGAATTCCAGCCCGTCTCGACCGACGTGAAGCAGGGTCAGGGATCGCTGGTCTCCGTTCGCCTGGTCGACAAGCGATCGGGTAAGGCGGTTCCCGACGCAGTCATCTTCACCACCCGCATGGACATGGCTCCCGAGGGCATGGAGACGATGACGACACCGGTCGAGGCGGCCACCTCCACCGAGCCCGGCGTCTATGCTTTCAAGACCGACTTCGCGATGGCGGGCGACTGGCGCTTCAAGCTCGCCGCCAAGGTTCAGGGCGAACCTGACACCGTTCAGGGCGAGATCGTCCTGAAGGCGGCTCCTTGAACACGCCATTGCGTGTGGCAGCCACGCTCTCCCTCGCCGTATTGCTCGGCGGGGGAGGCTATTGGGCTGGCACGAACGATATTGGCACGCAGCTCGGACTTCCGCTTGTTAAGCCGGCTCTTGCCACACCTGCCGCTTCCATGACCGCCCCAACCGGGGCGATCATCTACTACCGCCGTCCGGACGGGCAACCGAGGTTCTCCGCAACGCCGAAGAATACCGAAGATGGACGACCGTTCATCCCGGTCCATGCAAGCGAGGACGTGAGCTTCGCCACGGCGGCGCCCAAACCGGTCGAAGCGGCAGCGACCGCAGCGTCACCCGACACCATCTCGACAAAGGGAAAACTTCTCTATTACCGCAACCCCATGGGCCTGCCCGATACTTCGAAGGTGCCGAAGAAGGACTCCATGGGCATGGATTATATCCCGGTCTACGAGGGGGAACGGGGCGATGCCTCGACGGTTAGGGTATCTCTGGGAAAACTGCAGCGCACCGGCGTCAAGACGGCCACTGCCGAGATGGCTGTCATCAGCCGTAAGATCCAGGTACCCGGCACCGTTACCCTCGACGAGCGGCTCGTCAGCGTCATCTCGATGCGGACGGATTCGTTCGTGGACGACGTCGCCAATGTCACGACAGGAGACCGCATAAGGAAGGGCCAAAACCTCTTCAGCTTCTACTCGAAAGACATCGCGACCGCCGCTTCCGAATACGCAGCTGGTAGAAACGACGCCCGCGGCATTGCGGACGCAGGTTCGGCCCTGCGCCTGAAAAATCTCGGCGTTCCCCAGGAAGCGATCGATACGATCGCGCGGACCCGTCAGGTACCGACCAGCATCGGTTACGTCGCCCCGCGCGACGGCATCATCCTAGAGCGCGCGGCGACAACAGGCATGATGGCCAAGCCCGGCGATGTGCTCTTTCGCATCGCCGATATCTCCAACATATGGGTGATGGCCGACGTGCCGGAATATGATTTGGCCTCGGTCTACAGTGGCGCCGAAGTCAACGTAACGGTCAGGAGCCTTCCCGGCCGGACGTTCAAGGGTATCGTCGATCTGATCTATCCGCAGGTCGATATGCAGACGCGGACGACGAAAGTCCGTATCGAGCTTGCCAATCCGGATGGGCTGTTGCTAGCCAACATGTACGCCGACGTCGAGATCGAGGCCGGCGCACAGAAGCCCGTCGTCGCTGTCCCCAACAGCGCCATCATCGACACCGGTGACCGGCAGGTCGTGTTCATCGACAAGGGCGACGGAAAGTTCGAGCCAAAGGATGTCAAGCTCGGCGTCCGCGGCGAGGACCGAACGGAGATCACCAAGGGCGTCGCTGCCGGCGACAGGGTGGTGGTTGCCGCTAACTTCCTGCTCGACGCCGAAAGTAACCTGAACTCGGCGCTCAGCGCCATGACACAGGAGGAGACAAAGCCATGATCTCCCGCCTCATCTCGTGGTCCGCCCACAATCTCATCCTGATCTTCGTCGGTGCGGCACTTGCCGTCGCAGGCGGTATCTATGCACTGCGGTCGCTGCCGCTCGACGCCATCCCGGATCTCTCCGACATCCAGGTCATCGTCTATACCGAATATCCAGGCCAAGCCCCGCAGGTGGTCGAGGACCAGGTGACCTATCCGCTGACCACCTCGATGCTGACTGTGCCGAAATCGAAGGTCGTGCGCGGCTTCTCATTCTTCGGCGTTTCCTTCGTCTACGTGATCTTCGACGATGGCACCGATCCCTATTGGGCGCGCAGCCGGGTGCTGGAATATCTAAACGCGGCGCAAAGCCGACTTCCGCAAGGCGTGACGCCGACGCTCGGGCCCGATGCGACGGGCGTGGGCTGGGTCTATCAATATGCGGTCGTCGCCAAGCAACTATCGCTCGCCGAGCTGCGGTCGTTGCAGGACTGGGTGGTGCGCTTCGCCGTCTCCAAATCCGACGGCGTATCCGAGGTCGCGAGCGTCGGCGGCTTCGTCAAGCAGTATTCGATCGTCGTCGATCCGGCTCGGCTGAAGGCTCAGGGTGTCACGCTCAATGACGTCGCCAACGCGGTGCGCGCCAGCAATACCGACGTCGGTGGCCGCACGGTCGAACTTTCCGAGTTCGAGTTCATGGTGCGCGGGCGCGGCTACCTCAAAGGCATCCCCGATATCGAGAATATCGTCCTGAAGAGCCAGAACGGCGTGCCGCTCAAGCTCAGCGACGTCGCCAGGGTCGAACTCGTTCCAGACGAGCGACGCGGCATCACCGAACTGAACGGCGAAGGCGAGGTTGCGAGCGGCATCGTGCTTCAGCGGTTCGGGGCAAATGCTCTGACCGTCATAGACAACGCCAAGAAGAGTCTCGATTCGATCAAGAGCAGCCTTTCGGCGGGCACCGAGATCGTTCCTGTCTACGATCGCTCGACGCTGATCGAAGCTGCAATCGAAACCCTGAAAGGCACCTTGGTCGAGGAATCGATCGTGGTCGCTATCGTGACGATCGCCTTCCTTCTCCATGTCCGCAGCGCCCTTGTCGCCATCATCATGCTCCCCGTTGGCATCCTGATGGCCTTCATCGCCATGAAGCTGCTTGGTCTTGGCGCGAACATCATGAGTCTTGGCGGCATCGCGATCGCCATTGGGGCGATGATCGACGCGGCGATCGTCATGATCGAGAACGCCCACAAGCATCTCGAGCGAGCGCCACCCGACAAGCCGCGGGTGGAAATCCTGGTGGAAGCGGCAAGCGAGGTCGGTCCGGCGCTGTTCTTCAGCCTGCTGATCATCACCGTGTCGTTCCTGCCTATCTTCACGCTGGAATCGCAGGAAGGCCGCCTGTTCGGCCCGCTCGCCTTCACCAAGACCTTCTCGATGGCCGCCGCAGCATTGCTGTCAGTGACACTCGTTCCCGCCCTGATGATCCTCTTCGTCCGGGGATACATCGTCCCCGAGCACAGGAACCCATTGAACAGATTCCTCATCTGGATCTACCGTCCGGTCATATCAGGCGTTCTGCGGGTGAAGACGCTGACCATCCTGGCGGCACTTGTCATGCTTGGTGTCACCATCTGGCCCGTGCAGCACATCGGCAGCGAGTTCATGCCCAATCTCGACGAGGGCACGCTGATGTACATGCCGACCACCCTGCCCGGCATATCCATCACCAAAGCAGCCGAACTGATGCAGACGCAGGACCGGATCATCAAATCTTTCCCCGAAGTCCAGAGTGTCTTCGGCAAAGCCGGGCGCGCGCTCACTGCCACCGATCCCGCCCCAACGGAAATGTTCGAGACAATCATCACGCTGAAGCCGAAATCCGAGTGGCGACCAGGCGTGACGACCGACAGTCTGAAACAGGAGATGGATGCGGCCCTGCAATTCCCCGGCGTCTCCAACGCCTGGACCATGCCGATCCGCGCCCGTATCGACATGCTGTCGACCGGGATCAGGACGCCAGTTGGTGTCAAGGTCTACGGTACCGATCTCGGCGAAATGGAGAAAATCGCCCGCCAGATCGAGACCGTGCTGAAGACGATCCCCGGAACGTCGAGTGCCTATGCGGAGCGAGTAATCGGCGGCTACTATCTCGACATCGTTCCCGACCGCGTGGCCCTTGGGCGTTACGGACTGACCATCAACGATGTCCAGAATGTCGTCGGCATGGCGCTGGGCTCCGAGGTCGTGACCCAGACGGTTGAAGGCAGGGAACGCTACGGCGTGGCTGTAAGATATCCGCGGGCGTCTCGAAGCGACCCACAGTCGATCGCCAAGGATGTGCTGATATCACTACCGGGTGGCGGAACGGTTCCCCTGGGCGAAGTCGCCGAGGTCAAATTGACCCGTGGTGCCACCACGATCCGCACCGACAACGGCCAGCTTGCGGTCTATATCTATGTCGATATCGCCAACCGCGATCTCGGCGGCTATGTCGCCGAAGCCCAGCAGGCGGTGGCACGGAGTGTGACGATGCCATCAGGCTATTCCGTCGCATGGAGCGGCCAGTTCGAATATCTGCAACGGGCAGAGGCACGACTTGCCGTCGTCGTTCCCCTGACGCTGGCGCTGATCTTCCTGCTGCTCTACCTGAACTTCAAGGCGCTGACCGAGACGATGATTGTCATGCTGTCCCTGCCCTTCGCGCTGGTCGGCGGCATCTGGCTGATGTGGTGGATGGGCTTCAACGCCTCCGTTGCTGTTGCCGTCGGCTTCATCGCTCTGGCAGGCGTAGCGGCGGAGACGGGCGTGATCATGCTGATCTACCTCGACCATGCGATGAAAGAGCAGCGCGCAGCCTGCGAAAATGAAGGACGTGTTTTCTCGAGGCTGGACCTCAACAGGGCGATTATGGTCGGCGCGGTCGAGCGCGTCCGGCCGAAAATGATGACGGTGGTCGCCATTATGGCTGGCCTCGTGCCGATCCTCTGGAGGACCGGCACGGGGTCGGAGATCATGCAGCGCATCGCCGTACCGATGATCGGCGGCATGGTGTCGTCGACGCTGTTGACGTTGATCGTCATCCCGGCGGTCTATGGGCTAGTCAAGGGATGGCGGCTGCCGGTAGCGGCTGCGGCCGATCAGCCGGCCACCGAGGGTGCCCAACGGAGTCTCCAGGCTGCTGAGTAACATCTTGGCGGGAGCCGTCTGTATGGCTCCCGCCGGATGTTCTGCGTTTGTGATCCAGGCCATCAACAAACACAGCTAAGCAATCAGGAAAATCGGCGCAGGATCATTATCGGGAGTAAGATGCAGCGCCATTCGAATAAACTCGGCCTCAAGGAAGATTTTTGATCCGTGATTGTCGAAAAGGTGAATCTTCGTTCGTCTCCTACGACGAAGACACCGGAGGCGAAGCCAAATGAAGTTGTATTTTAGCAGAAACCCCAATCCACGCCTTGCAGTTGCCGTTGCGCGTTTCTTGAAAACAGATGTCGCCTTCGAGTTCGCCGCACCAATGGCTCCAGGGCAATCAGAGCGATATCTGCCGCTCAATCCGAACCTTCTTTTGCCGATTCTGGAGCATTCCGGTCGAACGCTTTGGGAAAGCGATGCGATTGCCTGCTGGCTTTCCAGACGCGCCGGCTCGAACTTCTGGAGAACCGACGATGAAGAACCGGACATGATCCGCTGGATCAGTTGGGCGAAGGAAAACTTCATGAAGGCATGCGACATCGTCCACTGGGAGCGCGGCACGAAGCTGCGCTACGGTATTGGGCCCTGCGACGACACGATGGTTGCAGAGGGTCTAACACAATTCCACAAAGCGGCAGTCATTCTCGAAGGTGAATTGTCCGATCGATCGTGGATCCTTGGCGAGACTATATCGTTTGCCGATTTTCGCATGGCGACGTTCTTACCCTTCAACGACGCGGCACGCCTTCCGATAGAGGACTATCCCGCCATAAGACGATGGTCTGATCGGTTAAACCAAATCGAAGCCTGGCGCGATCCGTTTCGCGGATTGGATGCTCCACGCTTGCCGCCGCTTCCCAACTGAAATGGCCTGGTGGGCGAACAAAGCTATTGTGGTCTTCAAGCAATGTGAAGAGCTACATCGCGCAAAGCCAACAACCGTTTCAGATAGATCTAGTCTCCGGGGAGCGCATTCGTTTCGCCAAGCAACATCGCTGTCTATGACGAATTTCCTCAACCCCAGAATACGGGAGCCATCTTTTCCAGGAGCATCGAGCGATATAGATAGGCTATCGTAAAAGAGGCCTCGCTCAAATGATCCTGAAATATGCAGCCGTTTTGATTGCAATACTTGCGATCATGGGCGGTCCGGTAAATGCCCGACAAGACGGAGCCACCACCGGGCCGCTGCCCAGTGAAATCACGCCGCCAAATCTTCCGATCCACGTGATCAATGGCAAAGCGACCCGGGATACGCTCGCCATCCTTTATTCTGGCGATGGCGGATGGCAAGACCTCGACGAAGAAGTCGGCAGCTATTTGCGGAACGTGGGTATTCCGGTGATAGGACTGGATTCCCTTCGCTATTTTTGGTCTGGGCGGACAGCCCGGAAAACAGCCGGAGATCTTGGTCGCATCATCGACTATTACACCAAGCGGCTGAACGTGCACCATGTCGTTCTTGTCGGCTATTCCTTCGGGGCAGACGTGATGCCAGCCAGCTACAATAGGCTGAGCCCAGAGCAAAAGGCGAAGGTCAAGGCAATTTCACTCCTGTCCCTGTCGCACAAGGTCGATTATGTGATCTCCCTTGCCGGCTGGCTTGGATTTCAAACCGAAGGCAAAGGCGGCAACCCTGTCGATGATGTGAGGTCAATCAGGCCGGGGATAGTCCAATGCGTTTACGGCAAGGACGACGATCACGATAATGCCTGTCCGGCTCTGCGGCGCACAGGAATAGAGGTGATCGGCATGCCCGGCGGCCATCATTTTGGTGGTGACTACGACAGGCTGGCTCAATATATCATTGCAGGCCTGAAGACACGCCCGAGCAAATAAGTCTTCGGGCATTCCGTCGATGAGAAGGCCAGCAATCTGCAAATCCCGATCTAGACAATGATGCTTGTCCCGTTTATAGGCCGAGCGCAGCCGTAGATGTCACGGTGCGGGTGATTAGCTCAGTTGGTAGAGCAGCTGACTCTTAATCAGCGGGTCGTAGGTTCGAGCCCTACATCACCCACCAGGACGGCTCCTGTGCGTTCAGGGTTCGGGACCAACCTATGATTGGGCAATCGATCCATATTGTGAAATGGACGTCAGAAGGTTCCAACGAAGCTGAACCTTGTTTGCCGGAAGCTTTTTTCGCTTGTGCCGTCATGGCGGACGCAAGCACAGAGCGGATCCCGATCAGTCATACCGTTTCAGGAATTCCGAAACTGTTGCCAGGCAAAGATCCTTTTCTTCCACATGCGGCATGTGGCTCGAATTCTCGAACAGCACCCATTCGCAGCCCTTGACGCGATCGACATAAGGCTTGACCACCAACGGCGTTGCCTCGTCGTATTTGCCCGAGAGCAGCAAGGTCGGCGCCTGGATAAGCGGAAGCCGTTCCTCGATCGTCCAGTCCTTCATCGTGCCGATGACATGAAATTCGGTCGGGCCGTTCATGTTGCGGTAGACGGTACTGTCTTCGTCCATGGTTGCGAAGGTGCGGGCGACCTCCGCTGGCCAGGGCGTTACCCGGCAGACATGGCGGTCGTAGAAGACCCGGGAGGCGGCGATATAATCCGGATGGGTAATCGTTCCGGCTTGCTCGTGCTGCAGCAACGTGTCCTGCACGGCCTGCGGCAGTTCCTCGCGAAGGCGGTTCGCTTCCGCGACCCAGGTATGCATGTTGGCTGGCGAATTGGCGATCACCAGCGCCTTCAGACCCTTAGGCTGACGCACGGCATGTTCGGCGCCCAGCATGCCGCCCCAGGACTGACCGAGAAAGGCGTAGCGATCCTGGATGCCGAGATGCCTCAGCAACGTATCGAGTTCTTCAAGAAAGAGCGCCGGCGTCCAGAAGTCAGGGCCTTTTTCCGGCAGGCGCGTGGAGTTGCCGTTGCCGAGCTGGTCGTAATGGATCACCGGGCGGCCATCGATTTCGGAGATCCCTTTGAAGCTGTCGACATAGTCATGCGTGCAGCCAGGGCCACCATGGGCGACGATAAGCGGCAGCTTCGTCGAATCAAGCGAGCCGGTGATGCGATACCATGTCCGGTATTCACGAAAGGGCAGAAAGGCTTCCTGCGTCGGGACTTCGGCCACGGGCGTCTCCATCTCTAGGCTTTGACGGCGAGACCATAACGCGGCGAAAACGCGGGCGGCAGCTATCAGAAGTTATAGGATGGCCGCTCGTCCAGCAGGCGGTAATGCGTGGCGCGAACGACGGCCTGCGTCCGGTTTTTGGCGCCGAGCTTCTTTGCCGCAGCGTTGAGATGCATGACGACCGTCGGCACGGAGCGATCGATGATGCGCGAGATTTCCTTGGCGGAATAGCCTTCGGCGGAATAGCGCAGGCATTCCCTTTCCCGATCCGTCAGCCGGATCTTGCCGACGCTAAGGGCGGCGCTGTCGAAGAGCGAATAGGCCGTCTCGTGGAAGACATGGGCGAGCAGGTTGAAATCGGCAATATAGCGCAGGGCATCGCGCTCGAATTCCCGGTCGCCGCCAAAACGAACCCCGGTGACGGTTGCATAATCGCCGCGCGGCATATGCACGGGCACGGTCACGCCCGTCGACATGTCCCGTTCGCTGAGATAGCGGGCAACGGGAGCGGTATCTTCGCTCATGAAACGCTTGATCAGCGTGTCGGCGTCGGCGTCATAATTCCAAAAGAAGGGCGCGGAGGTGCGCAGCGCCACCTGCTGCACGGGATCGATGCGGAAATAGCCGCGATCGAACCAATATTCATGCATATCGTCAGAGATATTCCGCAGCTTCAGCAGCGAGGGGATCATGACCCTGCCGTCGAGATCATAAGGCACCGGCGTGTAGTCGTAGATCAACGCTTCGAAACCGATCACCTTCATGGCCTCGAAGACTTGGTCGATGCGGCCGTCCAGCGTCTGATGCGCCGTGAACTGACGCCTGATGGCTCCCATTTGGTCGAACATGCAACGGTTCCCGTCTGTGGCTGCGCCCTAACCTATCACTTCTTATAGCTGGTGCCAGGCGCGGTTTAAGGTAAAAATTTAGCCATGCTCAAATATTGAGCAAGCGGAATCTTTCGCCGGAGTTGGCAATGTGGCGTGAAATTGAGCCCGAGGCACGGCACGACATCGAGGTCGACGGCCACACGGTGGTCGCCTACAGCTTCGGCGATGGGCCTGAAACCATCTTTTGTCTGAATGGCGGCCCCGGCCTGCCTTGCGACTATCTGCGCGAAGCGCATTCCTGCCTGATTGATAAAGGATATAGAGTCGTCGCCTTCGATCAGCTCGGCACCGGCGCCTCGGACCGTCCGGCCGACAAGAGTCTGTGGACCATCGGCCGCTATGTCGAGGAGACCGAGACTGTCCGCAGGGCGCTCGGTCTCGGCAAGGTTCATATGCTCGGTCACTCCTGGGGCGGATGGCTGGCGATCGACTATGCGCTGACTTATCCCGAAAACCTGCAGACATTGATCCTCGAAGATACCGTGGCCGACATGCCGCACCTGATTTCCGAACTGGAACGGCTGCGCGCGGCACTTGGCCCGGAAACCGTCGCCATGATGCAGAAGCACGAGGCGCAGGGTACATACGATCACCCCGAATATCTCGCCGCCGTCACAATTCTCAATTATCGCCATGTCTGTCGCCTGCCGGAATGGCCGGCGCCGGTTCGTCGTTCACTCGACGATTGGAACATGGGTCCCTATGAGACGATGCAGGGGCCGAACGAGTTTCTATATATCGGCAATCTCAAGGACTGGAACCGCATTCCCGACCTGAAGCACCTGACCATGCCGGTGCTGATCACGACCGGCGAGCATGATGAGCTGACGCCCGCCTGCGCACTGCGAATGAAGCTTGCTTTGCCCGATGCCGAACTCAAGGTCTTCGCAAATGCCAGCCATATGCCTTTCTACGAGAACCCTCAGGACTACTATCCGGCCCTTATCGATTTTCTGTCGCGGCATGGGGCAAGCTGATGCAAACTAAGGTGATCGAAACCCGACGACGACAAGGGGGCGATCGCCGCCATGCATCGCTATAGATTCGTTCTGACACGACCGCTGCAGTTCCTGCCTGTGATCTTCGGCATCAGCGTCATCACCTTCATTCTGGTGCACCTCATTCCGGGTGATCCCGCACGCAATATCCTTGGCACGCGCGCCACCCCGGCGGCGCTCGCCAGTATCCGCGCGCAATATGGGCTCGATCAGCCGATGTGGCTGCAATATTTCTATTTCATCAAAAATCTCGGCAATGGCGAAATGGGCAAATCGATCCTCTACAAGATCGACGTGCTGCCGCTGATCTCGACGCGCATCGAACCGACAATTGCCCTGGTCGTTTCGAGCGTCATCCTGTCGATCCTGATCGCAGTGCCGATGGCCGCGCTCGCTGCGCGCAATGCTGGTCGCGCGCCGGATCATGTCGTGCGCATCATCTCGACCTTTGGCATCGGCTTTCCACCCTTCTGGCTCGGGCTGATGCTGATCATCCTGTTCAGCGTCCAGCTCGGCATCTTGCCGGTGTCGGGCTATGGCGAGACGATCAACGACAAGCTTGCCCATCTCGCCCTGCCGGCTTTGACCGTTGCGCTGTCGCTCTCGACTGTGCTCACCCGAAGCCTGCGGGCCGCGATGATCGAGTCGCTCAAATCGGATGTGGCAACTGCCGCTCGAGCCCGCGGCATGCCGGAAAGCATCGTCTTCTGGCGGCATGTGGTGCCGAACTCGCTGGTACCGACCATTAATTTGCTGGCCGTCAATATCGGTTGGCTGATCGGCGGAACGGTCGTCGTCGAAAGCGTCTTCGCCCTGCCCGGGATGGGCCAATTGCTGGTGCGTGCGATCTTTTCGCGCGACTACATGGTCGTCCAGGGCGTGGCGATGGTATTTGCCTGCGCCACGGTGCTCGTCAATTTCCTCGCCGATATCGTGACGGTCGCGGCTGACCCGAGGGTCACGCTATGAGCGTCGACGTCATTGCCCCCTCCTCCCTCGGCTGGAGAAAATTCCTCGGCAAACATCTGACGCTGACACTGGGCGGCGGCATACTGCTGTTCTTCCTCCTGCTGGCAATCTTGGCTCCTATCGTCGCACCCTATGATCCGATCTTCCAGAACGCCGATGTGCGCCTACAGGCGCCGTCGCTGCTGCATCCGTTCGGCACGGATAATTTCGGGCGCGATATCCTGTCACGCGTCATCTGGGGCGTGCGCATCGACCTGCAGATCGCCGTCATTGGTGTGCTTTTCCCGTTTCTGATCGGCACCACGGTCGGCACCATCGCAGGCTTTTTCGGCGGCATCGTCGATGCGCTCTTCATGCGCCTCGTCGATATCATTCTCGCCTTCCCCTTTCTGGTGCTCATGTTGTCGATCATCGCCATCCTTGGGCCGGGACTGACCAGCTTTTATATCGCCATGGCGCTTGTGGGCTGGGTATCCTATGCCCGCCTCATCCGCGCGCAGATGCTGGTCCTGAAAAGCAGCGACTATGCCGTCGCCGCCGTCAGCCTCGGCTTCAGTCGGCCGCGCATCATGTTCCGCCATCTCTTGCCGAACGCCATTGCCGGCTCGATCGTCTTTTCCATGTCGGATGCCGTGCTCGTGCTTCTCAGTGGTGCCGCCGTCAGCTATCTCGGGCTCGGCGTGCAGCCGCCGCTCGCAGAATGGGGCGTCATGGTTGCCGAGGGCCAGAGCTTTATCACCACAGCCTGGTGGATCACGCTCTTTCCCGGCCTGTCCGTCGTCTGCCTCGCCTTTGGCTTCAGCATGCTGGGTGACGCGCTCGGCGAACTGCTTGGAGTGCATGAATGAGCGCGCCCGTTCTTTCTGTCCGCAACCTTGTGGTCAAAGCCCATCTCGACAATAGCGTCCGCACGCTGATCGACAGCGTCTCACTCGATCTCGGCAAGGGCGAAATCCTCGGTCTGGTCGGCGAAAGCGGTTCCGGCAAGAGCCTGCTCTGCCGTTCGCTGGTGCGGTTGCTGCCATCGTCATTGCTGAAGATCGACAGCGGCTCGGTCCGCCTTGAGGGACGTGAGCTCACGGACATCAGCGACGCCGAAATGCTCAAGGTGCGCGGCGGCGAGATCGGCATGATCTTCCAGAATCCAACCAGCCATCTCGATCCGGTCATGCGCATCGGCAATCAGATCGCCGAAGGCATCCGTTACCATCAAGGCCTGAACACGCGGGACGCGCGCGCGGCGGCGACTGAGATCCTCGCCCAGGTTGGCTTTCCCGATCCGGCCAGGCAATATGACAACTACCCACATGAGTTTTCCGGCGGCATGCGCCAGCGCGCCATGATCGGCGTGGCGCTTTCCTGCAATCCGAAGATCCTGATCGCGGACGAGCCGACAACGGCGCTCGACGTCACCATCCAGGCTCAGATACTGCGGCTCTTGATCGACATTCGCGACAAGCGTGGCCTATCCATCATCCTCATCACCCATGATCTCGGCATCGTCGCTCAGACCTGCGACCGCATTGCCGTCATGCGTGCCGGGCAGTTGCTCGAACAGGGATCGAAACGGCAAATTCTCAGCCGGCCGGAAAATCTCTATACGATCGATCTGATCAACAGCCATCCGTCAATGCCTGACGAAGCGACACCAACACCAAGCGGACCACGCGCTCCGGACCCGGCCGTCAAGCCGCTGCTTGAGATCGATGACCTGCATGTGCGCTTCAAGGTCGGCAGCGGTCTCTTAAAGAGCCGTGAGGCGACTATGGTGAGCGCCGTTTCCGGTGTCAGCCTGCAGATCATGCCAGGCGAGACCGTCGGCATCGTCGGTGAATCCGGCAGCGGCAAGAGCACGCTTGCCCGCGCTGTTCTCGGGCTTACCCCAATCTCTTCCGGTCACGTCACCTTCGATGGCGTCGACCTCGCCCAGCGCAAAAGCATCGATCTCGCCAAGCTTCGCCGCGAAACAGCGATGGTCTTTCAGGACCCGTTCAATGCTCTCAACCCTCGCTTGACGATCGGCCAGACGCTTACCGAGGTGCTGAAGGTGCAAGGCAAGGTCGCAAGGCCGGATATTCCGGCCCGCATCGGCGAATTGCTCGATCTGGTCGGCCTTGAGCGCGAATTTGCCGATCGCAAGCCTCGCAGCATGAGCGGGGGACAGTGCCAGCGCGCGGGCATCGCGAGGGCGCTTGCCGTCGATCCGAAGCTTATCATTGCCGACGAATGCGTCGCGGCTCTCGATGTCACCATACAGGCCCAGATTATCGATCTGTTCCGTGAGTTGACCCGCAAGATGAACCTGACGCTGATCTTCATCGCCCATGATCTCGCCATCGTGCGCAATCTCTGTGAGCGAACGGTCGTGATGTATCACGGTGAGATCGTCGAAGAAGGTCCCTCGGAGGAGATCTTCTCGCGACCGAAACATGCCTACACCGCTGCGCTCATCGCCGCCATTCCCGATATCGATCCGGACAAGCCCTTGCTTGGAGAACTCGACGCAGCGCCTATCCGCTCGGCCAAACGCATATCATAACAACGAAGGGAACGAACTCATGATCAACAGGTGGAAAACAATCGGGCTTGCGGCAATCCTGGCTGGCCTCACGCTGAGCGCAAGCTATGCCGAAGCCGCCGGCGTGCTGACTATCGGCCGTCGCGAGGATTCGACGACATTCGATCCAATCAAGACGGCACAGAATATCGATAACTGGGTGTTCTCCAATGTCTATGACGTCCTGGTGCGCGTCGACAAGACGGGCACGAAGCTCGAACCAGGTCTCGCAGAAAGCTGGACAGCATCCAGCGATGGTCTGACCTATGTCTTTAAAATCCGTGATGCGAAATTCTCCGATGGTTCGCCGCTGACAGCTGATGATGCAGCTTTCAGCCTTTTGCGCATCCGCGATGATCCAGCCTCCCTCTGGAGCGATTCCTACAAGGTGATCGACACGGCGATTGCGACCGATCCGCATACTCTGACGATCAAGCTCAAGCATGCTTCCGCACCATTCCTGTCGACACTCGCTCTGCCGAACGCGTCGGTCCTTTCCAAGGCTGCAATGCAATCCATGGGGCCGGATGCCTATGCCGAAAAGCCGATCGGATCGGGCGCCTTTTCAGTGGAGGAATGGCGTCGCGGCGACCGCATCATCCTGAAGAAGAACCCGAATTTCTGGCAAGCGGACCGCGTGAAGCTCGACGGCGTCCAATGGATTTCGGTTCCCGACGACAATACCCGCATGCTGAATGTTCAGGCTGGTCAGTTGGATGCGGCCATTTTCGTGCCCTTCTCGCGCGTCGATGAATTGAAGAAGGATACAAACCTCAACGTGTCGATCGATCCGTCCACCCGAGAGGATCACCTGCTGATCAACCATGCCCATGGCGATCTCGGTAAAAAGGACGTGCGTCAGGCAATCGACATGGCGATCGACAAGAAAGCGATCGTTGATGCCGTCACCTTCCATCAGGGCACGGTTGCCAATTCCTATATTCCTAAGGGCGCTCTCTACTATTATCCCGACAACCTCCAGCGGCCCTATGATCCGGAGAAAGCCAAGCAGATGCTATCCGCCGCCGGCGTCTCCAATCTCACGCTGAATTATCTCATTCGCGCCGGCGACGAAGTCGACGAACAGACAGCGGTATTGGTTCAGCAGCAACTCGCCAAGGCCGGCATCACTGCCAACCTGCAGAAGGTCGATCCGAGCCAGGAATGGGACATGACGGTTGCCGGCGACTACGATATCTCGGTCAATTATTGGACCAACGACATTCTTGACCCGGACCAGAAGACAACATTCGTGCTCGGGCATGACTCCAACAACAATTATATGACCAATTACAAGAACGAAGCGGTCAAGGAACTGGTCGCAAAAGCGCGTCAGGAGCTGGATCCGAAGAAGCGCGAACAAATGTATATCGATCTGCAGAAGATGGCGAAGGACGACGTCAACTGGATCGACCTTTATTACAGCCCCTACATCAACGTCTCGCGCAAGAACATAGAGAACTTCCACCAGAATCCGCTTGGCCGGTTTTTCCTGGAAGACACCATCAAGAACTGAAATCTTGCCGTCTGGCCCTTGCTCCGCCAACGGGCGGAGCAAGGGCCTTTTGTGCAGGGAATTGCTCATGGCAGCGCGCAAAGGATCGGCAAATGGGTTCGCGGGCCGTAGCAATTAGAGCATCCACTTCATTGCGTCGGTCGGGGAATTTCCGCCGCTTGTAATTTTCCAACCACGAATACAGACGGGTGCGCCGGGTTGTATCGCGACGCTGTATACTGGGTCTTCCTCGCTCCAATCCAGGATCGCAATTGCCGAAAGGCATAGATCTTGCGCATCCTGTGCCCTCACTCATGCAACGGCATTTGCAAACGCTTGCTGTTGATGGAATTAGACGCCGCCAACTGGCTCTTGCTGATGGAACCAGCGTTTGTAAACCTTCGTATAAACCGATTTCAAGGGAACACCGCCATAGCCGCCGACATGTGGTGCCTCTTCTTGCACCGAGAGCGCAGAGCGGCTCCGTAGCATGCCCATGTCAGGTCGCTATTCGCCACCGCTATCGGTCCGCGTATCCTTTTCCGCCTCAGCCTCGTCTTGGGATGATGTGCCGCCCAAACTGGTGGTCGGCAATCCCAGGAAGCAGGAGACCGACGAAATGGCGAGTAAACAAAGCGAAGCGAACAAGAAGCACTACGAGACGATTGCAGCCCACGCGCAAAGCGGCGAACAACTGTCGCCCGAGGAGGCCGCCGCCTGGAACGATGCCGAATGGACCAAGCTGACGGCTGAACCGGGCGGCGTCGACTTTCTGGAGGTGGAGGTCGGCAATAAGCCGGCGCTTTGGATCGTCCCGAAAGGCGCTGCGCTTGATAGGGTCATCTTCTATATCCACGGCGGTGGATTTGTAGGCGGTTCAATCTACACTCACCGTAAAATGATCGCCCATCTCGCCAAGGCGACCGGTTGCCGAGCCCTCGCCATGAGCTACGACTTTGTTTACCAGGGGCAGCACTATCCCGCCCAGCGCAATCAGGCCGTTGATGTCTATCGCTGGTTGCTGGATCAGGGCATCGAGCCCAGGCACATTGCGGGCGCCGGGGATTCCGCCGGCGCTACAATTCTTTTTGGCGCACTCCTGGTGGCTCGTGATCGAGGGCTGCCGCTTCCGGCTGCGATCATGAGCATCTCCGGATGGCTTGATATGACGGCAAGCGGCGCGAGCTACCAGTCGAACAGCCAGAAGGATCTCTTCTTCCAGAGGGAAACCGTCCAGTGGCTGGCTGGCATGGTGCTCGCGGGGTCAG
>BFBZ01000741.1_pt1 | contig 26883 bp, 25 predicted proteins | sample 1888401 | NCBI WGS metagenome assembly BFBZ01 (sample SAMD00112614, study PRJDB3348) | symbiont metagenome | host: Chara braunii
CGTCATGGCCGGGCTTGTCCCGGCCATCCACGTCGGTTTGGCGTGGAAAGAAAGCGTGGATGCCCGGGTCAAGCCCGGGCATGACGCAGTAACTCCTGTCTCTTATACACATCTAGATGTGTATAAGAGACAGGGCTAGGCGTTGGCGCGATCCATGGCATCGCGTTCCGTCTTGTCGTCTGTCCGGTCGCGCAGCATGAATACGTAACCGCTGACACCGTTGGCGTCGGCGCGCAGCGGCGCCAGCGTGGTGCTGGCCCATAGCGGGTTGCCGTCCTGCCGCAGATGCCAGCGATCCGTCATGATACCGGCTTCGCTGGTCGCGCGCATACGGTCGTCGGCCGGTGCGCCGGCCGCGAGGTCCTCGGGTGTGTAGAGCCGGTCGATCGATGTCCCGATCATCTCGACCGCCGTCCAGCCCAGCACCTGCCGCGCGCCGTTGCTCCAGCTCAGCACGCGGCCCTCGAGGTCGGTCGTGACAATGGCGTAGTCGAGCGCGCCCTGCACGATGACGCGGTAGAGCTCGTTGCTCTCCCGCGCGCTCTGTTCAGCCCGCTTCAGCCGCAGCAGGGCGCGGATCGTGGCCGACAGCTCGGACGGCTCGACCGGCTGGCTGAGATAGGCATCGGCGCCGCTGTCGAGGCCGGTTGCGCGGTCGACCGGGGTGACGAACGATGCCGAGATCTGCAGCACCAGCACGTGCGGCGACTGCTTCTTGATGAGACGGCATACTTCGTGGCCGTTGATGTCGGGCAGCTTGACGTCGAGCAGCACGAGGTCGGGCCGCTCCTGCCGCATCTTCTCCAGCGCCTCCACGCCGGTGCGCGCCTCCGACACCTCATAGCCCGCCTGCTTCAACACGCGGCTCTTCACGTAGCGGCCCGACTCGTTGTCGTCGACATTCAGGATGCGCGCGACGCTCATGGATCGCCCCCCTGTTTGACGGGTCGCATCATGGCCTGCCTCACATGCGCCGAGAGTATCGAGCGTGACAGGTTCGACTTCGAGAGCACGCCGACGGCGCCCTTCAGTCGCTCCATATGGTCGGGGCCGAGAATCGACGAGGTCAGGACGAGAATGGGGATGTGCGCCGTCGCCGGGTCGCCCTTGAGCGAGCGGAACACCTCGAAGCCATTCAGCCCGGGAAGGTGCAGGTCGAGCAGCACGAAGTCGGGCGTCTCGATCTGGGCAAGCCGCAGACCGTCAGTGCCGTCCTCGGCTTCGACGACGGCCCAGGGACCTTCGTCCCTGAGCATCCGGCGAAGCACGTAGCGGGTCGATTCCTCGTCTTCGACGATCAGGATCTTGCCGGCCGTCGCATCGGCGACCTGTTCGTCGCCCGCCACGCCCGGCAGGGTCACGGGGACGTCGAGCGTGAAGGTCGAGCCCAGGCCCGGCGTGCTGTCGACCGTGATGACGCCGCCCAGCAGGCCCGCGAGCTTGCGCGACAGCGGCAGGCCGAGGCCGGAGCCCTTGGTCCGCGTCTGCAACGGGTTCCGGACCTGGATGAACTCATCGAAGATGCGCTCCAGGTCGGCCGGATCGATGCCGATGCCGCTGTCCTGTACCGCGAACGCGACCCTGCCTTCCGCAGGGACCGACACCGTCACCCGCACTTCGCCGCGCTCCGTGTACTTCAGGGCGTTCGAGACCAGGTTGCGCAGGATCTGCGAGAGCTTGCCCTCATCGGTATAGAGGGTGAGACCGCCGGTACGATCGTCGAAGACCAGGTCGATGGCGTTGCTCGACAGCAGCGGCCGCATGATGCCGCGCAAAGCCAAAGTGAGCTCGCTGGTGTCGACTTTGGAGGGATGCAGGTCGATGCGACCGGCCTCGACCTTGGCGAGGTCTAGGAGGTCGTTGACCAGGCGGGACAAGGTGTCGGCCGACTGCCTGATGTAGGAGATCTGCCGCGCCTGCTCTTCGTTGAGCGGTCCGTCGGCCTGTTCCGCCAACATCCGCGACAGCGCCGTGATCGAGTTGAGCGGTGTGCGCAGCTCGTGGCTGACGGCGGACAGGAACTGGCTCTTCACCTCGCTGGCGCGCTTCAGCTCTTCGGCCCGCTGTTCCAGCTCGGCATAGAGTGCCAGCACGCCGCGATTGGTGTTTTCCAGCTCGGTGTTGGCCTCGCTGAGATCGCTGCGCGTTGCCTCCAGCTCCGTCATGGTCGCCAGCAGATCACGGTTCTGGGCGAGTACCTCGTCGATCAGTGCCTGCGGCTTGGCGGTCGCCAGCTCGGCCGTCAGCCGGGCCGCGTTCGCGATCCGGTTGCCGCCCGGAAGGTACTTGGTGAATTCGACGCGCGTTCCCTTGCCGGGCGCGCTGTCGATATCGAACGTGTCCATCAGGCGACGCGTGCCGACGATACCGACGCCCATGCCGGTGCGCGAGACGTAACCGCCATCGAGGATGCGCTGCAGGTCGGCGATACCCGGCCCCTGGTCGCGAAACACCATCATCAGCTTCTGCTTGGGCACCTCGCCGTCGAGCATGAAACCGAGCGTGCCGCCGCCGCCGTAGCTTACCGTGTTGCGGGCGATTTCAGAGACGGCCGTCGCAATGAAGTTCTGCGTCTGCGGGTCGAACCCCAGGAGCCGCGCGACCTGGCGGGCGCGCTGCCGGGCCGTCACCACGTCCTGCTCGGTGGCCAGCGGGATCGTGAGGATGGGAGTGCCCATCAGGCGGCCCGCTTCAGCACGAGCACCGTCGAGTCGTCGCGTCCGCGGCTGGCGTCGCGGTACAGCACGGCGGCGATCAGGCTGGCATGGCGCGCCGCCAGCCCGGGGTAGCGATCGAGATCCCAGCTCGAGCTCAGCCCGTCGGAATGCAGCACGATGACCAGCCCGGCGCCATCACAGGGATAGACGAACTCCTGGATGCGGCCCGCAGTGTGACCGGCAATGCCGTTCATCGAGACGAAACGCCTCATGTTGCCGCCGGCTGCGGCGAGGCCCGCGATATTGCCGATGCCGCAGAACGTCGCCCGGCTGGCGGCCAGGTCGACCGTCACCACGCCGACCGCCGCGCCCCGGGTCGCCCGCAGCCCGGCATGAAGTTTCTGCACCGCAGCCCCGGGCGAGGGTTGGAAAGTCTCACAGAACAGGCGACGCGCCTCCTCGGCGGCGAGGTGCGCCGCGCCGCCGTGGCCCAGCCCATCCACCACCAGCGCCGCCACCGTCATGCCGGACTGCATGATCCCGATACCGTCGCCGCAGACCTGCTCGCCGGTCTTCGGCAGGGAGACCTGCCCGACTTGTACCGGCCCCGCGTCGGCGATGCGCCGCTGCGGCCATAGCTGGGCCAGCACCGCCGTGCCCCGCCCGGGCAGGGAAAAGATGTCGAACAGGTCCGCCTGACGGCGGATCGCACCGAGCCCCGTGCCAGCCGAACTGCCGGCGGCGCCGAAGGTCGAGATCCCATCGCGCAGGCTCTCTGCGACGTTGGCGATGCCTGGGCCGCGGTCGATGGCGATCAGCTCCAGCGCCGCCGCCCTGTCGGCGGCGAGCGTCAAGGCGAGCAGCTGCCCGCCGTTGCCGTGGCGGGTCAGGTTGGTCGCGAGCTCGGTCGCCACCAGCGCGGCCCGTCCTGTGTCCTCGTCATCGAAGCCGATGCGCCTGGCGATCGACTCGATCTCGCGCCGGGCGGCGGAGACGTAGCTGCTGTCGGCGACGGCGATCATGGTGTTCATTTCCTCCACCGCGCGATCGTCACCGTCGTGCCCTGCCCGACCGCCGTCTGGATGTCGAAGTCGTCGACCAGGCGCCGCGCGCCGCCCAGTCCGTGCCCAAGGCCGTTGCCCGACGTGAATCCGTCCGTCAGCGCCAACGCCACGTCGGGGATGCCGGGCCCCTGGTCGCGAAACACGATGCGGACGCCGCGCCGCGCTGTGTCGTTCACCGTCATGATGTCGGCATGGCCGCCCTTGCCGTAATCCAGCGTGTTGCGCGCCAGCTCGCTCGCCGCCGTGATCAGCTTGGTCTGGTCGACCAGCGAAAGGCCGGCCTCCGTCGCTCGGACGCGGACCTTCTGGCGGACGCGGACGACGTCGTCGCCCGAGACGATGGCCAGGGTCTCAGTCGTCGTCGCCATCGCCCGCCGCCGCCTCGTCGCGGGCCACGCCGCCGATCAGCGCAAGCCCTCGCTCGGCGTTGAGCGCCGTCTTGACGCCGGGCAGGCCGAGCCCAAGCTCCACGAGGGTGATCGCCACCTCGGGACGCATGCCGACCACCACCGTGTCGGCATCGAGCAGGCGTGAGACGCTGGCGATGTTGGCCAGCATGCGGCCGATGAAGCTGTCGACGATCTCGAGGGCGGAAATGTCGATCAGCACGCCCCTGGCGTGATGTTCGACGATCCTGGTCGTGAGGTCCTCCTGCAGCTGCGTGGCGAGCTGATCGTGCATGTCGACCTGGATGGTGACCAGCAGCGCACTGCCGATCTTGAGAATGGGGATGCTGTCCATGGACCGGGCTCTAGCCGCGCATTTCCGCGGCCAGCGCGCCATCGCTCCTTCCCGACTTGTTCACCTTCTCCACAGTGCGCCCGGTGCGCTTCAGCGCCAGCGCCAGGGCATCGGCCAAGGTCGCCTTGGAGACGACGTTGAGTTGGACACCGAGCTGCACGATCGTCTGCGCAATCTGGGGGCGGATGCCGCTGATGATGCAGTCCGCGCCCATCAGGCGCGCAGCCGAAACCGTCTTGAGCAGGTGCTGCGCCACCAGGGTGTCGACGGTCGGAACGCCGGTGATGTCGAGGATCGCGATTTCCGCGCCGGTCTGGACGATCGTCTCCAGAAGGTTCTGCATCACGACCTGGGTGCGGCCGCTGTCCAAGGTGCCGATCAGCGGCAGGGCGACGATGCCCTCCCAAAGCTTGACCACCGGCGTCGAGAGTTCCTCGATTTCCTCACGCTGGCGCATGATGAGTTCGTCGCGTGTCTTCTGGAAGGCTTCGACCGTGAACATGCCGAGCTGGTCGAGCAGCGAGCTCATCGCCCAGAGCTGGTCGGCCGCGGTCATCACGTCTGCCGTTGAGCGGATGCGCTCGAACAGCGGCTGCTTCAGCGAGAACACGAAGGTGGCGGTCTCGCTGGGCGAGAAGCCCTGCAGCGCGCGGCTGCGCGAAAAGCCCGTCAGCAGGTCGCGAACCTCGTCATAATCGGGGCTGCCGATATCGGCGACGTTGCCGTCGGCGACGGCCTTTCCCAGCGCATGCAGCAGGTCCTTGCCCTGGGCCTTCGCCTCCTGTTCGGAGATGCGGGTCTCGCCGGTTGCGAATGTCCTGAGCCAGTCGGCGAGGATCTCCGCCTCACCGTCCGTGATGAGACGCGCGAGTGCGCCTTGTGCCGCCGATTTTGCCATGAGGCCCCCATATGCCCGCTCGTCGTGCGCGTAGCAGCGCGCAGGGATCAACGAGCAACCAGAGGAATAGTTGCAACCACCCTACAGAAAGTTGGTTCGCCGAAGGATGGAGGTCGGGCGCCCCGTCCAGGGGACGATCCCCCGCCGGCACCTGTCCGGCGCGCGCAAATGCAACTCGGCCCCGCCGCATCACGTTCACCGCCGGGCAACTGCGAGGGCAATGATGCGAGGGCAAGAATGATCGACATCGACAGCATCGTCACGACCTTGGTGACCATCGTGACGACCTACGGCCTGCGCGTGATCGGCGCGGTCGTCGTGGTGGTCGTCGGCTGGCTGCTGTCCCGGACCGCCTACGGGCTGATCGAACGCCTGTGCAACCGTTCGAGGCACATCGACAAGACCCTGGTTCTGTTTCTGGCGAACGCGGCCCGCTATGCCGTCCTGACCTTCACCTTCGTCACGGTCCTGACCACCTTCGGAATCGCCACGACGAGCTTTGTCGCCGCCGTCGGCGCCCTGGGGCTGGCGGTCGGACTGGCTCTGCAGGGAACGCTCAGCCACTTCGCGGCGGGAATCATGCTGATCATCTTCCGGCCTTTTCACATCGGCGACACCGTCGAAACGGGCGGCGTCACCGGGGTGATCAGCATCGTCAATGTCTTCTACACCGAACTGGAAGGCGAAAACGGACGGATCGTCGTGCCCAACGGCAAGCTCTGGGGTGAGATCGTCAAAGTGCCGCGCGGTCCCGCCCGGGCAGCCTGACGGCGACCGCCACCGCGATGGCCAGAGACGCTCGGAGTCGCCTACCATGCGCGACAACCCGAGACGGAGGTGACGATGGCAAGCACACTGTCCGACAAGGAGCTTGCGTTGATGGATGCGTATTGGCGGGCCGCCAACTACCTGTCCGTCGGCCAGATCTATCTCTACGACAATCCGCTGCTCAAGGCCCCGCTCGAAAAGGAGCACATCAAGCCGCGCCTGCTCGGCCACTGGGGGACGACACCGGGCCTGAACTTCGTCTATGTCCACCTCAATCGCCTGATCAAGCAGCACGACCTCGACATGATCTACGTGACCGGGCCCGGCCACGGCGGGCCGGGCCTGGTCGCCAACGCCTATCTCGAAGGCACCTACAGCGAGGTCTATCCCAACATTTCGCGCGACGAAGTGGGCCTGAAGCGCCTGTTCACCCAGTTCTCGTTTCCCGGCGGCATCCCGAGCCATGTCGCGCCGGAGACGCCCGGGTCGATCCACGAGGGCGGCGAGCTGGGCTACGCGCTGTCGCATGCCTACGGCGCGGCCTTCGACAACCCGAACCTCGTCGTCGCCTGTGTCGTGGGCGACGGCGAAGCCGAGACCGGCCCCCTGGCCACGAGCTGGCACTCCAACAAGTTTCTCGACCCGGTGAGCGACGGCGTGGTCCTGCCGATCCTCCATCTCAACGGCTACAAGATCGCCAACCCCACCGTTCTGGCGCGCATCAGCCACGAGGAGCTGGATCACCTGTTCCGCGGCTACGGCTACACACCGTACTTCGTCGAAGGACACGAGCCGGAGGCGATGCACGAGCTGATGGCGGCGACCCTCGACACCGTCCTCGGCGAGATCCAGCGCATCAAGGCCGACGCCGCGCGGAATGGATTCAGCGGGCGCCCCCGTTGGCCGATGATCGTGCTGCGCACCCCCAAGGGCTGGACCTGCCCGAAGGAGATCGATGGCCGGCGCACCGAGGATTACTGGCGCGCCCATCAGGTGCCGATGGGCGAGATGCAGGAGAACCCGGCCCATGTCCGCATCCTCGAAGCGTGGATGAAGAGCTACAGGCCTGAGGAGGTCTTCGACGCCGACGGCCGGCTGCGGCCCGAGCTGGCGGAGCTGGCGCCCCAGGGCACGCGGCGCATGAGCGCCAATCCCCATACCAACGGCGGTCTGGTTCTGCGCGACTTGCGCCTGCCGGATTTTCGCGACTACGCCGTCGAGGTCCCGGCGCCCGGCGCCGTCACGGCCGAGGCCACCCGGGTGATGGGCCGCTTCCTGCGCGATGTCATGAAGCAGAGCGCGGAGGAGCGGAACTTCCGGCTGTTCAGCCCCGACGAGAACAACTCGAACCGCTGGCAGGACGTGCTCGACGTGACGAACCGCGCCTGGGTGGCGGACACCTATCCCTGGGACGATCACCTCGCCCCCGGTGGACGGGTCATGGAGATGCTGAGCGAGCATCAGTGCCAGGGCTGGCTCGAAGGCTATCTGCTGACCGGCCGGCACGGCTTCTTCTCCTGCTACGAGGCCTTCATCCACATCGTCGATTCGATGTTCAACCAGCACGCCAAATGGCTAAAGGTCTGCAATCACATTCCCTGGCGCCGGCCGATCGGTTCGCTGAACTACCTTCTGTCGAGCCATGTCTGGCGACAGGATCACAACGGCTTCAGCCATCAGGATCCGGGATTCATCGACCACGTCGCCAACAAGAAGGCCGAGGTGGTCCGCATCTACCTGCCGCCGGACGCCAACTGCCTGCTCTCGGTCACCGACCATTGCCTGCGCAGCCGGAACTACGTCAACGTGATCGTGGCCGGCAAGCAGCCGTCCCCGCAGTGGCTGACGATGGACGAGGCGGTGAAGCACTGCGAGGCCGGCCTCGGAATCTGGGAGTGGGCCAGCAACGATCGCGGCGGCGAGCCCGATGTCGTGATGGCCTGCTGCGGCGACGTTCCGACCCTGGAGACGCTGGCCGCCGTCGACCTGCTGCGCCGGCACGCCCCCAACCTCAAGGTGCGCGTCGTCAACATCGTCAACCTGATGAAGCTGCAGCCGGCGAGCGAGCATCCGCACGGGCTCTCGGATCACGATTTCAATGAGCTGTTCACCGTCGACAAGCCGGTCATCTTTGCCTTCCACGGCTACCCCGCGCTGGTCCACAAGCTGACCTATCGACGATCCGGCCACGCCAACATCCATGTGCACGGCTACAAGGAGGAAGGCACCACGACGACGCCGTTCGACATGTGCGTGCTGAACGGTCTCGACCGTTTCCATCTGGTTGGGGACGTGATCGATCGCGTGCCCGGGCTCGGCGTGCGCGCCGCCTACGCCAAACAGGCGATCCGCGACAAGCTGATCGACCACCGGCAGTACATCACCCGCCACGGCGACGACATGCCCGAGATCACCGGCTGGAGATGGGGCCAGGAAGCGGCGTCCGGCGGAAACGGCTCAACCGAAGCCGACAATATCTGACCCTTCCCCACACGATTTCTCGGAACCTTTTGTCATCAAGCGCATTGAAGCAGGCCGCCGTAACCCCATGCGTCAGCATCGGCGGTAGCCGAGACAGGAAGGGCCGGTTTCCCACCGGCCCTTTTTCTTGCGCCGATGCCCTATTGCATCATCAGCAGCGGATTGGCGGCATGGCGGGCCCAGCCGGCCTCGGTCACGAGGACGTCCAGCGCCAGGGTCGCGAAGTCGTCGGCGACGGGATCCACCTTCGTGTCCTTGGCCTGATAGAGCGTCTTCGAATAAGTCCGGCAACTGTCGCACGTCTCGGCCTTTGCGACGTCGTCGCCGCCTTCGATAGCCTTGAGCGACAGGGCGCGCGATTCTCCGCACGTGATGCAGACCGCCCGCACGTGGTTCCAGGCGGTGGCGCAGAGCGAACAGGTGAGATAGCGCGTGCCGGGTGTCCGGCCGGACGCGGTGACGAGGCCGGCGACCGGTGTCGATCCGCAGCACGGGCAGAGCCCACGCTGCGGCAGCAGCCGCAACGCCTCCACCGGCAGGCTGGCCGCGACGCGCGTGAAGTAGACCTGCAACGCCGCCGCGACGTAGAGCGCCTCGCCGGCACGCTCGGCGGGCACGCCGCCTGTGAGGAAGGCGTCCGCCAGTGCCTCGACCTCGAGCCGGCTGGCCTGGCGCAGGCCGACCGCGATCCGTCGCGCCGCGTCGGGCAACGGGGCACCGGGAACCGGCGGGTCGATCAATTCATGAAGAATGACGGCAAGCGCGCCCTGCCAGGCCGGATCGCGGTGGTGATCGTCCGCCGCCATCGGCGGCCGCCGTGCATCCACCGCCTGCTCGACCACGGACGATGCCACCGCGGGCGGCAGCGGCAAGGCAGCGGCAACCTCTTGTGCGCGGGCAAGCCGCGCCATGAAGCGCAGCCACACCTCCATCGGATGGCCGGCCGCCAGGGACTCAAGCCGCGCGGCCGTATTGGCGAACCGCGTCACCGGATCGGGAAGGACCAGGGGATGGGGGGCGGCGACGCCGCCGACCGCCTGCCCCGTCCATTTGCCGCTCGGTGCGGCGCCGCCCTGCCTCATCGCCGGTCTCCCTTGGTGTTTGTCGGGGGGCTTGTCGGGGAATCTGTGTGGGGCCCCGTCGAATCGCTTGCCGCCAGTTGGCGCAGCCATTTGCGGTGATGGCGCCAGGCCCAGCCCGGCGTGACGCGACCGTGGGTCATGGCCTGCATCGAGCCCCTCACCCAGATCCCGGCATAGACATGGATGATCCAGACGATGATGGCAGCGATCGCCACCAAGCTATGGATCAGGGTGGCGATCCGCTGCTGCTCGATCGTCGTGTAGGCGGCGAAGTAGATTTCCCAGATCGCCAGGCCCGTCACGAACAGGACCGGCACGAAGAGGGTCATCGACCAGAAGACGAATTTCTGCCCGGCATTGAAGCGGGGCACCTCGGGCACCCCCTCTTCCTTGTTCACGATCACCCGGCCGATCGCACCCATCCAGGCGAGGTCGTCGCGCCGCCACTGGTTGTCGCGCCAGAACTGCACGATCAGCCCGGCATAGCTGACGGTCAGCACCACGCCGATCCAGGGATGGGCGGCGCGCGTCCATTGCCCGCCGCCGAACAGGCTCGACAGGAAGTAGAGCATGGGATGAAACATCGACAGGCCGGACAGCACCAGCAGCACGAAGCAGATGCCGGTGATCCAGTGATTGACCCGCGCCGCCGTGGTGTGGCGGACGAAGGACGGGGGACGGGTGCGCCCGGTCATCGGGATTTCTCTTTCGACTCGAGGAGCTGCCGGGCCTCCTCGTCGTCCTCGGGCTGCACCTCGTTCGGACCGACGACGATCCAGTGGAAGAAGCCGGCGACGGCGGTGAAAGCGAGGCCGGCCAGGGCCAGCGGCTTCAGGAAACCCTTCCAGACCTCGACGACCGGGCTGATCGTCGGCCTGTCCGGCAGGCCGGCATAGATCGAGGGCGTGTCGGCGTGGTTCAGCACGTACATCACATGCGTGCCGCCGACACCGGGCGGATCGTAGAGGCCTGCCTTCTCGAAGCCGCGCGATTTCAGCTCCTCCACACGTTCGCCGGCCCAGCGCGTCATGTCGGTCTTCGACCCGAACATGATCGCCCCGGTCGGACAGGCCTTGACGCAAGCGGGCTCCAGCCCGACGCCGACGCGGTCGGAGCACAAGGTGCATTTGTAGGATTTGTGATCGACCGGATTGATCCGGGGAATGTCGAAGGGACAGCCTTTCACGCAGTAGCCGCAGCCGATGCAGTTCTCGCTGATGAAGTCGACGATGCCGTTGGCGTACTGCACGATCGCCCCTGGCGCCGGGCAGGCCTTGAGGCAGCCGGGATCCTCGCAGTGCATGCAGCCGTCCTTGCGGATCAGCCATTCGAGATTGCCCTTCTGGTCTTCCCATTCGGTGAAGCGCATCAAGGTCCAGGTGCTGGGGCCGAGATCGGACGGATTGTCGTAGCTACCCTCGAAGGTGCCGACCTCGGTGCGCAGGTTGTTCCATTCCATGCAGGCGGCCTGGCAGGCCTTGCAGCCGATGCAGCGGCTGACATCGATCAGCTTGGCGACCTGGTCCTCGTAACGGCGGATCGAGGGCGGCGTCAGGGTCGAGGCCGAGCGCCTGATGTAGTCCTGGGACTGAAGATCGGACATGGGGTGCTCCTTCAGGCCTCTGGGTTCAGGCGACCGGCGCCGTCGTCGGCTCGACATTGACCAGGAACGCCTTGAACTCGGGCGTCTGGGTGTTGGCGTCGCCGACCGACGGCGTCAGCGTGTTGGCGCCGTAACCTTTGCGCGCCTGCCCGGTGAAGCCCCAGTGCAGCGGCACGCCGATCACGTGGGTGGCGCGGCTGTCCACCATCAGCGGCTTGATGCGCTTGGTGACATAGGCCTGGCAGACCACGACGCCGCGCTTGGAGGAGACGCGCACCCAGCCGCCCTGTGCGATGCCCTTCTCGCGGGCCAGCACCTCGCCGATCTCGACGAACTCCTGCGGCTGCAGGATGGCGTTGATCCGCGCATGCTTGGTCCAGAAGTGGAAATGCTCGGTCAGCCGATAGGTGGTCGCGACATAGGGAAAGTCCTGCGGCGAGCCGAACTGGGCACGATCGTCGGCAAACACGCGGGCCGCCGGGTTCGAACGAACCGCCGGATGCAGCACGTTCTCGGAGGGCGATTCGAACGGCTCGTAATGTTCGGGAAACGGGCCCTCGGCCATCAGGTCGCGGGCGAACAGGCGGCCGAGGCCCTCGGCGTTCATGATGAAGGGGCCGACGCCCTCCGACGGCTTGGTGGTCGGGCCGTAATCGGGCACGTCGATGCCGACCCACTGCCTGCCGTTCCATTCGATGATCGGCTTGGCCGGGTTCCAGGCCTTGCCAGCCGGATCGGCGCTGGCGCGGTTGTACAGGATCCGTCGATTGGCCGGCCAGGCCCACGCCCAGTTCGGCGCGATGCCCTGCTCGCGCGGATCGGTGGCGTCGCGGCGCGCCATCTGGTTGCCCTTTTCCGTGAAGCAGCCGGAGAAGATCCAGCAGCCCGACGCGGTGGTGCCGTCGTCGCGCAGTTGCGCAAAGCCGTCGAGCAACTGGCCGGCCCGCAGCGCCGGCGCACCGGAGGCGGCGGCGATGTCGACCAGAGCGCGACCGTTCATGTCCTTGGCCAGCTCCTCGGGATCGGGGTCGGCTGGGTCGGTGTAGTTCCAGGCGAGATTCAGGAGCGGATCCGGAAAAGCGCCGCCTTCCTTCCGGTAGAGCGCGCGCAGCCGGTGAAAGATCCCCGACATGATCCAGATATCGGACTGTGCCTTGCCCGGTCCGTCGGCCGCCTTCCAATGCCACTGCAGCCAGCGCGACGAGTTGACGAGCGAGCCGTTCTCCTCGGCAAAGCAGGTCGTCGGCAACTGGAACACTTCGGTCTGGATCGCCGACGGGTCGGCGGGATTCTGCGGCCCGACATTCTCCCAGAAGCGCGAGGTCTCGGTGTCGAGCGGATCCATCACCACCAGGAACTTGAGCTTGCTCAGTCCCTTGCGGATCTTGCCGCGGTCCGGGAAGGCCTGCAGCGGGTTGAAGCCCTGGCAGATGTAGCCGGTCATCTCGCCGTTGTTCATCATCTCGAAGGCCCGGATGATGTCGTACATGGGCAGGTCCAGCTTGGGCAGCCAATCGTACGCCCAGTTGTTTTCGGCGGTGGCGGCGTCGCCGTAGACCGCCTTCATCAGGCTCACCAGGAACTTGCGATAGTTCTGGTAGTAGCTGGTCTGGCCCGGCCGCAGCGGCTTGAACTGCCGGGTCTTCATGTAGCTCTCGAGCGTGGGCTCGCCGTCCTTGGGCAGGGCGAGATAGCCCGGCATCTGGTCGGACAAGAGCCCGATATCGGTCAGGCCCTGGATATTGGAATGGCCGCGCAGCGCGTTCATGCCGCCGCCGGCGACGCCGATATTGCCCAGCAGGAGCTGGATCATCGCCATGGTGCGGATGTTCTGCGCGCCGATCGAATGCTGCGTCCAGCCGAGCGCGAACAGGCAGGTCATCGCCTTGTCGGGCGCCGCCGTGGCCGCGAACAGGGCGCAGATCTCCAGGAACTTGTCCTGCGGCGTGCCGCAGATGCGCGAGACCATCTCGGGCGTGTAGCGGGCGACGTGGACGCGCAGCAGGTTGATGACGCAGCGCGGATGCTTCCAGCTATCGTCGGTCCGCGCGAATCCCTGCTCGTCGAGCTCGTAATCCCACGCCGACTTGTCGTAGCTGCGTGTCCCCTCGTCGTAGCCGGTGAACAGGCCGTTCTCGAAGCCGAAGCCTTCCTGCACGATCAGGCCGGCATTGGTGTAGGCCCGCACGTATTCGTGCTGGATTGCGTCCTTCTCCAGCAGGTAGCGGATGATGCCGCTCAGGAAGGCGATGTCGGTGCCCGGCCGGATCGGAGCATAGAAGTCGGCCACCGCGGCGGTGCGGGTGAAGCGCGGATCGACCACCAGCAGCTTGGCGCGGTTCTCGATCTTGGCCTCGATCACCCATTTGAAGCCGCAGGGATGGGCTTCGGCGGCATTGCCGCCCATGACCACGACCAGGTTGGCGTTCTTGATGTCCTGCCAGGTGTTGGTCATCGCACCGCGGCCGAAGGTCGGGGCCAGACTGGCCACCGTGGGTCCGTGTCAAACCCTGGCCTGGTTGTCGAAGACCACCATGCCCAGCGACCGCGCCACCTTCCAGGTGAGGTAGGCGGTCTCCGACGAGGAGGCCGACGCCGCCAGCATGCCCGTGCTGGTCCAGCGGTTGACCGTCGTGCCGGCCGCGTTGCGGGCGATGAAGTTCTTGTCGCGGTCGTCCTTCAGCAGGCGTGCAATCCGGTCGAGCGCGAAGTCCCAGGACACCTCCTTGAACGCGTCGGTGCCCGGCGCGCGGTACTTGGGCGCCGTGAGCCGGGTCGGCGCGTGGACGATATCGAGCAGGGCCGAGCCCTTGGGGCAGAGCGTGCCGCGATTCACCGGATGGTCGGGGTCGCCCTCGATATGGATGATGTTGGATCGCGCGTTCTTGGCGCGGTCGCCCATGCTGTAGACCAGGATGCCGCAAGCCACCGAACAGTAGGTGCAGGTGTTGCGGGTCTCGGTCGCATGGGTGAGCTTGAAAGGCCGGACCGCGGCGGCAAGCGCCTCCTGAGCCGGCCCGAAGCCCAGCGCCCCGAGACTGGAGGCCGCGAGGCCCGCGCCCGTTACCCTGACGAAACCCCGTCGCGTGAGTTCCATGGCACGCACCTCCCTACGAAACGCGCTTCACCACGACTGCTGTGGCTTTCTCAGGGATGCCGCCAAGCCGGCGACAAATCCACTAGACGAAGGTGTAGCGGGTACGAACGTATGATCGGGCAAGCTCAGCCGTGGCCACGATATTCCGGTTCCTCGAGGGGCCTCTCAGGGATCCATCGGACCGGGCCGCCGGCATCGCGAGCATACACCATCGATCGACAGGCGCATCGGCGCTGGAGCCGTCATCACCCGGGCTGAGGGAGCGCCGGCAACAAAGACCTCAGTTGACCCGACTCGGCTTCATGATCGGCGGCTGCTTTGCAGGCGTTTCCGCCGGCACGCTCGTGATGATGGTTGTGCTCCCGCTTGCCGGCGCTGCTCCGGCGGGGACAGCGCCCTTCGTGTTGCCCATGGCAGTCGGATGGGGCAATCCCGGAGGAGTCGTGTTGCTCGTGCCACCGGCCTGGCCGTCGACAGCTGCCGAAGGGGATCCGCTCAAGCCATACCAAAAGGCATGCTGCGTCGCGAACGCCATCGGCCGCGCGAATGTCTGAGTCATCGCAAGATTTCCGCTATAGCCAACGGCCAGGGTGAGCCCGCCTCCGGGCCCGCCGGACATCGTCGCAAGATTGGCCAGAAGCGCGCGCGAGGAAACCTCCGCCGGATTCGAGGGGTTCGCGGCTGGCAAGCCGGGTGGATTGAAGGGCGTCGCTGGCGCAGCGGCACCTTCGGCGGCCGGCAACGACGCGGCGAGTCTCGCGGCAAATGCGCTGTCGTTGCCGAATTCGAAAGTCAGGCTGCGCGTGTAGTAGACGTTGTTGACGAACATGAGCTGGGCGTCGGTTCCTACCCGGCCTCCGCATTTCGGGTCGGAGGCGAGCTCTTGCCTCAGCTGCCCCGCCGCGCTTCTGGCGTTGCTTTCGAACGCGCTCCAATATGGCCCTCTCATGAAGTTCATGACGAGCTGCTGAAAAGCGTTTGCCGGCAACTCTGCCATCTCGACCTGTGTTGCCGAGATCCGGACCTTGCGAGCGTCTTCGCCGCCGATCGCGCCGGATATCCAGTTCCAGGCGCCGCCCGCCGTGCCGCCTATGGAGTTGTAAAGAGAGATATTCGGGAGAGCTGCCATTGGAAGGCGCGTGAAGCGCTCGCGCCCTGGATTGAATATTGGGTTCTTGCTGTCGGCTTCAGGGGAGTCCTGCGGACTTGCCGAGACCTTGTCCGAGCTGGTCTCGGTAGACGTTTTCTCCTTGACCGTCGTCGTCGCGGCTCCGGCCTCGACATTGGCCGTGAACGGCCCCTGACCAGTCAGAGAAAATCTGCCCTGTGGAAGGGTGGCCGTGGTCGTACTGGAGGACGAACTACCCTTGGCTGCTGCTAAAGGGTTTCGCGGGAAGGAGGGCCGCGAACCATAGAACTGCTCGAAGGCATGCTTGATCTCTGCCGGGGGCAAAGCCCCGAGCAGCATCATCTCCGAGATAGAGGTCACGTAGTTCTCGCCGCAACCGTTGGGGACATAGAGATAGATGTCTCCCGGATACAGGTTCTCGCGCATCGGGTAGACACCGCGAAGTCCATAGTTGGCGATGCTCTTGCCCCATTTTTCCCTGACATTGATCTCCGGATCACAACCGGCCACGCCAACGAGAGCAACGCCCAGCATCCCTAGGGTGGTGATCCTTGCCATTGTCTCCCCCGAAGTCGAAAACGGCGCGCCAATACTTCAGTCGATCCCGGTGGAGACGCCCAACGGCATCGCTGCAATTCGGTCGAACAGCGGCTCGGGACAACGCGACATGGCTGGAATGCCTTCCGAGATTACCGGCCAGACTGCCCCTGGTACTTTCTCCGCCACACCAATGCAGTGTACACGATTTACTCATACAACCCAGGTTCGCCGGAGCTTGATGTCGTCAGCGCAGCCGGACTCGTCTCTCCCGGTCTGCTCTCGGTGTTTCGGACTAGGCCGGATACAACCGGCTGCAGGGCATTCGTGCTTGTAGATTCACCAGCGCCAAAGCCTGAGAGGCACGTAACCCAAATGGGTGACAACTAGAAATGGTTGTCGGAGGCATGTCTCATCGCGAACGCGATTCAGCATGTTGATGCTTCGCGACACCACGCCCCAAGTGTTGATACAGCGCGACTGTCGAGATCGGCGCCGATGCTCGCACGAGCGAAGATGAGTGCAAAAACCCCGGGTTGAGTGGCTCAAAATCCATTTTCTGTTTTCTTCGCTCCGCGACACACTTTATACAAAACTCCGGGAAGGGACTTTGCATCAGGTGCAAGCAACGAGGCAGGGGTGCCTCTTTGTATCGTCGAGGTGGGAACCTCAGCACTTGTGCGAAGAATGTGGGACCAGTCATGGCCCTATATGCGTGCGATCGCGGTTGCCGCCGTCAGGCTGCAGTCGAACAGGCATCTGTACTGTCCGGCCGGGATTCCTGCGCCCTCTCCTGCTGCTGCTGCTGCCGGAACGAGATCGACCGCTGACGCCGTCGATTTCGGCGATCCGACGAGGGGGGAGGCTCATGCAATTGACGATCATGCCAGTCGATGCACAGGAGATGGTCCCCCCACTCCTGTCGTACGCCGAGCCCGACTCGCCCCTCCAGATCGTCGCGATCGACGAGGACGAGTGCTTTCGCGATACCTTGTCGAACGAGTTGGAGCCCCGAGGCTTTTCGGTAACGACGTTTGCCGACGGTCCCTCCGTTCTCGAGGCCATCGACTCTCTGGCTGCTGCCGATCTCATCGTTCTGGACTGGGATCACTCCTCCAGTCCCGGCCTCACCTTGCTGCACCAGTTGAGGCGCGCGGGCGTCGCTGCGCCCATCGTCTTCCTGACGCGCCGGTCGATCGCAAGCAATGAATGCGTGGCTCTCGAGAACGGCGCCATCGACTTCATCGACAAATCGCGCGGATACGCGATCCTGGCGTTTCGACTGAAAATCGCCCGCCAGAAGGTGCCGACGGCACAGCGAGACAAGACCTTCACGCTCGGCGAGCTCAAGCTCAAGACCCAGGTCAGTCGAGCCTTCTGGGCCGGTACCGATCTCGATCTCACGGTCGGCGAGTTCAAGATCGTCGCTTTGCTGGCCGCCAATGCCGGCCATCACGTGACCTATCGTGCGCTCTACGATGTCCTGCACTATCGCGGCTTCGTCGCGGGATGCGGCGAGAGCGGCTACAAGACCAATGTGCGCTCTGCCATCAGGCGCATCCGCCGCAAGTTCGAGGCACTCGATCCGCACTTCGACCGGATCCAGAACTACACCGCTTTCGGGTACATCTGGGCGCTGGACGGAGAATAGAGCCGCTTCGCTGGAAAGCATCGGCGTCAGCGCTCCAGATCGGCGCGAAGGTTGATCAGCTCGTCCGGCGCGTAGAGGAACAAGGCCGGGCAGCTCGGCGGCGCAACATGCGGCGGTGCCACCACGCCCCGCGGCGTGATCAGGGCGACGCCATAGGCACCTTGTTCATGCGGTGACAGGCTGGCCAGGCATTCGAACGTGTGGGGCCCCAGCCTCGCATCCTCCATGTGGAACGCCTTGTCCTGCAGAACCGGCAGAGCAATGCCCGCGGCGGCGAGTTCGCCATAGGCCAGATCCTTGGCGGTCTCGTTTCCCGAACGCATGATCTCTTCGAGCCGTGCGCCCAGGCCCTTGCGCACATTGGCGGCGGTGATGCTGCGACTGACCTCGCCCAGCAGGAGATTGCGCGCCTCGCGGGCCGTGTATTCGTGCACCAGGTCCGTCCATTGCGTCAGCAATCCCGCCGTCGCGTTGCTGCAGAGATTCACGGCCTGCTCGATCAGGGCGAGGCGGGGCCGATCGAGGCCCATCGGGCAGACATTCAGGGCGGCGAACTCCCTCACCCGGATGATGTAGGTCATGTCCTCCGGCGGGCGTATCAGGGCGCGGGCGATGAGCCCGGAGTCGGCCCCCATCTCCACGGCGTAGGCGATGATCATCGCGGAGGCCGCCCGCCCCTCGGCGACGCCTCGGGCCCGGCTCGCTGCCGCGTCGGCCGATCGGTCCTCCCGGCCGGCGTAGAAGGCGTGAAATCCAAGCCGGCCGCCGATCTCGAGCCGCCGGCTCGGCACGATCCTGCCCGCCTCGACCGCCGCGCCCCCGAGAAAGGCAAGCGCACAGGCCGACAGGCAGCGAGCCTTCGAGCGGACGATCGTCGTCACGCCGAACTGGCGAAACAGCCGCCCGATCCGCAGCCCCTCCTCGAGGGTACCGCCGGCACTGTCGAGCTCGATCGTCGCGAGTTCGCCGCCGTCGCTCTTACCACGCGATCTCAGACGCTCCAGGATATCGCGCACCCGGTCACTGTCGCCGGGCTCCAGCACCCCGGTGAGCCTGAGCCGGGGAACGGAAGCGAGGGCCTTACCGGCAGACTCGGGCCGCTCGATCGGCTCGGTCGTGAGCGTCATGGCCGATGCGTTCGATCCGACGCCGCCCGCCATGAACGCCATGGCGAGCGCTATGGCGACCGCGGCCAGACAGCGTCTTCCAGGCCGCCCGGGCGCAATGCTTCCATCGTTGTCCTGCCGATCGGCCATCGGCGCTCCCCATGCTTCCCCTGACCGCGATCGACGTCGCCGCGGGATTCAATGTCGATGTCCAGACTAGGTGGCCGAAAAGAGACGTCCTTGATGCAAATCAAGCGGCAATGGACACTGGAATTTCCAGTCGACGCCCGACGACGGCGTCGATTAACGTGGCGTGTCCCGCGACAAATCAGAGGCCCGCGCATGCGCACCGTCCTGCTTGCCGTGTTCTGTGCGTGCGTCCCGTGGGGGTCGCTCCACGCCCAATCGTTCGATGGCGACTGGTCCGTCCTGCAGGTCTGCGAGGGGACGCAGGAAGGCGCCCGAGGCTTCACCTGGCGCTATGGCGCCCGCGTGAAGGACGGCCGCTTCCTCGGGCAGTATCGCGAAAAGGGACAGAGCCCGTCGATGTCCCTGGAGGGGCGGATCAACGCCGACGGCACCGCATCGCTCTCCGCGCGCGGCATTTCGGGCTCTGCCGACTTCAATCAGAAGTTTGCCGCTACGGCGACGCCGATCTCGTTCGAAGTCATGGCGAAGTTCACGGGCACGTCCGGCACCGGCGACCGTGTGGGCAGTCGCGTCTGCAGGTTCACCTTCGCCAAGACGGGCTGAGCGGCAGGCGCGGCCGCCGCCCCCGCCCCCGAAGAGCACGGGGCATGGGAGCGCTCAGTAGGCGCGGCAGCCAACGCCGATGCTGCTGCAGATCCTGCGGATCTCGGACATGTCGGGGAAGATCGACACCGGCTCGACGACTTCCACCTCGATGCCGTCGAAGGCCGGGTCCACGTAGAAGCGCAGACCGGCGTAGACGCCTTCGGCGTGGATGACGGCCCGGTCGACCGACCGAAGTTCCCGGGAAAGTTCGAGGTTGAACTGTCCTCCCTGCTTTCCACCAAGCCTCAGGCACCGGAAGACAGGCAGGTTGACCGGCATCATGCGCTGCTGTGCCCGAATCCTCAGAAAGACGTCAGAGATGGAGATGGTCATCGGCGGCGCCTCCCCAACAAAGCGGCCGATCATATCTTCCGGCGCGCGCAAGTTCACGGCTTTGCACGAGATTGTGAAAGGCGTCGGGGGAAGAGAATCGCGTTTTCAGTAGAGACGTTCCGTTTCGTTGCGCTCGAGCCCCCGTTGCAAAGCGTCGAGGGAGACGTCCAGGGCGCCGTGATCCTTCAGAGCTTGTGCATAGGACGGCAGGCCATCAATCGGCCCCCATCGATCAGGCTCCCACAGACCGGACCGGATCATCGACTTGCCGCAATGGAAGAAGGCCTCGCGGACCCGGACGATCATGGCGAGATCGGGGACCTTCCCGTTGACCGTCATTTCCGCCAGCAGGTCGGGGTCCCTGGCCAGGGAGGCGGTCCCGCTGACACGGACGACTTCGCGTCGTTTCGGGATGATGAAGACGATGCCGATGCTCGGATTCTCGAGCACGTTGAGGAACGTATCGCCGCGGCGGTTTCCCAGCCGGTCGGGTATCGCCAGCGTATGCTCGTCGAGGACCTTCACGAAACCGGGAGGATCGCCCTTGGGCGACGTATCCATAGCCCCCGCCGCATTGACGCTCGCGACGACAATGAAGGGACATCGCTCGATCCAGGCTTTGCAGTGCCCATCGATATGGTCGATCACCTTGGCGACCTGGCTTGGGAAATCGGGCCCGAGAATCGCCCTGACTTCAGCGGCACTCTTGATCGGCACTTTGGGTTGATACATCCAGGGCAGCCAAGATGAGGGAAGGCCGCAATACTGTATCAGGCGCCCGACTGCTGCGGAATCTCCATCGTGCACACAGCAACTTCCGCTTGTGGCCGAGATCAACGGTTGCAGTCGCAGCGCTAGACACCGCGTGCGGCCATCAGATCGAAGCGTGCCCTGATCTCCTCGATGGTCGGCACGCGGTCCGCCTCGAGCTCAGGATACTCCTGCTCGAGCGCATGCCGGTCGAATTCGTCCATGTGAAGCTCGGCCGCGACATGATCGTTCTCCAGGGCGTTTAGGGCACTGTGGAGATGCAGGAGCTGCCAGCGCGCCGGCATCTCATGGCGCAGCGCCTCGAGCTTCGCCAGCTTTTCCTCGAAGCGTTCGAACACCTTTTTCCGGTTGTCCGCCATGATGGCCTCCCTCAGTCTTGCAGCCGGATATCCGTCAACGGGGCCTTTGGCCGGGAGTTCCGTCTTCCGTTCGCTGCCCGAATTCGATTCGTCACGTGCATGACGGGGTCGCATCGGCCATGATACGGCCAATCAGCCCCTCTACTGAGTTCGCGGCGCGCTGCTCTGCGGCGGCGCCAGTCCAACGGCCCTGTCGAGCGCAAGGTGCTGCATGTCACGCCCTCATCCGATCGTCTTTCTCGTCGACGTCGACAACACGCTGATCGACAATGACGGGATCCAGCAGGATCTGAAGGATCATCTCGAGCAGACCTACGGCGTCGGCGCGCGCGATCGCTACTGGGCGATTCTGGAAGACCTGATGGAGGAGCTGGGCTATCGCGACTATATCGGCGCCCTGCAGCGCTTCCGCGTCGAACACCCGCGTGAAACAGAGCTGCTCGCGATGTCGTCCTTTCTGCTGGACTATCCGTTCGCCAACCGGCTGTATCCGGATGCCCTGCGCGTGCTGCAGCGGCTGCGCAGCCTCGGCCCGACAGCCATCCTGTCCGACGGCGACGTGGTCTTTCAGCCCCGCAAGGTCGAACATGCGGGCCTCGGCAAGGTCGGCGACGGTGACGTGCTGATCTACATTCACAAGGAACTGGCGCTCGACGATGTCGAGCGGCGCTTCCCGGCCGAACACTATGTCCTGGTGGACGACAAGCTGCGTATTCTCGACGCCGTGAAACAAGCCTGGGGAGATCGGGTCACGACGGTTCTGCCGCGACAAGGCCAGTACGCGCACGATGCCAAGGTGATCGATGCGCTGCCGGCGGCAGACCTGACGATCGAACGCATAGGAGACCTGCTCGACCATGACTTGGCGCGACTGGGCACGACGCGCAGCCTCGCCTCCAGCCAGAAGGTGACGCGATGAAAGCAACGCAAGCACTGCACGATCTCGGCCAGAGCCTGTGGCTCGACAACATCACCCGCGAGCTGCTGAACAGCGGCACGCTTAAACGCTATATCGACGAGCTGGCGGTGACGGGCCTCACCTCCAACCCCACGATCTTCGACCAGGCGATCAAGAACAGCGCCATGTACGACGCCGACATCGTGCGGCCCGAGCAGGCGGCGGTGGCGCCCGAGGACCTGTTCTTCGAGCTCGCCCTGGCCGACCTGAAACGTGCGGCCGATCTGTTTCGGCCGGTCTTCGACAGGACCGACGGCGTCGACGGCTGGGTGTCGCTCGAAGTATCGCCGCTGCTCGCCTACGACACCGGCCGGACGCTCGCCGCCGCGCAGGACCTCCATCGCCGCGGCGGCAAGCCCAACCTGTTCATCAAGATCCCCGGCACGCCGGAGGGATTGCCGGCCATCGAAGCGGCGATCTTCGCCGGTGTGCCGGTGAACGTCACCCTGCTGTTCTCGCGCGAACAGTATCTCGCAGCCGCCGACGCCTATCTGCGCGGCGTCGAGCGGCGCATCGAGGCCGGCCTCAATCCCGCCGTGGCCTCGGTGGCCTCGGTGTTCGTGAGCCGCTGGGACGTCGCGGTCAGCAAGAAGGTCCCGGCCGACCTCGTCAATCGGCTCGGCATCGCGATCGGCCAGCGCACCTACCGGGCCTACCGCGACCTGCTGGCCTCGGCGCGCTTCCAGCGTGTTGCCAATGCCGGCGCCCGCGCCCAGCGCCTGCTATGGGCCAGCACCGGTACCAAGGACCCCAAGGCCTCGGACATTCTGTACGTCAAGGCGCTCGCCGCCCCCTTCACCGTCAACACCATGCCGGAGGGCACGCTGCGTGCCTTCGGCGAGCATGGCGAGGTGGGCGAACCGATGGCCCCGGACGGCGGCGACGGCGAAGCCGTCCTGGCCCGCTTCAAGGCGGCCGGCATCGACGTCGAGGCGCTCGCCCGGCAGCTACAGCAAGAAGGCGCAGCATCCTTCGTCAAATCGTGGGACGATCTGATGGGCCTGGTGGCGAGCAAGCGCCAGGCCATGCGCAAAGCGAGCTGAGAACAAGCGAGCTGAGAAGGGGACCAGCGATGACCGACTCTGCCCTGCGGGCACTGCCCGCGTGGAAAGCCTTGGCAGGGCACTATGGGGAGATCAAGGAGCTGCGGCTGGCGCAGCTCTTCGCCGACGATGCCAAGCGCGGCGAGCGCTTCGCGGCCGAGGCGGCGGGCATCTATCTCGACTACTCGAAGAATCGCGTCACCGACGAGACGATGCGCCTGCTCCTGGCGCTGGCCGAGCAGTCGGGCCTGCGCCAGCGCACCGAGGCGATGTTCCGGGGCGACAAGATCAACGTGTCGGAAAAGCGCGCCGTTCTCCACGTGGCGCTGCGCGCGCCCAAGGGCGCTTCCATCCTGCATGACGGACAGAACGTGGTGCCCGAGGTCCATGCCGTCCTCGACAGGATGGCGGACTTCGCCGACCGCGTGCGCAGCGGCGCCTGGAAGGGCCATACCGGCAAGCCCATCCGCAACGTCGTCAATATCGGGATCGGCGGATCGGATCTCGGGCCGGTCATGGCCTACGAAGCGCTGCGCCACTACAGCCGCCGCGACATGAACTTCCGCTTCGTCTCCAACGTCGACGGCACGGATTTCGCCGAGGCGGTGATCGGCTTCGATCCGGCGGAGACACTGTTCATCGTCTCGTCGAAGACCTTCACCACCCTCGAGACGATGACCAACGCCCATACCGCGCGCGACTGGCTGCTGGCCGGCCTCGGCGGTGCGGCAGCGGCGACCGCCCGGCATTTCGTGGCGGTCTCCACCAATGGCCAGGAGGTGGCGAAGTTCGGCATCGACACCGCCAACATGTTCGGCTTCTGGGACTGGGTCGGCGGCCGATATTCGATGGACTCGGCGATCGGGCTCTCCACCATGATCGCGGTGGGACCGGAGAATTTCCGCGGAATGCTCGCGGGCTTCCATGAGATGGACGAGCATTTTCGCAGCGCGCCCTTCGAGCGCAACCTGCCGGTGCTGATGGGCCTGCTCGGTCTCTGGTACAATGACTTCTTCGGCGCCCAGACCGTCGCTGTGCTGCCCTACGAGCAGTACCTCAAGCGCTTTCCCGCCTACCTCCAGCAGCTCACTATGGAGAGCAACGGCAAGCATGTGACCTGGGACGGCGAGGCCATCGACTACGATACCGGCCCGATCTACTGGGGCGAGCCGGGCACCAACGGCCAGCACTCCTTCTATCAGATGATCCATCAGGGCACGCGCCTGATCCCGTGCGATTTCATCGCCTTCGCCCGCACGCTCAATCCGCTGGGCCGCCATCACGACATGCTGCTGGCCAACGTCTTCGCCCAGTCCGAGGCGCTGGCCTTCGGCAAGACCGCCGAGCAGGTGAAGGCCGAGGGCACGCCCGACTGGCTGGTGCCGCACCGGCTGTTCGAGGGCAACCGCCCGTCGAACACCCTGATGCTGGACGTCTTGACCCCGCAGGCGCTGGGCAAGCTGGTCGCGCTTTATGAGCACATCGTCTTCACCCAGGGCGCGATCTGGAGGATCGACTCCTTCGACCAGTGGGGCGTCGAGCTGGGCAAGGCGCTTGCCCAGAAGATCATCCCCGAGCTCGAGAGCGCCGAGGAGCCCAAGCTGGCGCATGACAGCTCGACCAACCTGCTGATCCGCCGCTATCGCAAACTCAAAGGTTAGTCGCCATGCCACCAGGCTCACGAGGCTACGACCGCGCGCTCTACATCCAGCCGTTCGATCATCGCGGCTCCTTCCAGTCCGGCCTGTTCGGCTGGAAGCCGCCGCTGAGCGATGCGCAGACCGCCGAGATCGCCGGCTCCAAGCAGATCATCTATGACGGCTTCCAAGCAGCACTTGCGGCCGGGGTGCCGAAGGACAAGGCCGGCATCCTGGTCGACGAGCAGTTCGGCGCCGCCATCCTGCGCGATGCCCGGGCCAAGGGCTTCGTCACCGCCTGTCCAGCGGAGAAGAGCGGACAGGAGGAATTCGGGTTCGAGTACGGCGACGACTTCGCCCGCCACATCGAGGCGTTCGATCCGACCTTCTGCAAGGTGCTGGTGCGCTACAACCCCGAGGGCGACCGTGCGCTGAACCAGCGTCAGGCGGGCCACCTGAAACGCCTGTCCGACTATCTTGCCGGCTCCCCGCACCGCTTCATGTTCGAGCTGCTGGTGCCGGCGACCAAGCCGCAGCTCGACAAGCTCAAGGGCGATAAGAAGGCCTACGACCTCGAGCTCAGGCCGCGCCTCATGGTCGAGGCGATCGGCGAGCTGCAGGCATCGGGCGTCGAGCCCGACTTGTGGAAGATCGAGGGCCTCGACCGTCGCGAGGACTGCCAGGCGATCGTGCGGCAGGCGCGCATCGGTGGCCGCGATCATGTCGGCTGCATCGTGCTGGGACGTGGCGAGAACGAAGCCAAGGTGGACGAATGGCTCGCTGTCGCCGCCCAGGTGCCGGGCTTCGTCGGCTTTGCCGTCGGCCGCACCGTCTTCTGGGATCCCCTGGTCGCCTGGCGGGCCGGCAAGGCCACACGCGAGCAGGCGGTCGCGGAGATCGCCGGCCGCTATCGGAAATTCGTCGACCTCTTCGAGGAGCGTTGATCATGCAACTGGGATTGATCGGGCTTGGCCGCATGGGGGCCAACATGGTGCGACGCCTGCTGAAGGGCGGACACGAGTGCGTGGTCTACGACACCTCGCCTCAGGCGGTGGCCGACCTGGTGAAGGAAAAGGCAGTCGGCGCCAACTCACTTGCAGCGTTCGTCAAGGCGCTCGCCAAGCCACGCGCCGTGTGGCTGATGGTGCCGGCCGGCGTGGTCGACAAGGCGATCGCCGACCTCCTGCCTCACCTGGAGGCGGACGACATCCTGATCGACGGCGGCAATTCCTACTATGTCGACGACATCCGCCGCGCCAAGGAACTGAAGCCCAAGGGCCTCCACTATGTCGATGTCGGCACCAGCGGCGGCGTCTGGGGCCTGGAGCGCGGCTACTGCCTGATGGTCGGCGGCGAACCCGAGACCGTAGGCCGCCTGGCACCGCTGCTGGCCACCCTGGCGCCGGGCCGCGGCGACATCCCGCGCACGCCGGGCCGCGACAAGCTCGGCGGCACCGCCGAGCAGGGCTGGCTGCATTGCGGGCCGAACGGTGCCGGCCATTTCGTCAAGATGGTCCATAACGGCATCGAGTACGGCGTGATGGCGGCCTATGCCGAAGGCATGGCCGTGCTGAAGGCCGCCAATGTCGGCAGCAGGACGGCGGCCGCCGATGCCGAGACGACGCCGCTGCGCGACCCGGAGCACTACCAGTACGACCTCAACCTGCCCGATATCGCCGAACTGTGGCGGCGCGGCAGCGTGATCGCCTCCTGGCTGCTCGATCTGCAGGCCGCGGCCCTGGCCGGAGACCCCGCCCTCTCGAAGTTCGCCGGGCGCGTTTCCGATTCGGGCGAAGGCCGCTGGACCATCAAGGCGGCCATCGACGAGGGCGTTCCGGCGCACGTCCTGTCTTCCGCGCTCTACGAACGCTTCAGCTCGCGCGGCGAAGCCGACTTCGCCGACAAGCTGCTCTCGGCCATGCGCTACGAGTTCGGCGGCCATATCGAAAAGAAGGCTTGACCACAGCGAAGCAGAAGGACCTGCCATGACCGAGCAAGAGCGCGACCAGCTGGCGATCAACACCATCCGCACGCTCTCGATCGACGCCGTCCAGCAGGCCAAGTCCGGCCATCCCGGAACGCCGATGGCGCTGGCGCCGCTGGTCTACACGCTGTGGAACCGGGTCATGCGCTTCGACCCCAAGGACCCGATCTGGCCCAACCGCGACCGCTT
>BFBZ01000008.1_pt162 | contig 26878 bp, 22 predicted proteins | sample 1888401 | NCBI WGS metagenome assembly BFBZ01 (sample SAMD00112614, study PRJDB3348) | symbiont metagenome | host: Chara braunii
TACGACAAGGCTGTGGCGCTGAAGCCCGATCTGGTGCAGGCGTGGCTCAGTCTCGGCAACGCATTTGTGGAACTGGAGCGCCATGACCAAGCGCTCGCCGCCTGCGAGCGCGCGTTGAAGCTCAAGCCCGATCTGGCTGACGCATGGCTCGGTCGCGGCCTCTCGCTGCTCAAGCTGGAGCGCTTCGACGAAGCGCTTGCCACCTACGACAAGGCACGCGCGCTCAACCCCGACCTGGCTGCGGCGTGGCTTGGCCTTGGCAATGTGCTGCTCAAGCTGAGACGGACTGACGACGCGCTTGCCGCGCAGGACAGGGCGCTCGCCCTCAAGCCCGACCTGGTCGAGGCATGGTGCGGTCGCGCCAACGTGTTCATGGAGACGGGGCGTCATGACGAGGCGCTCGAAGCCTACGACAAGGCGTTGGCGCTCAAGCCCGATCTGGTGGGTCTTGAAGGTGTTCGTTTGCAATTGAAAACGCATCTTTGCGATTGGGACAGTTTTGAAGCCGATTTCGCGCGGGTGATCGACTCGGCCCGGAACAACAAGTCGCATACCGATCCCTTCACCTTCGTCGGCGTCACCTCGTCCAGCAAAGACCAATATGATTATGCGCGGCGCTGGGTCGGCAAATGGCACCCGCCGGCGAAGAACCCGCTCTGGAACGGAGACATCTACAAGCACGACAAGATCCGCGTCGCTTACGTGTCGTCCGACTTCCAAGACCATCCCGTGGCGCAACTGACGGCCGGGATGTTCGAACATCACGACCGATCGCGGTTCGATACGACGGCGATATCGATCGGTCCGGCCAGCGAGTCTCCGATGCGCCGGCGCCTGGAAGGCGCCTTCGGGAAATTCGTCGATTGCGCGAGGCTCAGCGACGCCGAGGTTGCGCAGAAGATCCGGGCCGCGGAGATCGACATCCTGGTCGACCTCAACGGCTTCACAAAGAACAGTCGGACCAACATCTTTGCGCAGCGGCCGGCGCCGATCCAGGTTGGCTATCTCGGTTATCCCGGCACCAGTGGCGCTGATTTCATCGACTATATCATCGCGGATCGGACCATCATTCCGGCTTCGCAGCAGGGCGATTTCTCGGAAAAGATTGCGTATCTGCCGCACAGCTACCAGGCGAACGATGCAACGCGCGCCATATCGGAGACGGTGTTCACCAGGGCGCAATGCGGGCTTCCCGAGCACGGTGTCGTGTTCTGCTGCTTCAACAACCTCTACAAGATCACGCCTGCGGTCTTTGATCGCTGGATGCGGATCCTGACCGCAGTGCCCGGCAGCGTGCTTTGGCTCCGCGAGGACAGCACCACCGCCGCAGCCAATCTGAAGAAGCAGGCGGAACTGCATGGCATCGGCGCCGAACGGCTGATCTTCGCCAAGCGCGTGTCGTCGCTAGCGGATCATCTGGCCCGGCATCGTGCCGCGGACCTGTTTCTCGATACCCTGCCGTTCAACGCTCACACGACGGCGAGTGATGCGCTGTGGGCAGGCTTGCCGGTGCTGACCCAGATCGGCGATACCCTGGCGGGCAGAGTGGCCGCAAGCCTGCTCACTGCGGTTGGCCTGCCGGAATTGATCGCCCGCGACGCAAACGAATATGAGGAACGGGCGATCGACATCGCGAGACATCCGGAAACGCTGACGGCGCTCAAGGAGAAGCTCGCGCAGCATCGCCTGACCAAGCCGCTGTTCGATACCAGGCGGTTCACCCGGCAAATCGAGGCGGCCTACATCGCAATGCACGAGCGGTACCGGGCCGGCCTCGCGCCGGACACAATCACGGTTGCCGAGTAGGCGCCGACGATTGCGCCAGCCGGCTTGCCAGACGCGTGTACAATATCAGTAGGCAATGCCGGGCGCTGGGCTTCGATCGGCATCGTCATCCGACCCGACAAGAACAATCAGAGAGGACCGGCCATGGCACGCAGACTGATCGATATCTCTGTTCCCCTGCAGAATGACGTTCCCGCCGACCCGCCCGGCAACCACCCGACCATTCAGTATATTAATCATCAGCAGGGGCTGCCGCGTATGCTGCAGTTCTTCGACGGATTGAAGGCTGCGGACCTGCCGGACGGGCAGGGCTGGGCCGTCGAACAGGTCTCGCTCTCCACCCACAACGGCACGCATCTCGACGCGCCCTGGCATTTCCATCCGACCATGAACCGCGGCGAGCGGTCGTGGACCATCGATGAGGTGCCACTGGAATGGTGCTTGCAGCCCGCCGTGAAGCTCGACTTCCGGCATCTGCCCGACGGCTATGTCGCGACCGCCGGTGATGTCGAGGCCGAGCTGAAGCGCATCGGCCATACGCTGTCACCGCTCGAGATCGTCGTCGTCAACACCAGCGCGGGTGCGAAGTATGGCCGGCCCGATTACGTCAACTCGGGCTGCGGCATGGGCTACGAGGCGACGATGTATCTGCTCGAGCGCGGCGTGCGGCTGACCGGCATCGACGGCTGGAGCTGGGACGCGCCGTTCGTCTTCACCGCGAAGAAATATGCCGAGACGAAAGATGCCAGCCTGATCTGGGAAGGCCACAAGGCGGGCCGCCACATTGGTTATTGCCACATCGAGAAGCTGCACAATCTCGAGCAATTGCCGTCGACCGGGTTCATGGTTTCGTGCTTCCCGGTAAAGATCGAGCGGGCATCGGCAGGGTGGACCAGGGCGGTCGCTATCCTCGACGATTAGGATGAGCCAGCGGTTTTTCGACTGGCGCGGAACCGGTGGATGGGCTGCTCATTCCGGCAGGTTGTTGCAGCACGGCTACAGCCTGAGGCAGACGAATCTGCTTTGATACACGTAGTAGATGCATTGGCTGATCGGGCTGGCGGCTCGTTATCGCATCCCGATTTCTGACGCGTTCTCTCCCGTGACTAGAGCCCCGGTCTCTTCCGGGGCTCTTTCTTGCGCGCCGTGGTTGGGGCAGGCACCAAAAGAAAATCAGGTGCGCCGGGACCGACGCACCTGATCGTTGTCTTCAATATCGCTTGTTTGGCCGCGCGGTTGTTACCAGCGGCAAACGCGAACACCGCGCGGGGTCCACCAGCAACGAGGACCGGCGTAACCGCCATAGTAGCCATAGCCGCGGCCGTAGCCCCATCCGCGGCCGCGACCCCAACCGCCGCGATAGCCATAGCCGCGTCCGCGCCATTGCGCTTGCGCCGACGACGTGGTCGCGCCGACCAGAATGGCCGAGGTGCTTGCGACATAGACGAACAACAAAGCGACCGCTGCGAGGCAACGAGTCAGGATATTGTTGCGCTTAGTCATTCCAGAGATCTCCAGTCACTTCCAAACATCTGAACCGATGCTGGCCGTTGCGCTTGGACGCGCAACACCGACGATCGGTTCGAGCATGCCAGTACAATATTTTCACTAAGGTTCTTACGAGCTTTAGCGACTCTATTGAGGCCAAAAAGTAAGGTCAAGTTGTGGTCATGCATGCATGAAATGAGGTGCTTGCTGCGTTCATCTTGTCGTTCATCCGCGGTTCATTCTGTTCATCGTGTGCTGCATCGATTTGACTTGCGCGTCGCAGATGCAGAGCTGCCAGACCTCCTGAAATTCCGCAGAGAACTTGAAGTGGACACGATCATGTTCTCTGAGCATTCCGAGAATCCTTCCTGAAGAGTGCCTATGCCGAAACAACACATCTACGTCCTTGGTCTCAACGTCTACGACCATGACGTCAGCGCCTGCCTGCTGCGCGACGGCGCGATCGCGTTTGCGATCTCCAAGGAGCGTATCACCCGCGAGAAGCACGCCTCGGGCTTCTACAAGGAGGTCGTCGACTACTGCCTGTCCGCCGAGGGCATCACGCTCGACGACGTCGATCTCGTCGTGCGCAACAGCTACATCCTGCCTGTGCCCGAGATGGAGCAGCGGATGCTCCATCAGGACATGCCGGGCTTCCTGCCGATCGCCGAGCGCAACGAGGCCATCAAGCACCCGTTGTTTCGTTCCAAATCCGACAGGGTGGTGTCGATCTCGCATCACCTCGCGCATGCCTACAGCGCGTTCGCGGTGTCGCCATTCAATGACGGCGTCGTGATGATCGTCGACGGCGTCGGCAACTACCAGGCCGACGCAATGGAGGCCCATCCGCAGGATGGAGCGTCGCCGCTCGCCCGCGAGTCCGAGAGCTACTACAAATTCGACGATACCAGGCTCGAATGCCTGAAGAAGGTGTTCATGGAGCCGGCGCGTGGGTTGCTGTCGGACGAGTTCTACAACATGCCGGGGCTGGGGGCGTTGTACAGCCGGGTCTCGACTTATGTGTTCGGCGACTGGAACAAGTGCGGCGAGCTGATGGGGCTCGCACCCTATGGTCGCCACGGGCAAGTCGGCAGTCTGCTCGAGATCAAGGACGGTGAATTGCACGTGCCGTTCTGGGGCACCGAGAACCAGCAGCCTTTTGTGCTCGACGGCGGCAGCTGGGACAAGAGCCCGACCATGCGGCATTGGCAGGACATCGCCTGGCGGGTGCAGGACGACACCGAGAACGTGCTGCTGGCGCGGGCGCGCTGGCTGCGCGAGACCACTGGCGCGAAGAACCTCTGCATTGCCGGCGGCGTCGCGCTGAACTGCGTGGCCAACGGGCGCATCGCGCGCGAGGCGGGCTTCGAGAATATCTGGATCCAGCCCGCCGCCGGCGACGACGGCATCGCGATCGGCTGCGCCTATTACGGCTGGCTTGAGGTGCTGAAGCAGCGCCGCTCGTTCGTGATGGAGCACGCCTATGTCGGCCGGCGCTACAGCGATGCCGAGGTCGCGGCCGCGCTGCAAAACTTCCTGGTGCGGATCCAGGTCGACGCCAGGCGCAGTGACGACATCTGTCGCGACACGGCAAAGCTGCTCGCCGACCAACGGGTGATCGGCTGGTTCCAGGGGCCATCGGAGTTCGGTCCGCGCGCGCTCGGCAACCGCAGCCTGATCGCCGATCCGCGCAAGGCCGAGATGAAGGATATCCTCAACAGCCGGGTCAAGCATCGCCAGGCGTTCCGGCCGTTCGCGCCGATCGTGCTGGCTGAGCGCATGAGGGACATCTTCGAGGGCGAGGAGGACTCGCCCTACATGTTGATCGCCAAGCCGGTCCGGCCGGAATGGCGCGACAAGATCCCGGCGATCGTGCATGTCGACGGCTCGGCGCGGGTGCAGAGCGTGCGGGAAGAGACCAACCCGATGCTCTATCGCCTGCTGAAGGAGTTCGATGCGCTGACCGGCGTGCCGGTGCTGATCAACACCTCGTTCAACGTCAAGGGCGAGCCGATCATCGAGACGCCGCAGGACGCGGTGAGCTGCTTCCTGACCACCGGGATCGACCACCTCGTGCTGCACGACACGCTGGTGTCGAAGACCGCCATGCACAAGGTCGTCACACCTGTCATGACCACGTTCGGCGACGTCGCCAGCATCGTCTCCTCGACGACGCAGGACAACAGTCGCGGCGGCGGCTGATAGCGCTGATGTCGCGCTAGCGGGAGGCGGGCGTTGCCAGGCCGCGCCCCAGCGCGAATTGGCCGACCGGTCCTTCGACGTGAAAATCGAGGCCGGTCATCTTGGCGAACAAATCGATATTGGTCGTGCCGATCGCGCAGCCGCCGAGACCGAGATCCGTCGCCATCATGTACAGCGTCTGGGTCAGGACGCCGACATCCTTCAGGATCAGCGCGTAGGCGATTGCGCTATACTTCCAGGAGATCCGGCCGAAACGCGCTGCGATCGTGATCAGGACCTGCGGAGACGCGGACGCATCCATGGCAAATTCGGCGCTTTGCAACATGGCCTCGACCTGGTGCGGATGGGCGTCGATCGCGGCCAGCGCGTGTGCAGCGGCGTCGTAGTGATAGAAGCCGCGCGCCAGGCCATCGCAGTTCGCAACGGTCAGATAGAGCTCAAGCTCATATGCGCTGCCCGCCCCGGGATAGGGCCTGCCGGTGTATTCGATGTCGGGACCATCGTCGACGAATTCGAGCTGGCTGCTCCATTTCGACCGCACGCGCGCGACGCTGTGCAGCAGCCTGGACAGCTCCACGAGCGTGATCGGCTTGTCGTCGTCGAAATCGCGCGTGGACTGCCTTGAATGCAGCAGCTCTTCGAACGACGAGGGGGACCCGTCGACTTCAGGCAGGCCGACAATCCGTCCAGGCCAGGCGGGCCGCACCGCCGGCAATGGCGCGATCAGGCCGGTGTGCGGGTAGAGGCCGCCGAGCGGGTTGGCCTGCCGACCTTCCGTGCTGCGGGTGTGAAACAGCAGGTCGTGAAAATCCCACTGCACAAGGCCGTCGTCGCCTTCGGCCCGCCGAGGAGCATCGTGCTTCGCCGGGTCGATGCTGACGAGGATATCGCAATCCCGCAGCAGCGCGAGGATTGCCGGCCCCGGATAGTCCTCCCGACGCCGGATTTGGCTGATCGTCTGTGGGGCGGCGAGGACCGCGAGCAGAGTTGCGATCCGGGGATCGCAGATCCTGAACAGCGCCCCGGCGCGCGGCGACTCCAGCACCATCTCGCCGCCGCGCCGCCGCAGATAGGCGAAGCGCGACAGCACGACTGTTGTGGCATCGGAGAGTGTCGGCATCCGCGGCCAATAGCCGGGAAGCTGCGGTTCGATCACCACCAGGTCGTCGGCCGCGCGCTCGTCCCGCAGGCGGTATTCCACCAGGCCGCGCAGCGCCAATTGTCGGATCAACCGCTCGATGTCGCGCGCGACCGCGTCGCTCTCGGGCGGAACGGACGGCAGAGGCAGGCCGTCCCGCAAATCGCGCGCGCGCTCCGCGATCGCGACGCTGAATGTTCCCAGCGGCTCCGAATAGTCATCGACATGCGCCGCAATGCTGCCGTCGGGCTGCACGTCCAGCGTGACACGCGCATTCAGCCGAGCGAGCAGCGTCGGCGGCGCCGCGCTTCGTGGCCCTGTCTTCTTGGCGGTAGTCTTGGATGTGCGTTTGGGCGTGCGCACGCCGGCATCACCTCAGGTATGCGGGAGGAACGGCGTCAGCTCGCTTTCCAGGGAGGGGCGATCACGCAGTCCGAGCCTGACCGGGACATCATAGAGCCGCCCGGGTCCGAAGCGGCGATAGAAATGGCGCATGCCGGGAACGATCACCCGGACCACGGCAACCTCGACGTCCGGCCGGGTCTGGTCGAGCACCAGGAAATCCATCCCGGCGCGTGCGGCGATGTCGACGCAGGCATCCACCTGCGCGCGGGTATTGTCGAGCGGCACGTGCGAAGCCGCTGCCGGGGGGAGCACCGGATTCGAGCTCGGCAGCAGGAACGGATAGTCCTCGATCCGCAGTGGATTGATGCCGTCGAGGCTCGGTTTCTCGCCGCTGCCGCCGCCCATCAGTCCGATGGAGAGGAACTGGTTCAGCTCCGTCAACGACCGCAGCAAGGCGATGCGTGGGTCGAAGTGCGAGCCGGACCCGAACTCGATGTTTTCCTGGCCGTCCTGCATCCAGTGCACGATCGCGACATAGGTCGGGATGCCGAGGTCGCTGGTGATGTCGAGCACCCAGAGCTTTCGGCCGGACTCTTCGAGTTGCGCCTTGAGATCGCGGACATAGGAATCTTCGAACCGGTCGAGATCGACCTCCGCCCGCTGCGATCGGTTGTACCACCAGATCGCGTAGGCATCGCGCTCCATCAGTTCGAGGAAGCCCTGGACGATCGCTTCTTCACGGGTATTGCCGGCGGCGCAGCCGTTGGAATCGGCGGCGAAGGCGGCAGGGCCATCGTAGAAGAAATACAGCAGGCTGGTCGGAACGTGCCGGAAACGCTGGTCGCGCAGCGACCAGACCGGCGACCACTCGATCCGTTCGGACGGATCGAACGGATCGGGCGCCGGTTGGGTGTGATGGGAATCGTCGTGGTTGTGAACCGCGCGGGTCCGGTATTGCTCCTCGCTGAACAGCAGGATGTCATTGGGACGGATGGCATCGCCCGGCGCAAAGTCGGTGAAGCGCTTTTTCGTCCGGATCTCATCGCCCTGAAAAATTCCAGAATAGCGTTCGATCGCTTCCATCAGCGCGCTAGCTTCGCCTTGCTCGGCGGTGCTGCCCTTGCCGAAACTGCCGCCACTCAGCCCGGATCGGAGCTGGTCGAGAGTCTGCGCCGGTGCGGAGAAATTGTGCTGGGCGTAGAAACTGGTGTTCATCGGCAGATCGACTTCGATCCGCTCCAGCCGCGTCACGACGCCGGTGAGCGGGCTGACATGCTTCTTGAACCGCGCCAACGTGGTGCGTGACGACACGGTGCGATAGCCGCCGCTGGTCATGACCAGCGTGGCGCCCGGTCCCAGTTCGATCGGCTGCGGTGCGCGTCGCGGATTTTGTAATTTCTTGTTGCCGCAGGTCGGGCATTGCGGGCGGGCGGCCACATAGTGCCTGGCGATGGTCGAGCCGAGCAGGTCGAGGCTCATAATGTGATTGCGCAGATCGGTGCGGAAGCCGCTGCCAATCGCCTTGGCGATCTCGATCGCCGCAAACTGCACGGCGCTTTGCCCGACCGTATGCTGCGCGAGGGCAGAGACCGCAACCGGGCGCGCGCCGTTGCGGTCGAGGAAACCCTTGACCTCGCGGTTGCGGATCATCCGATCGAACAGGCAGCTCCAGCACGCGCTCTCGCCGGGATTGAACACCGGGCCGACCAGCGGAAACACACCAGAGGGCTGCACCAGCAGCCAGGGGGACTTGCCGGACACGCGCTCCAGATTGCGCTCCGCCAGTCGCCGGTCGAGATAATCGTTGACCAGGGTGACCGTGAGATCGGGCGATGTCTTGACGACGCGGACACCGAGATCTCGCAGCGCCTCGCTCAACTCAGCCGCGCCCTTGACGTCGATCGCTTCGACCCGCACCCGGCAGTCTTGCAGGTTTTGCCGGGCGACTGCGCCGGGCAGGCCGAGGCTCGCCCAAAGTCCGTCCACGGCGTTGTCCGCAGTTGGCGATGCTAAGATCACATAGCGCCGATCGAGCAGGCGCTTGATCGCTTCATCGACCTTGTCCGGTGGAAATTTCCGTCCGAGTTCGTCGAGGAGACTGGCGCGGGATTTTCCCTTGGTGCCGATCGCCGCCGCCAGCGCGCAATAGAGCTCGCCGTGAAGAAAGAATTTGCGGTCTTCGGAATACAGGCAGACGACGTCCGGGGGCAGCACATAGGCCGTGAAATTCGGTGCGAATTGCAGAGTCTCTTTGTCGGCCTGCGCAATGGATTTTCTGGGCAAGGAATCGTTCCTATGCAGCGTGCTGGCTGGTCTTTCGGGGCGGGGAGTGGCCGGAGGCCTCAACGGTCCGTTGCTGCCGCGCGAGCCGCGCCGCGCAATGGCACAAAGACAACATCAGCAGGGGCAACATGAAATGGCCGGGTCGACCTGCGTCGAACCCGGCCATGACGATTGATGTTGGCAACGCAATGCTATCCGGCTCAGCAGAGGCGGCAGGCGCCCCAAGATATGCAGCAGCCGCCACCGCATCCACCGCAGCCGCCGCATCGGCAACCGCGACATCCGCGGCAGCCACGACAACCGCGGCAGCCGCCGCATCCACGCCACGCGACCTGAACGCCGGCACCGGCGTCTTCCTTGTCGAACAGGTGGAATGTCGCGAGGCTGACGTCGGCGATTTCTTCTTCGCCGAGCGTGATCGCATGGGTCGGAGTGTAGTTCGTAGTCTTCGGCGCGTCGGTTGCGGGCACTGCCGAAGCGGACGCACTACCCACCAGTGAGAGAGTCAATCCGGCAGCACCCAACGCGGGCACCGCGGCCTTGGTTACGCGCTTCCGCGTCGGGGCTTGCTTCACCCGTGGCATAGTCGCATCCTCCATTCCTGACGAAACTGGTTCTCAAATCCACCCCACGCATTTGTACGCTCGACGATCTGACCATGCAAGACGCGCGGCGCACTCGCACAACGCTTCAACGCGCATTCCGTTGCAATTTCATCTTGATGAACGTGATCCGACGCCGTTGCCGTCACACGGCCACATCGTTAACGACAGTTTGCGGTCCGCGAGACGCTCCATGCTGCGCTGCGATTACTCTGAAGCCGGGCTGAGGGGGCACCAGAGGAATCACCATGGCAGATGATGCGGCGAGTTTTGTCTGGTACGAGCTGCTGACCACGGACGCGGCGGGCGCGAGCACCTTTTACGGCAGCGTGCTCGGCTGGCACACGAGAGACGCGTCGACTGCCGCGCTTTCTTACAATTTGTTCATCTCTGGCGATGTCCCGCGAAGCGGGCTGATGGAGCTGCCTGAGGAGGGCAGGCGGCAGGGCGCGATGCCGCGATGGGTCGGCTATGTCGGCGTCAGCGATATCGACGCCATGGCCGCTCGGATTCGAGAACTTGGTGGTGCCGTCTACGTCCCGCCGACCAGCACCAATATTGGCCGTATCGCGATCGTCGCTGATCCGCAGCGGGCGACCTTTGGACTGGTGAGCGATTTGAAGATCGCAGCGCCGGTCATCGCCGATCTCGACGCACCTTCAGGCGTCGGCTGGCATGAATTGCTGGCTGCCGACTGGCGCAAGGCCTTCGCCTTCTACGTCGACGTTTTCAGCTGGCGGCAGGCTGAGGCCGAGGTCGCTTCGGCCGAACCCTATCAGCTGTTCGCAGCCGGCGGGCGGATGGTCGGCGGCATCTTCAACAAGCGGCCGCTCGAGCCGATTCCGTTCTGGCTCTATTATTTCAACGTCGACGATATCGACGCGGCGGTGGCGCGAGTGAAGAGCGCTGGCGGACGGGTCTACGAAGGGCCACTGGAGCTGCCGGATGGCAGCTGGATCGTCCGATGCCTCGACCCGCAGGGCGCTACCTTCGCCCTTCAGGGGACACGCAGCGAGGATGGCATCGCGAAGGCTGGCGCTGCCGAATATCGATGGACCACCAGTTGGGACGGTATCTCGTCAAAAGGCCGCTGGCGGAGCGACCCGCCGACCGGCAAGCGTCGGACGCCTCGGAAGTGACGAACAGCGTCACCCGGCCTTGGCGGCCGGCGCCGCAGGCTTCGGTGCCGGCGGCTTGACCGGCTTATCCTGCCGCTTCGACCACGAGATGTAATAGGCCACGATCGTCATGATCGCGATGCCGGAGATGCTGACGAAGATCTGTGCGAACAGCGAGCCCGAGCTCATCGACAGTTCGAAATGTCCGACAAAGGACAGAAACACGCCGACGCAAAACACCGCGAGCGATTGCTGGCCGCAGACGATCAGGGGATCGAATACCTTCCACTCCAGTGCCGACCAGTCCTTCGGGATGAAGCGGATCACCAGCACCGTGATCACCACGAAGTGCAGGAAGCGGTAGGGCGCAAGGTTGGTCTTGTCGTTCGGATTGAACATCGAATAGAGCCAGTCCGGGAACTGGGCGCCAAACTCCGGAAAGCGTCCGGCCATCGTCATGACCAGCGCGAAGATCAGATACGCGATGCAGAACCACAGCGTGTAGCGCGAATTGATGATGTGCATGTTCTTGCGCGCACCGCCCATCGCGCACCACGAGCCGAACACGAACAGCACCTGCCAGGCGAACGGATTGAAGTACCAGGTCCCGGCCGGATAGGCCGGCAGATTCCAGCCCATCTGCCGCGACACCAGCCACAGCGCGATCGAGGCCGCCATGGTCCAGTTCGGCTGCCGCAGCATGAACCACAGCACCGGCGGAAACAGGCCCATCAGCACGATRTAGAGCGGCAGCACGTCGAGATTGACCGGYTTGAATTTCAGGAACARGCCYTGGCGCAGCGTCTCGGTGGCGTTGTCGACGAGRCCGGCGACATTGAACTCGTTGATCATCTCGGAGTCGCCGAAGCGCAGCGCGAGATAGCTGATCGCGGCGATGTAGATCACGAACAGGATGATGTGCGCGACATAGAGCTGCCAGACCCGCTTGGTCAGCCGGGTTGCGCCGACGATGAAGCCGCGCTCCAGCATCATGCGGGCATAGACGAAGGACGCGGTGTAGCCGGAGATGAAGACGAACAGGTCCGCGGCGTCGCTGAAGCCGTAATTCCGAGTCGTGATCCAGTTCACGATATTGTCGGGGATGTGATCGAGATAGATCGCCCAGTTCGCGATCCCGCGGAACAGGTCGAGCCGGAGGTCACGTCCTTTTTCGGGCAGGCTAGCGTGGATTTCCATGGGGCGCGCCGCTTCTTCTTCGAGGTGATGCTGTCGAGAAGACCGTGCTGTAACAATCTGGCCGCGGGCCCAAGGTAGTCAGAAAGGGGCCGCCCGAGGCCAGATTGTCACAGCGCGGTAGAATGACTATACCGGTCTGGCGAAGGCTATCTCCGGGATCGAGGAATCACCGATCAGATCGTTGAACGGTGTCTCTATACTATCCCGACGGTTTCCTTCAAATCGCTTCCATGTCCTTTATCCCACGGGGCCGACCATCCATGACCGCACGCATTTTTAAGCCCGCCAAAAACGCGATGCAATCGGGACGAGCCAAGACCAAGGCGTGGCAACTGGACTACGAGCCGGAGCAGCCGCGCACCGTGGAGCCCCTGATGGGCTGGACCTCGTCGTCTGACATGAAGCAGCAGCTCACGCTGCATTTCGACACCAAGGAGGAGGCGGTGGCCTATTGCGAGCGCAAGGGCATCGCCTACCAGGTGATCGAGCCGAAGGATTCGGCGCACCGCCAGGTCGCCTATGCCGACAATTTCGCGTTCCGCCGCTGGGAGCCCTGGACCCACTAGGGTCTACGATTAGCTCGCCGGGCTTGGCGAGGCGAGGGCTCCCGGGATCGGCAGCGGCGCATCCTTGGAGACGCCGAGCACCGGAAAGCTCCTGATCTTGCGCAAGTTGGGCAGGCCGGCGAATTGCAGCAGCTGCTGGCGCATGTCGTCGACGCTGGGCGCGACGCAGCGGAGCATGAAATCGGCGTCGCCCGAGATCCGCCAGCATTGCAGGAAGCGCGGCACGGCCGCCACCGCAGCCTCGAACGCCTCGATCGCGACCAGATTCTGGCTGTCGAGCTGGATCAGCACGAAGGTCGTCACCTCATAGCCGAGCAGCCGTTCGTCGAGCGTGGCCCGGATCGCCTGGACCACGCCACGGCTGCGCAGCGCGCGGACCCGGCGCAGGCAGGGTGGGGCCGTGATGCCGACCCGCTCCGCGAGCTCGTTGATCCTGATCCGGCCATCGCGCTGCAATTCGGCCAGGATCCGCAGGTCGATGTCATCGAGCTGTGGGCGTTCTGTCACAGTCACGAACCGGCCATCGCGGTCCGCGGGCTGTTACCGCCGCTGCGGAGCTCGCCGATCACGGCCCGCGGCGCGACCCCCGACAGCACCAACTTCTCATGCGCCGCGATGATGGCGTCGCGGGTCAGGCGGCCGCCGGGGCGGTACCAGGTGCACAGGCCGGTCAGGAGCGCGATGATTGCAAAGGTCGCGACCTGGATGTCGACGACCTCGAACGCGCCCTCGGACACGCCATCAGAAAGGATCTGAGCCAGCCGCTGCTCATAGGCGCCGCGCAGCGCCACCACGGCGTCGTAGTTCTTCGCATCGAGGCTGCGCAGCTCGGAATTGGCGATGAACACCTCGCGCTTGCGGGTCATGTGATAGGTGACGTGGAAAGCCACGAAGGCCCGCAGCTGCTCAACCGGGTCGGCCTTGTCGGCCAGCGCGAGGTCCAGCTCGCGCAGCAAATCATTGATATGGTCCTGCACCAGGTCGAACAGCAGGTCCTGCTTGGTTGAGATATGGTTGTAGAGTGAGCCTGCCTGGATGCCGACTTCGGCGGCGAGCTGGCGCAGGCTCATCGCCTCGTAGCCGCGTTCGAAAATCAGGCGCACGCCGGCCTTGCGGATCGCCTCCAGCGTCGTGGGGCCATGTGAGCCGATCGTACGTGCCATCGGGGCCTCGGAGGGGTGTTGGCTTGTTAGGGAGTGCGAGAAACAAGCGAACGACCGTATGTATATCGCATGAAACCGCAGCAGATTCAATGAACTGCGGATTTCATGCTCAAACCATAGCACAGCCGCTTGCGAAGCCAATAAAAAAACGTATGATCGTTTAATTGCAAGATGAATCTCATGGGAGGGATCATGGCCTCGAACCGGGCGGCAATCTTCAATTTCGACCTTGGCGAGACCGCGGATGCGATCCGCGAGACGGTGCATGATTTCTCGACCAACGAGATCGCGCCGCGCGCCGCCGAGATCGATCGCGCCAACACCTTTCCGCGCGACCTCTGGCCCAAGATCGGCGCGCTCGGCCTGCACGGCATCACGGTCGAGGAGGAGTATGGCGGCTCGGGCCTCGGCTATCTCGAGCATTGCATCGCGGTCGAGGAGATATCCCGGGCGTCGGCCTCGGTCGGACTGKCTTACGGCGCGCATTCCAACCTCTGCGTCAACCAGATCCGCCGCAACGGCAACGAGGCGCAGAAGCGCAAATATCTGCCCAAGCTGATCTCCGGCGAGCATGTCGGCTCGCTGGCGATGTCGGAGCCCGGCGCCGGCTCGGACGTGGTCTCGATGAAGACCCGCGCCGACAAGAAGGGCGACCGCTACGTCCTCAACGGCAACAAGATGTGGATCACCAACGGTCCGCATGCCGAGACGCTGGTGGTTTACGCCAAGACCGACGCCAATGCCGGCCCGCGCGGCATGACCGCCTTCATCATCGAAAAAGGCATGAAGGGATTTTCTACCGCGCAGAAGCTCGACAAGCTCGGCATGCGCGGCTCCGACACCTGCGAACTGGTGTTCGAGGATTGCGAGGTGCCGGAGGAGAACGTGCTCAGCGAAGTCGGCCGCGGCGTCAACGTGTTGATGAGTGGCCTCGACTATGAGCGCGCGGTGCTGGCGGCCGGGCCGATCGGCATCATGCAGGCCTGCATGGATGTCGTGCTGCCTTACGTGCACGAGCGCAAGCAGTTCGGCGAGCCGATCGGCTCGTTCCAACTGGTGCAAGGCAAGATCGCCGACATGTACACCACGATGAACGCCTCGCGCGCCTATGTTTACGCCGTGGCGAAGGCTTGCGACCGCGGCGAGACCACGCGTGAGGACGCCGCCGGCGCGATCCTCTATGCGGCCGAGAAGGCCACCCAATGCGCGCTGGATGCGATCCAGCTGCTCGGCGGCAACGGCTACATCAACGAGTATCCGACCGGCCGCCTGCTGCGCGACGCAAAACTCTACGAGATCGGCGCCGGCACCAGCGAGATCCGCCGCATGCTGATCGGCCGCGAACTGTTCGCCAAGACGGCCTAGAGTCTTCTCCCTCGCCCCGCTCTTGCGGGGAGAGCGTTGGGGTGAGGGGCTGTCACCGCATCAGAGGCGGCAGTTGAACTCGCCCGAAACATCCGGTTCCTCAAACGAAACGTGCAACACCGATGCCGCTTCATTCGACGATCGATCCGACATCTTCCGAATTCGCCCGCAACGCCGATGTGATGCGCAGCCTGGTTGCGGAGCTCCGCGATAAGCTCAAGGAGGTTTCCGGCGGCGGCGGCGAGACCTCGCGCAAGCGCCACACCTCGCGCGGCAAGATGCTGGCGCGCGACCGGGTCGATCTCCTGGTCGATCCCGGCACCGCGTTCCTCGAATTGTCGCCGCTCGCCGCCAACGGTCTCTATGGCGGTGACGTGCATTCGGCGAGCGTCATCACCGGCGTCGGGCGCATCGCGGGGCGCGAATGCATCATCGTCGCCAATGATGCCACGATCAAGGGCGGCACTTACTATCCGATGACGGTGAAGAAGCATCTGCGCGCCCAGGAGATCGCGCGCGAGAACAAGCTGCCCTGCATCTACCTGGTCGATTCGGGCGGCGCGAACCTGCCGCACCAGACCGAGGTGTTTCCCGACCGCGAGCATTTCGGCCGCATCTTCTACAACCAGGCGCAGATGTCGTCGCAGGGCATCCCACAGATCGCGATCGTGATGGGCTCGTGCACGGCCGGCGGCGCCTATGTGCCTGCCATGTCGGACGAGAGCATCATCGTGCGCAATCAAGGCACCATCTTCCTCGGCGGCCCGCCGCTGGTGAAGGCCGCGACAGGCGAAGTCGTCACCGCCGAAGAGCTCGGCGGCGCCGATGTCCATTCCCGACAGTCGGGCGTCACCGACCACTACGCCCAGAACGATGCGCATGCGATCGGGATTGCGCGCCGTATCGTCGGCACGCTGAAGCAGCCGGCGAAGGCGCCGCTCAACATGCGCGCCGTCCAGGAGCCGCTGTTTCCCGCCGAGGAGATCTACGGCGTGGTCTCCGCCGACGGCCGCAAGCCGTTCGACGTGCATGACATCATCGCGCGGATCGTCGACGGTTCTGAGTTCGACGAGTTCAAGAAGCTCTACGGCACCACGCTGATCTGCGGTTTTGCCCATATCTGGGGCTATCCGGTCGGCATCATCGCCAACAACGGCATCCTGTTCAGCGAGAGCTCGCTGAAGGGCGCGCATTTCATCGAGCTGTGCTGCCAGCGCGGCATTCCGCTGGTGTTCCTGCAGAACATCACCGGATTCATGGTCGGCAAGAAGTACGAGGCCGGCGGCATCGCGCGCGATGGTGCCAAGCTGGTGACGGCGGTTGCGACCGCCGGCGTGCCAAAATTCACCGTCGTGATCGGCGGCTCGTACGGCGCGGGCAATTACGGCATGTGCGGCCGCGCCTATAGCCCGCGCTTCCTCTGGCTGTGGCCGAATGCTCGCATCTCGGTGATGGGCGGCGAGCAGGCCTCGATGGTGCTGAGCCAGGTCAAGCGCGACGGCATCGAAGCCAAGGGCGAGAGCTGGTCTGCGGAAGAGGAAGACAAATTCCGCGAGCCGATCCGCGCGCAATACGAGAAGCAGGGCAATCCCTATTACGCCACCGCGCGACTGTGGGACGACGGCGTGATCGATCCCGCCGATACGCGCCTCGTGCTCGGGCTCGGCCTGTCGGCCGCCGCCAATGCGCCGATCGAGCCGACGAAATTCGGCCTGTTCAGGATGTGACCCAAGGATCTTAAGGATCTGATCATGGACCGTTCAAAACTCTACCGGCGCTTCCGCACGCTGCTGATCGCCAACCGCGGCGAGATCGCCTGCCGCGTCATCCGCTCGGCGCGCGCGATGGGGCTCCGCACCGTCGCTGTTTATTCCGAGGCCGACCGCGACGCGATGCATGTCGCGCTCGCCGATGAGGCCGTGCTGCTCGGCCCGGCGCGGGCCCGCGACAGCTATCTCAACATCGAGCGCGTCATCGTGGCCGCGAAGCAGACCGGCGCCGAGGCGGTGCATCCCGGCTACGGCTTCCTGTCGGAGAACGCCGAATTCGCGCAGGCCTGCCTTGACGCAGGCCTGGTGTTCGTCGGCCCGACGGCCGCGATGATGACCGCGATGGGCTCGAAGTCCGGTTCAAAGGCGTTGATGGAGAAGGCCGGCGTGCCGCTGGTGCCCGGCTATCACGGCGAGGCCCAGGACGAGGCGATCCTGGCGGAGGCCGCGGACCGGATCGGCTTCCCGGTGCTGGTGCTGTCTCTTATACACATCTAGATGTGTATAAGAGACAGGCGAAATCCGACGCCGTTGCCGTCACACGGCCACATCGTTAACGACAGTTTGCGGTCCGCGAGACGCTCCATGCTGCGCTGCGATTACTCTGAAGCCGGGCTGAGGGGGCACCAGAGGAATCACCATGGCAGATGATGCGGCGAGTTTTGTCTGGTACGAGCTGCTGACCACGGACGCGGCGGGCGCGAGCACCTTTTACGGCAGCGTGCTCGGCTGGCACACGAGAGACGCGTCGACTGCCGCGCTTTCTTACAATTTGTTCATCTCTGGCGATGTCCCGCGAAGCGGGCTGATGGAGCTGCCTGAGGAGGGCAGGCGGCAGGGCGCGATGCCGCGATGGGTCGGCTATGTCGGCGTCAGCGATATCGACGCCATGGCCGCTCGGATTCGAGAACTTGGTGGTGCCGTCTACGTCCCGCCGACCAGCACCAATATTGGCCGTATCGCGATCGTCGCTGATCCGCAGCGGGCGACCTTTGGACTGGTGAGCGATTTGAAGATCGCAGCGCCGGTCATCGCCGATCTCGACGCACCTTCAGGCGTCGGCTGGCATGAATTGCTGGCTGCCGACTGGCGCAAGGCCTTCGCCTTCTACGTCGACGTTTTCAGCTGGCGGCAGGCTGAGGCCGAGGTCGCTTCGGCCGAACCCTATCAGCTGTTCGCAGCCGGCGGGCGGATGGTCGGCGGCATCTTCAACAAGCGGCCGCTCGAGCCGATTCCGTTCTGGCTCTATTATTTCAACGTCGACGATATCGACGCGGCGGTGGCGCGAGTGAAGAGCGCTGGCGGACGGGTCTACGAAGGGCCACTGGAGCTGCCGGATGGCAGCTGGATCGTCCGATGCCTCGACCCGCAGGGCGCTACCTTCGCCCTTCAGGGGACACGCAGCGAGGATGGCATCGCGAAGGCTGGCGCTGCCGAATATCGATGGACCACCAGTTGGGACGGTATCTCGTCAAAAGGCCGCTGGCGGAGCGACCCGCCGACCGGCAAGCGTCGGACGCCTCGGAAGTGACGAACAGCGTCACCCGGCCTTGGCGGCCGGCGCCGCAGGCTTCGGTGCCGGCGGCTTGACCGGCTTATCCTGCCGCTTCGACCACGAGATGTAATAGGCCACGATCGTCATGATCGCGATGCCGGAGATGCTGACAAAGATCTGCGCGAACAGCGAGCCCGAGCTCATTGACAGTTCGAAATGTCCGACAAAGGACAGAAACACGCCGACGCAGAACACCGCGAGCGACTGCTGGCCGCAGACGATCAGCGGATCGAACACCTTCCACTCCAGCGCCGACCAGTCCTTCGGGACGAAGCGGATCACCAGCACCGTGATCACCACGAAGTGCAGGAAGCGGTAGGGCGCGAGGTTGGTCTTGTCGTTCGGGTTGAACATCGAATAGAGCCAGTCCGGGAACTGGGCGCCAAACTCCGGAAAGCGTCCGGCCATGGTCATGACCAGCGCGAAGATCAGATAGGCGANTGTTCTTTATCGAGATGAACACCCGCTTGCAGGTCGAGCATCCCGTCACCGAACTGATCACGGGTGTCGATCTGGTCGAATGGCAGCTCCGCGTCGCGTTCGGCGAGGCGCTGCCGCTGAAGCAGGATGAGATCAAGCTGAACGGGCATGCCATCGAGGCGCGCGTCTACGCGGAGAATCCGCAGAAGAACTTCATGCCCTCAGTCGGCCGTATCAAGACCTGGCGGACGTCGCCGGAGGGCGATGGCCTGCGGATCGATGCCGGTTATCGCAGCGGCGATAACGTCTCGCCGTATTACGACGCGATGCTCGCCAAGGTGATCGCCTGGGCGCCGACCCGCGAAGGCGCGATCGAGAAGCTCAACCGCGGGCTGGAGCAGACCGACGTTCGCGGCATCGTCACCAACATCCCGTTCCTGTCGGCGCTGGTGACGCATCCGGCGACCCGCGCCAATGCGATCGATACCGGCTTCATCGAGCGCGAGCTGAAGAACCTGACAACCGGCGCCGGCGCAGCGGGCGAATTCGAGTTGTGCGCTGCAGTGGCTGCGATCGTCAACGACGAGCAGCAGGCGGCGCGCAGCGAGGCCGATTCGCCCTGGCAGGCGTTCGGCTGGATGCCGGTCGGTTGTCGCCAGCGGGTGTTCTCGTTCCGGCAGGGCCACGAGCCGCCGCAGACCATCACGTTGCACTATGGCAGCGGAGGGGCGACACTGTCGGTTGGCGGCCGCGAGCTTCCGTTCGCAATCTCGTCATCCGGCGATGCCGGCTTCGACCTGACGCTGAACGGCGTCAAGTCGCGCGTCGCTTCGGTCATCGAGGGCCACGAGCTTTACCTGCGCACCCGCAACGGCCGCTTCGATCTGCACTGGGTCGATCCGTTCGGCGGAGAAAGCGAGGAGCAGGTCGGCGAGGACAAGATTGTCGCTCCCTTGCCGGGCACCGTAGTCGCGCTGTTGGCCGAGGAGGGCGCGACGCTCGAGAAGGGCGCACCGATCCTCACTTTGGAAGTGATGAAGATGGAGCAGACCCTGCGTGCGCCTTATGCCGGCGTGCTGAAGAAGCTCAAATGCAAGGTCGGCGACATCGTCGGTGAAGGCGTCGAGCTTGCGGAAGTGGAGCCTGCGGCCGCGTCATGACCGATCAGATCCGCATCGTCGAGATGGGGCCGCGCGACGGCCTGCAAAACGAGAAGACGCCGGTCAGTGTCGAGGCGCGCATCGCCTTCGTCGAGGCGCTGGTGGCGGCAGGGCTCGGCACCGTCGAAGTCGGCGCCTTCGTGTCGCCGAAGGCGATCCCGCAGATGGCGGGCTCCGACCAGGTGCTGCGCGGCGTCAGCCATATCAAGGATGCTGAATTCCACGTGCTGGTGCCGAACGAGAAGGGCTACGACGCCGCGCGTGCGGCCGGCGCCCAGGTGGTCTCGGTGTTCGCGGCGGCTTCCGAAGGCTTCTCGCGCGCTAATATCAACTGCTCGATCGCGGAATCGATCGAACGCTTCAGGCCGGTGCTGGCGCGCGCCAAGGCCGACGGCATCAAGGTGCGCGGCTACATCTCCTGTGTGCTTGGCTGCCCGTTCGACGGCGAGATCAAGCCGAAGGCGGTCGCCGACCTCGCGGTGACGCTGTGGGATCTCGGCTGTTACGAAATCTCGCTCGGCGACACCATCGGCGTCGGCACGCCACTCAAGGCCAGGGAGATGCTGCGCGCGGTCGGCGCCGAGCTTCCGGTGGCGAACCTTGCGATGCATTTCCACGACACCTACGGGCAGGCGCTCGCCAATCTCTATGCCGGCATGGAGGAGGGCGTTCGCGTCATCGATTCCGCTGCCGGCGGCCTCGGTGGTTGCCCCTACGCGCCCGGCGCCACCGGCAATGTGGCGACGGAAGACGTCGTCTACATGCTCGAAGGCATGGGCATGGGAACCGGCGTGGACATGGACAAGCTGCTGACGACGACGAACGAGGTCGCGACCTTGCTCGGCCGCCCGCCGGCGAGCCGCGTCGCTTGTGCGCTGAATGCGAAGCGGAAGCGGTTGAGCGCGTGAGGCGCATCGCTGCTCAAGTAAGGCAAACCGGACGATCCATCCAACTGTGCGGTGTTGTCTCGTCGCGCTGCGCTGATGCAGGTCGTGCGGCATAACAACGCATGACGGCGCTTTTCGTCGTCCTCGCCGGTAACCAATGGCGTGCAAAGACCATCCGCCGCTTTGACAGGCATTTGATTTTCTGCCAAATCGCCCGCGGAATTTAAATGCTCAGAGGGTTAAATGCTTCGGGTTAAATCTTTAACGGCGGCCGCGCTCGGATTATTCGTTACGGCCACTTCGTCGATGCCGGCGAAGGCTGTTCTGGTGGATTACGGCGTCACCTTCAGCAACTGGTCTGGAACCTCTGTCGGCACCGGCGTCCTGGTGCTGGACTTGCCGTCGTTTCCGACGACGGGTCCGATCAACTGGACCAGTCTGCCCAACCCGATCTTCTCGAGCCTGAGTGCGACCTTCGGAACGCTGAGTTTCGAACTGACGAATTCAAATATCGCTTTTGGAGGTCTCCAGGGCGCGCATGTGTGGCCGCAATCCTCGAATCCGGATTCCAGCCATCTGTCGATCGCCGTCACCCAGTCGCAGAAAGGCCTGCTGCCCGGAACGGCATATCTCGCCCTCTACAACGGCTGGGACAATGACGGAAGTTTCGAGATCAAGCACGTCGCCGGAAGCGATACGCTGAACGGCAAGTACGCATTGGGCGCTCCGAGCCTTCACGCTGTTGGTGCCGTGCCGGAGCCTTCGACCTGGGCGATGATGATCCTCGGATTCTGCGGATTGGGCTTCCTTGCGTATCGCAAGCGCAGCAAGGCGTCGTCGCTTCCCGCAACCTGATCGTCGGCATCAACCAGCCACAGAGCGGCCGCCTTCGGGCGGTCTTTTTGTTTGTGGTGACGTGCAAACAAACGCGTCATCAGCGTCGCGCTTGGCGTCTTTTTGAATGGCGTGCGCGGAGTGAGAATTCGTCGCTATCAGCAAGGCAGAGTCATACCTTTGAGCGAGCATTATGCGGCAATTTGGTCGAGCTCGGTCTTTTGACGAGGATTTGAATTCGAGTTAATCGTGATTTTTTCAGGGAGCATAAGAACAATGAACAAGTCCAGACTGATTGCGCTTGCTTTGATGGTCCTCGCCTTCGCTGGGGTTACGCAGCGCGCTGATGCGATGGTGGTAACTTACAATCTGTCCCTCACTCCGACTGATGGCTCTCCCTATAGCGGGTCCGGTTTGTTGACCCTGGATCGGCCGGTTGCGGCCAGCGGGCTCGATACGATCGCCGCCGCTGATATCACCGGGCTGACCTTCACGATCGACGGCCACACCTTCGGACTCGGCATTCCGAAGTTCACCCTTGTCACGGTTCAGTTTCTCAACGGAGCGCTTTACGACATCACGTCGAGCGCATTCTCCAGCGACAACTACGTCAGCCTGTTCACGACCGCCATGTATTCCTACTACGACATGCACACCGGCCATGGCAGCAACGGCGTGCTGACCGCGACCCTTGCAGCCACACCGGCGGTCCCCGAGCCATCCACCTGGGCGATGCTGATCCTGGGTTTCGCGGCCGTCGGCTTCATGGCCTATCGCTGCCGCAACGCGCCGGCTGCGGCCTGATCTTCGACCACGCCTCAGGACGAGCTCCGAGAGACCGCCTTCGGGCGGTCTTTTCATGTGTGGTCCTCCGCAGCGCCGGCTCGGTGGGATGGAACCGTCCCCGCGGCGGGCTCTGGCGCCAGTTCCCGAAAAATCCTCGGAAACCGTTCATGACTTGGTGACTCAAAGGTGCTGATGTGAGGGGGCTCGCAATTGCTCCTGGTGGGTTTCGCCATGTCCGGACAGGTGTCAGCTTCCCGCGGTCGGACGTTCTTGGCCGGAAAGATCGTCTTCAACTTCGGTCGCTCCGCCTTTGATTGCACAATCCGGCAGCTCACCGATGCGGGAGCCACCGTGGAACTCGAAACCACCATCGGCATTCCCGACGACGTACAGCTGTTGATCGTCGGCACCAATCAGGTGAAGCCGTGCAAACGGCTGTGGCAGTCGGACCGCCAGCTCGGCCTTGCCTTTGAGGAGCCGCGGACGAACACTGCGGGTCCGGTGCCGGCCGCTTCCGCACCGGCAGCCGTTCCGGAACGGCGCAGCGGCGATATTCTGCGTGGGCATATGCTGGCGCTGCGCGCGGCGCTCGATCAGATCCCGGTTGGCATCCTGCTGCTGGACGGAGAACTGAAAGCCTTGTTCATCAACCGCGCGTTCCGGAACATGTGGGTGCTTCCGGACGCGGTTGCCGACCGCAATCCCAGCTTCACCGATCTGATGCATCACGGTTGCAAGACGATGGCTTATGAGCTGCCGGCCGAGCAGCTGGAAGCCTATGTTGCAGAACGCGTCCGTCTCGTCAGCGTCGGTGACGTCAACCCGATCGATCTCAGGCGCAGCAATGGCGACGTGGTTCGCTGTCAGTGCACGCCGTTGCCCGACGGCGGCCGAATGGTGAGCTACACGCCAGTGACCGACATCGTGCGCGCGTCGGACAAGCTAAAGGTGCTGACCGGCGCGCTCGAGAACGTGGAGGACGGCGTCGTCCTGCTCGACCGCGATCTCAATGCGATCTTCCTCAACCGAAGAATGCGGGAATTCTGGGAAGTGACCGAGGAGGAGGTTGCGCGGCATCCGGCCTACGTCGCGCTGCTCACGCGCAATCGCCGGGCGGTCCCGGCGGACGCGACGCCGGAGCAGATCAAGGCCTTTCCGGCGAAGCGGATCGCGGAGATCAAGGCCGGCGACCACAAGCGCGACGTCCAGACGCCGGACGGCCGCAATATCAGGGTGCATTGCTCGACGATGGCAAACGGCGGCCGGATGCTGACCTTTGTCGACGTCACCGATCTCGTCCGCAATGCACGACAGCTCGAAGTGCTCGCGACCACGGATCCGCTCACCGGATTGTTCAACCGCCGGCAGTTCCTGACGATGACGGATGCCGAGTGGAGCCGATTCCAGCGCTACTATCGCTCCCTGTCCGTGCTGATGGTCGATATCGATCACTTCAAGAGCATCAACGACCGGTTCGGTCATGCGGTTGGTGATGAAGCGATCAGGGCGGTCGCCGACATCTGCGTTCGCGGCAAGCGCAAGTCGGACGCCGTCGGCCGTGTCGGAGGCGAGGAGTTCGCGGTCCTGCTGCCGGAAACGACGCTGTCGCGCGCCCGAACTGTCGCGGAGCGCATTCGCAAGAGGGTGGAGGGGCTGACATTGACGGCGGATGATCGTCCGCTGCGACTGACAGTGAGCGTCGGCGTTGCCGAGGCCATCACGAGCATGCCCGGGGTCGATGCGTTGATGAAGGCGGCCGATGCCGCGCTCTATCAGGCCAAGGAAGGCGGCCGTAATCGCACGCAGTGCTGGGCGCCTCCGGCGCCACCGAAGCTGGCGGCGGAGTAGGTACTCCGAATTGAGAAGCTATCGCGGCAACGCGCTTGCGTAAGCGGGGCCAGGGTTCGGATGGCTCACGCACAGGGACGAATATCGCGTGCACCATGGAGTGTAGGCGGGGCCTGGAGATGATGCCATGGCCGCAGTTGAGTTCGCTCGCTCGACACCCGCGTTCGACGATGTCCGCCACAGGGCTTTTGCCGGCCCGGCAGCGGAGCCCTGCGCCTGGCATGAACCGCTGATCGTCAACCCGCCGACGATCAAGACAATCGGCAGAAGCGAAGATCGTGCAACAATCGATGCATTGGTGGCCACGTCCGTACACTCCATTACAGTGAATCGCTGACCTTCTCGAAGCAGGAATTCAGGCCCATGCAGGCCTGCATTGCCTTCTTGAGGTCTTCTGACGCCTGACCATCCAGAGCGACGTCCGGGAAACCGTTCTGGCGAAGAAAGACTTGTGCCTTCAGCAGCGTGCGGCGGCCGCCCGCGTTCAGTGCGTCGACGGCTTCCGCCGCCGCGTCCGCAAAGCGTTTCAGCCGGACAGAGACGAAGGCGCGCTGCATGCGATAACGGGCGAGTTCATTGCCGCCAATGGCATAGTTTGGGCGACCTCCGATCGGGCCAAGGATCGTGTTGTAGTCCTGCAGCGCCGCAGCATCGTCGCCGAGAATTTCGTTGGCCATGGCGCGCGTAACGACCAGATCGAGCCGCGGCTCATCCTTCAAGGCTTCGGTCAGGTCGGCGACCGCTTGCTGCGGGTGGCCGGCCGCGATGTTGGCCTTGCCACGGAGCGCAAGCAAATTGGTGTTTCGCGGCTCGCCAGCGAGAAGGACATTGAGGTCGGAGACCGCCTGCTCGGGCTGACCGAGCTGCAACTGAAGCCGGGCGCGCGATTCCCGGGAGAACCTATGATCAGGATGTGCCGACAGGATGTTGTCGAACAGGCGCAGCGCCTCGTCGTAGCGTACGTTGAGCAGGCGCGCGGCGTTGGTCACCTGGAGCTCGAGATCGTCGGGCCGCTGCTGCAAGGCGATCTTGATCTCACGTTCGGCACGTCCGCTATCTCCTGTCGACAGCGCCAGGCGCGCCACGAGATGGCGGGTATCGACATTGGCCGGCTCGAGCTTCAATGCCTCGTCCGCTTCGGTGAGCGCGTTCCCTAGTTCTCCCGTGTCGATGTAGAACATTGCTCGGTTGGCGCGAGCGGCGGCCGCCTGCGTGGCGCCGGCTCCGTCAGCAAGCTCCGGCAGCGGGCAAGGGCGTTTCTGCTGCTTTGCGGCCATGCACGGCGTGTAGCGCACCTGAACTCCGCCGGACTCGGATCGCGGCGGGTCCAATGCGCGCGCCGGCGTCGTCGCGGTGGCGAGCAGGATTGCTGCCCAGCATCCGAAGGACTTCAGGGGAAACTTCATGAGCATTCCTCATCGAGCATGCATGCGTGAACCGCGTCGATCACGGCTGGTCGCGGGTCCGCATCGGGCGCTATTGCGGTGAGGTACCCACGCTTCTGGAGCTCGCCGAGTTGCTCCTCCATGAAGCCCGGGTCCAGCTGGAGCGCGGTGATGCCCTCGGAGACCGCTTCCTTGTTGTTTCCGAGGGCTCGCAAGGTCTTCGCGTAGTACCAACGCATGGTACCGTTGATAGGATATCCCTTGAGTGCCCGTGCAAATTCGACTGCGGCCATTTGGTATTCGCGGTCGCCATAGTGGAGCATCGCCTGCAGGTTCAGGCTGAACCAGTAGTCAGGGTCGAGAGCCAGCGCCTTGTCGAGATCGTCTTGCACAGCTCTCAATGATGGCGCAGGTGCACCCGGGGCGTAGACGAGCCGCGAACGTCTGAATTCTGCGCGCCAGGCATATGTCAGCGGGTCGGGATCGATCTCAATCGCGTGATCGTAGGCTTGGCCGGCTTCATTGATGCGCGCCACGACCCTGAGCAGAAGCGCGCGCTCGATCGCCATTGCGATGCGGTAAGTGGTCTTCCTTCCATAGCAGGTGATGGCCGATGGTCGGGTGATAAGAGGCGTCGGCAATCGGAGGATCGCCTCGGCTTCTTCGATGGCTTCCGCGTTGAAGTTGTTTGTCTTGAGCAGGATGAATCGATTGTACCGAGTCTGCGGATCGTCGGGGTTCAACCGTATCGCTTCATCGTAGGCCGCCTTTGCCTGCGCGAATTTCTCCGGTCCAGATACTGCAAAGGCGGCGCCGATCAGGCCGTAGACCTCGGCATATCCGGGTTTGAGTTCGAGCGCTCGGTGGGCGTGGGCGAATAGCGTGTCGAAATCCCGTTTGTCGAACGCCGTCCAGCCGCGGCGCATGTGCAGTTCCGGATCGTCCGGGGTGATCTTGAGGGCCGCTTCATAATCTCTGATGG
>BFBZ01000742.1_pt1 | contig 26875 bp, 25 predicted proteins | sample 1888401 | NCBI WGS metagenome assembly BFBZ01 (sample SAMD00112614, study PRJDB3348) | symbiont metagenome | host: Chara braunii
GAAGAACGCCCGGGCGGTATCCAGGCCGCCGGCGACGTAGAGCGCCCCGATCAGCGCCTCGCAGGCGTCGCCCAGGACGGTGTCCTTCTCCCGCGCGCCGATCTTGGCGGCGCTGGGCGCCATCCGCAGGGCGTCCGGCAAGCCGATGGCCCGGGCCACCCGCGCACAGGCGTGGTAATTCACCAGCTCGGCCATGAGCTTGCTCATCTCGCCCTCGCGGGCGTCCGGCAGGGTGGCCATCAGCCGCTCGGCGGCCATGAGGTTCAACACCCGGTCGCCCAGGAACTCCAGCCGCTCGTAGTGGCGCACCTTGGTGGCCCCGTCGCCGACGCTGGCGTGGGTCAGCGCCCGCTCCAGCAGCTCGCGGTCATGAAACTGATGGCCGATCCGGCCCTCGAGCTCGGCGACGGCGACTTCGCGCCTGTTCATTTAATGATGTTGAAGAACCGGCTGGGATTGGCGTCCATCATCCAGGTCCAGGGTTTGAAGATGGAGGCGCCCTTGTCCCAGGACAGCATGATGATCTGCGCCTTGCCGACCAGGTTCTCCGCGGGGACGTAGCCGACGCCGCCGTTCATCGGGTCGACCCGGCTGTCCAGGGAGTTGTCGCGGTTGTCGCCCATGAAGAAGTAGTGGCCTTCCGGCACGACGAAGGTCTCGGTGTTGTCCACGTCGCCGTCCGGACCGAAGTCCTGAGTGATGTAGGTCTTTCCGTTGGGCAGGGTTTCCTGGAACCGCTGGACGCTGCGGGTGAAGCCGTAGCCGGAGTCCATCATCACCGGCGACAGCTCCTTCACCGGCACCTTGGCGCCGTTGATGTAGAGCCGGCCCTGGCGCATCTGGATACGATCCCCGGGCAGGCCGATCAGGCGCTTGATGTAGTCGGTGCGGTTGTCCCGCGGCAGCTTGAACACGATCACGTCGCCACGGTCGGGGGTCTTCTCGAACACCCGGCCCTGCAGGATCGGCGGGCTGAACGGCACCGAGTGCCGCGAATAGCCGTAGGACCACTTGGACACGATGATGTAGTCGCCCTCGACCACGGTCGGCTCCATCGAGGCCGACGGAATGGTGAAGGGCTGGAAGAAGATCACCCGCAGGAACAGGGCGATAAGGAGGGCGTAGACGACCGTCTTCACGATCTCCACGAACTCGTTCATCGCGCCGGATTTCTCCGGGCCCTCAGAGGCCTTCACGTTGGCGGTCATCGAATGGCCCTGAAAACGTCCGCGGGGACGGAACTTTGCGCGCTTAGCTAGACGCTCGATACCTCCGTATCAAGCGCAACGCCCGTGAACTCTGCTTCATGGCCCAAAGGTCGCAGTCCTTCGGCATATAGCCAAACGCCAAAATGCTGATTGCGGCCACGCTTGGAGGGTCTATTTAGCGGCCCATGACTCGCACCAGCCTCCCCTGGCAGCACCTGCTCCTCGCTATCGCCGTCGTAGCCGTGTGGGGCACCAATTTCGTGGTCATCCGGATCGGGCTGGACCACTTGCCGCCGCTCACCTTCGCGGCGCTGCGCTTCACCTTCGCCCTGCTGCCGGCGGTGTTCTTCCTCAAGCGGCCTAACGTGCCCTGGCGCAACCTCGCCACCTACGGAATGCTGATCGGCGCGGGGCAGTTCGGCGTGCTCTACATCGCCATGAGCGGCCACATATCGCCGGGCCTCGCCTCGCTGGTGGTGCAGACCCAGGTGTTCTTCACCATCGGCCTGTCCATGTGGCTGGCGCGGGAGCGGGTACGCAGCTTCCAGCTCGCGGCGCTCGGCCTCGCCGCCATCGGCCTGGTGGTCATCGTCGCCCACACCGACGCCACGGTGACGCCGCTGGGCCTTGGCCTGGTGCTGATCGCCGCGGCGAGCTGGGCCGGCGGCAACATGGCCTCGAAGGCCGCGGGCTCGGTCAACATGCTGGCCTATGTGGTCTGGGCGAGCCTGTTCTCGATCCCGCCCCTGCTGATCCTCGCCCTGCTGGTGGAAGGCCCCGCCGCCATCATCCACGGCGTCCAGGCCGCCGACGCCGCCACCTGGGCCGCAGTCCTCTGGCAGTCGGTGGGCAATACCCTGTTCGGCTACGCCGCCTGGGGCTGGCTGCTGTCGCGTCACCCGGCCGCCACCATCACCCCCATGGCCATGCTGGTGCCGGTGTTCGGCATGGGCGCCTCGGCGGTGTTCCTGGGCGAGTCGTTGCCCGGCTGGAAGCTCATGGCCGCCGGTCTGGTGATGAGCGGCCTGGCGCTGAACATCTTCTGGCCGCGCCTGGAACAGCGGTTCGCGAAGGCCTAGCGGCGGAAGTCGCTTCCCCCTCTGAGGGAGGTCCGCGGACCTATTCCGGCACCGCCTCGATGACCACGAAGGCCTGGGCGTACGGGTGATCGTCGGTCAGCGACAGGTGGATCACCGCCTTGTGGCCGGCCGGCGTCATCTCCTGCAACCGCTCCAGCGCGCCGCCGGTGAGCGCCATGGTCGGCTGGCCCGAGCGCATGTTGACCACGCCCATATCGCGCCAGAACACGCCGCGGCGGATGCCGGTGCCGAGCGCCTTGGCGCAGGCCTCCTTGGCCGCGAACCGCTTGGCGTAGCTGGAGGCCTTGTCGTTCTTGCGTTCGGAGCGTGTGCGCTCGATCTCGGTGAACACCCGGTTGGTGAAGCGCTCGCCGAACCGCTCCAGGGTCTGTTCGACCCGGCGGATGTCCGAAAGGTCGGAGCCGATGCCGAGGATCACGCGGCTTTTCCAGCTCTGGCTTCGTCCATCAGGGCTCGCATCCGCTGAATGGCGGGGCCAAGGCCGGTGAAGATCGCCTCGCCGATCAGGAAGTGGCCGATGTTCAGCTCCGCCAGCTCCGGGATCAGGGCGATCGGCTTGACGGTCTCGTAGTCGATGCCGTGCCCTGCGTGGACTTCCAGGCCCATGGCGCCGGCCTCGGCGGCCGTGGCCTTCAAGGCCTCCAGCAGCCGGGCCGCCGAAGGGTCACGCTCACGCACGGCGTCGCAATAGGCGCCGGTGTGCAGTTCCACCACCTGGGCGCCGAGGTCCTTGGAGGCCTTGGCCTGTCGCGGATCGGCGTCGATGAAGCAGGACACCCGGATGCCGGCGTCCACCAGCTTGCGCACCACCGGCGCGATGTTGTTGTGCCCACCGGACACGTCAAGGCCACCTTCGGTGGTCCGCTCTTCCCGGCGCTCGGGCACCAGGCAGGCGGCGTGCGGCAGGTGCGCCAATGCGATGGCCTCCATCTCTTCCGTCACCGCCATCTCGAAGTTCAGCGGCCGGCCGCGCTTGCGGGTGATCACCGCCAGCGCCTCGATATCGCTGTCGGAGATGTGCCGGCGATCCTCCCGCAGGTGGGCGGTGATGCCGTCGGCGCCGGCCGCCATGGCCATCTCGGCCGCGCGCATCGGGTCGGGATAGTTGGAGCCGCGGGCGTTCCGGATGGTCGCCACATGGTCGATGTTCACCCCCAGGCGCAGGCGGCTCATCCGTGCAGTCTCCGGCTGCCCGGGTCCTCGATGGGAATGGCGGCCAGTTCGGGCGGCAGGGCGTCGGCGGGATAGGCCGGCACGTCCAGGCGAGCCAGGGCCACGAAGGGCGCGCCGGGGTCGGCGCGGCCGCCCGAGCGGTCGACGATGCAGGCGGCGACCACCACATTGCCGCCGGCCGCCTTGATCGCCTCGACGCATTCCCGCGACGACAGGCCGGTGGAGACGATGTCCTCGACCATGGCGATCCGCGCGCCGGGGGGGATCGAGAAGGCGCGACGCAGCTTGAACGAGCCGCCTTCGCGCTCGACGTACATCGAGGAGACGCCCAGGGCGCGGGCGGTTTCGTAGCCCGGAATGATGCCGCCCACCGCCGGCGAGATGCAGAGGTCGACCTCGCCCACCGCCTCGACGATCTTCGCCGCCAGCGCCTTGCACAGGCGCTCGGTGCGGTCCGGATACTGGAAGACCAGGTTCTTTTGCAGGAAGGTGCCGGAGTGCAGGCCGCTGGACAGTACGAAGTGTCCCTCGCGCAGGGCGCCCGAGGCGCGGAACTCTTCCAGGACGTCTTCGGTGTTCATGTGGTCCTCCGTGGCTTGCGGATTACCCAACCCCTGCCAAGCTGTCATCGACCAATTCACGTCGGGGGGACGAACCAATGAAGCTATTCCAGACCTACGATTCGCCGTTCCCCACCCGCGTGCGGCTGCTGCTCTACGCCAAGAACATTCCCGTCGAGATCATCGAGCCGCCGGGCTTCCATTCCTCGGCCGAGTCCAAGGGCGACTATCTGCAGGTCAATCCCATCGGCCGGGTGCCGGCCCTGGTGCTGGACGACGGCCGCGCCCTGCCTGAGTCCGAGGTGATCTGCGAGTATCTGGAGGACGCCTATCCGGAGCCGTCCCTGCGACCGGCCGACCCGTTCGAGCGGGCGCGGATGCGGCTGATCTCGCGGATCTGCGACATCTATCTGGTGATGGCCATGGTGCCGCTGTTCMCCCTGGCCGGCCGCTCGCGCCGCCATTGGACGCCCGAGGTGATCGCCGACGCCACCGGGGAAGTCTCCAAGGCCCTGGCCTATCTCGAGGACTATATCGGCGAGCAGGGCTACGCGGTCGGCGCCAGCCTCACCCAGGCCGACGGCGCGCTGGCGCCCCAGCTCATCCTGGCCACGGAATGGATCCCGCCGGTGTTCGGGACGCCCGATCCCTTGGCCGGACTGCCCAACCTCTCGGCCTACTGGGCCGCGATCCAGACCGATCCGATCGCCGCCCGGGTGATCGGCGAAACTCGCGACGCCATCGCGGCGGAACAGGCCCGGGCGCGCGCTCGCGCGACGGGTTGAGCGCCTAGAAGCCTGACAGATCGGGCGTTCGGCCATCCCAGCCCGACACCCGCTCGAAGGCGGCGGCCAGGGCCACCATCGACGCCTCGTCGCCGGTGGGGGTCATGATCTGCAGCCCGGCGGGCAATCCTTTGGCGGTGAGCCCCATGGGCACGCTGGCGGCCGGCAGGTCGAGATAGTTGCCGGCGCGGGTCTGGGCCCAGAACGGCGGGGCGGTCTCATCGATCTCGGCGATCGGCGGCGCGCCGATGGAGAGGGTCGGGGTCAGCAGCGCGGAATAGTCCGATATCCACGCGTCGAACTGCGCCTGGTCAGCGCTGCGCTGGACCAGGGCGGCGGCCAGGGCCGCGTCGCTGATCTCCCGGCCCGCCTTGAACCGCTCGCGCACGCCGGGGTCCATCACCGTCCAGTTGGCCTCCACATGCGCGCCGCGCACGCGCCACCCCTCGGCCGCCATCAGCCAACCGTTGGGGGTGAAATAGTCGGCGAAGGGCTTCGGCGTCGTCGCCGTCTCGATGACCACGCCCAGACGGCTAAGGTTGGCCAGCGCCTCGCGGTAGAGCGCGGCGATGTCGGGCGCCAGGTGCGGCATCGCCTCGACCGGCAGGGCCGCGACCTTCCAGCCGGTGACCGAGGTCGCCAGCGCCGCGCCTGCATCAAACGGCCCACGCGAGGCGGTTGCGCCGTCGGGCCCGGAGATCACCGCCAGGGCGTGAGCGGCGTCCGCCACCGAACGCGCCAAGGTCCCGACCGTGTCGAGGCTCGGCGCCAGATCATGCACGCCGCCGGTAGGTACGAGCCCCCTGCCCGGCTTCAGCCCGACCACGCCGCAGGCCGCAGCCGGTATCCGCACCGACCCACCGGTGTCGGTACCCAGGGCGACATCGCAAAGTCCCGCCGCCACCGCCACGGCCGATCCGCTGGACGATCCGCCGGCCACCCGATGGGTCCTGGCGTCCCACGGATTCCAGGGTGCGCCGACGGCCTGATTGGTCCCCCACCCACCAAAGGCCAGCTCGACCGTGTGGGTCTTGGCCACCGCCTGATAGCCGGCGTCGAGCAATCGCCGCCCCACCGTGGCATGGACAGCCGGCGAGGCGTCCAGGGGTGTGACCCCGCCCCCGCCGGTCGCGACGCCCTCGACGTTGATCAAATCCTTGATGACGAAACCTGGTCCGCCGCCCTCGCCCAACGGCGGATCGAACACATGGGTGAAGGCGTGCAGCCGTTCGCCTAGCCGCCGACGCGCGTCCGCCGTCACCACGCCCAGGTCCAGTCCTTGGCGCTTGGTCGACAGCCGCCGTCGGGCCAGCCTTTCCAGCCCGGGCCACGGACCACCTGCCCTGCGGAAACGCCCGTCGGCTCGCCCTTCGCCAGGACCTGTTGGCCGTTGACGATCACATCGCTGACCCCGACCGCGAACTGCTTGGGTTGCTCATAGCTCCCGCGGTCGGCCACCGTCGCCGGATCGAACACCACGACATCAGCGTAGTAGCCGGCCTTCAGCAGGCCCCGTGATTTGAGCCCCAGGTTGCGGGCGGGCATGCCCGACAGCCGGTGGACCGCGCTCTCCAGGGTCGTGGACTTTTCCTCGCGCACATACCTGCCCAGCAGCCGGGCGACATTGCCGTAGGCCCGAGGATGGGTGCTGGATTTCAGGAACACGCCCTCCGGCGCCTGGGCGCCGGCGTCGGAGCCGAAGCTCATCCACGGCAGGGCGGTCTGGCGCTTCACGTTCGCCTCGGACATCAGGAAATAGACCACCTGCACGCGGCTGCCGTCCTCCATCACCAGGTCGATGGCGGCGTCCTCGGGCGACACGCCCCGCGCCTTGGCCACCTCGGCCAGGGTCCTCCCCGTCAGGCCCTTGAGCGCGGGGTTCTTGAATCCGACCAGCAAGGTCCCCTCGGCGCCCGCGTGGCGATAGAGGTTCTCGAAGCTCGGCGTCTCGGCCCGCATCTCGGCGATCACCTTGGCCCGGGTGGCGGGGTCTTTCATGCGGCCGATCCAGGCCTCGACACCGCCGGCCTGCACCCAGGTGGGCATGGCGGCGTCCAGGCCGGTCGAGCCGGCGGTATAGGTGTACATGTCGGCGGTGATCCGCTGCCCCTTGGCGCGGGCCGCCTCCACCTTGGCGATGGCGGCGTCCAGCTTGCCCCAGTTGGTCTTGCCCGCCGCCTTGAGGTGATAGATCTCCGCCGGCGCGCCGGACGCCCGCGAAATCTCGATCAGCTCGTCGATGGCCTCCAGCAGCCGATCGCCCTCGGAGCGCATATGGCTGATGTACATGCCGCCGCAGCGGCCGGCCTCGGTGGTCAGCGCGATCAGTTCCGGCGTCTCGGCATAGCTGGCCGGCGCATAGATCAGCGACGAGCCGACCCCCAGGGCGCCGTCCTCCATCGCCTCAACCACCAGCCTGCGCATCGCCAGGAGCTGTTCCGGCGTCGGATCGACGTCGCCTTCGCCCAGGACGTGCTCGCGAACCGTGGCCGCCCCTATGAACGAGGCGACGTTCATCGATACGCCGCGCTTCGTCAGCCAGGTGAGGTACTGGTCCAGGGTGGTCCATTCGATGGGATACTTGATGTCCCCCATCCGCTGGGTCTCCAGCCGCTTCATCTCCGGCGACAGCGGACCCATCGAAGATCCCTCGCCCATGACCTCCAGGGTGATCCCTTGCTTCAGGTCCGAGAGTCCGCGCCCGTCGGCGATCAGGGTGTCGGTCGCCCAGGACAGCATGTTGATGAAGCCAGGCGACACCGCCTTGCCGCCGGCGTCCAGGGTCTTGGCCCCGGCTCCGGGCGCCCTGGGTCCCACATAGGCGATCTTCTCGCCCTTGATCGCCACCTCGCCCTTGAACGGCTTGGCCCCGGTTCCGTCGTAGACCTCGGCGTTGCGGATCACGAGATCATAGGCCGGCGCGGCGTTGGCGGAGGTGGCCAGCAGGGCGGCGGCGAGGCTCAGGGCGGCGCGCTTCATGGCCGCATCTGACGGGAGAATCGGGGTCGGCGAAAGCCGCCTAACCGCGAACCCGCGCTGGATTGCCCACCGCCGTCGCACCGGCGGGCACATCGCGGGTCACCACCGAGCCGGCGCCCACGATGGCGTCATCGCCGATGGTGACGCCCGGGGTCAGGATGGCGCCGCCGCCGATCCAGACGTTTCGGCCGATGGTCACCGGCCGTCCGAACTCCAGGCCTTGGCGGCGCTGTTCGGGATCGCGGGGGTGGTCGGCGGCGTAGATCTGCACCCCAGGTCCGATCTGGGTCCCGGCGCCGATGGTCACCGGGGCGATGTCGAGGATCACGCAACCGAAGTTCATGAACACCCCGGCGCCCAGCCGGATGTTGAAGCCGTAGTCGCAATGGAACGGCGCGCGGATCACCACACCCTCGCCGACCTCGGCGATCCGTTCGGCCAGCAGGGCGCGACAAGCGTCGGCGGGCGTCGGACCTGCGGTGTTGTAGCGATAGAGCCAGGCTTCGGTGGCCGCGGCTTCGGCCACCAGTTCCGGGGCCTCGGCGCGGTAGAGCTCGCCCGCGGTCATCGCGTCTCGCGCCGCGCCCATGGATCAGCCCTTGGCCCGGTCCACGGTCTCGATGCTGGGATTGGCGCGCAGGGCCGCGGCGATGTGGGTCAGGTGACGGGCGTCCTTCACCTCGACATCGAAGTCCACGTCGAAGAAGTCCGACTGCCGCCGGTGCATGCGCAGATTGACGATATTGCCGCCCGCCTCGCCGATCACCGTACAGGCCTGGCCCAGCACGCCGGGCGCATTGCGGATGGTGGCGGTCAGCTTGGACAGGGTCACCGTGTTGCGCTCGGCCTCGGGCGTCCATTGCAGGTCGCGCCAGAGCTCCTCGCGATCCTCGAACTCCGCGAGCTTGGCGCAGTCGATGGTGTGCACCGTCAGGCCGGTGCCGTCCGGCTCCAGGATGCCGACGATCCGGTCGCCGGGCACCGGGGTGCAGCAGGCGCCGAAGTGCAGCGAAACCCCCGGGGTCAATCCGCCGCCGCGGACATAGAGCCTGGCCGACTTGCCGTCCTCGATCCGCCGGGTGGCGACCGCCGCCTCACGCTCGGCGGCCTTGAGGCCGGGGAAGATGACGTCCAGCACCTGACTGGGGGAAATCCGGCCGCGGCCCACCGCCTCGAACAGGTCGTCCTCGCTGGCGGCGGCGAACCGCTCCAGCGCGGGGCGCAGGGAGACATCCTTGCGGGCCTTGTCGGCGCGCTCGAAGGTCTGGTCCACCGTGGCGCGGCCGAGCCGGGTGAACTCTTCCTTCTCCGTCTGGCGGATGTGACGGCGGATCGCCGAGCGGGCGCGGCCGGTGACCGTCAGCGAGCGCCAGTCCGGCGGCACGGTCGGCTTGGCCCCGCGCACCACCTCGACCACGTCGCCGTTCTGAAGAACCGTCCGTAAGGGCTTGAGTTCGCCGTTGATCTTCACGCCGATACAGGTGTCGCCGACGTCGGTGTGGACGGCGTAGGCGAAGTCCAGCGGCATCCCGCCCCGAGGCAGGCTGACCAGCCGCCCCTTCGGCGTGAAGACGAAGACCTGATCGAGGTACATTTCGAGCTTCGCGTGCTCGACCAGTTCCTCGACGTCGCCGCCGTGCTCCAGCACCTGGACCAGATGGCGCAGGTTCACCAGCGGGTCGCGGCCGCCGGTGGCCGCCTGATGCTCGGCGTCGAAGCCGTAGGACTGATCCTTGTAGCGCCAGTGGGCGGCCACGCCCTCCTCGGCCACACGGTCCATGGCCTCGGTGCGGATCTGCATCTCGATGCGCATGCCCTTGGGGCCGACCACCGTGGTGTGCAGGCTGCGGTAGTTGTTCCGCTTGGGCGTGGAGATGTAGTCCTTGAACCGCTCGGGCACGCTCGGCCAGGCGCGGTGGATGACCCCCAGCGCCGCGTAGCAGTCCTCGACCGAGCCCACGATCACCCGGAAGGCATAGATGTCCGAGAGCTGCGAGAAGCCGATCGACTTGCGCTGCAGCTTCCGCCAGATCGAATAGGGGTTCTTTTCCCGGCCAAACACTCGCGCCGAGACGTTGGCCGCCTCCAGGCGGGAGGCGATCTCGGCCGAGACCACCGTCACCGCGCCGCCCTGTTCGTTGCGCAAGGTCTCCAGCCGGCGGCCGATGGCGTCCCGGGCCACGGGGTTCAGATGCTCGAACGCCAGCTCTTCCAGCTCGGCGGTGATCCGATGGATGCCGATGGACCGCGCCAGCGGCGCGTAGATGTCCAGGGTCTCGCGCGCGATCCGCTCCCGCTTGGCGGGGCTCTTGATGTACTGGAGCGTGCGCATGTTGTGCAGGCGGTCGGCCAGCTTGACCATCAGCACCCGCACATCCTTGGAGATGGCCAGGATGAACTTGCGCAGGTTCTCGGCCTGCTTGGTGTGTTCGGAGTTCAGCTCGAGCTGCGAGAGCTTGGTGACGCCCTCGACCAGTTCGGTGATCTCGGGACCGAACAGCTCACGGATATCGTCGGGACTGACCGGACAGTCCTCGATCACGTCATGCAGCAACGCCGTGACGATGGTCGCGGTGTCGAGGCGGTAGTCAGTGAGGATCCCCGCCACCTCGATCGGGTGGGCGAAATAGGGGTCGCCGGACGCACGCTTCTGGGAGCCGTGCATCCGCATCGCATAGACGTAGGCGCGGTTGAGCAGCCCCTCGTCAGCGGTGGGATCGTAAGAGCGGACCTTCTCGATCAGCTCGTATTGCCGAAGCATTTTCGGGCGCTTGGCGCCCGGAGCCAGGGGCGACGAGGGAGTCGCGCCCTTTGGCTCGGCGGCGGGCTCGAACGCCGCCGTTATGGAGAGAGGTTCTGAGCCTTCGGGGCTCAGTACCGCTCCTCCTGGCCGCCGTCCCGGTCGCTCTGCAGCGCGCGGACCAGTTCCAGCTCGCTCATCTGCATGTGGGTCGGATCGGCCAACAGGGCCAGGGTCTCAGCCTCTTCCTCGGCTTCCGAACGCTCATCGACCCGTTGCAGGGTGCCGATCAGGTTCTCGCGCAGTTCCTCAGCGTCCACGACGTCGTCGGCGATCTCGCGCAGCGAGACCACGGGGTTCTTGTCGTTGTCGCGATCGACGAGAAGCTGGGCGCCGGCCGAGATGGCGCGGGCGCGATGGGCCGCCAGCAGCACGAGGCTGAAGCGGTTGGGAACCTTCTCGACGCAATCTTCGACGGTGACGCGGGCCATGGAGTCCTCGGATCGGGGATAGAACAGGTCAAAATAGAGACTCACGGCTAATTGTGCAACGCCGCAATGGGGTTAAACCGTCGCAACCACGATCCAGGCGGCGCGATCAGGTCGAGCCCGCGATCGGCGTCGCATCCGTACCGACGGTCGCCGAAGCGGCGAGGTCGGCGGCGGTGGAGCCCAGGATCGGATGCCGCCAGTCCGGCGCCACCTCGGCCAACGGTCCCATGACGAACAACCGCTGGTGGGCGCGCGGGTGAGGCAGGATCATGTGGGGATCCTCGGAAMCCTCCCTGCCGTAGGCGATCAGGTCGAGGTCCAGAGTCCGCGAGGCGTTCGGAGCGCTCCGCACACGCCCGAATGACTTCTCCACAGCGAACAGCGTTTCGATTGTATCGCGAGAGCTAAGCCGAGCCTCGACAAGTATAATCCCGTTGCGATACTCGTTGAGTGTTGGGTACGGCCAGGCGGCGGAGCGCCACCAGGACGACCGACGCAAGAGGGGCAATCCCGCCCCCGCCAAACGAGCGAGCGCAGCCTCGAGAAGGGCCTCGGAAGACCCGAATTCGCCGGCGATATTTCCGCCAAGGGCGATGACGACAGCCTCGTCCGGGTTCAAGCCCTCCCCCCCATTTCAGGAATTTCCGACACCATGACCTTCTATCCCACCGACAGGCTTGCGCTCTTCATCGACGGCGCGAACCTGTATTCGGCCGCCAAGGGTCTGGGCTTCGACATCGACTATCGGAAGCTGCTGGAAGAGTTCCGCAAGCGCGGAGTCCTAGTGCGCGCCTACTACTACACCGCCCTGGTCGAGGACCAGGAGTACTCCCCGATCCGTCCCCTGGTGGATTGGCTGGACTACAACGGCTTCCGCCTGGTGACCAAGCCGGCCCGCGAGTACACCGACGCCCAGGGACGCAAGCGCTGGCGCGGCGACATGGACGTCGAGATCGCCGTCGACATGCTGGAGATGGCCGCGCACGCCGACCACCTGGTGCTGTTCTCCGGCGACGGCGACTTCCGTGTGCTGGTCGAGGCCGTCCAGCGCAAGGGCGCCCGGGTGACCGTGGTCTCGACCGTGAAGTCGCAACCGCCGATGGCGTCTGACGACCTGCGTCGCCAGGCCGATTCGTTCGTCGACCTGGCCGATCTGGCCGAGATCATCGGCCGGCCCTCGCGCCTGCCGCGGTTCATCCAGGAAAGCCGCGTGCACAACGATCGCGACACCGACGCGGACGTCGACGCCGAGGTCTGATGTCTGTCGAACTCTGCGGCGCCGAGCCGCCTCGCGATTGCCCGCTCTGCCCCCGCCTGGTCGCCTATCGCCAAGTGAACCAGGACCAGCATCCGGACTGGTGGAACGGCCCTGCCCCTTCCTTCGGTCAGTCCGACGCCCGACTGCTGGTGGCGGGTCTCGCGCCCGGTCGCCAGGGCGCCAACCGCACCGGCCGCCCCTTCACCGGCGATGGCGCCGGCTGGATGCTCTACGAGACCCTGCTCAAGACCGGCTTCGCCAAGGGGACCTACGAGGCCCGGCCCGACGACGGCCTGCAGCTCGTCGACTGCATGATCACCAACGCCGTCCGTTGCGCGCCGCCGGGGAACAAGCCCGAGACCAGCGAAGAGAACACCTGTCGGCCTTTCCTCACGGCCCGGCTTGAGGCCCTGCCGAAGCTCAAGGTGATCGTCACCCTGGGCGACGTCTCCCGCCGCAATGTGCTGAAGGCGCTGGGCCTGAAGGCCTCGGCCGGCATCCCCGGCCATGGGACCGAGTTCCAGGCCGGCCCCTATGTGGTGCTGAACAGCTACCACTGCTCCCGGCTCAACACGAACACCGGCCGGCTGACCGCCGAGATGTTCGAGGCTGTGTTCCGTCGCGCCCGGGAGCTGGTCGAAGCCTGAGGCCCTAGGCCTTGCGCCAATAGGACTGTCGCCAGACCCGCTCGAACCCGAAACGGCGATAGAGCGCCCGCGCCGGGTTTTCCTCGGTCACCTGCAGGAACACCTGCTCCACGCCGCGGCGGCGGGCTTCGGCCGCCATGGCGCCCAGCACCCGGCTCGCGCCGCCCTTGCCCCGATACTCTGGTGAGGTTCGCATCCCGTGGATGCTGGCCCAGCCATGGCTGATCGACATGGCCCCGACCGCCACCGTCCGCTCCCCGTCCCGCACTCGGCCATAGATCGCGCCCGGCGACCGGCTGAACGCCGCGACCCGGTTGGCGCCGTCGACCGGATCGAAGCCCTCGCCGATGAACACCGACGCCCAGCCGTCGTCCGCAGCCTCGATGATCTCGCCCGGCTCCGATGGCGCGGCCTCCAGCATGGCGGCGATGGTTCCGAGCTTCACCAGGGTCGGCAGGGTCGGCTGATAGCCCCGCGCCGTCAGCGCCGCCCGGACCTCGGCCAGGCCCGGCGCATCCTCGATCCGCCAGACGGGGGTGAGGCCGGCGCGGGCGTAGCGGGCTTCGATCTCGGGGATCGCATCGGCCGGCAGGTCGTGTCGCAAGGGCGTAGCGCTGTGCGCCCGCCCGATCGTTCCGGGGTCGAGCGCGAGGATCCAGCCGCCGATCTCATCGAGCTCCGATGGCGACACGGCCGCGACCGTGGCCCGCTCGATGGCCTCGACGTCCAACTAGCCCCGGTCCTTCATCAGCCGGGCCTTGTCGCGCTGCCAGTCGCGTTCGGCGGTGGCCTCACGCTTGTCGTGGTTCTTCTTACCCTTGGCCAAGGCGACCTCGAGCTTGGCCATGCCCTTCTCGTTCCAATAGAGCTTGGTCGGGATGATGGTCCGGCCTTCGCGCTGGACGGCGCCGATCAGCTTGTCGAGCTGCTTGCGGTGCAGCAGCAGCTTCCGATGCCGCCGCGGCTCGTGGTTGAAACGATTGGCCTGGGCGAAGGGCGGGATGTCCGAGTTGATCAGCACCACCTCGTTCCCCTCCACGGAGGCGTAGCTTTCGGCGATGTTGGCCCGGCCATTGCGCAGGGATTTCACCTCCGAACCGGTCAGCACCAGGCCGCACTCGAAAACGTCTTCGAGGAAGTAGTCGTAACGCGCGCGCCGGTTCTCGGCGATCAGCTTGCCGGTCACACGTTCACGCCGGCGTCCCGCAGAGCGGCGATCACCTCCTGGCGCGAGGCTTCCGAGGCCGCGACGATCGGCAGGCGAACGTCCTCTTCGCAGAGGCCCAGATGCTTCATGGCGAACTTGGTCGGCGACGGCGAGGCGTCGGTGAACAGCGCCTTGTGCAGGCGGAACAGCCGGTCCTGCCAGTAGAGCGCCGTGGTCCAGTCGCCGGCCATGGCCGCGTTGTAGAAGGTCGCGCATAGGTCCGGCGCCACGTTGGAGGTGACCGAGATGCAGCCGTGGCCGCCGTGGGCCATGTAGCCCAGGCCCGTCGGGTCATCCCCCGACAGCATCACCCAGCCCTCGCCGCACAGGGCCCGCTGGCGGGTCGCCCGCTCCATGTCGCTGGTGGCGTCCTTGACGCCGACCATGTTCGGCAGCTTCGACAACCGCCCGAGGGTGGCGTCGGAGATGTCCACGCTGGTGCGCGCCGGCACGTTGTAGATCAGCACCGGAAGCTGCACCGCCTCGTTGATCGCCGCATAGTGGGCGTAGAGCCCTTCCTGGCTGGGACGATTGTAATAGGGGGTCACCACCAGGGCGCCGTCCGCGCCCACGGCCTTGGCGTGGGCCACCAGTTCAATGGCCTCGTCGGTGGAGTTGGAGCCGGCGCCGGCGATCACCGGCACGCGGCCCGCAGCCGTCTTCACGCACAGTTCAACCACACGACGGTGCTCGTCGTGCGACAGGGTCGCGGTCTCGCCGGTGGTGCCCACCGGGACCAGCCCGTGGACTCCCCCCGCGATCTGACGCTCGACGAGGGCCACGAAGGCCGTCTCATCGACCGCGCCCTCGCGGAACGGGGTCACCAGGGCAGGCATAACGCCCTTGAACAAAGGTTCTGACATGGTCTGCAAAAAGCCGTGAATGCGAGGCGAGTTATTGCCGCCTCAAGATTTGGCCGGACAATATGGCGGCGCAGGCCCGCGCCGCAACATGAACTAATATTCCCGACAGCGAGACCGGAGACGAATCCTTGAACTCCAAGGCCCGCAAAGCGCTTTTCACCACCGCGTCGATCCTGCTGGTCGCCACCGTCGCCCAGGCTCAGACCTCGAACCCGCCCGCTGCGCCCTACCAGACCTACGAAGCGCCGAAACCCCTTGAGCTGACAAGGACTCCGGGGGTCGCGACCTATCGCTCGATCTCGGATTCCGACGCCACCGCCCTGCGCTCGGCCCTGGCCTCCGCCAAGCGCGCCGACGTCACCGGCGCACGCTCGGCGATCGCCACGATCAGCGATCCGGTGGCCAGGAAGATCGCCACCTGGGCGCTCGCGGATGCAGCAGCCGATTCGCTCAGCTTCTTCGAAATCGACCAGGCGCGGCGCGATCTGGCCGGCTGGCCTCGTGGCGCGCGGCGCCAACTGGCCGCCGAAAAGCTGCTCGGGACCTCAGGCCAATCGCCGCAGGCGGTGATCGCCTGGTTCGGCGGCGCCCCGCCGCAGACCGCCGAAGGCGCCATGACCCTGGCCGCCGCCCTGCAGGCCACCGGCAAGACCAACGAGGCCCAGGGCCTGATCCGCGACTTCTGGCGCAACAAGGCCTTCGAGGTCGGTCCCCAGCGCGCGATGCTGGCCAGGTTCGGGACGTGGCTGACCCAGGACGACCATATCCGCCGCGCCGACATCCTGATGTACGGCTCGCAGGGCCCGGCCGCCCGCGAGATGATCCCGCTGGTGCCGGCCGAGTATCAACAGCTCGCCCAGGCGCGCATCGCCCTGCGCGGAGGCGCCGCGGACGGCGCGGTCAACCTTCCCCCCGCGCTCGCCAACCATGCGGGCCTGGCCTTCGAGCGGGCCGCCAACTACCGCAAGCGCGGACTGGACACCCAGGCCCTCGAGCAGGTCCGCGCCATGCCGCGCGAGGCGCCGTTCGGCGAGATGGCCGACCGGATCTGGTCGATCCGCTACCCCCTGGTGCTGTCGGCCCTGCGCAATGGCGACGCCCAGAGCGCCTATGCGGCGGCGGCCAACAGCGGCCTGACCTCCGGCGGCGACGCCGCCGATGCGGAGTTCTACGCCGGCTGGATCGCCCTGACCAAGCTGCGCAACCCGATCCAGGCCGACGTCCACTTCGCCAATCTGGAGCGGATCGGCTCGTCGCCGATCACCCGTGGCCGCGCGCTCTACTGGCGTGGCCGGGCCGCCGAGGCCCAGGGCGACAAGATCGCGGCGGCCGCCTGGTATGGCGCGGCGTCGCAGTACAACACCGTCTTCTACGGCCAGCTCGCCGCGGAAAAGCTCGGCCAGCCGTTGGTGATCGGCGCCGACCCCGTGGTCACCGAGGCCGACCGCGCCCGGTTCGAGGGGCGCGATAGCGTCCGCGCCGCACGACTGCTGAATGAGCTCGGCAACCGCGACCTGTTCCGCGCCTTCGTCCTGGCCCTGGACGACATCCTGCCCACCGCCCAGGAGCAGGCCCTGCTAGTGGACCTGGCCCGCAGCGTCGGCGACCAGGATACCTCGATGAAGGTGGTTCGCACGGCCGCCCAGCGGGGCTTCATCCTGCCTGGCCGCGGCTATCCCACCCGCAATCCGCCCCAGGTGGGCGGAGCGCCGGAAACCGCCCTCMCCCTCGGCATAACCCGCCAGGAAAGCGGCTTCGACCCCATGGTGCGCTCGGGCGTCGGGGCGCGGGGCATGATGCAGCTCATGCCCGCCACCGCCTCGCTGACGGCTAAGCGGATCGGCGAGAGCTACACGCCGAACATGCTGGACGACCCGGACTACAACATGCGCCTGGGCCAGGCCTATCTGGGCCAGATGATCGGCACGTTCTCCGGCTCCTATCCCATGGCCATCGCCGCTTATAACGCCGGTCCCGGCCGACCCAGCCAGTGGATCAACTTCTGCGGCGACCCGCGGACCTCCAGCGTCGATCCGGTCGACTTCGTGGAGTGCATCCCGTTCACCGAGACCCGCAACTACGTGATGCGAGTCATGGAGGGCATGCAAGTCTATCGGGCCAAGCTGAACGGCGGGTCCGCGCCGATCACGCTGAGCGCCGACTTGAAGCGGGGCGGCTACGGCGCCTATGCCGGACCGATCGCGCCCCTGCCTATCGGCAGCTCCAACGCCCCGGTGCCGAACCCTTGAATACGGTGACGGCGGCCTGCGACAGATAGCCGCCGAGCCGCCCACCGTCTGGTAACTCCGTTCCCCTAGCCTGCGATCAAGACGTGATCGATTAGGGTGTGGAATGAGCGACGTGCGTGAGACGGCCCGGCTTCAGGCGCTGCATGACTATGCGGTTCTGGACACCGCGCCGGACGAGGCGTTCGACCGGTTGACGGCGCTGGCCGCCGACCTGTTCGACGCGCCCATAGCCCTCGTCTCCCTGATCGACGCCGAACGTCAGTGGTTCAAGTCCCGCCAGGGCCTGGACGCCACCGAAACCCCGCGCGACCTGGCCTTCTGCGCCCATGCCATCGAGCAGGAGCCCGGCACGACCATGGTGGTCGAGGACGCCACCCGCGATCCGCGCTTCGCCACCAATCCGTTTGTGACCGGCGAGCCGAACGTCCGGTTCTACGCCGGCGCGCTGTTGACCAGTCCGGAAGGGCACAATCTCGGCACGCTCTGCGTCATCGACGACAAGCCGCGACCCGCCTTGACGCCTCTGGAGAGCCGTCGCCTCCAGAAGCTGGCCCAGATCGTCGTGGACGAGATGGAGCTCAAGCGCGCCAGCCGCCAGGCCCGCGAGAGCGAGCGCCTGCTGGACCTGGCCGAGCGGATGTCGGGGGTCGGTCACTGGCGCTATCTGCCCGGCGAGGACCGGCTGGAATGGTCCGACGAGATCTACAGGACCCACGGCGTGTCGCGTGAGACCTACGACCCCAATCTGGACGGGGCGCTGGGCTTCTATGACGAGGAGGTCCGCGCCGATATCGACCTGATGGTGGCCCGCGCCCTGGAAACCGGCGAGGGCTATGAATTCGAGCGCCCCTTCCGGCGAGCGGACGGCAGCCTGCGCCAATGCGCCTGCAAGGCGGCCTGCGAGCTGGATGCTTCCGGCAAGGTCATCGCCTTGACCGGCGTGTTCCAGGACGTGACCGAGCAGCGCCACGCCATGGCGCAACTCAGCCGCAGCGAGTCCCGCTACCGGCTGCTGGCCGACAACGCCGCCGACGCCATCACCCGCATCCGGCTGGACGGATCCAGCAACTACATCTCGGCCGCCATCGAGAACATCCTGGGCTACACGCCGAACGAGATGGCCGCCAAGCGGGCCGCCGGCGCCTATATCTATCCGCCGCATCTCTCGCGGCTCACCGACGCCTTCGCCGCCCTTTCGAAGGGCGCCGACAACCAGACCATCGAACATCAGGGCGTCCACAAGGACGGCCACCTGGTCTGGCTGGAGACCCGCCTGAAGCTGGTCCGCACCGACGACGGCGCGCCCAAGGAGATCGTCGCGATCATCCGCGACATCGGGGAGCGCAAGATCCTGGAAGAGGCCACCGCCAAGGCCCGGGACGAAGCCCAGGAGCAGGCGCGCCGCGCCGCCCTGGCCGAGGAGATCGCGGGCCTGGGCCATTGGCGCCTGGATCTGGCGACCGGTGAGGTGGTGCTCTCCGACCAGCTCGCCAAGATCTACAGCCTGCCGCCCGGCCGGAAGGTCGACCTGCAGATCCTGTCCGACATGGTCCACCCGGACGACAAGGAAGCTTCCAAGACGCGGCTGGCGAGCTATCTCGACGAGAGCAGGACGACCAAGCCTTCCGAGGTCCGGATCATCGACGCCGCGGGCCAACTGCGGCATCTGGCGTCCAGCGGCGCGGTCGAGCGTGGCCCCGACGGCAAGGTCGTGGCCGTCGTCGGCACGGTCATGGACATCACCGAGCAGCGGGAGGCCGCCGCGGCCCTGGCCGAGAGCGAGCTGCGCTATCGCCGCCTGGCCGACACGGCGCCCGACATCATCGCCGAAGGTGTCCTGGACGGGACCATGACCTATGTGTCGCCCGCGGCCCTGAAGATCACTGGCTATGCGCCCGAAGAGCTGGTCGGCCACACCTCTTATGAGTTCATGCATCCCGAGGATGCGCCGTCCGTGGTGAACATGTTCGTCGCGGTGATGGAGTCGAAGGGCGCGCTGAAGCCCTGGCCGGTGCAATTCCGCGCTAAGCACAAGGCCGGTCACGAGATCTGGCTGGAATCCACCCCTACCCCCGTCACCGACCCGGTGACCGGCGAGGTGGTCGGGCTGACCGACATCATTCGCGACGTCACCGAGCGCAAGGCCATGGAGGCCGAACTGCGGGAGGCCCGCATCGAGGCCGAGGCCGCCGCCGCCGTGAAGGGCGAGTTCCTGGCCAATATGAGCCACGAGCTGCGCACGCCGCTGACCAGCATCGTCGGCTTCACCAAGCTGGCGGCCGAGCAACCGGAGCTGACCGAGCTGTCGCGCACCTATGTGGAGCGGGTGGGCGACGCCAGCCAGGCGCTGCTGGCCACGGTCAACGACATCCTCGACTTCTCCAAGCTGGAAGCCGGTCAGGTGACCATCCAGCCGCAGCCGGTGGTCCTAAGCGAACTCACCCGGTCGAGCCTGGCCCTGTTCACGCCGCAGGCCGGCGCCAAGGACCTCGACCTGCGATCGGACTTCGCGCCCGCCTCGGACCTGGCGCTGAACCTCGATCCGGACCGCATCCGCCAGATCCTGCTGAACCTCGTCGGCAATGCGGTGAAGTTCACCACCGCCGGTGGCGTCACCCTGCGCACCCGCTACGACGCCCAGACCAGCCGCCTACGGATCGAGGTCGTCGACACCGGGGCGGGCATCTCCGCCGAGAAGCAGGACCTGCTGTTCAAGCGCTTCTCGCAGGTGGACGGGTCGCTGACCCGGGCCCACGGCGGCACCGGCCTCGGCCTGGCGATCTGCAAGGGCTTGGTCGAGGCCATGGGCGGCGAGATCGGGATCGAAAGCCGCGAAGGCGTCGGCAGCACCTTCTGGTTCGAGCTGCCCGCCGCCGTTGTCGCGGCGCAACCGGCCGGCCCGGCCGCGGTTGAAGAGATGACCTTCGGCGGCGTGCGCGTGCTGGTGGCCGACGACCATCCGGCCAACCGCGAACTGGTGCGCCTGTTCCTCGCCGGGGTCGGCGCCGAGGTCTCGGAGGCCGAGGACGGACGCCAGGCCGTGAAGATGGCCGCCGAGATGCCCTATGACGTGATCCTGATGGATGTGCGGATGCCCCACCTGGACGGCCCGGGGGCCCTGCGTGAAATCCGCGCCGCCAGCGGGCCGAACGACGCCMCCCCGATCCTGGCCTTCACCGCCGATGCGGACCCCGACAGCGCCGACGCCCTGCTGCGCGACGGCTTCGACGACGTGGTCACCAAGCCTGTGGACGCCGGTGGCCTGATCCGGGCCGTGGCCCGGGCCAGCGCCTTCGGGGAAATGCCGCAAGACGAACGAGCCGCCCATGCCCTCTAACGGGAAGCGCCGGATTCTGGTGGTCGAGGACGACCTGGGGGTCCGTGAGCTGGTGCGCACGCGGCTCACCGGCGCCGGCTACGACGTCCACACCGCCCGCAACGGCGCCGAGGCTCTGAAGCGGCTCATGGAGCTGCGGCCGGACGCCATGGTGCTGGACATCAACATGCCAGAGCTGGACGGCTTCACCGTTCTGGGCGTGATGCGCGAGAAGATGCCGGAGCTGAAGGCGCCGGTCCTGGTCCTGACCGCCCGCCATGCCGCCGACGACGTGCGTCGCGCCGTGTCGCTGGGGGCGAAGGACTACCTGACCAAGCCGTTCAACGACCGCCAGCTGCTGGCCAGGGTGGGACGTCTGCTGCGGCCGGCGATCCCGCCGCCTCCGGCGCCTGTCGCACCGCCTCCGGCCATCGATCCCAACGAGCTGCTACTCTAGGGCCTAGTCGGCGACTAGGCCGTGCATCAGGCCGTCGAGGGTGACCTCGATCAGTTCGTCGATGGGGGCCCAGGCGAAGTTGGGCCGATTGATCACCAGCGACACCACCCCGTGGCAAGAGGCCCAGAGCGCCTGGGCCGCGCTGTCGGCGGTGCCGGTGCGCAGGCGACCGTCGGCGGCGATCTCACGGACCACGCCGGAAAAGACGTCGTAGCACTTGGCGCCCAGGTCGGCGGTGGCCGCCTCGCCCTGGATCACGGCCGAGAGCTGACGGACGTTGGAAAACACCAGTTCGTAGGCGTTGGGATGCTCAAGCGCCCAGCGCATGTAGGTCTCGAGCATCAGCTTGACGCGGCTGGCCGGGTCGATCGGCTTGGCCGCGATGACGGCGTTGCGTTCTAGCAGGTGGCGGATCGTGCCTTCGCAGATCTCCAGCAGGATGCAGCCCTTGTCGGGGAAATGCATGTAGAGCGCGGTGGAAGACACGCCGACCTCGTCGGCGATCTTGCGAATCGTCGCGCCTTCGTAGCCCTCGGCCACGAAGATCCGCTCGGCGGCGGCCAGGATTTCGGCCCGACGCAGATGGCCGTCGCCCTTGGGCTTACGGGCCGAACGCCGTGGAGCAGTCACCGTCGTCACGAGAGTCCTTCCGGCATACCTATTGTTCCAGCGGAGCCCAAAAGCTGAGCCCTGGCAAGCCCGCACCCCCGGATTGTGACATTTGCTTGGCTCGGAGGTGTCGAAAGCGAACCAAGCGGCGGCTTAGCCATTGTTGACGCAGGCCGCTGGCGGAGCGCCAACTGTCGCCAGTGTCCACCTTTCCAGGGAGCGACCATGAAACTGCCTGACGACCAACTGCAGAAACTCGCACTGCACAGCGCCTTCGGCCTCCATCTGATCGCCAAGTGGATGGCCAGCCGCAACGACGTCGATCCCGAGATCCGCGAACGGCTCAGCGTCCATATCACCGCCCTGGACGGGGTGCTGTCGGCCAACGGCCATGAGTGGATCCGCGACGAGATCGAGGCCACCGAGGCCGCGCTTCACACCTGACGCGCGCTCTGACGCTGGACGGGCGCGCCTGCGAACGGCTAGTCCAGCGCCATGAGCACCACTGCACCTGCGGTCGCGGAGACCCCTGGCGTCATGCGGACCACCGGCTGGGCCGACTACGCCCTGCTGGATTCCGGTCATGGGCGGAAGCTGGAGCGCTACGGCCCCTACTCCGTCGTCCGGCCGGAGCCCCAGTGCATGTGGGCGCCGAAGCTGTCGCAGGAGGTCTGGGACAACGCCGACGCGGTGTTCGATCCCACCGACGAGGACGACGCCGGACGCTGGCGCTTCAAGGGCCGGCCGAAGGAAACCTGGCAGCTCGGCTGGGGCGACGTTCGCTTCAACGCCCGCTTCACCGCCTTCCGGCACCTGGCCTTCTTCCCCGAGCAGGCCGCCAACTGGGCGTGGCTGGACCAGCGGGTCCGCAGCTTGGCCGGCCAGCCGAAGATCCTGAACCTGTTCGGCTACACCGGCGTGGCCAGCCTGGTCTGCGCCGCGGCCGGCGCGGCGGTCACCCATGTGGACGCCTCCAAGAAAGCCGTGGGCTGGGCGCGGGAGAACGCCGCCCTCTCCAAGCTGGAAGACCGCCCGATCCGCTGGATCGTCGAGGACGCCCGCCGCTATGTGCAGCGCGAGGTGCGTCGCGGCGCCCGCTATGACGGGATCATCCTGGATCCGCCGAAGTACGGCCGTGGTCCTGACGGCGAGATCTGGCGGCTGTTCGAACACCTGCCCGAACTGTCGAACCTCTGCTCGCAACTGCTGTCCGACGACGCCTCGTTCCTGCTGCTGAACGCCTATGCCGAGCGGATTTCCGGGCCGGCCCTTTCCTCCCTGCTGTCGTCGCAGAATCCGGGCCGCGGCGGCCGGGTCGACTGGGGCGAGTTGGTGCTGGTGGCCGACGATCCGGCCCGGCAGGTGGGCATGAGCTTCTTCGCCCGGTGGTCGGCATGAGCGCCCGGGCGGTCACGTCCCTGACCAATCCGACGGTGAAGTCCGTCCGCGCCCTGCATCTGCGCAAGGAGCGCGACGAGACCGGCCTGTTCGTCGCCGAAGGCCTGAAGATCGTCACCGAGGCCGTGGAGCTAGGCCATCGCCCGCGCATCCTGATGTACGGCCAGAACGCCGAGGGCCATCCTCTGCTGCGCCAGGCCATCGAGGCGACATACAGCGCCCGCGGCGAAGTGATCGAGGTCACCCAGGACATCCTGGCCAAGGTGTCGCGCCGGGATAACCCGCAGGCTGTGGTGGGTGTCTTCGAGCAGACCTTCACCCCGTTGGCGGACCTGAAGCCGGAGAGCGCCAACTGCTTCGTGGCCCTGCATCGCGTCCGCGATCCGGGCAATCTCGGAACCATCGTGCGCACCGCCGACGCGGCCGGCTGCGGCGCGGTGATCCTGGTGGGCGAGTGCTGCGATCCCTATTCGGTCGAGGCCGTGCGGGCGACCATGGGTTCGGTGTTCGCGGTTCCTATCGTGAAGGCGACCGAGGCCGAGTTCGCGGGCTGGCGCGCCGGCTGGCCGGGCTCGGTGATCGGCACCCTGCTGTCGGCCGATGTTGACCATCGCCAGGCGCAGTACGTGAAGCCGTCCCTGGTCCTGATGGGCAACGAACAGCAGGGCCTGACGCCGGACATGGCCGCGCTCTGCGACGTCAATGTCAAGATCCCCATGCGCGGCCGGGCCGACAGCCTGAACCTGTCGGTGGCCACCGGCATCATGATCTACGCCGCCACCTAGGTCCCGCGGGGCTTGGCCCGGGCGGTCGGGGCCGCCACGGACGGATCCTCGGGCCAGACGTGCTTCGGATATCGCCCGCGCATGTCGGAGCGCACGTCCTTCCACGATCCCTTCCAGAAGCCCGGCAGGTCCTTGGTGGTCTGGATCGGCCGGTGGCCCGGCGACAGCAACGACAGGGTCAGCGGCAAGCCGCCGACCTTCGGATGCTCCAGCAGGCCGAACACCTCCTGCACCCGCACATCGACCCGTGGGCCGGCCTCGGCGGTGTAGTCGACCGTGAAACTGTTGCCGGTGGGCGCTGTCCAACGGGCGGGGGCTGCGGCCTCCAACCGGCGCTGTTGTTCCCAGGGCGTCAGGGCGCGCAAGGCGCCGTCCAGCACGTCGGGCCGCACGGCCGACAGGGACCGGACGCCCGCGAGCAAAGGCGTAAGCCAGTCATCCAGCCGTTCGATCAGGGCGGCGTCCGACAGGTCGGGCCAGGCCTCACCCTCGTGGGCGCGGAGGAACATCGCCCGCTCGCGGAAGGACTGCGCCGCCTCGCCCCACTTCAGGGCTCCGAGCCCTTCGGCGCGCACCCGGTCGGCGAGCGCCGCGGCGATCAGGGCGGGGTCGGGACTTTCGTCGATCTCTTCGCGGACGGCGATCCGGCCCAGGCGGGTGATGCGCTTGGCGCGCATCCGGCCGCCGCCGCTCTCCTCCAGTCGGGTCTCCACCTCGAACTGATCGCGGAAGGCGCCCAGCAACTCGGCCTCGTCCAGCGGTGCGGCCAGCAGGATGCGGTCCCGACGATCACCGCCGCCCAGTTCCGCCACCGCCAGCCAGCGCTCACGGGCCAGGGCGTCGGTGGGCTCCACGAAGGCGCCGCGGCCGCTGACCAGCTGAAACTCCCCCTGCCCGCCCCGGGCCTTGGCGATCCGTTCCGGATAGGCGAAGGCCAACAGCAGTCCATCGCCCAGAGGCTCACCCTTGCCGGCCCGCCCAGCCGCTCGCGCCCAGCGCTCGGACAAGGCGCGGGCGTCCTTGGCCCGGCCCGACCGGTCGCGATCGAAGGCTTCCAGCTTGTGGGTCAGGTTAGCGTCGCGACCGCCCAGGCCACGCTCGGTGATCAGGGCGGCGATCTGCGCGGCCCGCGAGGCCTGACCGGTCTCAGCGGCCTTCAGCACCATGTGCGCCAGGCGCGGCGCCAGCGGCATGTCGCTCAGGGCTTCGCCGTGCGGGGTCAGGACGCCGTCGTCCGTCAGGGCGTCCAAGCGCCGCAGCAGACCGCGGGCTTCCGTGAAGGCGGCTGACGGCGGCGGATCGAGGAAGGCAAGGTCGGCGGCGTCCTTCGCCCCCCACCGCGCCAGATCGAGGGCCAGGCCGGACAGGTCGGCGTCGAGGATCTCCGGGTCGGCGAAGGCCGGCAGGGCCCGGGTCTCGGCCTCGTCCCACAGTCGATAGGCGACCCCGGGTTCGGTCCGGCCTGCGCGGCCGCGACGCTGATCGGCGGCGGCGCGGCTGACGCGAACCGTCGCCAGGCGGGTCAGGCCGCTGGCTGGATCGAAGCGCGGCACGCGCGCCACTCCGGAATCGATCACCACCCGCACGCCCTGGATGGTCAGGCTGGTCTCGGCGATGGAGGTGGCCAACACCACCTTGCGGACGCCATCGGGCGCCGGAGAGATGGCGGCGTCCTGTTCCCGAGGATCGAGGGCGCCGTAGAGCGGAGCGATCCGCACGTCGGAACGGCGGACACGCTCGGCCAGCAGGTCGGCCGTGCGGCGGATCTCGCCCTGGCCCGGCAGAAAGACCAGGATGCTGCCGGTCTCCTCCGCCAAAGCCCGCTCCACGGCCCGAACCGCGCGGTCCTCCAGGCGCAGGCGGTCATCGCGGCCGAGATACCGGGTGTCGACGGGATAGGCGCGGCCCTGGCTTTCGACCACCGGCGCGTCGTCCAGCAACCGGGCGACCGCCGCGCCGTCCAGGGTCGCCGACATGACCAGCAGCCGCAGGTCGTCGCGCAGCATCTTCTGGGCGTCGCGGGCCAGGGCCAGGCCCATGTCGGCGTCGAGGCTGCGTTCGTGGAATTCGTCGAAGATCACCGCCCCCACGCCATCCAGGGTGGGGTCGGCGAGGATCATCCGGCTGAACACCCCCTCGGTGACCACCTCGATCCGGGTGCGCGCCGAGACCTTGGATTGCAGCCGCACCCGGAAACCGACCGTTTCGCCGACAGGCTCGCCTAAAGTTTTGGCCATTCGCTCGGCGGCGGCTCTGGCCGCCAGACGCCGGGGCTCCAGCATGACGATCTTGCGGCCGTCCAGCCACGCCGCGTCCAGCAAACGTAATGGAACCAGTGTGGTCTTGCCCGCGCCCGGGGGCGCCACCAGGACCGCGGCGGTGCGCTCGGACAGGGCCCCCAACAGTGCGGGCAGGATTTCCTCAACCGGGAGCATATGCGGGGTCTAGCCGGACCTGCCTGCCCCGCCAAGCCGAACGCTCATTCCCCGCGCAGCCGGTATTACGACCATCAGTGGACCGGCATACCGGTTGACGAGCCTGATAGCGCAGGTCACTCATCCTGCAATCAGTTCGCGCGGCGGGGGCCGGCGACCAGTTCTCCTGGAGGAAATATGTGGCGCGTTAAGTCGCTCGACGCGATTTTGGCAACAGCTGAAAAGAAGTCGTTGCACCGCTCTTTGGGCGCTTTCCAGCTCACCATGCTGGGCATCGGGGCCATCATCGGCACCGGGATTTTCGTGCTTACCGCCGAAGCGGCCCAGAAGGCTGGGCCCGGCATGATCCTCGCCTTCGTCATCGCCGGCGTCGTCTGCGCGGTCGCCGCGCTCTGCTACGCTGAGATGTCGTCCATGGTCCCGGTTTCTGGGTCGGCCTACACCTACAGCTATGCGGTCATGGGCGAGATGGTCGCCTGGATGGTCGGCTGGGCGCTGATCCTCGAATACGCCGTCGCCGCCGGCGCCGTGTCCGTTGGCTGGTCCGGCTATGTGATCGGTCTGCTGGAGAACGCGCTCAGCATCGACATCCCCAGCGCCTTCGTGCTTGGCCCG
>BFBZ01000019.1_pt8 | contig 26842 bp, 30 predicted proteins | sample 1888401 | NCBI WGS metagenome assembly BFBZ01 (sample SAMD00112614, study PRJDB3348) | symbiont metagenome | host: Chara braunii
CGACGGGCAACACATCATGACCGATGTCATCACCTCGGTCGGTGTGTTCGTCGGCCTCGTCGGCGCCGTGCTGACCGGCTGGCAGATCCTCGACCCGGCGCTTGCCGTCATCGTTGCGCTCAACATCCTCTGGCAGGGCTGGCACGTCATCGGCTCGTCCATGAGCGGCCTGATGGACCGCGCCGTCGACAGTCATGAGCACCTGCAGATTCGCGACATCATCTCGGCCAATTCCAAGGGCGCGCTCGAGGTGCATGACCTGAAGACGCGTATCGCCGGCCGCGCCACCTTCATCGAGTTCCACCTTGTCGTCGATGCCGACATGACGGTCGGGGACAGCCACGTCATCTGCGACCGCATCGAGGATGCGCTGAAGGCCGATATCCCTTCGGTGCGCGTCACCATCCATGTCGAGCCGGACAACGAGGCGAAGCTGCCGCGAGGCACGACAGCGGTGCCTTTCGCGTGAAGCGGTTCTCCAACAGGATCTTGGAAAATTGACCGAGCCTTCTCGACTTCGTCATCCTTGGGCGAAGCAGGAGCGCAGCTCCGTCGCGGAGACCCGAGGATCTACGCCGTTACCTTGGCCAAGGAGCGCAGCTGTGCAGAATTCTGCACCGTAGCGGCACTTCCAAGTCACGGCATGGATTCTATGGTCTACGCCGCGTCGCTTCGCTCCTTACTCCGCCATAGAATGACGAAGCGGATCTTACGGCGCGCAGGCCGACTGCGGCATTGGCTGTAGCCGATACACCTTGTCGTCGGTTTTCGTCTTGCCCTCGGCTGCCTTCGAGCAGAGGTCCACGGTGGCGAGCGCGTTGTTGGGGTTGGCGAGCACCATCGTGCCGTTGGCGCCGCGCTTGAGGAAAATCTCCTTTTGCGAGATGTCGCAGGCAAAATCGCTCATCTTCGAGCTGGCCGAACACCGCCACTGGTCGGCCTCGCCCTGGCAGGAATAGGTCTGGGTGACCTTGCCGGACTTCAGCCTGGTCGTCATCGAAACAGCGACATCGGCGCCGTTCGGCCAGTTGGCCGCATCGCCATTGGCGGCGGAGGAAGCGAGCTCGATCGAACCGCGGAAGACGCGGATCGACTGCGTCATCTGGTTGGGGTGCGAACCAAGGTGCCCGGCATCATAGTCGCGGCCATAGCAGAAAGCCTGGTCGGGCTTCAGCCGCTCGCGTAGAGGCGGCCCGAGCGCCGGATCGATCGGGTCGATGCGCGCAAACTCGGCCTTGCAGGTCGCGGCCGGCATCGGGTCGAGCCGGAAATTGTCGTCCTCGCTGCCCAGCGCCTGCTCATTGTACTTCGCCTTGCCTAGATCCTCCTCCGCGCCGGCGTCCAGATACACATCAGGCTGTATGTTGGAGAGGATCAGCCGGCCTTTGTCATCGACCTTGAGCGAAGCCAGCGTCCGGTCGCATTCCATGCCGCAACGGATGCCGCTCGCCTTGTCGCCCGGRTCCTCYTTGTTGCACCAGCCGGCGGCCCATTCMGGCTTCCTGGCACCCTGCACCGTGGTGGTGAGAAACCCGTTATAGGCGGCGTCGCTGATCGTGCTCGGCTCCTCGTTCGGCCGGCKGACRGGGTCGYGGCCRTAGTAGAAGAAGATGCGCGCCACCTTCTGGTGCGGGTGCGCCTTGAGATGGGCGGCATCGTAGACGCGGCCGAAACACACGTCGGCGCCGTTCGGGCTGAGTTCGGTRAGCTTGGGAGCATCGTCGGCAACGGCAGCGCCGACAAAGAACAACGCGGCYCCCAGCGCKCCCCCCACCACCCTCGACGTCATGTGATCCTCTCCTCGCAMCGACAGGACGTGACAGRGATTYATGCTAGTCTAGGYTCGCCRCATCGGCCACGCAAATTGTGCGAGCCGGGGGGCGCAGGAGGATGCGATGCAGCGCCGCGACATTTTTCGTGCCGGTCTTGCGGGAGCTGCCGGGCTTTTCGGCTTGCGGCGGGTGAGTGCGGCAACCGGCGAGGAACGGCTGAAGGTCGCTTATCATCTGAGCGACGTCGACAAGGTCAACTTCGTCCTCGGCAACATCAAGAACCAYTACGACGGCACCGGCGGCAATGTCGACATCGTGCTCGTCGTGCACGGYCCGGCTCTTGCCGCCTTCAAGGCAAAGGCGGCATCGGGGGCGACCTCCAGCCGSTTTGCCGGCCTTGTCCGGCARGGGTTGGCGCCGCAGGCCTGCGGCAACACCATGCACGGCATGGACCTCGCGCTYGGCGACCTGCTTGACGGCTTCCAAATTGCCGAAAGRGGCGGTGTGGTGAAGCTCGCGGAGCTGCAGCACCAAGGCTATGTCTATCTTCGACCCTGATYTCGTCCCCCTGATTTCGCCCCGGCTTGAACGCCTGGCCAGCTGTGGCCTACGAAACGCCGAAACCCTCGGAGATCCGCCAACATGACATTGCCAACATGACATCGCTTGTCATTCCCGACCTTGCCGGCAAGGCGGTTCTGGTTACCGGCGCCTCCACAGGGATCGGTGCAGCTCTTGCCCGGGCCTACGCGGCGCAGAAATGCCGCGTGGCCCTGCACTACAATTCGAGCCGCGAAGCCGCTGAAAATCTCGCCAAAACCATCCGAGACGGCGGCGGCGAGGTCTTTCTGGTCCAGGGCGATTTCTCGGTTGCCGCCGACGTCGAGCGCGTCGTCGAGGAAAGCGCTGGACATTTCGGCCGGCTCGACGGGCTCGTCAACAACGCCGGCGGCATGCTCGGCCGCGTGGCCTACGCCGACCAGACCGAAGCGCACTATGATGCGGTGATGGACCTCAACGCCCGCTCCGTGCTGACGGCCTCGCGCAAGGCGATACCGTGGCTGAGGCGCCAGGGCGGCTTCATCATCAACACCTCCTCGATCGCCGCCCGAAACGGCGCGGGCGGGGGCGCCGGACTTTACGGCTCGGCCAAGGCGTTCGTGTCGAACGTAACGCGCGGCATGGCCAAGGAGTTGATCGGCTTCGGCATCAGGGTCAACGCGGTGGCGCCCGGCACCATCCTGACGCCCTTCCACGAGCGCTATTCGAGCGCGGAGCAGGTCAAGGCGATGGTCGGCACCATTCCACAAGGCCGCGCCGGGACGGCCGAGGACTGCATCGGCGCCTATCTGTTCCTGTCGTCCGAACTCCTCAGCGGCTACATCATCGGCCAGGTGATCGAGGTCAACGGTGGCCAGTTGATGCAGTGAGCCTGGACCGGCATACTCCCGGCGCAACCCCGGAGGGAGACAAGGGAATGTTCGGACTGATCGGCAAGATGCGGGCGGCACGCGGCCAGCGCGACGCGGTCATGGACGTGCTGCGTGAGACGACCGGCGCCCTGCCCGGCTGCCTGAGCTACATCATCGCCACCGATCCGGTCGACGCCGACGCGATCTGGGTGACGGAAGTTTGGACCGACCAGGCGAGCCACAAGGCCTCGTTGCAATTGCCGGAAGTCCAGGCGGCGATCGCCAAGGCGCGTCCCTTCATCGCCGGCTTCGAGTTCCAGGTCGAAACCCATCCGGTCGGCGGCTTCGGCCTCCCCGCCGAAAAGGCCGGCTGAGGGCTGGGACAGCCGCGCGATAGAAACTTTCCCGCGGGAAATGGGTTCGCATTTGCGCGCGCCCGGTTTATGACCCGGATATGGACTCCTCGCCAGAGCAATCGTCTCCGGAACAGCCGACAGTTGAACGCATGGCGCGGTTGCGCTCGCCGCAACAATGGCTGGTGCTGGTTGCGTTCTCGCTGCTGTTCGCCGGCATGCTGGAGCTGGCCGCCTTGCCGGCGGCGTTGCTGATCGGCCCGATGATGGCGGCGATCCTTGCCGGCACCAACGGCGCCAGCGTGCGGGTGCCGCGCCTGCTGTTCGGCTCCGCGCAGGCGGTGGTGGGCTGTCTGGTCGCGAATTCGATCTCGGCCGACATCTTCCCGGTCCTCCGCGCCGAATGGCCGCTCTTCCTTGGCACCGTGGTAGCCACGGTCGCCGCCTCCAGCCTGCTCGGCTGGCTGATCAGCCGCTGGCGCATCCTGCCCGGCACCACCGCCGTCTGGGGCTCCTCGCCGGGCGCTGCCACCGCCATGGTGCTGATGGCCGGCGCCTTTGGCGCCGATCAGCGTCTCGTCGCCTTCATGCAATATCTGCGCGTCATCTTCGTTTCGATGACGGCGGCGCTCGTCGCAAAAATGTGGGTCGACACGTCCGGCGTCGCGGTGCCGCCCATCATCTGGTTTCCGCCGATCGATCCGCCAGCCTTCGCCGCCACGCTCGGCATCGCGCTGGTCGGCGGCTTGCTCGGAAAGCTTTGCCAGCTGCCGTCGCCCTTCTTTCTCGGCACGTTCATCTTCGGCGCCGTGGTCCATCTCGGCCTGCACGGACCGATGCAGTTGCCGCCCTGGCTGCTGGCGGCCAGCTACGCCATGGTCGGCTGGTCGATCGGACTGAACTTCACGCGGCCGATCCTGCGCCACGCGGCTCGCGCCCTGCCGCAGATCATCGGCTCGATCGTGGCGCTGATCGCCTTTTGCGGCGGCCTCGCTTTCGTCATCAGCCATCTGCTCGGCATCGATCCGCTGACCGCCTATCTCGCGACCAGCCCGGGCGGCATGGACAGCGTTGCCATCATCGCCGCCGCGGCGCGGAACGTCGACATTTCCTTCGTCATGGCGCTGCAATCGGCCCGCTTTCTGGTCGTGCTGCTGATCGGGCCGAGCGTGGCCAAGCTGGTGGCGCGAAACGTCAGGGACTGACCTGCCGAATCCGATCAACTGATTTTTCGGCAATCAGTCCAGTCGGTGCATCAGGTCGTCGTCCAGCCAGCGGCCGAAGAAATAGACCAGTTGCTTGTGCCACCACGGCCAGTCATGGCTGACGTCGCCGCCCCAATAGTCGACCCAGGCCGGTATCGACTTGTCGCGCAGGATCTGTTCCAGTTCCCGCGTTTCGACGAGCATCCGCTCTTCCCAGGCGCCCTGCCCGCAGCAGAAGATCAGCCGCAGCGCCCTCAGCCGCCCGAGCAGCCTCTGATCGACGATGCCCGGCAGGTAGTCGAGCGGCGAGTTGAAATAGATGCTGCCCTCCAGCGCCCGGCCGAAGAAATCGCGGGCCGAATAGACGCCGGACAGCGAGATCACGCCGCTCGCCAGTTCCGGAAAGCGGAAGACGAAGTTCGACGAGTGGTAGCCGCCCATGGAGCAGCCGCAGAACAGAGGCTTCAGCGGGCGGCCGCCATTGGCCTTCGCGGCGACCGCCTGCAGTTCGGGCAGCGCCTCCTCGCGCACATAGCGGAAATAGGCCTCGTGGCGGGCGATGCGGTGGGCGGCATCCGCACGCTTGTTGAAGAAGGATTCGGAATCGACGCCATCCAGCGTGAACAGCTGGATGCGGCCGGTATCGATGAACTCGGTGAGCGCGCCGACGCCGCCGGAATCCTCGAACTGGTAGAACCGCCCTTGCGAGGTCGGGAACACCACCACCGGCCGGCCGGCATGGCCATAGCGCTTGTATTCCATGTCGCGGCCGAGATTGCGGGCATGGCCCTTGTGATAGGAGACGTCCATCGCCTCAGGCCTTTTCCGCGTGGATATAGTCGACCGCCTGGCGCAGCGCCTTCTGATCCTTCGAGCGCATCTGATAGGCGTAGTTCCCCATGGCGCGGCTGAATACCTCTTCGATGGCCTGGTGATGGACGATCTTGTCGCCGTGGGCGGCTAGCACGTCCGCATGGCTGTGCAAATAGTCGATATGGCGTTTGCGGCTGGCATAGGCGGTGAAATACTTGCCCTTATAAGGACCCCCGGCTGCGTCCTTGACCACCATGTCGGCCCACGCGGCGTAGACGTCGATATCGAAGGTGTAGTTGATGGCGTCGGTCATCCAGGCGCCGGGCGGCCGCATATTGACCTCGAGCGCGATGACGCGCCTGTCCTTGGTCTCGAACAGCTCGATGTGGAAGAAGCGCTCACGCACGTCGAACGCCTGGAGGATCTTGCGGCCCGCCTCCTCGACCTCGGGGCTGATCTCGGGAAAGCAGGTGTAGCTCATATGGCGATCCTTGTTGACCGCCTCCATGATGCTCTGGTCGTAGCGGTGGCTGGCGGCCAGCACCACCTCGCCGTCGCGGTTGACCAAGCCATCGAAGGTCACCACCAGCCCCTCGATGAACTGCTCCATCACAAAGGTCACGTCCTCCGGCTTGTCCCTGAAGAACTGGTCGAGCTCCTTGGTGTTGGAGATCTTGAACGTGTTCGACGCGCCGGAACCGGAATCCGGCTTCACCACGACCGGATAGCCCACACGGCGGATAAAGGTCATGGCACCAGCGCGGTCCGAGCATTTGCGCTGCGGAATGGTCTCGACGCCGCTCTTGCGGAAGAAGGCCCGCATGCGGCTTTTGCGCTTCAAATTCTTCACGAAATCGAGCTTGGTGCCGAAGATGTTGAAGTCGGTGCGGATATTGGCCTCAAGCTCCAGCCAATGCTCGTTGAGCGATTCGAAGCGGTCGATGCGGCCCCATTTGTGGATGAAATGGCCCATCGCCCGGAAGACGCTGTCGTAGTTCTCCATGTCCGCGACCCGGTAATACTCGGAAAGCGCCGTCTTGAGCTTGCCGCTCAGCGTGTCGTAGGGCGCGTCGCCAATGCCGAGCACGGTCGCTCCGGCCTTCTTCAGCCGGTCGCAGAAATCGGCGCCGTTGGCGGGAAAATGCGGCGAGAAGAACACGAAATTCATGCACGACCTCCCCAGGGATCCGATCCGCGGGATCCCGGCCTCGGCGGGAGTGTGGCGCATTTGCCCTATCTGGGGAAGAGGCCGTAGCCTTTCGCGCGCAGGCCGGCACTTGCCTCCAAAGGGCCGCTCCTGTAAGAGAGCCGCCATGACCACGCGTGCCCGCACCGTCGCTTCTCCTCGCACCGGCTTTGCCGGCGAGACCGTGCGCGCGCTCGCCTCGACCCTGCCTCTTCTCGGCCTTATCGGCGATCGCCGGGTTCGCTGAAGGAGCGCCCGGCGGTCGATAGCCGCCGCGTAAGGCGCATGCTCCTTGGCAACTCACATCACGCGAACGAAATTCTGGTTAAGGCGCTGCTCGCCGCCAATCCGCTACAAGGTCGGAACGAGCCGCCGGGAGAACGACGATGAATGCACGAGAAGAAATCCGCGCCGGCGATGCCGAGAGCGGTAAGCACGCGACCGGTCACATGCCGGATGCCGCCCGCAAGTATCAGCCCTACCCGACCGTAAATCTCGCCGATCGCACTTGGCCGTCGAAGGTTATCGACAAGGCGCCGATCTGGTGCTCGGTCGACCTGCGCGACGGCAACCAGGCGCTGATCGACCCGATGGGACACGAGCGCAAGGCGCGCATGTTCGCCCTGCTGCTCGACATGGGCTTCAAGGAAATCGAGATCGGTTTCCCCTCGGCCTCGCAGACCGACTTCGACTTCGCCCGCTGGTGCATCGAGGAAGGTGGSGTRCCGGAGGACGTCTCGCTSCAGGTGCTGGTGCARTGCCGYCCTGAACTGATCACGCGGACCTTCGAAGCGCTGAAGGGCGCGCATCGTCCGATCGTGCATTTCTACAATTCGACCAGCGAGTTGCAGCGCCGCGTGGTGTTCGAGAAGGATGTCATCGGCATCAAGCGGATCGCCACCGATGCCGCCAAGATGATCACCGACATGGCGGCCAAGGCCGGCGGCGGCTTTCGCTTCGAGTATTCGCCGGAGAGCTTCACCGGCACCGAACTCGAAGTCGCGCTGGAAATCTGCAACGCCGTCACMGAGATCGTGCGGCCGACGGCGGACAACAAGCTGATCGTCAACCTGCCGTCGACGGTCGAGATGTCGACGCCCAACATCTATGCCGACCGCATCGAGTGGATGTGCCGCAACCTCGACAATCGCGACAAGCTGATCATCTCGCTGCATCCGCACAATGACCGCGGCACCGGCATCGCCACCACGGAGCTCGGACTGATGGCCGGCGCCGACCGCGTCGAAGGCACGCTGTTCGGCAATGGCGAACGCACCGGCAATGTCGACATCGTCACGCTGGCGCTCAACATGTACACGCAGGGCGTCGACCCCGGCCTCGACTGCTCCGACATCACCCGGATGAAGGACGTYTACGAATATTCGAACCAGTTGAAGATCCCGGARCGCCATCCYTATGTCGGCGAACTGGTCTACACSGCCTTCTCSGGCTCGCACCAGGACGCCATCAACAAGGGCATGAAGGCGCTGCGCAAGGCCAAYACGCCGMTCTGGGARGTGCCYTATCTGCCGATCGACCCRGCYGATGTCGGCCGYACCTATGAGGCCATCATCCGCATCAACTCGCAGTCCGGCAAGGGCGGCATCGCCTATGTGCTGCAGGCCGAYTACGGSCTCAATCTGCCGCGCAACCTGCAGATCGAATTCAGCCAGGCGATCCAGGCSATCACSGACGCCGAAGGCAAGGAAGTGCCGGCCAAGCGCATCCACGAYCGCTTCCTCGAAACCTATGTCGACCAGCCCGGCGCGCGGCTGAAGTTCCTCGACCATCGCACCTATCCCGACACCGAGGTCAAGGGCCGGCGCGTGGTGGAGGCGGAGATCCTCGACAACGGCAAGGAAGTGACGATCACCGGCTCCGGCACCGGCCCGATCGACGGCTTCGTCGATGCGCTCTCGCGTCATGTCGGCGTGGAGATGTCGGTGCTCGACTATTCCGAACATTCCTTGCAGCGCGGCTCRAAYGCCTCGGCGATCTCCTATGTCGAGATGGAGTATCCGGGCGGCAAGCTGTTCGGGGCGGGCATCAACACCAACATCGTCGCCGCCTCGCTGGAGGCGGTGGTTTCGGCCGCCAACCGCATCCTCGGCCGCAAGGCAGGCTGAGTTTCAACTCCTGAGCGCGGCGCGCCTGCAGGGCGCGCCGCCGCGAAAAATGTAGGCCATTTGCCTGCCATTCATTAACCGGCGGGGGAAAATTCCGGTGGCTTACGCGATCGCATAATAGAAGCTTTCTTGTGCGTCGGCGCGAGCGCTATATTATCGCGCTCTAACCTGTGCCGACTTCGGAAGGATCGACACTTGGAGCCTGCCACGCCTGCCGCCCCCGCAGTGCGCGAGACATTGGAGCGACTGCTTGCGAGCGAAACGTTCGGACGTTCTGAGCGCGCGCGTAAGCTGTTGCGTTATCTCGTCGAGCGCGAGCAGGCCGGTGAAGCCGACAGGCTGAAGGGACTTTCCATTGCCATGGACGTTTTCGGCAAGGATCGCGATTTCGATCCTTCGACCGACGCCGTGGTGCGCGTCCAGGCCGGGAGGCTGCGCGAGCTTCTGCAGCACTATTTCGACAACGAGGGCGTTGCCGAACCGGTGCGCATCGCCATTCCGCGCGGCGGCTATGTGCCTTCCTACGAGCTGAATGCCATCAGGCTGCCCGAGGGAGCCAAGGCTTCGGATGCCGCCCAGGCCGCAACGCCCCCGGCTGCGGATTTGGTGAATACGGCGCCTGCCGGCGCCGCGCCGATGACGGGCACCCCGCCCACCCCGTCCCTGACGCGCCAGTTGCGCTTCGTCTGGGCTGCCATGGTTTTGGTCATCGCCATGCTGGGCGTGCTCATCATGCGCCAGGGCAACGCCTTTCTCGATGGCGACGAAGCGGCGATGCCGGTCGAAACGTCAAACACCGGAAGCACCGTCGCGCCGCCGGTATTCGATACCCTGCCGCTGATCTACATTGCCGTGAAGGCCGACGGAYCGGACGCGGCACGCGTCGCCGCGTCGCTCCGCGCGGGTCTGGCCGGCTTCGACACCGTCGACTTCATCGGTCGCGATGCCGACRCGGCGCGAGATACCTCGACCGATCCSATCAGCTTCGTTTTCGAYATTGCCCCTGGGCCGGCCGCGGGCGACATCACGGTAGAGTTGCAGAGCGTCAGCACCGGGCGCGTTCTTCTGTCGCGCAACCTTTCTCCCGCCGAAAGCGCACCTGTCGCAGTCGAAAGCAACATCGCCAGCCTCTTGACCTCGACCATCCCCGCGTCCGGGGCGATCTACAGCTACATTGACCAGAGCGGCGTCCGTACCAGCCAGATCGAATGCCTTGTACTTGCCAATCGCTACTATCTCGACCAGAGCGCCAAGACGCACGAAGCCGCCTATCGCTGCCTGGAGAAGCTCGTCGCCGAAAACACCAAGTCCTCGCTGGTTTATTCGGAGCTTGCCTCCTTGCATCTGGAGGCCGCTACGGATCACTACCCCTACCCGCTCGGCGCGAGCTTTGAACAAGCCATGTCCTTCGCCCACAGCGCCATCCAGATGGCGCCGATGAGCCCGCACGCGCACCGGGCCAATGGCTATCTCAACAGCCGTCTCGGCAACRCCGACGAGGCGATCCGCTGGATGCGCAARGCCTATGAGATCAACCCCTACGATCTCGGCATGGCCGCCGCCTATGGCTACGGGCTGATTTTCGCCGGCAGATATGATGAGGGCACGCCGATCCTGAAGCGTGCCGTCGAAGCCTTCCGCGGCCATCCAACCTGGTGGGACTATGGCCTTTTCGTCGGAACCTTCATGCAGGGCGACATGAAAGGGGCCGCGATTGCCAGCGAGTCGCTGCGCACCACCGCCTCCAAGTCGCATTACCTGGCCGCGCGCCTGATCGGCGCCAGGATTTCGGGCCGTGACAAACTCGCGAACGAGCTTGCGAACGAGCTTACGGTCGAATTCCCGAAATTCGCCGCCAACCCGCGCGCGACATTCATCGACAGGAAGTACCCGACAGATCTCACCGATCGGTTGGTGCAATCCTTGCGGGCCGCCGGGATCGGCAATCCCAGTTGAACGAAGGCAGGCGAGTGCAGGTGAACCCGCCCGAAAATCGCAATCRGCTTGGTTCTTACCGRCTTCGCCCAGCAGGGTGACGAGACTTGACCGGTGCTGGAATCCGCTTGCGCAGCGGGTTTGACGCCGATCGTTCAGTCGCGAAAATTTTACTGGCTATCGACCCGGCCAGGGAGCAATCCAGCCACGATCTGGTATTGCCCAATTGTTTTGATCCGCACCCGATAACTTCATGGCCTCTCCTCCCCTCCACGTCGCCGAGTGCGGCGCCGGCTCGAAGACGGTGGTCTTCCTGCATGGGTTCGGTGGTTGCCATGAACTCTGGCGCGATGTGATCGCGGCGCTGGGTCCCGGCCTCAGGGTGCTTGCCTACGATCTGCCGGGCCATGGACATTCATTGCGGCACCAGGCGACAGGTGGCGCCAGATCGGCTGCGCGGGCCATCCTTGCCGACTTCATCGCCCGTCGGCTGGACAAGGTGCACCTCGTCGGCCATTCCATGGGCGGTGCGATCGCCACGCTGGTGGCGCTCGCCGATCCTGCGAGAGTGGCCTCGCTGACCTTGCTGGCGCCGGGCGGCTTCGGCCCGCAGATCAACGGACCGCTGTTGCGCCGCTATGCCGCCGCGTTCGAAAGGGACGAAATCCGCGCTTGCCTTGCCGCCATGTCCGGCCCCGGCAGCGTGCCCCCCGACCACGCGGTTGATGTGCATTTGCGGATGCGGGCGCAGCCGGGGCAGTTGCAGACCCTCATCGACATGGCCGCGGCCATGACCAAGGGCGACCGGCAAGGGGTTATCCCGGCCGAACAGCTCGATTCCCTCACCATGCCGGTGATGGTGGTTTGGGGAACCGAGGACCCTGTCCTGCCCGTCGACCAGACCGAAACCCTGCCCGCGCATTTCCACCTGCACCATGTGCTGGAGGCGGGCCACATGCTGATCGAAGAGGCGCCTGATCTGCTTGCCCGGGCCGTGCACCGCAACACAAGGCGTCGCGGCAAGCGCCGGCAGCCATTGCTCGGCGCGACGGCAAGCTGAGTCCAACGCCGGCTTTTTCACCCCAACCGTTCCCGGCGCCATCGCGCCAGTGCATTTTGCCGGCGACTGTGTTAACTCGCTGTTAACCAGGTGCGAGGCAGCCGCCATGAAGGACGCAGGCGACAAAATCACCCCGATCGAGCCGTCGCGGAAGCTGGCGGACGCGATCCGCGACGTCAAGAATGCCTTCGCCGACCGCGACGACGTGGTCGTCGACATGCGCGAAGCGCACCGCATGCGCCTCGACCTTCTGGCGGCCGAGCTCGCGCCGGTCTTCGCCGAGGTGCCGACCGACATTGACGGTTTCGACTTCGCCGTTTCCTCCGGCCTGCAGCCGCGGCTGTGGATCGATGCCGTGAGCCATGTCGCCATGGGGCGCGACCGCCGCACCTATCGCTTCCTCAAGGATACCCGCATCGGCCGCGTCGTGCTGGCCGAATCGACCGATATGAAACCGGTCGCCAGTGCGGTGACTCGCTATGTTGCCGAACGGGTCGTCGAGCGGCAGCGGATGATGGAAGGCACGGCCGAGAGCGCCATGCCGGCGCTGCACCGTGTCGAGGTGCGGGAAGCGGAGCCGCCGCTGCGGTCCGAAACGCGCCGCAACGGTTGGACGACCTTCTTCGCCGGGCTCGGCGTTATCACCGCCGGCGCCCTGATGGGCCTGGCGGTATCGCTGGCGCTGTTCTGGGAACGCATCGCCCACATGAAGATCAGCTTCTAGCAGGCTGTTGAAGAAGTCCACTTGCGGGCGATGAAGTCGGCTTCGTCGCCGTTTTGGAAGCAGATTTGGCCCATGATGGAGCCGTCTGGTTGGATTTCGGCCCAGCCATCRCCTTGGGCTTCGTCCATTTCGTCGTTGCCTTGCCAGGAGAAGGCGAGGTGATTGCCGTCGCCCGCGCCGAAGATCTGCCCGGTGACGCAGCCGAAGGCGAATTCGCCGGAGCCGTTGGCCGCGAACTCGATGTAAGCGCTGTCTCTTATACACATCTAGATGTGTAAGTGGCCTCGCTGACCTTGCTGGCGCCGGGCGGCTTCGGCCCGCAGATCAACGGACCGCTGTTGCGCCGCTATGCCGCCGCGTTCGAAAGGGACGAAATCCGCGCTTGCCTTGCCGCCATGTCCGGCCCCGGCAGCGTGCCCCCCGACCACGCGGTTGATGTGCATTTGCGGATGCGGGCGCAGCCGGGGCAGTTGCAGACCCTCATCGACATGGCCGCGGCCATGACCAAGGGCGACCGGCAAGGGGTTATCCCGGCCGAACAGCTCGATTCCCTCACCATGCCGGTGATGGTGGTTTGGGGAACCGAGGACCCTGTCCTGCCCGTCGACCAGACCGAAACCCTGCCCGCGCATTTCCACCTGCACCATGTGCTGGAGGCGGGCCACATGCTGATCGAAGAGGCGCCTGATCTGCTTGCCCGGGCCGTGCACCGCAACACAAGGCGTCGCGGCAAGCGCCGGCAGCCATTGCTCGGCGCGACGGCAAGCTGAGTCCAACGCCGGCTTTTTCACCCCAACCGTTCCCGGCGCCATCGCGCCAGTGCATTTTGCCGGCGACTGTGTTAACTCGCTGTTAACCAGGTGCGAGGCAGCCGCCATGAAGGACGCAGGCGACAAAATCACCCCGATCGAGCCGTCGCGGAAGCTGGCGGACGCGATCCGCGACGTCAAGAATGCCTTCGCCGACCGCGACGACGTGGTCGTCGACATGCGCGAAGCGCACCGCATGCGCCTCGACCTTCTGGCGGCCGAGCTCGCGCCGGTCTTCGCCGAGGTGCCGACCGACATTGACGGTTTCGACTTCGCCGTTTCCTCCGGCCTGCAGCCGCGGCTGTGGATCGATGCCGTGAGCCATGTCGCCATGGGGCGCGACCGCCGCACCTATCGCTTCCTCAAGGATACCCGCATCGGCCGCGTCGTGCTGGCCGAATCGACCGATATGAAACCGGTCGCCAGTGCGGTGACTCGCTATGTTGCCGAACGGGTCGTCGAGCGGCAGCGGATGATGGAAGGCACGGCCGAGAGCGCCATGCCGGCGCTGCACCGTGTCGAGGTGCGGGAAGCGGAGCCGCCGCTGCGGTCCGAAACGCGCCGCAACGGTTGGACGACCTTCTTCGCCGGGCTCGGCGTTATCACCGCCGGCGCCCTGATGGGCCTGGCGGTATCGCTGGCGCTGTTCTGGGAACGCATCGCCCACGTGAAGATCAGCTTCTAGAGCATGATGCCGAAAAGTGTGAAGCGGTTTTCGGACGACATCATGCTCTATCTTTTTGATTTAGAGCCGGATTCAGATTTCAGGTCGACTCGACCTGAAATCATCCGGCTCTAGCGACTTCACGGGCCGCTGCCATCCCGGCGCCGAGTTCGATCACCTGAATATCTGACGGCGGGAGTGCCGGACCGGTCAGGCCGCGCCGCGTCAGGCGGATGCTCCAATTGCCTTTTTCCCCGTCGATCTCGAGCAGATTGTACTGAGCGGCCGGGTGCTTGCCGCCCGGCGCCTGGCCCGCGGCGGCGACGCCGACCACCGGCACCTGGGCGTTGCGCGGACCGATGGTGAACAGCGACGGCAGATGCGAATGGCCATGCAGGACAAGCTCGGAGCCATGCCGGCGAATGACCTTGTGGAAACGCGATATGCCGAACAGCCGCTTGTGCTGCGACACCGCGCCCCGCACCGGCGGATGGTGGATCATGATGGCGCGGAACAGCCCTTGTTTTGCGGTGGCATCGAGAACCTGGCCGAGTCGTCTGGCCTGTCCTTCCATGAAGAAGCCGTTGGCCATGAACGGCGCCGTGGCGCGCGCCGTGGTGACGCCGATCAGCGCCACGTTGCCGCGCACGCGCAGGTAAGGAAAGGAATTGCGGTCGACCGGACCGTCGACGCCGTCGCTCGTCATCCATGGTGCCCACGCCCGGCAGATCTTGTCGAAGGCGCCTGGCACATAGGCGTCATGGTTGCCGGGAACCACGGAAACGTCGTGCGGAGAGCCGAGCGTCTCCAGCCAGTGCTTCGCCATCTCGATCTCGCCGTCGAGCGCGAGGTTGACGAGGTCGCCGGTGACGGCGAGATGGTCGGGCCCGTTCGCCCCGATATCGGCGACGATCGTGTCGATGACCGCGTCATGCATATGGCGGCGGCGGTTGCGCTGCCAGTTGACGTAGCCCAGCACGCGCTTGGACGCGAGGTCGCGATAGGTTACATCGGGCAGCGGCCCCAGATGGACATCGGAAATATGTGCGAGCCTGAACATAGCTCCTTCATAGGCGACACGGTTTCGGCTTTCTACTCACGGTTTCCTGTCCGCCTGCGGTTTCGTGGATGACCGGCGCGACCGATCCGGAAGAAGCGTTTCGCCAGRCCGGCTTGGCGGGGCTGCGGGCCAGACTGTTCCAYCTCTATTTCCTGCTGCGGCGTCCGATGACGCTTGGCGTGCGAGGCCTGGTTTATGACCGGGCCGCCAATTCGGTCTTCCTCATCCGCCACACTTATGTTCCGGGCTGGCAATTGCCGGGCGGCGGCGTCGAGATCGGCGAGACGCTGGAGGGAGCGCTGACGCGCGAACTGGCAGAGGAAGGTAACATCACGCTGATTGGCCCACCGGTGCTGAAGTCCATGCACTTCAACCGCCGCGCCAGCCGCCGCGACCATGTCGGCTTTTATCTGATCGAAGGCTTTAGCCAGACCACTCCAAAAATGCCGGACCATGAGATCGCCGAGGCGGCATTCTTCCCGCTCGATGGTTTGCCGGATGGAACCACCCCCGCAACACTGCGGCGGATAGGCGAGATTTTCGGCGGCGAGGCCGTATCGCCCAACTGGTAGCTAGAGCATGATGCCGAAAAGTGTGAAGCGGTTTTCGGGCGACATCATGCTCTATCTCYTTGATTTAGAGCCGGATTCAGATTTCAGGTCGAACAGACCYGAAATCATCCGGCTCTAGGCCGCCCTCTTGAACCGYTCGCGATCATGCGGCGCGGMATAGTCCAATTCCGGCCCCACCGGYACGACCCCCGTCGGATTGATCGACCTGTGGCTGCGATAGTAGTGCGCCTTGATGTGGTGCAGGTTGACCGTGCCTGGGACGCCGGGAACCTGGTAGAGGTCACGCAGGTAGTTCGACAGGTTCGGATAGTCGGCGATGCGGCGCAAATTGCATTTGAAGTGGCCGACATAGACCGGGTCGAAGCGCACCAGCGTGGTGAACAGCCGCCAGTCTGCCTCGGTGATACGCTCGCCGGCCAGATAGCGCTGTTTCGATAGCCGCTCTTCGATCGTGTCGAGCGCCGAGAACAATTCGCCGAACGCTTCCTCATAGGCGGCCTGCGTGGTGGCGAAGCCGGCGCGGTAGACGCCGTTGTTGATCGCCGGATAGACCATCGCATTGATCCTGTCGATCTCGGGGCGCAGGGGCTTCGGGTAGAAATCAAGGCTCGCATCGCCCCAATCGTCGAAGGCGGAATTGAGCATCCGGATGATCTCGGAGGACTCGTTGCTGACGATGGTCTGCTGCTTTTTGTCCCACAGCACMGGCACCGTTACCCGGCCCGTATAGGYGGGATCCGCCCTGGYATAGATCTGGTGCAGGAAATCGAGYCCGTAGAGCGTGTCGCCGGTGGCGCCGTCCTCGGCCCTGAACGTCCAGCCGTTTTCGCCCATGAAATGATGCACCACCGAAACCGAGATGATGCCTTCCAGCTTCTTCAGAGCGCGGAAAATCAGGGTCCTGTGCGCCCACGGGCAGGCGAGCGAGACATAAAGATGGTAGCGGCCGGGCTCGGCCTTGAAGCCGCGCTTGCCGCCCTCGGCCGGCGCGCCGTCGCGCGTGACCCAGTCACGCCATTGCGAGTCCTTGCGCACGAACCTGCCGCCGCTGTCGGTATCTTGCGGCCGGTCATGCCATTTGCCTTCGATCAGCAATCCCATGCGAAAACTCCTTGAGATGTCCAGGCAACATTTAGGGGCACCGCTGGAATGTCGAAGCCCCCATCGGCTGAACAGTTCGTCAAGCAAGGAAAAAGAAGGCGGAAAGCGCCGATTGCAGCGGCGCAAAATTGATGCTAGCGGAGGCGCCCATGCTCGACTTTGCCTCCATCCGGTTCGACCGACGACGAAAGGACGCCCGCGCTTGATGAAGCGCTGACTGGCGAACGCTGCCGCTTGCAGCAACCTATCCTCGCATACCGGAACGCAAAGACCATGAGCCTTGCCGACGTGAAATACCTGCCGGAAACCCCGGCGCATGATCCAGAAATCGAAGCCATCAACGACGAAGCTTTCGGGCCGGGCCGTTTCGTGCTCGCCGCATACAAGATCCGTGAAGCCGGGGGGCACGACCGCTCGATGTCCTTCGTCGCCGTCAAGGACGGCAAGGTCATCGCATCCGTGCGCATGACCCGCGTCGCCGCCGGCGCCGGCCGCGCCATGATGCTTGGACCGCTCGCCGTGCGGCCCGCGTTCAAGAATCTCGGCATCGGCCGCCGGCTCGTCGCGATTGCGCTGGAAGAGGCGGCCAAGGTCGGCGCGCCGGCCGTCATGCTGGTCGGCGACGAACCCTATTACGGGCCGCTCGGCTTCAAGCGCTTTCCGCGCGGCCAGGTCTCCATGCCGCGCCCGGTCGACCTCGACCGGCTGCTCCACCATGAAATCAAGCCAGGCGCCGTCGCCCGCTTCGTCGGCGAGGTCGGGCATGCCGACACGGCTCGCGTGCCGGAGCAATTCCCGGCACTGGCCTGATCGATCAAATCGATACCTCGATCGATCCCGGTTGCGCCCCGGTGACGGGCTTCGTAGCATGATCCGAAATCTTGGGAGGACGCCTGCATGAATCCGAACGGCCAGATCGCGATCGTTACCGGCGGCGGCTCCGGCCTTGGCGAAGCGACGGCGCGCGCCCTCGCCGCCAAAGGCGCTCGTGTCGCCATCCTCGATGTCGGCATCGAGCGCGCGGCGAAGGTGGCGGCCGACATTGGCGGCATCGCCGTCCAATGCGACGTCAGCAGCGGCGACAGCGGCGCGGCGGCCATTGCCGAGGCGGCTAGGTCGTTGGGCGAGCCGCGCATCCTGGTCAACTGCGCCGGCATCGCCATCGGCGTGAAGACGGTCGGCAAGGACGGCCCGCACCCGCTCGACCAGTATCGCAGGGTGATCGAGATCAACCTGATCGGCACCTTCAACATGATCCGCCTCGTCGCCGACCGGGCGGCGAAGCTCGATCCGCTGGATGGTGGCGAGCGCGGCGTCATCGTCAACACCGCCTCTGTTGCCGCCTATGACGGCCAGATCGGCCAGGCCGCCTATTCGGCGTCCAAGGGTGGCGTCGTCGGCATGACGCTGCCGGTTGCGCGCGATCTTGCCCGCTCCGGCATCCGCGTGTGCACGATCGCGCCCGGCATCTTCAAGACGCCGATGATGGCCGGCATGCCGCAGGAAGTGCAGGATTCGCTTGGTGCCTCGGTGCCCTTCCCGCCTCGCCTCGGCGAGCCCGCGGAATATGCCGCACTCGCGCTCCACATCGTCGAGAACCAGATGCTGAACGGCGAGACCATCCGCCTCGACGGCGCCATCCGCATGGCGCCGAAGTAGCAGGCGGATGACCGGTTCGCCGACGGGCACCGGCGTCACCCGGGCCGGCACGCCGGGACCGCTGGCCGGCCTGAAGGTGATCGAGATGGCCGGCCTCGGACCGGTGCCGCTGGCGGCCCTGATGCTGTCTGAAATGGGCGCCGGGGTGCTGCGCGTCGAACGCGCCGACGCCGGCCAGCCACTGCTATCGCTACCCGAAGAATACGATCTCGACCGCCACGGCCGTTCCATCCTGCGCATCGACCTGAAACGCGCCGATGGGGCTGAACTCCTCCTGCGCCTCGTCGAAAAGGCCGACATCCTCGTCGAGGGCTTTCGTCCGGGCGTCATGGAGCGACTTGGCCTCGGGCCCGATGCCGTGCGCCGGCGCAACCCAGCGCTGATCTATGGGCGCTTGACGGGTTTCGGTCAGGACGGGCCTCTCTCGCACCGCGCCGGCCATGACATCACCTATCTCGCTTACGCCGGCCTGCTGCATGCCATCGGCAGGCGGGGAGAGCCGCCCGTGCCTCCTCTCAATCTGGTTGCCGACCAGGGCGGCGGCGCCATGATGCTGATCGCCGGCGTGTTGGCCGCACTGTTCCAGCGCTCGCGCACCGGCGAGGGCCAGTCGATCGACGCCTCGATGATCGAGGGCGCATCGATGCTTGCCGCACCGATCCATGCCTTTTTGGCCGCGGGCCTCTGGAGCGACCGCCGCGGCGAGAACCTGCTCGATTCTGGCGCACCCTTTTACGACACCTACGAGACGGCGGATGGCCGTCATGTCGCCGTCGGCTGCCTCGAATCCCATTTCTTCCGCGAGTTCGCCAGGCTGCTGCCGCTGGATCGGCGTCTTATCGACCGCCAGTACGACAAGGCATTGTGGCCGGAAATGCGTGCCGCCATCGCCGGCAGGATCAGGCAGAAGACGCGGGACGAATGGACCGAGCTTTTCGCCGCGACCGACGCCTGCGTCGCGCCTGTCCTGTCGCTGAGCGAAGCCAGGCAACATCCGCACAACCGGGCCCGGCGGGCCTTCGTGAAATCCGGTGGGCTCGACCGTCCGGCGCCCGCGCCACGCTTTTCGGATGCCGCGCCGGCGCCTGCCGCGGCGCCAAGCGCAGCCTGCCTCGATCCGGCAAGCGTGCTGGCGCGTTTCGGGCTCGCCGAAACCGAAATCGAGACCCTTGTCAGGTCCGGCCTGTTTGGCCGATAAACAGGAGTATTCCTGCCAATTTATCGCGGACAAATGGATGACCGAGCCGAAGAAAGACGTCATCCGCGAGACCGATGCCGAGGCGCTCAGGCTGGCGAAGACCCTGATCCGCTCGGCCCGTTTCGGCGCGCTCGCCGTGATCGAGCCCGGTACCGGTTCGCCGCTGGCAAGCCGTGTTGGCGTCGCGACCGACATCGACGGCGCGCCGCTGATCCTGGTCTCGATGCTGGCCGCCCACACCGGCGCGCTTCTCGCCGATCCACGCTGCTCGCTGATGGTCGGCGAACCCGGCAAGGGCGATCCGCTGGCGCATCCGCGCATCACGCTGGCCTGCCGCGCACAGCGGCTTGAGCGTGGTTCGGCCGATCATGCACGCGCCGAACGGCGTTATCTCAATCGCAATCCGAAGGCGAAGCTCTATGCCGGTCTCGGCGATTTCTCGATTTTCCGGCTCGAGCCCGAGCGGGCCAGCCTGAACGCCGGCTTTGGCAGGGCCTATCATCTGGACCGCGCTGATTTCATCGCCGGCGGCCCTGTCGTCGAAGAACTGGCGGCCAGCGAACAGCCGGCGCTTGACCACATGAACGCCGACCATCGCGAAGCGCTTGCCATCTATGCCCGCCATTTCGGCAAGGCCGAAGGCGAGGATTGGATCGTCACGGGATTCGATGCCGACGGGATGGACCTGGTTGCTTCGGACACTATCTGCAGGGTCTTTTTCCCCCGGCCTCTCGGCGCCGCCCGCGATCTGCGCGCCGTGCTGGTCGAGATGGCTGGAATCGGGCGTGCAACCGGCTAGGCACAATATCGATAGTTGATCGCTCCAGCCCGAAAGCAACGCTTGAGATTTGAGCGAAATGATCTACCTTTATCGTGATGCTGATTCAGCAGCGCATATCGACATTTGAACATATTGGAATCAGGCGCCATTGCCCCCATGGCGGCTGGATGAGCCAGAAAACATGGGGGATCTATGATCTCGAATAAGCTAATCGCCAACGCCGAATCGGCGGCCACGTTTCTGACGCTCATGGGCAATGAAAAGCGCCTGCTGATCGTGAGTTACCTGATCGACGGCGAAATGTCGGTCGGCGCCATCGCCGAGAAAGTGCAGCTCAGCCAGTCCGCATTGTCGCAGCATCTGGCCAAGCTGCGCGCGCTCGACCTCGTCGAGACCCGCCGCGACCGGCAGATGATCTATTATAGCTGCAAGTCGGACGCGGTGCGGGAATTGCTTCGCATGCTGGAGAATATTTTCGGCGACGGCGACCTGTCGCAGATGGCCTATCGTCTGCGCCGCGCCGGGACTTGACCCGAGCCGTCCAACGCTCATTACCTTGCTTACGACCTTTCGCAGGCGAGGATTGCATGAACCTCATCCCTATCGACGACCCGCTGGATGAGCGTGTCGCCGCCTATCTCGATATACGCGAACGTGACCTTGTCGGCCGGCACGGGCGCTTCATTGCCGAAGGCAAGGTGGTGCTGGATGTCCTTCTGTCCGCCAGGCGCTTCGCCGCCGAGTCGGCTCTCGTTCTCGAAAACAGGCTCGCTGGCGTGGAGACCACCTTAAGCAAGGCTCCGGCGGACTTTCCGGTTTATGTCGTCAAAGGCGAGGTCATGGACCGGATCGCCGGCTTTCACATGCATCGCGGCATACTGGCGATAGGTGCCCGCGGCTCGGCCGAGCCGGCCGAAGCCTTGCTGGAGAGGTTGCCTGACCGGGCGCTGGTCGTCACTCTGGTCGGCATATCCAACCACGACAACATGGGTTCGATCTTCCGGAATGCCGCGGCCTTTGGCGCCGATGCGGTGCTTCTCGACGCCACATGCTGCGATCCGCTATACCGCAAGGCGATCCGCGTTTCGGTCGGCGCTGCGCTGAAAGTTCCTTTCGCCGCCTTCGACGATGCCGAGAGCTTCACGACAACGCTCGATCGCCTCGGCTTCGATCAGTTCGCGCTCTCGCCGCGCGGGAAGAGCGACATTCGCGCCGCGGAACGATCGCCGCGGCTGGCGCTCTATCTCGGCACCGAAGGCGAAGGCCTGCCGGAGCAACTGCTTTCCCGTCTGCATACGGTCCGGATCGATATGGCGGCGGGCTTCGACAGCCTCAACGTGGCCGCGGCTTCAGCGATTGCCTTGCATCATTTTTCGAACCGATAGCGGCCGCTGCCGTGGCACGCTTCAATTGGCCGATCCGGCCTTCTGCAAGGCCCTTACACGATCAGCAAGGCTGATACCGTGTTCGCCGGCACCCGGCCTCTCGTCGCGAGGGGCCGCAAGGGCCTTGGCGATAGGCGAATCCTGCCCGTCGAGCTTCAACGCCAGATTGACGACTTCGGCCGCCAGATCATTCATCTGTTCGCGCAGCGCCGCCCCGGCGCGGCGTGCATCGCCGGCCTGTTCGGGCTTTACCGCTCCGAAGGCGGCAAGATCGGTCTTGAGCCGCTTGTTCTCGCGCGCCAACGCGGTCAGCCTTCCCTCCAGCCGCTCCCGATCGCCTTCGAGCCTGGCGATCGCCTTTTCGATATCCTCGCCGCCGCCGGCAGCTTGGCCGGCACCGTTTGTGGAGATCTCCTGCCCGGGGCGTTCGCGCAGCCGCGCGAGCTCCTTTTCGCGCCTTTCGAGCTTTTCCTCACGGTCGGCAAGCGTGGCGAGCAATCGCTCGACCTTCTTGTCCAGTTCGGCGGCTTTCCTCTTTTCCGCCTTCAGGGCTTCGCGCGAGGCCTTGCTTTCCGCAGCGACTTCCTGATTTCGCCGGTCGGCCTCCTTGCGCTGGCTTTTCAGCAGCGCGATATCGCTGGCGAGCTTTTCCAGTTCCGACTCGCGCGCCACCAGCTCTATCTGCCGGTTCGAGGACGAGAAGCTGGCGTCGTCATACATCTGTTCGAGCTTCTCCAGTTCCAGGGCCCGCTTCTCCAACGCGCGCTCCGTTTGCACCAACTTCTCGGACAGACCGTGCAGTTCCTCCTCGCGCTGCCTGATTTCCGCGCCCTTGGCCTCAAGAGCGGACAGGGCCTGGTTCTTATCCTTCTTCTCGATCGCCAGTTCCTTCAGCGCCTCGCGCCCGCGGCCGATCTCGACCAGTTGCTCGGCCGCCTTCTCCTGCAGGCTCTTGACGGTCATCTCGAGCCGGCGCGTCGTCATTGCATATTCGGCCCGGACACGGTCCTTCTCGGCCTGGATCTCGGCGGGCGTCAGCGGCATCGACGYTTCGAAGCGCCGGCGCGTCAGGGTGACGGCCCGCCGCCAGACGGCCGGCGCGACCAGCGACACCAGGAAGACGGCGCAAAGGAAGCCGAGTGCGAAGAACAGGATCGACTGAACCAAGGTGGACTATCCAACGTGCGAGGCGGCAACTGCCCGACTGTGCCACCTTGGCATGGCGGAAATTCAACGCCGCGGCAAGAGCGTGCCRCGGCGCGATCCGGGTTTATCCGAACGGYTGCAACGGCCGGAAGCCKGTCAGAACGGATTCCAGGTCGGTCGTTCGGTGAGCTTGAGATAGCCGAGATTGACGCCGAGCCGCGCKCCGACACCGGTGCGGATCGGAACGATCAGGACCCTGTTGCTCTGCAGCACGTTGAASCCTACGCCCGCGACGACGTAAGCCGAGCCGGCGACGCCGCCGAAACGGGTATAGAGGCTGCTCACATCGTCGAGATTGTAGACCAGCATCATCACCCGCGACCCCTCGCCGCCGAAATCCCAGCCGAGCGACGGGCCTTGCCAGAACACCTTATGGTCGCCGGCATTCTTGGTGTAGAGYGTCCCCTCGCCATAGGTCAGGCCGCCGATCAGCGCGCCGGAGCCCTCCTCGCCGAGCAGGTAGCCGTTGGGCAGGCCATAGGAGGCGAAGATCTTCTCGACCACCGTCGCCAGGCCGCCTGACGTCGCGCCGAAGAATTTGTGGCCGGAATCGATGATCTCCTGAGCGGTGTATTCCTGSGCTCGCAGCGCGGAGGTCGAGAAGATGATCGCGCCCATCAGGGCTATCGTCATGGTGAAGACACGGACGAGCGTCCGGTCGTAGTATCGGGAAAACATGCTTCCAAATCTCCGTCAGGGAGCACTTTCGCCGACGCCTCGCACCCCTACGGCTCTTGGCGGCCGTTCAAGGTGGCTATCACGGGCAAACTATGCCGTAATCCTTTTTCAACCATTAAGCTCCCACAGGAAGATGGCGGTTCGAAGGCTTGTCGTTCCCGTGTGGTCCCGACAGGGGCTGTTTTCCCCTGCTTTCCCTCGCGTGAACACACCATTTTCGCCGCTGGCAATTCTGGATTTGTTGATGCGGGTGCGGGCGCTGTGTATTCAGAAAGCCTTGGAAAAGAGCGTGATTCGTGTGGGCAGGCACGAAGGTCGGTCGCTCGGCCATGATTGTGTGAATTAAGCAGGGATTTCGCCTATGGCCGAGCTCTTCACCCTTTCCGCCCCGGATCTGGCCGCACTGCTGTGCAGCCGCGTTTGCCACGACATCATCTCGCCGGTCGGCGCCATAAACAACGGCCTGGAACTGCTCGACGAAGGCGGCGCCGATGAAGACGCCATGAGACTGATTCGCCAGAGCGCCAGGAATGCTTCCGCGCGGCTGCAGTTTGCCCGCATCGCGTTCGGCGCCGCCGGCTCCGCCGGCATGATGATCGACACCGGCGACGCCGAGGCCGTGGCGATCGCCTTCCTTAAGAACGAGAAGCCGGAACTGGTGTGGAACGGTGCCCGCGCGCTGCTGCCCAAGAACAAGGTCAAGCTGCTGCTGAACCTCATTCTCGTCGCCAACGCGGCTATCCCGCGCGGCGGCAAGCTGGTGGTCACGTTGGAGAATCTTGAGACCGAGCCGCGCTTTTCGCTGTCGGCCAGCGGTCCGATGCTGCGCGTGCCGCCGAAGTTCCTCGAATTGCACTCCGGCCACAAGCCCGAGGAGCCGATCGACGCCCATTCCGTGCAGCCCTACTACACGCTGCTCCTGGCGCGCGAAGCCAACATGGCGATCTCGATCCACGCGACCGCCGACGAAATCGTCCTGTCGGCCGCCTGAGGTACAGGCAAGAAAAATAAAGTATTCCTTGCCGCCGTTGTTTGTTGCCGGAGACACAGGCACAGCAACGTGTGCAAGGACGCTGTAGCGAAGCGCCGCCCAGGAAGGGCGCACCGCGTTTCTTTCCGAAAATTTTACCTAACCGCTTTCCGGCTTCTTTACCAGATTGTCCTACAGTGCCTTCCGGTTACCCGGAGGCTGTCGGTTCGACAGATGGCAAAGAGGACCTGGAAATGAAGCGCTGTCTGTTCGTGGACGATTCGGGCGTCATCAGGAAGGTCGCGAAGCGCATCCTGGGCGGCTCGGACATCATGGTTATCGAAGCGGCGAGCGGGCTCGATGCCCTTGAGATTTGCGCCACCGACATGCCCGATGTCGTCGTCGTCGACGGCGGCCTGCCCGACATCCAGGCCGCGGATCTCATTCGCCGCATTCGCGGCATCGAGGGTTCCATCAAGCCGCAGATCCTGATCTCGCTGGTCGAGGTCGATGTCGGCTCGATCATGCGCGCCAAGCGGGCCGGAGCTCAGGGTTACCTGCTGAAGCCCTTCAATCGCGCCCAGTTGCTCGAGAGCTTCCGCTCCCTGAAGATCGCCGCCTGATTCGCCAGCTACCCGTTAGCGCAATGAAAAACCCGGCCAGAAGCCGGGTTTTGTCGATGAGAGCCGGAGGGTCGTCGACGAGGGTCGTCAGCTTAGGCGCTGACGCGGATGTCTTCCGGTTCGCGCAGCACGTAACCACGACCCCACACCGTCTCGATGTAGTTCTGACCGCCGGACGCGGCGTCGAGCTTCTTGCGCAGCTTGCAGATGAAGACGTCGATGATCTTCAGCTCCGGCTCGTCCATGCCGCCATAGAGGTGGTTGAGGAACATTTCCTTGGTCAGCGTGGTGCCCTTGCGCAGCGAGAGCAGCTCCAGCATCTGGTATTCCTTGCCGGTCAGGTGCACGCGCTGACCGCCGACCTCGACCGTCTTGGCGTCCAGGTTGACGACMAGGTCGCCGGTGGTGATGACCGACTGGGCGTGGCCCTTGGAGCGACGCACGATGGCGTGGATACGCGCCACCAGTTCGTCCTTGTGGAACGGCTTGGTCATGTAGTCGTCGGCGCCGAAACCGAGGCCGCGCACCTTGTCCTCGATGCCGGCCATGCCGGAGAGGATCAGGATCGGCGTCTTGACCTTGGAGAGGCGCAGCGTGCGCAAGACTTCGTAGCCCGACATGTCGGGAAGATTCAGATCAAGAAGGATGATGTCGTAGTCGTAGAGCTTGCCGAGATCGACACCCTCTTCGCCGAGATCGGTTGTATAGACGTTGAAGCTTTCCGATTTCAGCATCAATTCGATGCTCTGTGCGGTTGCACTGTCATCTTCAATCAGCAGAACACGCATTTCATTCCCCTTTTCTGCTGCCGGACCATGTCACGACCCGTCCCGGACCGGAGCAGTGATTGCCTGTACAGAAGGTGCCACCGACTGGTTAACAAATCCTAATTTCGTGTCAGCCACGATACCAGATTTTTTAACCCCTTTCTACACCCACTTGAATCTAATAACGAATCACAGACCCAAATCGCTAATGCACCACTTTAATAAGYCAGCCTAAGTGACTCTAGGGACTCGCAGGCCGCGCTTCCCGCCGCAGCCGGAATTTTTACCCGGCCTTAAGTCCTCGCCCGTATGATTAACAATGCCCGTAAACGAATGGTTACCGCCGGCAAAAATCTTTAGGGCTTTGTTTCCCATAGAGAGGGGAAAGCCGGGGGAAACGGGTGGCGCTYGGGCGTATCCGGGCGGGYTGGACGATATGCAGGTGTGCGTTTGCGGAGTATCGAGTCATGAAGTCACGTGAAAACCTCGTTCGGCTGAAGCAGTTTCAGGTGAATGAGAAACGGCGCCAGCTGCTGCAGCTCGACATGATGATCGCCGAGTTCGAGCGCATGGCCGTCGAGCTGGAACTTCAGATCGCCGCCGAGGAGAAGAAGGCCGGCATCACCGACATCAACCATTTTGCCTATCCGACCTTCGCCAAGGCGGCGCGCCTGCGCCGCGACAACCTCAGGAACTCGCAAAGCGACCTTGCCTTGCAGCGAACCATTGCCGAATCATTACTCGGCGAAGCTGAAGCGGAGCTTTCCAAGGCGGAAATGCTGG
>BFBZ01000017.1_pt52 | contig 26831 bp, 26 predicted proteins | sample 1888401 | NCBI WGS metagenome assembly BFBZ01 (sample SAMD00112614, study PRJDB3348) | symbiont metagenome | host: Chara braunii
GRMGACCAGCGTGTTGTAGCCGAAGGAGACGCCACGCTCCGTCGTCAGCACGTTCGGATTGCCGGAGCCGGTGAYCTTGGCGACGACGTTCTTCATGTCCCAGGGAGCGAGGAACTGGCCTTTCTTCACGTTGACGACCTTGCCCGTCCGCGCGGCGGCGACAAGCATATCGGTCTGCCTCGAGAGAAAGGCCGGGATCTGCAGGACGTCGACATGCGGCGCGACGATCGCGCATTGCTCTTCGGTGTGGACGTCCGTCAGCACCGGAATCGAAAACGTCACGCGCAAATCGTCGAAGATGGGCATCGCCGTGTCGAGCCCGGCGCCGCGCGTCGCCGATAGCGAGGTACGATTGGCCTTGTCATAGCTGGTCTTGTAGACGAGGCCTATACCCAGCCGATCGGTCAGTTCCTTCAGCGCACCTGCCATGTCGAAGGCGTGCTGGCGCGACTCAAGCTGGCAGGGACCGGCAATCAGCGACAGCGGCGCGTTGTTGGCGAAGACGACGTTGCCGACGGTTACCGATGAATTGGGCGCCAGGGGCTTGCTCATGGGATCTCCCGGAAGATGAAGGCGGCGCCCTGTCCGGGCGCCGGCGGCACGACGATGTCGTCACCGCTCATGTTGTGCTCGACCGCGCCGGCCGCAAGCATGCGCATTGCGAGCGCCTTGTCGCGGATCGAGAAAACGACGGCTGCAAAACGCAGCTTGGAAGGAGCCGTGGTCGGAACAGCGAAGCAGGCAGCATAGGCCCCGGGCGTAAGAATGGTCAGGGCCGCGTTGGGCAGTTGGATTGCTTCGTCGCCTCCTGCTTCCGCGCCAGCCGCGGTGGCGATCAGCCCGGTCTGCGTTGCCGGCTCGTTGCTGACCGCGACGATCTCGGCGATGCCGGTGACGCCATTGGCGTGGGCCTGCAAGGCCGAGCGGTCGATCTTCGGCGCATTGATGCGCTCGCAAGCGAAGAGGAAAGCGTCGTCCGTGCCCTTGCCGGCGAAGAAGGCGAGCTTGAACGACGCAGTCTCGCTGCGGCCGGCCTGGTCGGTGAAGGCGCGCGAGAAGGTCAGCATGTTTCCCGCCGACAACCCCGCTTCGAGGTAGCGCGCATGGTCGGCCTCGGCATTGCCGGTTCCAAGGACGATCGCGGAAAGACCCTCGTCGCCCAACCTTTGGCGATAGAGGTGATCGCGCGCGACAAAGACATTGCCTTCACCTATCGCCCGTTCCGCCACTTCCCGGCTACTCACCGCAAGCGGTTCCAGGTAGGTGCCGTCRGCGAAAAAGACGCAGGCGTTTTCGGTGCCGAACGGGTGAATTCCGACCGGAGCGACGACAAAGCCGAGCGAGATGAGACGCGAGCGGGCTACATCGAGGCTGCGCGTTGGCAGCACCAGATGGTCGAGCGGATGCACTGAGGTTTCGATCATGCCGCGCGGTGTGCCCCATTCCGGCCGACGGTTCAAGACCGGCCTCAAGACATCGGCGCGGCGACGCCGATCGTTGCGGGCTCAGGCAGCCGCCACGACGTCCGCCGAATAACGCAATTCGCGCAGCGGTTTCACCTTGCTGGTGGTCTCGGCATAAAGAGGATGCGCCTTGTACGCGGCGAGCGCCGCCTCGTCCTCGAATTCCGCGTAGACGACCACGTCGATCGCGTTGGCGTATAGATCGACCTTGGTGTTGAGCGTGACCTCGAAGTGGCGCGAATGCGGGATCTTGCCCAGTTCCCGCAGGCCCGTCTGCACAGCCTCCACATCCTCCTTGCGCCGCGCGCTGAAGAAAACGATGTGCCGGATCAAGCCAGCCTCCCTGCTCGTCAACCAAGGCGTGTTTTGTGAGAGCGGACCAGCGGCGTCAACCCGCAACGATGTCGCGCCCTGCCACCGAGCCGGACACTTCGGCCTCAGGCCGCACCGGTGGCGTAGCGCACGATGCGCGACAACTCCCTGACGGTCATGTCGAGGTAGTAGCCATGATGGTAGAGGCCATCCCAAATCAGGAAGAACGTGATGGCGACGATGACGATCACATAGCGCATGGCTAAAACTATCGCATATGCGCGGCTGGAACCAGAGCAGCCTCGCCGCGACTGCTCCAGTTCACCGTTTTTTGCCGCCGGATCACATCGGCTTGCGGCAGCCGTCGTGATCCGCGCACGCTCGTGAGCAATATCCCGCCACGGATCAAAGCGTGATGCGGTATTTGGCAAATCCTGCTTCGCCGTCACCCGCSGGCTCGATCTTCAAGGATTTCACCGCCGCGATGAAGTCCTTCGCCTTGGGGCTGGTCTCGAAGACGACGCTGGTGCCGGGCAGCGGCGCGAACGACCAGTTGCCATCCGCCGTCGGATTGATCGTGCCTTGGCTGACGACGAAGCGCACGATCACGTCGCGATTGGTGTCGGGCGCCTCGTAGATGATCTTCGAGGCATTGATATCCGGAAAATTGCCGCCGCCACCGGCCCGGTAGTTGTTGGTGGCGACCACGAATTTCGCCGCCGGATCGATGGGCTTGCCGGCGAATTTCAGATCGACGATGCGGCTGGAGCCGGCATTGGCTATGCCGCCCTTCGAATCGTATTTCGGCGGCTGCGAAAGGTCGATCCTGTAGCTGACGCCGTCGATGACATCGAAATTGTAGGATGGGAAATCGGTGTTGATCAGCGGCTGGTCGGCCTTGCCCGGCTCGATCCTGTTGAAGATGCCGGCCGACATCTCCAGCCATTCCTTCACCTCGGCGCCGGTGATTTCGACCGCGCGAACGGTGTTCGGATAGAGATAAAGATCGGCGACGTTCTTGATGGCGATATCGCCCACGGGAACGTCGGTGTAGTAATCGGCGCCATTGCGGCCGCCGGCCTTGAAAGGCGCCGCCGCCGAGAGCAGCGGCACGTCCTTCCACTGCGTGCGCTTCAATATGTCCTTGAGATACCAGCTCTGCGCCTGGTTGACGATCTGCACCGACGGATCGTCGGCGACCAGGGCGAAATAGGAGTAGAGCGGCGCCGATGTCTTGCCGACGGGACGGCGGACATAGGCCAGCGTCGCCTCGTGATCCTGCTCCAGCGCCGCGATGATGCGCTTGTCGTCCTGGACGGTCGGCTTGTTCTTGTTGTCGACCCGCTCGTAGATGGGACGTGCCTCGGAGGTTGCCGAGACGACCCGCCATTTCGAACCGTCGCGTTCCAGCAGAAGATCGATCAGGCCCATATGCGAGCCCCAGAAGCCGCCCATGACGGCCGGCTTGCCCTGCAGCGTGCCTTTTTCCGTATCGACACCCTGGAGCTGCTGGAAGTCCTTCTTGCCGGGGAAGACCAGATGCTGGTGACCGGTGAACACCGCGTCGATGCCCTCGACGCCGGCGACGAAGAAGGAGGCGTTCTCCATCATGTCGCCCTGCTTGATGTCGATGCCGGAATGCGAGAGCGCAATCACGATATCGGCACCTGCCTCCCTGATCTGCGGCACCCAGGCCTTGGCCGCCTCGACGATGTCGCGCGTCTTGACGTTGCCCTCGAGGTTCTTGAGGTCCCAGACCATGATCTGCGGCGGCACGAAGCCGATGACGCCGATCTTGATCGGCTGCTCGGCGCCCGACCCATCCTTGATCTTCTTGTCGAGGATTGCATAGGGCTTGAGGTAAAGCTTRTCGTCGCGCGGGTTGGCGGCAAGCGTGGTGCCGCGGATCAGGTTGGCGCAYACGAAGGGGAAATTGGCGCCTGCCAGCACCTTGTCCATGAAGGACAGGCCRTAGTTGAACTCGTGGTTGCCGAGCGTCGAGCATTCGTAGCCGAGCAGGTTCATGCCCTTCATGATCGGATGCAGGTCGCCGTCCTTCATGCCTTTCTCGTAGGCGACATAGTCGCCCATCGGATTGCCCTGCAGCAGGTCGCCATTGTCGATCAGCATCGCATTGGTGGCTTCCTTGCGCACCGCGTCGATCAGCGAAGCCGTGCGMGACAGGCCCATCGTGTCGTTYGCTTTGTCGGCGTARTAATCATAGGGCAACAGGTTCACATGGATRTCGGTGGTCTCCATGATCCTCAGATGCGCCTGATTGGCSGCGGCGCGGGCGGAAAAKGGATGCAGCATGATCAATGCCCCGGTTGCGGCGGCTCCGGCCAGGAACTCGCGACGGGAGACAGGCAGTCGTGACATCGTTCTCTCCTCTTCGGCACCATGACAAGCCCAGCCCCAAGCCCGGAGCTTGGCGCTGAAGGACCTTCAAGTCCATGTCTGACGGAAAGCTGTTGATCACGACAAGGTGACGCGCCGATGAAACCGGCTGGTGAGACGTCAGCCTTTGTCGTCGACACCCTGGGTGATCACATCACCCTGGGTGATCAGGCGCGCGCTGCGCTGCCCGGTGGCGTAGATCCATAGCCAGCTAAGCGAAACCGCGAGCCGGTTGCGAAAACCGATCAGGAAATAGATATGCGCCATGCCCCACAGCCACCAGGCGGGCCAGCCGGTGAGCTTGATCCAGCCGAAGTCGATCGCGGCGGCGCGCTTGCCGATGGTCGCGAGATCGCCATCGTGCCGGTAGCGGAAAGGCCTGGGCGCCATGTCGCCGGCCAGGCGCGCCCTGATGGTCGCGGCGACATGGCGACCCTCCTGCTTGGCCGCGGGCGCCACGCCCGGCACCGGCTTTCCATCCGGACGCAGGAGATGGGCGGTGTCGCCGATGACGAAGATGTCCGGGCTGCCCGGCACGGTGAGATCGGGCCCGACCAGCACCCTGCCCGCCCGGTCGGCGGCCGTGCCCAGCCATTCCGCCGCCGGCGAGGCGGCAACGCCGGCCGCCCACAGAATGGTTCTTGCCGGCAGGTGCATGTCGCCGAAGACCACGCCCTCGGCATCCAGAGCCGTGACGGCGCGGCCGAGCTCGACCGTGACGCCGAGCCGTTCCAGGGCTTTGCGGGCATAGTCCGACAGGTCCGGCGCGAAATTGGCCAGGATGCGGTCGCCGGCCTCGATCAGCACCACGCGCGCCTGGCCCGTGTCGATGGTGCGGAATTCGCCGCGCAGCGTGTCATGCGCGAGTTCGGCAATGGTGCCGGCAAGCTCCACGCCGGTCGGACCGCCGCCGATGATGACCAATGTCAGCAATGCCTGGCGCCTGGCCGGATCGGTCTCGCGCTCCGCCTGTTCGAAGGCAAGCAGGATRCGGCGCCGGATGGTGGTGGCGTCTTCKAGCGTCTTCAGCCCAGGCGCAAAGGGCTCCCATTCGTCATGGCCGAAATACGCGTGGCGGGCGCCGGTGGCGAGCACCAGCGTATCGTAGCCGACCGAGCTGCCGTCCTCGAGCAGCACCCGCTTGCCGGCGCGATCGACGCCGGTGACATTGGCCAGAAGCGTCGTCACGTCCTTGCTCTTGCGCAGCAGATGACGGATCGGCCACGCAATCTCGGAAGTCGCCAGCGAAGTGGTCGCCACCTGGTAGAGCAGCGGCTGGAAAAGGTGATGATTGCGCCTGTCGATCATGGTGATGCGGACCGGTGCACCATCCAGCGCATGGGTCAATTCGAGACCGCCGAACCCCGCACCGACGACAACGACATGATGGCTGGTTTCATTCATCTTTACCCACCTCGCCCGGCCGACACAACCGCCATAGCGTAAGCACTTTTGTGCGTTGCAACAACGTTTCCGTCAGGCCATCCTATCGCCAGGGAGACGTCGCCGGGTGTCGTGAACGCACATGCCGCCTCTGGGTCAGGGGTATAGCGTGGTGCGGAATGACAGGAGTCGATCATGGCTGACAATCGCGACGACGAGGAGCCGGCTCAATATGCCTCGCCGCCCTGTTTCATGCATGAGTTGGATCCGAAATACCGGGTGCCGCTCGCTGATTGGACCGATGTCAGGCGCTGGCGCAAGGCCGAGCGCGAAAGGCTGATCGCGGCGCGGCTTGCCGTCTCCGCCGACGCCCGCGCGGCGATGTCGCAACGCATTGCCGAAGGTCTCGACGCTTTGATCGGCGACATCGGCAGCCGCATGGTCAGCCTCTACTGGCCGTTTCGCGGCGAGCCGGATCTGCGCGGCTGGATGGCGTCAATCAATGAAAGGGGCGGCCGTACCGCGCTGCCTGTCGTGATCGAGAAGGGGCATCCCCTGGTCTTCCGCGCCTATGCGCCGGGCGACCGGCTGGAGAAGGGCGTCTGGAACATCCCGATCCCGGCCGAAGGCAAGCCGGTGCTGCCGGACATCGTCATATCGCCGATCGTCGGCATCGATCCGGGAAACTACCGGCTGGGCTATGGCGGCGGCTTCTTCGACCGCACGCTGGCCGCCATGCCGTTCAGGCCGCTGGTGGTCGGCGTCGGCTACGAACTGCAGCGCATCCCGACGATCTATCCGCAGCCGCACGACATTCCGATGAGCGAGATTGTGACGGAGGTAACGACCGCCTAGCGCTGCCTGGGTCAGACGGTCCAGGTCCAGTCGATCGGATAGTTGAAAATCGGAGTGAACGTGACGCCGACCGCCTCCATATCCCTACGGCCGTCGACGACCATCTCCTTCAATCGGTCCAATTGCGCCGCGTGCTCGTCGGTGTCCCATACACTAACTTGTACGATCGAGCCCTTCGGCGATACGCCCGCATAAAAGCGAAGGAGCCCGGGCAGCCGTCTGACGGCCGGGATTATGTACTGCGAGGTCTTCTTGCTCGCGGCGTCGACTTCCGCGAACCGACCCGGGTCAAAGCTGGCGCGAGAGACGCGGACAACGGCGGTTGCCGGCAATGACTCGACCAAGGTGATTCTTTCCGTCATATCGCAGCCGCTGCCTCCTACTGGTTGTTAGTCCGGACCCTAGGCCATCTCCGGCCTCAGCCCCACAGCTGTCCTGTCGACGATCTCGCGCAGGGCGAAGGACGAATTGATCTTGGTCACATGCGGCATGGCCGACAGCCATTCCTTGTGGATGCGCTCATAGTCGACGAGGTCCTTGGCGGCGATGCGCAGGATATAGTCATATTCCCCGGACATCAGGTGGCACGAAAGCACGTTCGGGCACCGCTTGATGGCGGCTTCGAAATCCGACAGCGTCTTCTCGAATTGTCCCGACAGGGAGATATGCACGATCGCCGTCATCTGGTGGCCGAGCGCGGCATTGGAAAGCCGCGCGTGGTAGCCGCGGATGGTTCCCGATTTCTCCAGATTGTCGAGCCTGCGCGAACAAGCCGATTGCGACAATCCGACCTTCTCGGCAAGCGCCGCATTGGGTATCCGGCCATCCTTCTGCAAGGTTTCCAGAATGGCGATATCAATCCTATCGAGCGGCATTCTTCGTGATTCCTGCGAATATATCGGCGCCTCACGCAACGATTAACGAACAACCGGCACTGCCGCAAGTGCATTCGCAAACACATACGGAACGATTCATGCTTCACTGCGTCTATTGCGTGTCGCCCAAATCGCGCAGCGGTTTTAGGATCGGCGGCACGCCGGGAAATGACAGGGAGAGCGCCCCTTTGAAGGGCGCGGTGAGGAGAAGAAAATGCGCGTCGGCTGCCCCAAGGAAATCAAGAACCATGAATATCGCGTCGGCCTGACGCCCGGCTCGGTCCGCGAATATGTGGCGCATGGCCATGAAGTGCTGGTCGAGACCGGCGCCGGCGCCGGCATCGGTGCCGACGACAACGCTTATCGCGCCGCCGGCGCCACCATCGCCAAGACGGCCGCCGACGTGTTCGCCAAGTCGGACATGATCGTCAAGGTGAAGGAGCCGCAGCCGAACGAATGGGTCCAGTTGCGCGAAGGTCAGATCCTCTACACCTATCTTCACCTTGCTCCGGATCCGGACCAGACCAAGGGCCTGCTCGCCTCGGGCGTCACCGCGATCGCCTACGAGACCGTCACCGACGACCGCGGCGGCCTGCCGCTGCTCGCGCCGATGTCGGAAGTCGCCGGTCGCCTGTCGATCCAGGCCGGCGCCACRGCGCTGCAGAAGGCCAATGGCGGCCGCGGCGTGCTGCTCGGCGGCGTGCCCGGCGTGCTGCCCGGCAAGGTCACCGTGCTCGGCGGCGGCGTCGTCGGCCTGCATGCGGCCAGGATGGCCGCCGGCCTCGGCGCCGACGTCACCATCATCGATCGCTCGATCCCGCGCCTGCGCCAGCTCGACGACATCTTCGCCGGCCGCGTCCACACCCGCTACTCGACCGTCGAGGCGCTGGAGGAAGAGTGCTTCTCGGCCGACATCGTCGTCGGCGCCGTGCTGATCCCGGGCGCCGCCGCGCCCAAGCTCGTCACCCGCGAGATGCTCTCGGGCATGAAGAAGGGCTCGGTGCTGGTCGACGTCGCCATCGACCAGGGCGGCTGCTTCGAGACCTCGCACGCCACGACCCACGCCGAGCCGACCTACGAGGTCGACGGCGTCATCCACTACTGCGTCGCCAACATGCCGGGCGCCGTGCCGGTGACCTCGGCGCACGCCCTCAACAATGCAACGCTGCACTACGGGCTGCAGCTCGCCGACAAGGGCCTGAAGGCGCTGGTCGACGACCATCACCTGCGCAACGGCCTCAACGTCCACAAGGGCAAGATCACCAATCGCGCCGTTGCCGAAGCGCTGGGCTACGAGATGGTCGAACCGAAGGCCGTGCTCGCCGCCTGATAGCAGCCAACAACTTCCTCCTGTCTCGCCCGCCGGTCCTTCCGGCGGGCTTTTTTCTTTGCGGAAGAAAATTCGCACAACAAAAAAGCGGAGCCAAAGCCCCGCTTCCTCGATGTTGCGACATGCCGCCGGTCCATCCGCGGTCGGCAATCGATCAACCATTGCTTTTTAGCGCGGTATTGCGACGGGAGTACGACAAACATGACCGATATTCGCGGCGGCCTCGAAAATCCAGGCGGCCACCGATACTGGACTATGTGAAGTCTTTCACATTCGGCTCTCCGAAAAAATGCCTAACACGTCGAGCCTGCTGGCGATTTTCGCCGACAGCTTCTGTCGCAGGCTTTTTCCCAACTGCCCGCCAGACCATCGGCGGGCTTTTTTCTTGCGGGGTGTGGTCAGGCCCGTTCGATACGGCATTGGTAGCAGTTGTTTCGCGCCGAGCGGACATGGATATAAGCGACGTCGTCGCGCTCGAAGAGCTTGCCCGCGCGAGCCGCGATGTCGCCTGTCGGGATGACCGCGCCGGTCCCGTAGACGATGCGGTCATCCTCGCCGTAGCCACGCACGATATAGTCGCTGCTTGCCAGCATTTCCGGAAGCGTATCCACTTCCGCGGCACGCTCGCATTCCTGCGCATGCAGGAAGATCGGGCCGGTCTCGGCATAGGGCTGAAGCCCCGGGAACGGCCGGTAGGCAACGATGAGATAGGCGTGCCCCTCGGCAACGTTCTTCATGCAATGCCGGCAGGGCACGCCGGCGCCGTCGGAGATATTTCTTTCCGGCGCACGGCCATAGGCATCGGGCCCTCCCCGTTGCAAGGCACGCACGGCTTCTGTGGGCAAGGCTTTGAACTGGATGCTCATGGCGAAATCTCCGGGTGTCGGTGCCCGGAAACTATGCTTTGGCGGCGGCGCCTCCCACCCGATTCCTGTCAGTCGGCTTGTGCGTGCGGGCGGAATGGAAACAGCCCGGCTTTCGTCGGCTTTCCGTCCGGAATTGATTCGCCGTTTCCATGAATCGGTGAGGCGCCCTACGGCCTCATGACACTCGCGGAGCGCTCGGCGAAGGTCATCGGATGCACGATTTCCTTCTTCTGCGCCACGGGCGTGAAGCCGAGCTTCTGGTAGAGCGGCAGCGCCGCCGGATGGTCGAGCGTGCAGGTCTGCACGGTGACGCGCTTGGGCCCATGCGCCCATGCGGCGGAGATCGCGGCGCCCAGGAACCAGCGGCCGATGCCTTGGCCATGGGCGTGCTCCATCATGCCGAAATAGGCGAGCTCCACCTCGTCCGGCAGATGCGGCTTGAGGTCGAAGAAGCCGGCGGGAGAACCGTCGAGGTAGAGCACCCTGATGTCGCGGTCTTCACGGTGAAGACCCGCTGACAGCTCCTCGTCGTTCAGTCTCAGCACGTTGACCCAGTGCCATTTGCGCCCGACGCGATCCATCAGRTAGCGGTAGAAATGGAGCGGCATGTCCTTGGTCTTCAGCAGGGCGATCTGCCGGTTGTAGGGCACGGACGGCGACGCCGCCGGGGCCGCATGCATTTCGAGGAATGTGACCGTAACCTCGATTTCGTCCGGCACGCCGTTTTCCATCACCGTCATTCCTTACCCGTCACCACCGGCGTATCGCTGAGCCCACCCCATTCGGTCCACGATCCGTCGTACAGCCTGTTGTCGGTATGGCCAAGCGTCTCCAGCGCCAGCGTGATCGCCGCCGCCGTGATGCCCGAGCCGCATGACGTGACGACTGGCTTCGCAAGATCGATGCCCGCGTCCTCGATCACCTTGCGCAAGCGGTCCTTGGGCAAAAGCTCGCCGTTCTCGGCAAGCGCAGTGATCGGAACATTGCGGGCGCCCGGCATATGGCCAGATCGGACACCGGCGCGCGGCTCGGGATCGGTGCCGGCGAAACGGCCGGCGGAGCGCGCGTCGGCGATCTGGCTTTCCCGCCCCCCGACGATACGACGCATCTCGGCGAAGCTGACGACCCGGCCGGCATCGAAATCCGCGTGGAAGATGCCCGGCGCGAACCGGGTCGGCTCTGCAGTCACCGGCCGCCCCTGTGCCTTCCAGCGGTCGAAGCCGCCGCCCAATATGTAGACCTGGAAAACGCCCATGACGCGGAACATCCACCAGGCGCGCGGCGCGGAAAACAGGCCCGGACCGTCATAGACCACGATGGTGTCGTCGGCCGAAACACCCATGGAGCCGACATATTGCGAAAAATACTGAGGTGACGCCAAGGTGTGCGGCAGCTTCGAGTCCGGATCCGAAACCGCGTCCTGGTCGAGGAACAGCGCTCCAGGGATATGGGCGGCGTCATATTCTCCACGCGCGTCGCGCTTCTGCGCCGGCAGATACCAGGAGGCGTCGATAATCGTCAGGCCGGGTTCGCCCAGCCGCTTCTCGAGCCAATCCGCGTCGACAATGAAAGGACTATCCTCGGCCATTTTCTTCTCCCGCGCCGCCTRTTGCGGCTTCGCACGTCAACTCGCCGGCATCGGCCCGAAACGAATGCGGAAGCGACGGTTCTCGCGTCCCTTCTTCTCGATCTTGCCGATGTGGATTTCGCCCACCTCGCCTGTGCTCTTCACATGCGTGCCGCCGCAAGGCTGGCTGTCGATCGAGCCGTTCTCGCCGATGCAGACCAGGCGGATCCTGCCGGTGCCGACAGGCGGCCGCACGTTCTTCGACTTGACCAGTCCGGGATTGGCGGCGAGTTCCTCATCGGTGATCAGCCGCGTGAAGATCGGATGGTCGGCGCGCACCAGTTCCATCAGCCTTGCCGTCACATCTTCCTTGGTGAAGCCGGCGTCGGGAATGTCGAAGTCGACGCGGCTGTCGTCCTCGGCGACGGCGGCGCCCGTGATCGGAAACGGACAGACGACGGTCAGCAGATGGCAGGCCGCATGCATGCGCATCAGGAGATGACGCCGATCCCAGTCGATGGCGAGCTTCAGCTTCTCGCCGATCGTCGGCATCACCTGTTCCGGCGCCGGGACATGGATGATCTCGTCCTTGGTTTCGCCTGTGATGGTGGCGGCGATCGCGACGCGGCCGCCATCGGCGCGCTCGAACAAGCCGGTATCGCCCGGCTGGCCGCCCGAGGTGGCGTAAAAGATCGTCCGATCGAGAATGATGCCGCCACGGTCGTTGATGGCGACGACTTGCGCCTCCGCCGTCTTCAGATAGGCGTCGTCGCGAAACAGCGCTTCGGTCTTTTGCGCCATCACGCCACCTTTTCGAACGGCACCGAGATATCGGCCTTCGCTTCCATCCAACCCGGGACCGGCAGGTTCTTGCCGCGCAGGAATTCCGGATTGAAGAGTTTCGACTGGTAGCGCGTGCCATAGTCGCAAAGCACGGTGACGATGGTATGGCCGGGCCCGAGCTCGCGCGCCAGCCGGATGGCGCCCGCAATATTGATACCGGTCGAGCCGCCGACGCACAGCCCCTCTTCCTGGATGAGGTCGAAGATGATCGGCAACGCCTCTTCGTCCGGTATCTGGAAGGAAAAGTCGGGCGTGAACCCTTCGAGGTTCGCGGTGATGCGGCCCTGGCCGATGCCTTCGGTGATCGAGTTGCCCTCGGCCTTCATCTCGCCGCTGGTGTAGAAACTGTAGAGCGCGGCCCCGAGGGGATCGGCAAGTGCGATCTTGACGTCCTTGCTCTTGCTCCTCAGCCCCATCGCGACGCCGGCCAGCGTGCCGCCGGAACCGACGGCGGACACGAAACCGTCGACCTTGCCGCCGGTCTGGGCCCAGATCTCCTGCGCCGTCGTGCGGATATGGCCGTCGCGGTTGGCAACATTGTCGAACTGGTTGGCCCAGATGGCGCCGTTCGGCTCCGATCGCGCCAGCTGCTCGGCGAGCCTGCCCGACAGTTTCACGTAGTTGTTGGGGTTCTTGTAAGGCACCGCCGGCACTTCGATCAGCTCGGCCCCCAGGATCCTGATCGTGTCCTTCTTCTCCTGGCTCTGCGTGTCGGGAATGACGATGACGGTCCTGTAGCCGAGCGCCTTGGCGACCAGCGTCAGGCCGATGCCGGTGTTGCCGGCCGTTCCCTCGACGATCACGCCGCCGGGTTTCAAAAGCCCGCGCTGCTCCGCGTCGCGAATGATGAACAGGCCGGCGCGATCCTTGACCGATTGGCCCGGATTCATGAATTCGGCCTTGCCCAGTATCTCGCAACCGGTCGCTTCCGAAGCCTTGTTGAGCCGGATCAGGGGCGTGTTGCCGATGGCTTCGATCACAGAACGGGGCATCGAGGATTCCTTTACKCTTGCGGCGAAACCCTAGAAACCGGAGGCTGCGGTTTCAAGGCAAGAATTTACCTGGTCCAGTCGCATTCGGGACGCTGCAGTATTCGCGATCATTTCAACAAGCTGTGTGAAAGCGCTCTTTTCATTCAATTCCTTCGCCGCTAGAGCAAGCCTGAAACATTCACAAGGCATAGCATGACACTCTACCGGGCCAATCCGAAAGACGGTGTCGCCTGGATCACGGGCGGCAGCAGCGGCCTTGGCCGCGCATTGGCCAAGGATTTCGCAAAGCACGGCTATGCCGTCGCGGTGACCTCGCTGCCGGACGAGCCGGTCGACACGCTGCTGGTCGAAACGGCGCAGATGACCGGCCATGTGAAGTCGTTTCCCTGCGACGTGACAGACGAAGAGGGCATGGCGCGCACGGTCGCGGCGATCGAGAAGGAGATGGGGCCGATCGTGCTCGCCGTCTTCAACGCCGGCAATTATATCGCAACCCCCGGCGAGCATCTGGTCGTGCGCGATTTTCATCGTTCGTTCGCCGTCAACTATTTCGGCATCGTCAACGGCCTTGTGCCTGCCGTCGAGCGGATGCGCGCGCGCGGACGCGGCCACGTGGTCCTGGTCGGATCGGTCACCGCCTATTCCGGGTGGCCAACGACCGCGGCTTACGGCGGCACCAAGGCGGCGATCAACATCCTGGCGGAGTCGCTGAAATACGACTTCGACAAGATGAACATCCGCGTTCAGGTGATGAATCCGGGCTTCGTCGACACGCCGCTGACCGAAAAGAACTCGCTGCCGATGCCGGGCCTGATGCCGGTGCACCGCGCCTCGCGCCGCATGGCGCGCGGCATCAGAAAGGGCGGCTTCGAAGTCACCTTCCCATACCACATAAGCTGGCCCCTGAAGCTGCTCGCCATACTGCCGCGGCCGATCGGCCGCCTGGTGATCACCGCGACGACCAGTTGGAGGGCTCGCCCGCTTTTCATAGATCCTAAGGCGTCGAGCGAAAAAGCCCCCCCGCAAAACCGGAAGCCGGCGAAACAGTGATTGCCTGGGAGCAGKCGCAGCCATAGGTTGATAATCATTCCTTGGAGTCGGCGATGGGGCGTCGGATCGTGCTTGCGGTGCTGGGTGTCGCGGTCATCCTTGTCGTTGTTTTCTTGCTCGGTCCGCGCGTGCATGTCGATACGGCGATCCGCTTCGATCCCGCGGTGATCGGCGACGATCCGCAGGCCTATCTGGCGCGCGAAGAAGCCGCGGTACCGAACATCCGTGACGGGCTGGACAAGGAAATCATCTGGGCGAACCCGATGGTCCACGCCAAGACGAAGCTCTCGATCGTCTATATCCATGGATTTTCTGCCTCGAAGGGCGAGGTCCGTCCCCTGCCCGATGATGTCGCCGAGGAATTGGACGCCAATCTCTTTTTCACCCGTCTAACCGGCCACGGGCAGGACGGCGCCGCGATGGCCGACGGCAGCGTCAACGCCTGGATCAACGACTATGAGGAGGCTTTGGCCATCGGCCGGGCGATCGGCGACAAGGTGATCGTGATCGCAACGTCGACCGGCGGTTCGCTGGCGACGTGGGCAGCGACGCAGCCGGGTGCTTCCGACGGGGTCGCGGCAATCGCGTTCATCTCGCCGAATTTCGGGGTGAAGGCTGCCGGCGCCGAGGTTCTCACAATGCCCTGGGGCAGGCAGATCGCCGAGATGGTCGGCGGCAAGGAACGCAGCTTCACGCCTCGCAACGCGCTGCACGGAAAATTCTGGACGACCAGATATCCGATGGCTGCGACACTGCCGATGGCGGCACTCACCAATCTCGCCTTTGGCGCGCCCGTGGAGAAGGCGACGATCCCTGCCCTGTTCATCTTCTCGGACTCGGACAAGGTGGTGCGACCGGACCGCACGCGCGAGATCGCCGGCCGCTGGGGCGGTTCCCACGAGTTGGTGCCGGTCGACAACACGGGCGATCCCGACAATCACGTCATTGCCGGCGATGCCCTGTCGCCTTCGACCACGGCCTTTCTGGCACAGCGGATCGCGGTTTGGGTGAAGGCCCTGACCGAGCATCAGGCAAGCCAATAAAAAAGGCCGGGGCAATGCCCCGACCTTTTTCTTCACTCCAGCGTCGATCGGAGCCAGTTCGGCTCAAGCCGCCCGGTTTGCCGGCCGCTTGCCGCCGAAGCGGCGCTTGTTGTTGCCCCTGAAACGCTTGGCGCCATCGGCGTTGCGCTCTCCATTCGGCTTGCCGGCTGTCGCGTGCTCGCCGGCGGGCTTGCCGGAGAAGGCGCGGTCACCACCAGGCTTGCCGCCAAAGCGCTTCTTGCCGTTGTTGCCATTGCCGGGACGCCTGCCGTCGCGACGGCCGCCATGATGCTCGCGGTCGTTGGCCGGCTCGAAATGGCGCTCGGTCTTTTCCCTCGGGTCGCGCTGCGGATCAGGGCTGCCGAGGTGGTCGGCAGTGACCGGCAGCTTCATGCGGATGATGCGCTCGACCTGCCGGAGCTTGCTGTTCTCCGACGGATCGCAAAGCGTGATCGCGATGCCGTCCCTGCCGTTGCGGCCGGTGCGGCCGATGCGGTGAACGTAGCTTTCCGCTTCGTCCGGCAGGTCGAAGTTCACGACATGGCTGATGCCGGGCACGTCGATGCCGCGTGCCGCAATGTCCGTCGCGACCAGGATGCGGACCGAACCGTCGCGGAAATCGTTGAGCGCCTTCTGGCGTGCGTTCTGCGACTTGTTGCCGTGGATGACGGCGGCCTCGAAGCCGTCGCGGGCAAGGTCCTTGGTGACGCGGTCGGCGCCGTGCTTGGTGCGAGAGAACACGATGACGGAGCGCATCGCTTCGTCGGCCAGCATCTTCGACAGCACTTGGCGCTTCTGCTTGGTGCGGGCAAGCACCACGCTCTGCACGATCTCGGCCGCCGCCGTGCTCTGGGGCGCGACCTCGATGCGGACCGGGTTCTTCAACAGGCCCTTGGCAAGCTCGGCGATCTCATCCGGCATGGTGGCCGAAAACAGCGCCGTCTGGCGGTCCGGCGCGGTCGCCTTGGCGATGCGCTTGACATCGTTGATGAAGCCCATGTCGAGCATGCGGTCGCCTTCGTCGAGCACCAGCCACTTGGTGTCGGAGAGAATGAGATCGCCCTCGCGCACGAGGTCAGTCAACCGGCCGGGCGTGGCGATCAGGATATCGACGCCGGGGCCGATCTTCTTGACCTGGCTGAAGCGCGAAACGCCGCCGAGCACGAGCGCGGTCGAGATATGGGCGCCCTTGGCGAGCAGCTTGATCGTGTCCTCGATCTGGACGGCAAGCTCACGGGTCGGCGCCAGGATCAGCGCGCGCGTCGTCTTTGGCCTGCGCTTGGTGCCGAGCGCGATGATCTTGGAGAGGATGGGCAGCGCGAAGGCCGCGGTCTTGCCGGAACCGGTCTGGGCGATTCCCAGTATGTCGCGGCCCTCGAGCTGCGGCGGGATCGCCTGGGTCTGGATCGGCTTCGGGTCGGCAAAGCCCGCGGCCTGGGTGGCCTTGAGCAGCGCGCCGGTAATTCCAAGTGCTGCGAAACCCGTAAGTTCCGCTGTGGTTTCGTTGGTCAAAATAATCTTCTTTCACGCGGCCGCGGCCGCAAACATCGATGGCGGCAGGGCGCAACCTGCCGTCGAAAAATTGTCAGGAAACGACAAGGCGGCGGACAGGAGAGTCCGCTCGGCTGCGCTGTCGTGCCCGCGGGCATCATGCCCCCGGGGCTTTCGCCAGCTTTGCCGATCGATCAGTCCGACCAACCGCAAAGCGGGAAAACAGACGCAACCAGTCTCATTCGTCGAGAAGGCCGGAAAGGTCCGGCCCAAGCGCCCATGACGCGGCATATGGCCGAGTCCGCGCCGAATTGCAAGGGCTCATGGTGCAATGCAGCAATAATCACCTGCAAGGTGAACGCCTTCGGTCAAATTTCATCTGGCCATTTCCTGGCCCCGTGTTGGACGAACAGAATTTCTATCTGATGGTCACTCACTCGATATGCCACGATGTAGGGAGTGCCAGGGATCACGAGTTCACGAGTGCCTCTTATCTCACCGGTTCGTCCGATAAACGGATTGGCGGCAAGCAGCCTTGCCGTCCTTGAGTGTATTTCGTTGACTATTCGGGCAGCCGCCCTTGGGTTGTGTTGAGCGATGTAATCGCCGATCGACGCCAACTCGTTCAGATAGTGCCGGGTCCAGACAATCCGCACAGAAGGTTATGCCGGGCTGTATTTATTGAGAACAGCCGCAATTTCTTCTTCGCTGGCAAAGTCGCCATGGGCGGCGGCCTCGATACCCGCCTGGACACCTGCGATCCACTTCTCCTGCCACGCCAGGGAGCGACCATGAGACAAGGCATCTTCGATGATCTGCTCGCGCGTAAGGGTCGACCGCGAGGTCAACATTTCAATCCGGCGGTTCAAATCCTCGGATATTTCTATGTTGTTCTTCATTGGTTCATTCTGCCATATCCAGTGAACGCCTGCAAAGACGTATCGCGCCCAAGGCGATTGCGTTAAGCGCGGGATCTGATCGAAACGCGACGCTTGCGCTCCCCTGCCCGCGCGATTACCAAAAACGACCTTTCCTTTTTGGGGACCCGGCGATGAAAGATGTGCTGAAGGAACTCGAGCGCCGCCGCGAAGCCGCCCGCATGGGCGGCGGCCAGGACCGCATCGACGCCCAGCACAAGAAGGGCAAGCTCACCGCCCGCGAGCGTATCGAGGTGTTCCTCGACGAAGGATCGTTCGAGGAGTTCGACATGTATGTCGAGCACCGCTCGACCGACTTCGGCATGGAGAAGACCAAGATCTCCGGCGACGGTGTCGTCACCGGTTGGGGCACGGTCAACGGGCGGCCGGTCTATCTCTTCGCCAAAGATTTCACCGTGTTCGGCGGCTCGCTCTCGGAGGCTCATGCCGAAAAGGTGGTCAAGGTGCAGGAGATGGCGCTGCGCAACCGCGCGCCGATCATCGGCCTCTACGATGCCGGTGGCGCCCGCATCCAGGAAGGTGTGGCGGCTCTTGGCGGCTATGCCGAGATTTTCCAGCGCAACGTGCTTGCTTCCGGCGTCATCCCGCAGATCTCGCTGATCATGGGACCTTGCGCCGGGGGCGACGTCTATTCCCCGGCCATGACCGACTTCATCTTCATGGTGCGCGATACCTCCTACATGTTCGTTACCGGACCCGATGTCGTGAAAACGGTGACCAACGAGACGGTGACCGCCGAGAGCCTAGGCGGCGCTTCGGTGCACACCACCAAGTCCTCGATCGCCGACGGGGCCTATGACAACGACGTGGAGGCGCTTTTGCAGATGCGCCGGCTGGTCGACCTGCTGCCGGCATCCAACACCGCCGAGATTCCCGAGATCGAGTGCTACCAGTCGGTGACCGACCACGACCTGTYGCTCGACCGGTTGATCCCTGACAACGCCAACAAGCCTTACGACATCAAGGAATTGATCGTGAAGGTCGCCGACGAGGGCGATTTCTTCGAAATCCAGCAGAGCTTTGCCAAGAACATCGTCACCGGTTTCGGCCGTGTCGAGGGCCGCACGGTCGGCTTCGTCGCCAACCAGCCGATGGTGCTGGCCGGCGTGCTGGACTCCGACGCAAGCCGCAAGGCGGCGCGCTTCGTGCGCTTCTGCGATTGTTTCTCGATCCCGATCGTCACCTTCGTCGACGTTCCGGGCTTCCTGCCGGGCACCGCGCAGGAATATGGCGGGCTGATCAAGCACGGCGCCAAGCTGCTGTTCGCCTATGCCGAAGCGACCGTGCCGAAGATCACCGTGATCACGCGCAAGGCCTATGGCGGCGCTTATGACGTGATGGCGTCAAAGCATCTGCGCGGCGACATGAACTATGCCTGGCCGACGGCTCAGATCGCGGTGATGGGCGCCAGGGGCGCGGTCGAGATCATCTACCGCAAGGACATCGGCGATCCGGAGAAAATCGCAGCCCACACAAAGGCTTACGAGGATCGCTTCCTGTCGCCCTTCGTCGCTGCCGAGCGCGGCTATGTCGACGAGGTGATCATGCCCCATTCGACCCGCCGCCGGGTGGCGCGCGCGCTGCGCATGCTGCGCAACAAGGATATGCAGAACCCCTGGAAGAAGCACGACAACATCCCGCTGTGAGAAGGCGAGCGTGCCCACCTGGCGACGGACGGGTCGAAAGTACGCGCCTCAATCCGCCCGAGGCGGCCCGCCTTCCATCAACTCGCGCAGCACCGGCACCATGGCCATCGGCAGATCTTCGGCGATCAAGCCCGGACCGAACCGGCTGCCGGCTTCGGCGTGGATCCAGACTGCCGCGCAGGTAGCTTCGAAGGCCGGCATGCCTTGCGCCAGCAAGCCGACGGCGATGCCTGACAGCACGTCGCCCGATCCGGCGGTGGCAAGCCAGGGCGCGCCATTGCTGTTGATCGCGGCGCGGCCGTCGGGCGATGCGATGACGCTGTCGGCGCCCTTGTAGACGATCACGGCATTGGCGCGCCGCGCGGCCGCGCGTGTCTTGGCCAGTTTGGAAAGGGCCTTGTCGCCGGCAATGTCGGGAAACAGCCGGGCAAACTCGCCCTCATGCGGCGTCATCACCAGAGATGGCGCGCCGGGCCGTCGAGCGGCCTCGAACAGCGGCTCAGGCGAGTCGCGAAACGAGGTGATGCCGTCGGCGTCGAGCACCACGCCCTCGATGCCGGTTTCGCCCTGTCCCGCGTCCAGCAATGTGAGGGCAAAGTCGCGCGCCTTCTCGCCGACGCCAAAACCTGGACCGAGCACGAAGGACGAAGGGCGACGATCGCCGAGGAACTCGCCGAGATCGGCGAACGTGTCGACCTTGCGCAGCATGATCGAGGTCAGATGCGCCGCGTTGACCTGCATGGCGTTCGCCGGCGACAGCACTGTCACCGCCCCCGCGCCGCTTCTGGCGGCCGCAAGCGCCGACAGCCGCGCGGCACCCGTCGCCGATGGTCCGCCGGAAAACACGCTCGTATGACCACGCCGGTACTTATGGGTGTCGACGGCCGGCGCCGGCAAGTGGCGCTGCCACAGAAGTGGCCCGTTCTCGAACGCGCGCGGCGCCACGTGATCGATGACCCCGTCGCCAATGCCGATGTCCGCAAGCACGATCTCACCACATCGCTCCCGTCCGGGCAGGAGCAGGTGCCCCGGTTTCTTCCGCGCGAAAGTCACGGTGACGGTCGCGCGAAATGCCGTGCCGAGTATGTCGCCACTCTCGCCCGAGACGCCGGAAGGCAAGTCGACGGCGACAACCGGCAGACCGAGACCGGTAACCAACTCGACTGCCTTGGCGGCATCGCCCGATAGCGGCTTCGACAGGCCCGCGCCATAGAGCGCATCGACAACCAACGAGCCGGGCTCCGCCGCGAAGGCCGATAGCGGTCGCCGGTCCAGGGCGCAGTCGGCGGCCGCGAGCGCGGCGTCGCTGCCCGAGCGCGGCTCGCCGGATACCCACATCGCGACGTCGACGCCGGCCCCGGCCAGCAGCCGCGCCACGACATAGCCGTCACCGCCATTGTTGCCGGGACCGCACAGCACGTGGACGCGCYTYGCTGCCGGATAACGCTGAAGCACCACGGCMGCCACCGCTTCGCCGGCGCGYTGCATCAACCCGTAGCCGTCGAGCGGTCCGGCSGCGATCGCCAGCCGGTCGGCTTCGGCCATCTCGGCCGGCGAGAGAAGTTCGTTGCTCATGGGATTGCCGATCCTGTTCCGATCAAGCATTGTCCAGTTTTCGGTTCGAAGCAAACAGCAACCGCGCCGCCAGAAGCGGCGACATCCGAGGGGGGGCTGCCTGCAAATTGCGCGATCTGCCCAAATTTTGCGCAGACGATCGCGGCAGCGATGTATAGGCTTTAAGCGCCGATGGCGCATCCGGTGCAGCGAATGACGCGATTTTGCATCCGGGCGCGGCAAGGCGCCGAAATCGCCCGGCGCCGCCTCCGCCTACGGGAACTGGCACAGTTCGTGCTTGATGGAGGCGCAAGCGGGGCGCACAACCCGTTTTTCTGGCAGTGGAGGCCATTTTCTACATGAAAAAGATCGAAGCGATCATCAAGCCATTCAAACTGGACGAAGTGAAGGAAGCGCTTCAGGAGGCCGGACTGCAAGGCATCACCGTCACCGAGGCCAAGGGTTTCGGCCGGCAGAAGGGTCATACCGAGCTCTATCGCGGCGCCGAATATGTCGTCGACTTCCTGCCCAAGGTGAAGATCGAGGTTGTGCTGGGCGACGACGCCGTCGAGGGCGCGATCGAGGCGATCCGCAAGGCAGCGCAAACGGGACGCATCGGCGACGGCAAGATCTTCGTCTCCAACATCGAGGAAGTCGTGCGCATCCGCACCGGTGAAACCGGCCTCGACGCCATCTGACGTCCAGATTTCCTACTCTCTCCTCCTCCTCCTCAAGACACGTCATCACACAGGGAAGAAATGACATGACGACAGCCAAAGACATCATGAAGCAGATCAAGGACAACGACGTGAAATTCGTCGACCTGCGCTTCACCGATCCGAGGGGCAAGCTGCAGCATGTGACGATGGATGTCGTCGAGGTCGAGGAAGACATGTTCGCCGATGGCGTCATGTTCGACGGCTCCTCGATCGCCGGCTGGAAGGCGATCAACGAGTCCGACATGGTGCTGATGCCGGATACCGACACAGTCCACATGGATCCGTTCTTCGCCCAGTCGACSATGGTCATCCTGTGCGACATCCTCGACCCGGTCTCGGGCGAGGCCTACAACCGCGACCCGCGCGGCACCGCCAAGAAGGCCGAGGCYTACATGAAGTCGGAAGGCATCGGCGACACCATCTATGTCGGCCCGGAAGCCGAGTTCTTCGTGTTCGACGACGTCAAGTACAAGGCAGACCCCTATAACACCGGCTTCCGCCTGGACTCGACCGAGTTGCCCTCCAACGACGACACCGATTACGAGACCGGCAATCTCGGCCACCGGCCGCGCATCAAGGGCGGCTATTTCCCGGTGCCGCCGATCGATTCCAGCCAGGACATGCGCTCCGAAATGCTGACCGTGCTCGCCGAGATGGGCGTGCGCGTCGAAAAGCATCACCATGAGGTCGCGGCCGCCCAGCACGAGCTTGGCATCAAGTTCGACACGCTGGTGCGCAACGCCGACAAGATGCTGATCTACAAGTATGTCGTGCACCAGGTCGCCAATGCCTATGGCAAGACGGCCACCTTCATGCCGAAGCCGGTGTTCGGCGACAATGGCTCGGGCATGCACGTGCACCAGTCGATCTGGAAGGGCGGCAAGCCGACCTTCGCCGGCAACGAATATGCCGGCCTGTCGGAGAGCTGCCTGTTCTACATCGGCGGCATCATCAAGCACGCCAAGGCGATCAACGCCTTCACCAACCCGCTCACCAACTCCTACAAGCGTCTGGTGCCTGGCTATGAGGCCCCGGTCCTGCTCGCCTATTCGGCGCGCAACCGCTCGGCGTCCTGCCGCATTCCGTTCGGCTCGTCGCCGAAGTCGAAGCGTGTCGAGGTCCGCTTCCCCGATCCGGGCGCGAACCCCTATCTCGGCTTCGCCGCCATGCTGATGGCAGGCCTCGACGGCATCAAGAACAAGATCCACCCCGGGCAGCCGATGGACAAGGATCTTTACGACCTGCCGCCGAAGGAGTTGAAGAAGATCCCGACCGTCTGCGGCTCGCTGCGCGAGGCGCTGCAGAGCCTCGACAAGGACCGCGGCTTCCTGAAGGCCGGCGGTGTCTTCGACGACGACCAGATCGATTCCTACATCGAGCTGAAGATGGCCGAGGTGATGCGCTTCGAAATGACCCCGCATCCGGTCGAGTACGACATGTACTATTCGGTCTAATCCACTGATCGAATAGAAAGTTCAGCCCTCGGAAGGTTTCCCTTCCGAGGGCTTTTCATTTGTGTCGCCACCCGACTCGGCCGCCATTGTCCGGCTTGGCGCAGCTTCTTGAGCAAATGCGCACGCTCGCCGTCAGCTCGGCGTCGCCGGACGGGTATCTCCGGCGTCTGCCAGCGCCACTGCTCCCGTGAGGCACAAGAAAGCCCCGGCGGAAAAAACGCCGGGGCTTTCTTGCATCATCGATTCTCTGGCGTGGCTGCAGCCTGCGCCGCCAAAATCAGGCCGCCGCCGAAACCTTCGCGTCGGTCGCAACCTGCGAGATCGTCTTCAGGACCTGCGAGGCGATCTGGTAGGGGTCGCCCTGCGAGTTCGGGCGGCGATCTTCCAGATAACCCCTGTAGTCGTTCTTGACGAAAGAATGCGGCACGCGGATCGACGCGCCGCGGTCGGCGACGCCGTAGCTGAACTTGTTCCACGGCGCGGTCTCGTGCTTGCCGGTCAGGCGCTTGTCGTTGTCCGGGCCGTAGACCGCGATGTGGTCCATCAGGTTCTTTTCGAACTGCGCCATCAGCGCTTCGAAATAGGCCTTGCCGCCGACTTCGCGCATGTATTTGGTCGAGAAGTTGCAGTGCATGCCTGAGCCGTTCCAGTCGGTGTCGCCGAGCGGCTTGCAGTGGAACTCGATGTCGATGCCGTATTTCTCGGTGAGGCGCAGGAGCAGGTAACGCGCCATCCACATCTGGTCGGCGGCTTTCTTCGAGCCCTTGCCGAAAATCTGGAATTCCCACTGGCCCTTCGCGACTTCGGCGTTGATACCTTCGTGGTTGATGCCGGCGGCGAGGCAAAGGTCGAGATGCTCCTCGACGATCTGGCGGGCGACATCGCCGACATTCTTGTAGCCGACGCCGGTGTAGTACGGACCCTGCGGTGCCGGGTAGCCGCTTTCGGGGAAGCCGAGCGGACGGCCGTCCTTGTAGAAGAAATACTCCTGCTCGAAGCCGAACCAGGCGCCCTCGTCATCGAGGATGGTCGCGCGGCTGTTCGATACGTGCGGSGTSACGCCATCGGGCATCATGACCTCGCACATGACGAGAACGCCATTGGTGCGGGCCGGATCCGGATAAAGGGCGACCGGCTTCAGCACGCAATCGGAGCTGCGGCCTTCGGCCTGGTTCGTCGAGGAGCCATCGAAGCCCCACAGCGGCAACTGCTCAAGCGTCGGGAACTCGGCAAACTCCTTGATCTGGGTCTTGCCGCGCAGATTGGGGGTCGGGGTGTAGCCGTCGAGCCAGATGTACTCGAGCTTGTATTTGGTCATTCCAGTGCCTCTCGTTGCTCGGACGTCGCGCGAAAGCGGCGTCAACGCATGGCCGGACCGAGCCAGCCTGCCGATGGCTAAAATGCAAGTCGCGTGCCACACCCCTTTCGGGAGGTGCGGCAAAATGGTCATCGCAAAGCGTTGATTTTGTTGAGCCGCCTCAGYAATGCGTCAGGATCGTTCAGACGCCAATATTGCTTAAAACATAGGCATTTGATGATCTTTTCATAGGCATATTGCCTAAAGGAATCGCAGRGCCTACTTTGATGGACAGGTGAATCGAACAGCTCCTGAAGAAGCAGGGGARATCGTCAATGCAAGTCACGCAATCGCGTCCGTCCGCAAAGATCCTGATGTTCCCGCTGGCAGCGCGCAAGYCTGCCTCAAATTTAGGCGCCARGGAYAGATTCGCGGCAGAGCTTGCCTCGTTGCGTGATACRCACGCCGATTTCGACRGCTGGTACCAYGAGGCGGCCGTCGAGGAAGAAAACCAGCAGCGGAAGAGCTGATCCGCTYCCTGCAGTTCCGGCATAAAGAAAGCCCGGCATAATTGCTTATGCCGGGCTTTTTGTTGCGGATCGCCGGACGATCAGTCCTTGCCCTGCAGGTCGGTGCCGAGCGTATCTTTGACGAAGATCGTGCCGATGATGAGCGACATCGCCGCGATCAYCACCGGGTACCAGAGGCCGTAATAGATGTCGCCCCTGTAGGCACTCAGCGCAAACACCGTCGCCGGCAGCAGACCGCCGAACCAGCCGTTRCCGACATGRTAAGGCACCGACATGCCGGTATAGCGGATGCGGGTCGGGAACATCTCGACGAGGATCGCCGCGATCGGCCCGTAGACCATGGTCACGAACAGAACCAGGATGAACAGGATGCCGATGGTCATCGGCCAGTTGATAGCTGCCGGATCGGCGACCATGGCGAAGGCGCCGCCGCCCGGGATGTTGTAGACGGCGATTTCCGGCGCCCCACCTGCCTCATCCTTCGTCAGCAGCTTGTCGGCAACCGCCTGGTCGACCGGGACCGTCGTCTTCTCGCCGGCTCGGATCGCGGCAGCGTCGAGCTTCAGTTCGGGATTGGCCGCGATGAAGGCGTCAAGCTTCTGGTCCGGCACCTTGATCGCGGCGCGCTTCAGCGGATAACCGCCGTCCCGCAACGACATGTTCACGGCCTTGACGAAGGCGGCGTCCTTGGCCTTGGCCTGATCGCCGGCGGCGACGGCGTCGTAGGATGTGACCGTTTCGTTGCCGATCTTGACCGTGGCCGCGGTTCCGGGCGCCGCCGTCGTCACCACGTCAAAGGGCACCGAGTTCCTGGTCAGGAACGAGGTCGCGATATCGCAGGAGGTCGTGAACTTCGCCGTGCCGACCGGGTTGAACTGGAACCTGCAGTCGCCGGGCGCCGCCGTCACAGTCGCGCGCGTGTTCTGCTGGGCGGTGGCCAGAGCCGGGTTGGCGGCCCAGGTCAGCGCCTTGAACAGCGGGAAGGTGCAGACGATGGCAAGCGCAAGGCCGGCCATGATGATCGGCTTGCGGCCGATCTTGTCCGACAGCCAGCCGAACACGATGAAGAAGACCGAACCGACTCCCAGCGCGATCGCGATCATGATGTTGACCGACTGCGCGTCGACCTTGAGCACGTTCTGCAGGAAGAACAGCGCGTAGAACTGGCCATTGTACCAGACCACGGCCTGGCCGGCGGTAAGGCCGAACAGCGCCAAAAGCGCGATCTTGGCGTTCTTCCACTGGCCGAAGGCTTCCGACAGCGGCGCCTTCGAACCCTTGCCCTCTTCCTTCATGCGYTGGAAGGTCGGCGACTCCGAGAGCGACAACCGGATCCAGATCGAGACGGCCAGGAGCGCGAAGGAGACGATGAACGGAATACGCCAGCCCCAGGAAGCGTAGGTTTCCTTGCTCAGCGAACCCTGGACGATCAGGATGACGATCAGCGACAGGAACAGGCCGAGCGTCGCCGTCGTCTGGATCCAGGAGGTGTAGTAGCCGCGGCGATCGTCGGGCGCGTGCTCGGCGACATAGGTCGCGGCGCCGCCATACTCGCCGCCGAGCGCGAGACCCTGCAGCATGCGGAGCCCGATCAGGATCACCGGCGCCGCGATACCCAGGCTCGCATAGCCGGGCAGCAGGCCGACGAGGAAGGTCGACAGACCCATGATCGTCATGGTGACGAGGAAGGTGTATTTGCGGCCGACCAGGTCGCCGAGGCGGCCGAACACCAGCGCGCCGAACGGCCGCACGAGGAAGCCGGCGGCAAAGGCCAGCAGCGCGAAGATGTTGCGCGTCGCCTCCGGGATCGTCGGGCTGAAGAAGGTCGCGCCGATGAAGGCGGCCAGCGAGCCGTAGAGATAGAAATCGTACCATTCGAAAACGGTGCCGAGCGAGGAGGCGAAGATGACCTTCTTCTCCTCCCGCGTCATGCCGCGGCTTGTTTTGCCGGCGGTCGATGCCATTGCCATTGATGTATCCTCCCGTGGATCCCGTCTGTCCTCGATRGCCGCGCCACCGTCCGCACTCCTCCGAACGCGGACTCGACAAACGCAGCTACGGGCGAAAAAATGACAGAAAGCGCGGCCGGAAGGCACCGCGACAATGGGATTATGACTTTCGTATTAGGTGCAATGCGAAAGCGGCGCTTAGAGCCGGATGATTTCAGGTCTGTTCGACCTGAAATCTGAATCCGGCTCTAAATCAAAGTGATAGAGCATGATGTCG
>BFBZ01000746.1_pt1 | contig 26792 bp, 23 predicted proteins | sample 1888401 | NCBI WGS metagenome assembly BFBZ01 (sample SAMD00112614, study PRJDB3348) | symbiont metagenome | host: Chara braunii
CGAAGCCCGGCAGTCCCATCTGCGAAGTCTCGGCCATCGGCGTCTCCCTGGTCGCCGGCACGGTTAGACCGCTTCGCCCAAGGCTCCAACGGGCTGAGGAGGCCGCGATCCGCCCTCTTTAGCCCCCTCCCCCGATCAGGAGGCGCGGCCCTCGGCTGTCGCGCCCTCGACACGGGTCCAGATTTGCGACTTGCACAGGAAGTTGGGCAACAGGCAGCCCTTGGCCTTCAGCGACGTGCGATCCAGCAGCCGGACCTGACCCGAGAAGGTCATGTTCAGGTCGGGCACGAACACCTTGCCCTTCCACTCGTCGGCGGCGGTGGCGGAGAAGTCACGCAGCAGCTGCATCCCGACTAGGTTCTGGTTGCTGCCCTTCTTGACGTCGGCCTGCGCGCCGGCGCTGGCCCAGACCACCACGCCGCAGGTCCGGGCCTCGCAAGGGCGAATCTCGATGTGCACGCTGCCCTTAGGATTGCGCCAGACGCCATAGAGCTCGCCCAAGCGCGAGGGGACCGGGTCGGCCAAGGCGGCGCTGGCGCTCGCGCAGACCGCCGCGATCACCGCCGCCTTCAATCCAAGCCACTTGTTTCGGCTCATCGGGCCGTCCTTCCCGCTTCCGTGACGCAAACAGGATGCGAAGCTAGAGCATCGCGCGGAAAAATGGATGCCGGTTTTCCGCGGAAACGATGCGAAAACAAAAATCCAGAGGAATCCACGCGGTTCCTAGACCGCGCGGTCTCCTCTGGACGCTTGAGCAAACGAAATGAAGCCGTCGAAATGAAGGCGAACCGCGGATCGCCTCCATTCTCTCCAAGACGGCGCGTGATCAGCCGAAGCGACCGCAGACATAGTCCTGCGTGCGGCCGACCTTGGGGCGCATGAAGATTTCGTCGGTCGGGCCGAACTCGATCATTTTGCCCAGATACATGAAGCCGGTGTAGTCCGAGATCCGGGCCGCCTGCGACAGGTTGTGGGTCACGATGACGATCGTGTAGTCGGACTTCAGCTCGCCGATCGTCTCTTCCAGCTTGGCGGTCGAGATCGGGTCGAGGGCCGAGGCCGGCTCGTCCAGCAGCAGGATTTCGGGCTCCACGGCGATGCCGCGAGCAACGCAAAGGCGCTGCTGCTGGCCGCCCGAGAGCGACAGGCCCGAAGCCTTCAGCTTGTCCTTCACTTCTTCCCACAGCGCGGCCTTGCGCAGCGCGCCTTCGACGATGCCATCCATCTCGGACTTCGACTTGCTCTCATAGAGACGCACGCCGAAGGCGACGTTGTCATAGATCGACATCGGGAACGGCGTGGGCTTCTGGAACACCATGCCGACGCGCGAGCGCAGCTTGGCGACGTCCTTCATGGTCAGCAGGTTCTCGCCGTCCAGCAGCACCTCGCCCACCGCCTTTTGACCGGCATAGAGGTCGTACATGCGGTTGAAGGTGCGCAGCAGGGTCGACTTGCCGCAGCCCGACGGCCCGATCAGGGCGGTCACGGCGTTGCGCGCCACCGGCAGATTGACCGAGTGCAGGGTCTGATGCTTGCCGTAGAAGAAGTCGAGGTTGCGGGCGCGCAGCGTCACCTGGCTGTCGGCCAGATCGGCGACGAAGGATTCCGGAGCGGTCATGGCGTTCATGGACGATGGTTCCCGCGGGCGGCGACAACGCGGCCGAGAATGTTGATGGTCAGGACGGTGAGGGCGATCAGAAGCGCCCCGGCCCAGGCCAGGCGACGCCAATCATCATAGGCGCTGAGCGCGTACTGGAAAATGACCGCCGGCAGGCTGGCCATGGGCTTGGTCAGGTCGAGGTTCTGGAACTGATTGCTCAGCGCCGTGAACAGCAGCGGCGCGGTCTCGCCGCTGATCCGAGCGAAGGCCAGCAGGCCGCCCGTCAGCAGACCGCCGCCGGCGCCGCGCCAGATGATTTCCTTGATCGTGGTCCAGCGGGGCGTGCCCAGCGCCGCGCCCGCTTCGCGCAGGGCGTCGGGCTGCAGGCGCAGGATGTCCTCGGTGGTGCGGGTCACGACCGGCACCGCCAGAAGCGCCAGGGCCACGGCCCCGGCGAAGCCCGAGAAGCCATGCAGCGGCCGGACGACCAGCTCGTAGACGAACAGGCCGACCAGGATGGACGGTGCGGCCAGCAGCACGTCGTTCAGGAAGCGGATGACGTGGCCATAGGGGTGCGCGCCGCCATATTCGGCCAGCCAGGTGCCGGCCAGGATGCCGACGCCGACGGCCATGGCCATGGCCATGGCGCACATCATCAGCGAGCCCTCGATGGCGTTGCGCAGACCGCCGACCGAGCCCGGCGCGGGCGTGTCCTTGGTGAAGATGTTGAGATCCAGGCCCCCGAACCCCTGCTTGAACAGCGAGTAGAGGATGAAGCCCAGGGCGGTCAGGGCCAGCACGGTCGCCACGCCGCAAGCGGTGACGAAGGTGGTGTTGGCGATGGCGCGAAGCGCGGGACGGGACAGCATGTTCGCCTCAGTCGTAACGCTGACGCAGGAGCAGCAGGCGCGCGATGGCCAGCACCCCGAACGTGATGACGAAAAGCACCAGGCCGAGCGCGGTCAGGGCGGCGGTGTGCATCTCGCCGGTGGCTTCGGTGAACTCGTTGGCGATGGTCGAGGCCAGGGTCGAGCCGCTGTCGAACAGCGACTTGGGCAGGCCGTGCGCGTTGCCGATGATGAAGGTCACCGCCATCGTCTCGCCCAGGGCGCGGCCCAGGCCCAGCATGACGACGCCGATGGCGCCGCCGCGGACATAGGGCAGCACGACCGAGGTGATGACCTCGAGCGGCGTGCAGCCGATGCCGTAGGCGCTCTCGCGCACCTGAGGCGGCACCGTCAGGAACAGTTCGCGGAAGACCGCCGCCATGTACGGCAGGATCATGATCGCCAGGATCAGCGAGGCCGTGAAGATGTTGGCGCCGTTGGGCACGCCGTAGAACAGGGTCTCCCAGATGGAGCCCGCCGGGGCGTTCATCATCAGCGGCAGCTGAATGTGCTCGGCGAAGAACGGGGCCAGCACGAAGAGACCCCACATGCCGTAGACGATCGAGGGGATGCCGGCCAGCAGTTCGACGGCCACGGCGATCGGGCGCGAAAGCTGCTTAGGGCAGAACTCGACCAGGAAAATCGACACGCCCAGAGCCACCGGCAGGGCGATCAATAGCGCGAGGGCCGAGGTGACCAGGGTGCCCACGATCGGTCCGGCGGCGCCGTAGACCTCGGTCACCGGGTTCCAGGTGGTCGACGTGAAGAAACTCAGGCCGAAATGGCTCAGCGCCGGCCATCCGCCGATCGTCAGCGAAACGACAACGCCGGCCAAGGCGACCAGCAGGAGGGTCGCCGCGCCGAAGCACAGCCCCTCGAAAATCGGATCGAACCAGGCCCCTTTGGAAGCTGGTCGGGTCATTACGGCATCGGTCACAGGCGCCCCCAAGTGGACTGGGCGGGGGCCGAAACCCCCGCCCAACTTTACGCTTACTTCGAGACGTAGACCGGCTTGCCGCCGGACTTGATGTTGGCGGCCCACTGCTTGCGGATCAGGGTCTTCACCTGAGCCGGCAGCGGCACGTAGTCCAGGGCGCCGGCGGCGGCGTCGCCGTTCTTGTAGGCCCAGTCGAAGAACTTCAGAACGCCTTGGCCAGCGGCGGCGTTGCTCTGTTCCTTGTAGACCAGGATGAAGGTCGCGCCCGTGATCGGCCACGACTTCGCGCCCGGTTGGTCAAGCAGCAGGAGGTAGTTGCCCGGAGCCTTCGTCCAGTCGGCGCCGGCGGCGGCGGCGGCGAAGTCAGCGGCGGTCGGGGCCGGGAACTGGCCAGCCTTGTTCTGCACCAGGGCGTAGGTTTCGCGGTTTTGCTTGGCGTAGGCGTATTCGACGTAGCCGATCGAACCCACGGTTTGCTTCACGAAAGCCGAGACGCCGTCGTTACCCTTGCCGCCCAGGCCCGTCGGCCATTGGACGGAGTCGCTGGCGCCGACCTTCGACTGCCATTCCGGGTTCTTCATCGCGAGGTACGAGGTGAACAGGAACGAGGTGCCCGAACCGTCCGAGCGGTGCACGACCGTGATCGGCAGGTTCGGCAGCTTCACGCCCTTGTTCAGGTTGACGATGCGCGCGTCATTCCACTTGGCGACCTTGCCCAGATAGATGTCGCCCAGCAGTTCGCCGGTCAGACGGATCTGGCCCGGCTGGATGCCCGGGACGTTCATGATCGGCACGACGCCGCCGATGACGGTCGGGAATTGATAGAGACCAGCTTGGTTCAGCTGTTCCGGCTTCAGCGGCTTGTCCGAAGCGCCGAAGTCGACGGTCTTGGCGGTGATTTGCTTGATGCCGCCGCCCGAGCCGATGGCCTGATAGTTCAGACCGACGCCCGTCTGGGCCTTATAGGTTTCGGCCCACTTGGCGTAGACCGGCGCCGGGAACGTAGCGCCAGCGCCCGACAGGTCCGCGGCTTGGACAGCGCCGCCCGCCAGAACCGCCGCGCCGAGCGCGACCGCGATCGTCTTGAACATCCGTGATCTCCCAGGGCGCGGTGTTAAAGAGCGCCCGACGGAAGCTGATTAGGTGCTAAATATAACAGCCGGATGACACGCATTAAGTTTGGCTTACATTCCGCGTTGAGTCAGCTGGGGCTTGGAGGCGCGCGCTCCCGCGACGGATCTCTAATTTCAGCCAACTGACGAATCTGTCGCTCGCGCCGCCGGCTCGAAAACCCTCCGCGCGAACCGCTAGAGCGCGGCCGCTCGGCGCTTCGAAAGGCAGCGCCATCAGCTGCCCGGACTCGATGTAGCGCTCGGCCGCGAAGAGGTTGGCGAGCGTCACCCCCGAACCGTGGCTCGCGGCGTCGAGCGCCAGGCCGGCGTCGTCGAAGGCGTGGGCGCGGGGCGCTCGCCGCCCCGGCAGGAAATGACCGGCCCAGACGGTCCAGTCCGCGTCGGGACCGGCGATCAGCGGCGCGCGGACGACATCCTGCGCCGACTGGATGGCCAGGGTCCGGACAAGGTCCGGATGGCACACCGGTACATGGCTGAGCTCGTAGACCGCGTCGGGATCGGAAGCCGGGACCCAGGCCAAGCGAACCCCCGCGGCGGGGTCGTCGAGGCGCGTGCGCACCTCGATCTCGATGTCAGGCAGAGCCAGACCCAGAGCCCTGAGCTTGAACGAAAACCATTGCCGGGCCAGGGCCTCGGGCATGGCCACGACCAGCGCTTCCAGCCCCTCCGGATCGGCGATCTCGCGAATGGCGCGGTTCAACGCCTCCTGGGCCTGAGAATAGGTTTCGGCCAGGCGCAGCGCGGCGGTCGAGGGCTCCATCGCGCCGCCTCTCCGCTCGAACAGGGTGGCCCCGAGATCGGTCTCAAGCCGGCGGATGGACTGACTGACCGCGCTGTGGGTGATCTGCAACTCACGCGCGGCGCCCGTGAAGCTGCGGTGGCGGCTGGCGGCCTCGACGGCGCGAAGAGCGGTGAAGGGTGGCGATCGGTCGGACATGAAAGCGAAGCTGGCCAGGAAACCTATGGATGCGATGACGTGACGGGTCTCAGTGCAAGGTCGGCGCGGGAAGCCCTTGCCCGCCATGCCCGTATTCAAGCGGGAAGGTCAGCTCAGACACCCTGCCCTCGGCGGCGCTGCGCGAGCTGAACCGTCCGCGCAGTTGCTCGACCATGGCGTCGATCAGGGACGGCCCGGTCGGCGCGATCGGATCCAGCGCCTTCTCGATCTCGGTGATCCGCAACCTGCCCATGCCGCGATCGGCGCGCAGGCCGATGCGCATCAAGCCCGGATCGTCGGACGACAAACGGGCGTTCAGACATTCCAGCAGCACGATGGCCACCGAGGTCGCCTGTTCGGAGGACAGCCACAGTCCGCCCTGCTCGAACTCGACCCGCACCGGCGGATGCGATCGGGCCGACAGGGTGGCGTCCAACAGCTGACGGGCGAAGGCGCCGAAATCCAGCAGTTCTCCCCCTTCCCCGGCGATCACCCGGTGGGTCTTGGAGATCAGCATGGTGCGGGCGGAGGCCTCGCCCAGCGCCTTTCGCGCGGCGGCGTCGGGCTCGTCGCGCGCCTGCAGCTGCAGCAGCGCGGCGACCAGTTGCAGGTGGTTTGTGACCCGTTCGTTCAGCTCACGGAACAGCGCCGCGTGCGCCTGGGCCAGGCGCTCGGCCTGGGCCTGAGCGACCTTGGTCTCGGCGACGGCGCGCGACATGCCGCCCATCAAATAGATGGTGCTGGAAGAGGTCAGGGCGAAGATGCCCAGCAGGGTCAGGTTGTCGGCGTCGAATTTCAGCGCATAGATGGGGGTGGCGAAGAACCAGTATCCCAGCGCGCCGCTGATGACCGCGACCACGCCGGCGGGCCCTACCCCGAACGCGTAGGCGGCGATCAGCACGACAGGATAGAAGATCGTATAGGCGTGGTTCGCGCCGAACACCGGCTGAAGCCCGCATCGCGCGCCGAAGCCGACCGCCACCAGGACCAAGGCCGCCCCATATTGCGCCCAGCGCTGCCTGCCTTGCTCGCTCACCATGCGCCCCCAAAAAGAGAGGCCTTTTACGACGCCCCGGCGACAGATGCATGACACCGCGGCGCGACGGATCGGCCACTCTTAGACAGAATGACTTCGATTGTAAGTTGGACTTGACGCGCTTTGCCCCTTCGGCGCTAGAGCGCGTTCGGTTTAAGCGTGAGCGGTTAAGCCGCTCGAACGCGCTCTAAATATCTGAATCTAGAGCCTGTCCAACTTGGCGCTGGTTTTCCTTCGCAGGTGACGCCGCTACGTCCCGATGACGACGCGATCGAGGAAAACATCGCGATCGCGGCGCTGCGCCGTATCGGGCGTAAGCACGCGCCCCATCGGCCTTAATTTTCCGCCGGTCGCCGCGCGCCGTTCAGGAAATTCTCCGCGCACGCACCGATGCGTCGAAGCAACAGGCGGCGCTCGACGTTGGGACCGCTCACGCCTGTTAGGTCAAGTTACACAAGCTTGTCACACAACCTGACTAGCACCCCTTGCAACCCGATCGAACGGGTGCACCAAGGGGACTCCAATGAAATCCAAGCTTTCTCTGTGCGCTGGCGCCGCCCTGGGCGTGATGCTGGCCGTCGGCGTCGCCGCGCCGAGCCAGGCCGCCACAACCCATCACAAGGGTAAGAAGGCTAAGCCGGCCGCCGCCTCGACCCAGGCCGCCGAGATCCGCGAACTGCGCGCCCAGGTCGAAGCCCTGACCGCCCGTATCAACGCCCAGGAAGCCGCTCAACAGCAGACCCAAGCCACCGCGCAGCAGGCCCAAGCTCAGGCCCAAGCCGCCACGGCCCAGGTCCAGACCGTGCAGGCCGCCGCCGACAGCGAGATCAAGACGATCCCGACACAGGTGAAGACGGCCGTCGCGGCCAATACGCCGAAGCCGAAGACGAGCTGGGCTGACAACACCTCGGTCAGCGGCCGCATGTACTATGACGTGTCGAACATCACCAATAAGTCCGACGGCGTCCGCAAGGCTCCGACCGGCACCGGGTTCGACATCAAGCGCCTCTACATCGGCATCGACCACAAGTTCAACGACACCTTCTCGGCCAACGTCACGACCGACTTCCAGTATTCGTCGACGCTGGGCGCGACCGAACTCTATCTGAAGAAGGCCTACCTGCAGGCCAAGCTGTCTGACGCCATGGTCATCCGCCTGGGCGCCAACGATCTGCCCTGGGTGCCCTTCGTCGAAGACGTCTACGGCTACCGTTACCTCGAAAACACCCTGATCGACCGCACCAAGTTCGGCACCTCGGCCGATTGGGGCGTGCACGCCTCGGGTAAGCTGGGCGGCATCTTCAGCTACGCCGTCTCGGCCGTGAACGGCAACGGCTACAAGAACCCCTCGCGCGGCAAGACCGTGGACCTGGAAGGCCGCCTGAGCGCCCAACTCGACAACGTCACCCTGGCCGTCGGCGGCTACACCGGCAAGCTGGGCAAGGACACCCAAGGCGCCGTCACCTACCACACCGCCAGCCGCTTCGACGCCCTGGCCGCCTACAAGACCAAGACCTACCGCGTCGGCGTCGAATACTTCTCGACCACCGACTGGAACAACGTCGCCACCACGACGGCCGACAAGGCCGATGGTTACTCGGTGTTCGGCTCCTACGCCTTCAACGATCAGTTCAGCGCCTTCGGTCGCTACGACTACGTCAAGCCGAACAAGGACACGGCCAACAACCGCAAGGACGGCTACTATAACTTCGGCGTGACCTACAGCCCGACGAAGATCGTCGACTTCTCGCTGGCCTATAAGCACGACAAGGTCGAGAACGGCACGCTCAACACCTCGAACGGCGTGATCGGCGGCGTCACCAGCGGCACCTACGACGAAATCGGCCTGTTCGGCCAAGTGCGCTACTAAGAGAAAACCTGGCGGCGGCGGAACCCTGGGTTCCGCCGCCACTTCATGTCGCGAACTGGACCGCGGTCGCCCCCTGGCGGCCGCGGTTCTTCGTTTCCAGAGCAAGCCGCGCGATATAGGAGTCGCGCGATTTGCCCTGGATCTTTGTTTGGCCTCGCTCAGGAAGCCGGCTTGAGGCTGTCGTTCGTCCGGTCGCGGTCCGGGAGGCGATGGTCTGGGTCCACCACCGCCTCGGTGACCCGCTCGTGCGTGTCCAGCGTGAAGACGCGCGAACCGCTCTGCATCCAGGCCTCGACCGGGACACGAAGCTCGGCCTTGCCGCCGCTCGCCAGCGTTACCCGCACGGTCGCGGGCAAAACCAGCTGGCCGTGGTTCTCGACCGTGACCTTCGCGCCCTTCGCCGGATCGCCATCGACGTAGGCGACGTCGGTGACGGCCAGGTCCAGCGTCCAGTTGTTCGCGTACCAGCCGCGCCAGAACCAGCCGAGATCCTCGCCCCCCGCGCTCTCCATCGCCCGGAAGAAGTCGCTGGGCTTGGGGTGCTTGAACGCCCAGTCGGCGATGAACTTGCGGAACGCCGGGTCGAACCGCTCGGGGCCCAGGATGTCCTCGCGCAGCAGGGTCAGGCCGAACGCCGATTTGAAATAGGTGATCGGGTGGCGGTACTTCTCGCGGATCGTGTCGGCGCGCGACAGAATGGGCGGCGCGTCCAGGTCCTTGAGCAATTCGGCGATCTGCTCGGCCGGCGTCCCCTTGCCAGGCGCGTATTCGCCGTCGCGTTTGGGGCCATAGACGCCGTTCTGGAAGTCGTCGGACTCGTAGACGTCGATGAACGTGTTGAACCCCTCGTCCATCCAGGCGTCGCGGCGTTCGTCGAAACCGACCACCATCGGGAACCAGGTGTGGCCGATCTCGTGGGCGCTGATCCAGAACAGGGTCTTGCCCTTGTCGTCGATCCCGTCGAACACGATGCCCGGATACTCCATGCCGGTGGCCGGACCGGCGACATTGATCGCGTTCGGATAGGGATACGGGAACCAGCGCTTCGAGAACTGCTCGACGGCGTGCTTCATATACTCTGTCGAGCGGCTCCAGGCCCCCTCGCCCACGCTCTCGGGCGGATAGACCGACTGAGCCAACGCCGTCTTGCCGTTCGGCAGATTGATCCTCGCCGCGTCCCAGACGAAACCGCGCGACGCGGTGAAAGCCACGTCGCGGGTGTCGCTCATGTGGAAACGCCAAGTCTTGGTCCCGCTCGCGGCCGGCGTCGCGGCGACCTCCTCGGGCGTGCGGATCATCACGGTCTTGTCGCTGCCGGCGGCCTCGGCCAAACGCGCCTGCTGCTGGGCGGTAAGCACGTCCTTGGGATTGGTCAGCGCGCCAGAACCGGCGACGATCATGTCGGCGGGAACGGTCACGGCGTAATCGATGTCGCCGTATTCCAGATAGAACTCGTTGGCCAGGTAGGGCAGCGTGTCCCAACCGCGAACGTCATCATAGACCGCCATGCGCGGATACCACTGGGCGATGTCGTAGATCTCGCCGCCGCCCGAGGTTCCCCAGGCCGTTCGTCCGCCGAACAGGCCCGGCACGGTGTAGTGGTAGCGGATCTTGAGCTTCACCTGCCCGCCGGACTTCAGCGGCTTGGCCAGGGTGACCCGCATCCGGGTGTCGTCGACCAGATGCGGCGCGGGCCCGACGCCCTCGATCTCGACCGCCTCGATCACATAGCCCTCCGTGAAGGCCTTGCGCGGACGGCCAGCCTCGGCGGCGGCGCGGGAGTCCTTGCGGTAGACGTTCTGATCCAGCTGCAGCCACAACATGTCCAGCGTATCGGGGCTGTGGTTGACGTAGGTGATCGTCTCCTCGGCGCTCAACGTCTTGCTGGCCGGATCCAGCCGGGCGTCGATGCGGTAGTCGGCGCGGTTCTGCCAGTAGGCCGCCCCCGGCGCGCCCGAGGCCGAACGCTGGGGACTGGGCGGCGACGGCATCGTGAACGGCGCGAAGGTCTTCAGCGGCGCATAGGCCTCGTCCGCCAGGGCGGCGTCCGCCGCGCCGACGGCCAGGCAAAACAGGCTCACGCCCACGAACAGGTCGCGCATTTTCTCTCTCTCCCTTCGACGGCCGCCCCGCCGAGTCGCGGCGAAAGAAGAGACCCTTCCGCCGCCTCCAATCAAGAAACGCCGGCCGGAAAAGCAAATGGGACGCCGGGTTTGCCGCCCGACGTCCCACCTTCCATCCAGACGGGGCCGCGTCCGGTCTAGAACTTGGCGCTGAGCACCACGCGCACATCGCGGCCCGGCATCACCACGGAGTCCTTGTTCAGGGCCGTGGCGTTGCGGATCGTCTCGTCGGCGAGGTTGTGGCCGACCAGCATGAGCTCGATGCCCGGCTTGGCCTTGAACGGCTTCCAGCGGACCTGGGCGTCGACCGAGGTGTAGCCGTCGGTCGGCGTGTCGGCGACGCCCACATGGTCCTGTTTGGAGACGGCCATCACCAGGAAGCTGGCGTCGATGGAGTCGTTGGCCCAGTCCAGGCCGCCGCCGATGCGTCCCGGCTGGATGCGCGGCACGTCGCCCGCGCCGGCGGTGAACTTGGCGCGGACATAGTCGCCCAGCACCTGACCCGACAGCTTGCCGTCGCCCAGATCGCTCAGCGGGAAGAAAGCCTTGGCCTCCAGGCCCCAGAAGCGGGCGTCGCGCTGGCCGTAGTTCAGCTCCTTCAGGTCGCCCGAACCATTTAGCGCGCAGGTTCCGTCGTCGTCGCACATCCGGCCGGTCAAGCCGCCATAGATGTAGTTGCTGAAGTGCGCCGCCCAGGCCGAGGCCTCGATACGGCCGGCGCCGCCCAGCTTGTAGCGGGCGGTGGCTTCCAGCGAGTTGGCGCGTTCGATCTTCAGGTCGGGATTGCCGGTTTCGAACGTGCCGGGACCGTCGTGCGGCCCCCGGGCGAAGAGTTCGGTCTGGGCCGGGGCGCGCGCGGCCGAGGCGGCCGTCAGGCCCAGGCGCAGGGCGTCGGACGCCTGGTAGCTGAAGCCAGCCGAGACGCTGACCGGGGTATAGCTACGGCGCGTCGGAACGCCGGTGCCTGGCGTGCCGTCGATGCGAACGTGTTCGACGCGGGCCGCGCCTTGGAAATCCAGCGGCCCGACCGGCGCCTCGACGAAGGCGAAGCCGGCGGCGCTGCGGGTGTGAGTGGGCAACAGGTAGTTGGCGCCCTCGCCCAAGGCGCTGAACTTGCGATCCTGGATCTGGACGCCCAGGGCCGAGGCCGACAGCGGCCCCAGCGGGCCGAACAGGGCTTCGGCGCGGCCATCCCACTCCTTGTTGTTGAAGGTCGACTGGACCTCCATCGTGCTGGGGTCGATCTCGCTATGCGTATAGTTCGCGTAGCCGGCGTCGACATTGATCCGCTTCAGGACGCCGTCGCCGACCTTGACCGAAGCGCCGAACGCGCCCTTGTCCTGCTTCATGCTGATGAAGGTGGTGTCCGACGGGATGCCGTAGCGGGCCTCGTAGTGCGTGCCGCTGGCGCCGACGCGGCTGTCGTCCCCGAAGAAGTAGGACGCGCCGCCCGAATAGCCGTTGCCGTGGAACCAGGAATTGGGCTGGACGCCATCCGGGGTGTCATAATTGCTAGCGCGGCGGCCGAAGCCATCCAGGTGCACGGCGAACGGACCCTGGCCGGCGTCGATCATGACCGTGCCCTCGCCCGTGCTGGAGGCCGAGCCATAGGCGCTCGTGACCTCGCCCTCGATGCCGTCGATCGGCTTGCGCGGGATGCGGTTGTTGATGACGTTGACCACGCCGCCGATCGCCTGGCTGCCGTAGCGCAGGGTGGCCGCGCCGCGCACGACCTCGATGTCCTGGGCGGCCAGAGGATCGATCGGCACGCCGTGGTCGGGACCGACGTCCGAGACGTCCGAGCTGGAGAGGCCGTTTTCGGCCAGCTTCACGCGTTGGGCGTCCATGCCGCGGATCACCGGACGGCTGGCGCCGGCCGCGAAGCCCGTGCCCGCCACGCCGGGCAGATTACGCAGCGCGTCGGCCAGGCTGGCGCCGCCATTGCTCAGCACCTGATCACGGTTGACCTGTTCGACGATGGTGGCGAAGCGATCGGGATCCCCGGCCAGGGGCGAGGCGGTGATCACCACCTCCGACACGGAATGGCCAAGATCCTGCGCTTGGACTCCGCCCGCGTAGGCCAGCAGAATCCCGGCGCTGGACGCCGTCAACAACATCGAACGCAGCCGCATATGGCTTCTCCTAAAAACAAGCCACGCTTTATTATGTTATAGCGTAACATTAGCAAGCGCGCGTTTGCGGGAATGTGCGAGCCCGGAGCTTGTGATGCTTTTCGGTCACGCCGCGCCCACCGCGCGGGCAAATAGCGGCGATCGCCGCGACGCGATCGGCATTGCCTGATTAATCTCGTTATGCAAGCTACTGGCGAGGGCAAGACCCGCCCAGACTCGCCAAGGCCATTTCATGGATGTGTTCATCTTCGACGCCGTCCGCGCCCCGCGCGGCAAGGGACGCCCTGACGGTTCGCTGGCCGGCGTGAAGCCCGCGGGTCTGATCGCGCAGTTGGTCGAGGCCCTGAAGGCGCGAAACGGGGCCGAGGCCTTGGACACGATCGACCACTTCACCCTGGGCTGCGTAACTCAGAGCGGTCCGCAAGGCGGACATCTGGCCTTGGCGGCGCGGATCCTGGCGGGACTGCCCGACACGGTCTCCTGCCTGACCATCAACAATTTCTGCGTTTCGGGCCTCAGCGCGATCGCCGACGCCGCTCGGCGGGTGGCGACGGGCCAGGCCCAGCTGGCCCTGGCCGGCGGCGTCGAGAGCATGTCCCAATCGCCGTTTCTTTCCGACAAGGCCGACTTCTACAGCGACATGGATATGGCCCGACGGATGGGATGGGTTCCCGTCGGTCTGGCGGCCGACCTGCTGGCGACCCGCGAGGGCCTATCCCGCGAAAGCCTCGACGCGGCCGTGCTGCGCTCGCACCGCCGCGCCGCGGCGGCCTGGAGCGCCGGCCGATATGCCGGACGCGTCATCGCCATGCGCGGCGCCGATGGCGAGACGGTCCTGGATCGAGACGAGAATATCCGCGACTACGGCGACGGCTCGACCCTGGCCCGGCTGCCGCCGGTGTTCCAGGCGGTCGGCGCCCAGGGCTATGACGACATTCTGCTGGGCGCCCTCCCCGATCTCGACGAGGTCCGGCACCTGCATTCCATCGCGCATTGCCCGCCGATCTCCGATGGCGCGGCCCTGACCCTGGTCGGCTCGGCGGAGGCCGGACGGCGGCTGGGCCTTCAGCCCGTCGCGCGAATCCGCGCGCTCGGCGAGGCGGCCAGCGACCACGTGCTGCAGCTGACCGCCGGTCCGACGGCGATGGACAAGGCGCTCGGCGCCGCAGGCCTCCGCCTGGATCAGGTCGGCGTCGCCGAGGTGATGGAAGCGTTCGCCGCCGTGCCGGTGCTGTTCGAGCGCGACCACGACTACGATCCCGACCGTCTCAATCCCAATGGCGGCCATCTGGCCATGGGCCATCCGATGGGCGCGACCGGCGCGATCCTGACGACGACCCTGCTGGACGACATGGCCCAGTTCGACGCCGAGACCGGCCTCGTCGTGGCGACCGGCGGCGTCGGCGTCGGGGCGGCGATGGTGCTGGAGCGGGCGGGTTAAGGCTCGCCCTTCAGCGCCTTCTCCAGGCTGGCCCGATCATAATACTCGCGCCATTCCTTGACCTTGCCGCCGCGAATGTCGAGGACGCCCACGACCGGCACGGCGCCTGGGTGGCCGTTGTAGGTGAAGCGGTCGGTGCGCTCCATGAACACCAGGCCGTCGATCACGCCGATATGGGCGACGTCCAGCGTCACCCCGTCCGGCGCGCCCTTTCCCAGGGCGGCGATGCGCGCGTAGATCGCCTCGCGGCCGTTGACCGGCGGCAGCATCATCGACTTCAACGACCCGTCCTCGGCGAACAGATCGGCGACCTTGCGCCAATCGGCCACCTTCCAGGCGTGGATCATCTCTCGCGCCGTGGCTAGGCGGCTGGCGTCTGTGTCCTGAGCCTGGGCCGAGCCAGCCAACAGGGTTAGAGCCAAAAGCGCTCCCGCGATCTTCATGCGTCCTCCCGAATTATTCGCCGTTCTGACGTGACGGCATCACTTGCATAACAAGACCATGATGCTAGGGTCATGACAAGACGCCAGCCAAGGCGCCCAAGCCGACGACGGCGCAGGGAGGAAACAGGAAGCATGGATATCAAGGACAGCGTCGCCCTGGTCACGGGCGGCAATCGCGGGATCGGCGAGGCGTTCGTCCGCGCCTTCCTCGCGGCCGGCGCGGCCAAGGTCTATGTCGGCGCGCGCGATCCGGCTAACGCCGCGCACCTGGTCGCCGAGGGCCAGGGCAAGGTCGTGGCGGTCAAGCTGGACGTCAGCGACGCCAGCACGATCGAGGCCGCCGCGGCTCAGTGCCAGGACGTCACGATCGTGGTCAATAACGCCGGCCAGTTCTCGATGCAGACGCTGATGAAGGCGCCGGACCTGAGCGCGGCGCGCGGCGAGATGGAGGTCAACTATTTTGGCCCCCTGACCATGGCCCGCGCCTTCGCGCCGATCCTGGCCAAGGCCGGCAAGAGCGCGATCGTCAACGTGCTGTCGGCCGGCGGCATCGTCGCGGTGCCGGGCATGGGCGGCTACAGCCCGTCCAAGTTCGCGGCGCGCGCCATGAGCACCTGCCTGCGCGCCGAGCTCCTGCCCCAGGGCACCAATGTCGTGGCCTTGATCGTCGGCTCGGTCGACACGCGCATGGCCAGCCACGTCGAGGGCTTCAAGGAAACCCCGGCCACGATCGCCGAGGCGGGCCTGAAGGCGATCAAGCGCGAGGCGGACGAGGTCGACACCGACTTCATGGCCATCGACGTCCGCGCCAATCTGGCTCGCGACCCCAAGGGCCTCGAAGTCTCCATGCGCCGCTCGCTGCTGGGCGAGCGCGTCACCACCGGCCGCTGAGGAGCCGACATGTCAAAGCCCGACTATGTGGATTTCGCCAAGCGCTTCGTGGCCGCCATCCAGGATGGCGACGGCGAGGCCGTGCGCGCCTTCTACGCCCCTGACGCCAAGCTCTGGCACAATACCGACAATATCGAGCAGACCGTCGACCAGAACCTGAAGGTGCTGGCGTGGTTCGTGAAGACCCTGCCCGATCGCTTCTACCGCGTGCTGCGCGTCGAGGCCCTGCCCGACGGCTTCGTACAGCAGCACATCCTCGAGGCCACCCTGCCAAACGGCGAGAAGTGGGCGATGGACGCCTGCGTCGTGGTCAAGATCGAGAACGGGCTGATCACCCGCCTGGACGAATATCTCGACTCCGCCAAGTCGGCCCAGCTGCGGCCCTTCGGCCGCTAATTCCATTCCGCTTCTCTACTCTGCCTCGCGACCTGGGCGGACACTTGCGTGTCCGCCCTTTTTCGTAGCGGGTCAGTGACGCGAAGATTGATCAAAGTCGGTGGTCAGACCCATCGCCTTCAGCAGGTGGGCGCGGTCGTAATACTCGCGCCAGACCTTGATCAGGTCGCCATCGAACTCCAACACCCCGACCACGGGCGTGCAGCCGTACTGGCCTCGAATGGTGAAGGTGTCGGTGCGCTCGACGAACAGGACCTCGCCGACGACGCCAATGTTGTGGATCTTCAGCTCGATCGACTCCAGCCCGTCGGACAGCGCGTGGACGCGCTTATAGATCGCCTCCCGCCCGACCACGGGCTCGACCATCATCGAATGCAGTACGCCGTCGGGCGTGAACATGTCGGCGATCTTGCGCCAGTTCTGGGTGTTCCAGGCCTCGACCATTTCGAGCCCCAGGGCGACCTTGCGATCGGTGTTTGGCATTTTCCTCTCCATTGGTTCGCGGCGCGCCCTCGGCGCTCATAAGCTTGCATATCGATACTTATTGCGACGAGGGACTCTCTGTCGATGGGAGAACGCGCATTTCCGGCGCCACATCGACGCTCCGGTACGCGCCCGCAAATAGCGACTTGCGTTACGAGACTAAACGGGCAATTCTCCTATTCAGAGGCCAAATTAGAACAACAACGGTACAGGGAGGAGCGTCCGGCTGGGTTTCACGGCGCGCGGCAGAGCGTTCCTTTCTCGCCGCCCCATCGAGCAAGCGTCTCGGCTTATGCAAGCTTCTGATCCAGGCCTTGGTCAGAACCGCTCGACCCCAACCGTCGCCCCGAAATTCGAGAACAACTCGCCGCGCGGCGAGCATCGACATCAGGCGGGCCCGAAGACCGAACGACGGCGCGGCCCAACGACGGGGAGGTCATATGAAACTGTCTCAATCCGCATCCGTGCTGGCCCTGCTGGCGGGGGCCAGCCTGGCCCTCCCGGCCTTCGCCGCGACCCCGCCCTCTCCGGAAAAGGGCCAAAACACCCTGGAAGAACTGGTGGTCACCGCCCAGAAGCGCGAGGTGAACCTGCAGCAGGCGCCGCTGTCGATCTCGGCCGTCGCGGGCGAAGCCCTGGCGCGCAACAAGATCATGAATTCCGAGGATCTAGGCCACGCCACCGTTGGCCTGTCCTTCACCCAGAACTCGCCGCAGGCGCTGGAGCTGAACATCCGCGGCGTGGTCAACACCCGCCTTTCCGCCCCCACCGCCGACCAGTCGGTCTCGACCTTCGTCGACGACGTCTATGTCAGCCGCTCTGGCAATCTGAACACCTCGTTCTACGACACCGACCGCATCGAGCTGATCCGGGGGCCGCAGGGCGTGGTGCTGGGCAAGAACGTCGCCGGCGGCGCCATCAGCGTCATCTCGGCCGCCCCGCAATTCGACTATGGCGGCCATGTCGCCGTCACCCTGGGCAACTACAATCTGCAGCAGACCACGGGTCACGTGACCGGCCCGATCACCGACAGCCTGGCCGGCCGCCTGTCGTTCCAGACGATCAACCACTCCGGCTACGCCAAGGACATCCTGCACGATGTCGATCTGGAGAACCTCGACTCCAAGCAGATCCGCGGCCAGTTGCTCTACAAGCCGGAAGGCAGCGACCTGCGCGTTCGCTTCATCGCCGACTACAACTGGGACACCAGCAATGGTCCCAACCGCGTCGGCATGGGCGAGACCACCTGCACCACCGCCGCGCAGTGCTTCGCGCCCTGGTACAAGGCGCGGCTGGCCATCGCCGCCTTGCGGGGCGGCCTGTCGATCCGCGAGAGCCTGCCGACCTGGCCGCAGTATCAGGGCGACGCCGCGCCGACCCGCCAGCGCGTTCAGCACGAGTCCGCCAGCTTCATCCTGAAGGTCGACAAGGACATCACGCCCGATATCGGCTTCACCTCCGTGACCGGCTATCGCGGCGGCCAGGCCTTCACGATGTACGACCAGTCGGGCGTCGGCCCGACCAATGGCTACGGCGTCATCACGCCCCTGCTGTTCGCCGAACCAGTCAGTTTCGTCGAGGACATCGCCCAGTTCACCCAGGAATTCCGCCTGACCTCGCACTATAAGGACAGCCGTTTCGACTGGATCCTCGGGGCCTTCTACCTGCACAACAAGGTGCATCAGCTGAACCACTTCTGGGGCGAGAGCACGGTGCTCGCGGCCCTCTCCGGCGAGAGTCTTTGGGACGACCATGGCCTGAACCGCGACCTCGCCGCCTTCGCCCAGCTTGGCTACAAGTTCACCGACACCCTGAAGCTGGAAGCCGGCGTCCGCTACACCACCGACAAGAAGAGCGGCTCCCAGCTGGGCAAGGCCATCGCGCTGGGCGATCGGTTCAAGCCGAACGACACCACGCCCCTGACGCCTCTGACCGACGCGGCCGGCTTCTCGACGCCGTATGGCGAGAAGTGGTCGAAGGTCACGCCGCAGGCCACCCTGACCTGGACCCCGACGGCGGACCTGATGACCTATCTGACCGTTTCGGTCGGCTTCAAGGGCGGCGGCTTCCAGAACGACGCGCCCAACGCCTTCGCCGCCCGCCAGGCCTATCGGCCGGAGTCGGTCACCAACTACGAGGCCGGCTACAAGTGGGAGTTCCTGAACCGCCGCGCGCGGTGGAACACCTCTGTGTTCTTCATGGACTATACGGACCTGCAGGTGCAGCGCACCGACGGCACCTGCCTCTGCAACGTCATCGCCAACGCCGGCGCGGCCGAGATCAAGGGCGTCGAGAGCGAGTTCCAGATCGCCCCGGCCCACGGCGTGCGCCTATGGCTGGGCGGTTCGGTGCTGAACGCCAAGTACACCGACTATGTCGATCCGGTAACGAAGATCTCGTACAATAACCTCTTCATGCAGCGGACACCGAAGTACCAGGTGTCGGCCGGGGTCGAGTACACGACCAGCGTCCTGGGCATGGAAGACGCCCTGCAGTTCCGGCTGGCCTATAAGAAGCAGGGCAAGCTCTACTGGGCCCCCGACAACGTCCAGACCGAAAAGCCCTATGGCTTGCTCGACGGGCGCATCACCTTGGCGCCGCCGGACAAACCCTGGTCGGCGTCGATCTGGGCGCGGAACCTCGGCGACAAGGTCTATCGCACCAATATCATCGACATCCTGGGCGACGCGGTGTCCTCGTTCGGCCCGCCCCGCACCTTCGGCGTCGAACTCGCCACCAAGTTCTAGACGTCCCATCCTGAGCGCCGGTCGCCTCGTCGCGTCCGGCGCCGCCTTCCTTCCCGAGCGGAGTGACATGGCTCGATTGTTTTCCATCCTCTCCGAGGTGATCGCCGCCTGGCAGGCCAAGGATGTCGAGGCGGTGCTGGCCCACATGGCCGACGACATCGTCTGGCACTACGCCGCGCCGGGCATGCCGCCGGTGCGGGGCAAGGCTGGGGCCGAGAAGCTGCTTCGGCGCTTCCAGGCCGACATGCACGACATCCAGTGGCGGATCTTCAACCACGCCGAGGCCGGGAACCTGCTGTTCCTGGAGGGCGTCGACGACTACCGCACGACCGACGGCAAGCGCATGGCCGTGCCCTATGCCGGCGTGCTGGAGTTCCAAGGCGACCTGATCATCGGCTGGCGCGACTATGTCGACCTGGGCGTCATCGCCGCCCAGAAGGCCGGTGAACCCTTCACCGCGCAGGTCGAGGCCCTGCTCGCGCGGAAGGCCGGCCGATGACGCCGCACCGCCGCGCCTTCGTCGCCGGCGCCCTGGGCCTGGCCACTGTCCCCACCCTGGCGAAAGCAACCGTTCCCATGACCAAGTTCCAAGTGCTCGAAGCCGTCATCGCCGCCTGGAAGAAGCAGGACGTCGAGGGTGTTCTGGCCCACGTCACCGACGACATCGTCTGGCGCAACTCGGGCGGCTTCGCGCCGGCGATCCGAGGCAAGGCGGCGATGCGACAGGCGCTGACCGCCATGGCCGCCAAGATCAAGGCCAACGCCTGGCGGATCTTCGACTACGCCGAGAACGACCACCGCCTGTTCATGGAAGGGGTGGATGAGTTCTGGTTCCACACCGGCGAGCACATCGCCATCCCCTACGCCGGCAGCCTGGAGTTCCGGGGCGAGCTGATCCACGAGTGGCGCGAATATTTCGACGGCCGCCTGAGCATCGCCATGAAGAACGGCGAGCCGCTCTCCGACGAGGTCAAGGAGATGATCGGGCGCCCCGTGGCCCGCTAAACCCCGTCGGCGGCCGGCGCGCGCACCGTATCGAGATTGGCCGGCTCGCCGCACTGGTCGCAGACGATCTGGGGGTCCAGCGGGTGTCCGCAGGCAAGGTGGCGCAGGATCAGCGGCGCGCCTTCCGGCTTGGCCAGCCAGCGGTCGCCCCAGCGGTTAAGCTCGATGATCAGCGGGTGCAGCCCCCTGCCCTCCTCGGTCAGCCGGTATTCCCAGCGGTCCGGGCGCGTCTGGTAGAGGTCGCGCCGCAGCACGCCCAGTTCAACCAGTCGCGCCAGCCGATCGGCCAGGATGTTCGGCGCGATGCCCATCGCCTCCTGGAATTCGTTGAACCGCCGACGCCCCAGGAAGGCCGAGGCGATCACATGACTGGTCCAGCGGTCGCCAAGCACCTGAAAGGCCCGGTCCAGCATCGGATTGCCCCGATTCAGCCCCTCGGACGGCACGATCGAGCGGCGCTGGACGCGAGGCGGCGGCGAGGGTTCGTAGCCCGCGCCCGGCCCGGGCTCGCCGACCACATCGCGCGGTCCGACCGGCTGGCGACAGCAGCTGCAACGCAGCTGGGGCGTGAACTCGGCCCCGCAGCTATGGCGCAGTCGGTGGATCGGGTTGCACGGATCGAAGAACCAGCGTCGCTCCCAGCCGATCAGCGCCAGGGCCACGCTGTAGAGGTCCCGCCCCATCTCGGTCAGGCGGTATTCGTGCCAGGTGGGGCGCTCGGCATACGGTCTCTTGATCAGAACGCCCGCGGCCTGAAGGCGCTTGAGGCGGTCCGTCAACAGGCTGCGCGCCAGGCCGATCCGTCCCTGGAAATCGTCGAACCGCCGCACACCCGAGAACGCCAGGTACAAGATCATCAGGGTCCAGCGGTCGCCGAGGATGTTCAGCGCGCGCGTCGCGGAGTTGGCCTGCACGAGTTGGTTCAGGGCGCGGGGCGCTTGGCTGTCCCCGCTGCTATCTTCCGCCATGGCGACCCAGGTTCGGCGGGGCGCGTCGTTCGCCCCGGTTGACCGTCTGTACGCAGAACCCGGCGCGGGCGCAAACGGTCGCGCCGGCGCCGCCTCATCGCGCCCGCGCCTGGGCGTAGTCCCTGGCCAGGTCGTCGACGATGTCGGCGATCGGCTCGATGCCCCGCACCGCGCCGACGCCGTGGCCCGCCGACCAGACGTCCTTCCAGCGCTTGGCCGTCTCCTCGGGCCGCCCCAGCTTGATCTCCGCCTTGCCGGTCAGCATCGCCGGGTCGAAGCCGGCGGCGGCCAGGCTCTGGCGCAGCCAGTTGGCCGGTATGCCGGTCAGGGCGGCGGAGGTGACGATGTCCTCGATCTCGGCCTCGACCAGCATCCGCTTATAGGCCGGGTCGGCGATGCTCTCGGCGCAGGCGATCAGCCGGGTGCCCAGATAGGCCAGATCCGCGCCCAGCAGCTCGGCCGCGCGGATCGCCCGTCCCTGCCCGATGCCGCCGCCCAGCACGATGACGCCGTCGAAGATCTCGCGCACCGCCGGGGCGAAGGCGAAGGCGGCCAGCGGGCCGGTGTGGCCGCCGGCGCCGGAAGCCACCAGCACGAGCCCGTCGACGCCCGCCGCCGCGGCCTTGCGGGCGTGGGTCAGAGAATTGACGTCGGCGAACACCAGCCCGCCATAGCCCTTCACGGCGTCCACCACGCCGCTGGGCGCGCCCAGAGCCGTGATGACGATCGGCGGCCGATGCTTGAGGATCAGCGCCATTTCCTCGTCGCGGCGCGCATAGGAGCCGTGGACCATCACATTGACGGCCCAAGGCGTCCCAGGCTCCAGCGCGCCGCCGATCTGGGCCAGCCAGGCGTCGAAGTCCTCCAGCGTGCGGGCGTTGTTGGCCGGGAACGAACCGATGATTCCCGCGCGGCAGGCGCCCAGCACCATATCGACGCCCGAAACCAGGAACATCGGGGCGGCGATGGCGGGGATGCGCAGCCGGTCGGCGATGGCTTGAGGCAGGGCCATCGCTCAGACGCTCTCCGGACGCTTGGGCGGCCAGGGGAAGAAACCCGAGGTGCGGCGCATATAGTCCTCATAGCCGGGCTTCTTGCGCTTCATGCGGCCCTCGACGGTCGGCACGCCGCTCCAACGGGTCAGGGTGAAGACCAGCCACGCCGGACCGATCACCGACAGCGCGCCGATCGGCGTCGTCGCGGCCATCACCCACAGCCCGAACCAGACACAGGCGTCGCCAAAATAGTTCGGGTGACGCGTATAGCGCCACAGACCCTTGTCCATCACCTGGCCGGCGTTGGCGGGGGTCTTGCGGAACCGCACCAGCTGCCAGTCGGCGACGCTCTCGAAGATCAGGCCGAAGATCGCCAGGCCGGCGCCGGCCAGGCCCTGCGGTCCCAAGGTCGCGGGCGCGCCGGACAGCTGGCCCAGCTGCACCGGAAGGCAGACCAGCCATAGCAGCGGCATCTGCAGCGCGAACACCAGGCGGAAGGCGGCGTAGCCATAGCCCCAGCCACGCTCGGCCTTGGCCTTGTCCAGCATCCGGACATAGCGGCCGTCGGGCCCATGATCGCGCCAACGCCACAGCATGTAGCCGCCCAGGCGCAGCGCCCACGCCACGCAGATCGCGGTCATCGCCATACGATGCGGCGTGCCGCCGCCGGTCTGGACATAGGTCGAAATCGCCACCGCCCCCATGCCCAGCCCCCACAGGCTGTCGACGGGCGTGCAGTCGCGTTGGGCCACGCAGATCGCCCAGGCCGCGACGAACAGGGCCAGGATCACCCCGGCGTTGACGATCGGTATCAGCAGGTAGTCCGGCATGAAATCTCCCCCGACGCCGCGCTCTCGCCGACGTCATGTTCTTCGTTCAAACTTATGATCGATCGAGTGAAATTCGAGACGATCTCAGGAAAGGTCGATCACCCCGGCGTCGGGGCTTTCGGCGAACAGGCGCTCGACCTCGCCGACGCGCCGGTCGATGACCGCGCGTCGATTGATCGTGCCCTTGTCCGAGATCTCGTGGGCGTTGGCGTCTGGCGGCGTGGTCAGGACCAGGGCTCGGCGCACCCGCGCGGCGCCGCCTGTTTGGCCGGCGTTGAAGGCCCGCAGCCGCTCGGCGATATCCGCTGGATCAACCTCGCCCTTGGTCCACAGCATCACGCCCAGATAGGGCCGGCCGTCGTCGCACAGCACCAGGTCCGTGACGTGCGGCGACAGGGCGCGCAGCAGCCCCTCCCGCAGCGCGCCGCCATAGACCCAGGTTCCGCTGGATAGCTTGAACTCCTCGGCCGCGCGGCCGGCGAAGGCCAGGCCCTGGGTCGGATCGTTCGGATCGTGGAACACCGCCAGATCGCCGGTGCGGTAGTAGCCCTCGTCGTCGAACGCCGCCGCGGTCTTTTCCGGCTCGTCCAGATAGCCGGCCGTCACCTGGGGCCCCTTCACCCGAACCTCGTACCGGTCGCCTACCGGCCATAGCTTAACGACCGCGCCCGGCGCCGGAAGGCCGATACCGACCTTGTCGCTCTCGAAATGGATGACCATGAAGGCCGAGACCGTCTCGGTCATGCCATAGCCGCTGGTCATCATGATCCGGTGGCCGGTCTCGGCCACGGCCATGGCCTGCAGGCGGTCATGGACGCTCTGCGACAGGCCCGCGCCCCCATACAGCATCAGCCGCATGTCCTTGAAGAAGGCGGTCCGCAGCACCGGATCACGCTCCAAAGCGTCGACCAGCATGGCGTAGCCCAGCGGCACATTGTTGAAATAGCGGACCGAGATCTCACGCAGATTGGCGATCGAGGTCTCGAATAGACCGGGCGCGGGCTTGCCGTCGTCGATGTAGAGCACACCGCCCTCCAGCAGGGTCGCCCGCAACACGAAGGCGCCGGCGGCGTGGTGCCAGGGCAGCCAATCCAACATGACGCTATCCCAGCCGGCCGCCTTGCCGATGGTCTGGATGCACTGGGTCGTGTTGGCGGCCAGGTTGGCGAAGGTGATCGGCACCACCTTGGGCAGGCCGGTCGAGCCCGAGGTCAGCATCAGCAGCGCGCGATCCTCGGGGCGCAAGCTGGCGATGCGGGCGTCGACCTCGGCGGTCACGGGCGTTTCCAGGATGGCGTCATAGGCGATGGCCGGCTTGTCCAGGCCTTCCGGGTCGCCGGTGACGATCACCGCCCCGCCAAGGTCGAGCGCCGACAAGGCGGCCGCGCAAACCTTTGTATTTTCAGCGAAGATAACGCCCGGCTTCACCTTATCGATGACATGGGCCAGGCGGCCGTAGTCGCCGCCCAGGGCGGCGTAGGTCGTGCTGACCGGGCAGGCGCTCCGGCCGGAAGCTAGGGCCGCGAAGCTGATCACCGCGAACGCGCGGGTGTTGCCGGCCAGGATCAGCACCGGCCCCTTTTCCGGACGGTCGATCAACCACTGGGTCGCCGCGTCCATGTCGCGCTTCAGATCGGCGAAGCGGGTGTAGGACCACTGGCCGTCCGCGCCGCGATGGGCCAGGGCCGGCCGGTCGCCGCTCTTAGCCGCCCGCTCGGCGAAGGCGCGCGGCAGGTTGGGGTCGTGCGGCGCCAAGGGCACGCGGGAGCGGATCAGGATCGCGCCGTCGGCGCGGCGCTCGACGTCAAGGTCGACCGGCATCAGGTCGGTCGGCCGGAACGGCGCCAGGCGCGGCTTTTCCAGGGTGTCGACCATGGTCAGACCCCCACGACCAGGCTGACCGTCGTGGTGGTCGATCCGCCGATGTTCAGGGTCTGGCAGGTCTTGGCGCCTTCGACCTGATAGTCGCCGGCCTGGCCGGTGACCTGCTTGAAGGCGTCCAGGGCCATGCGAACGCCGGTTGCGCCGACGGGATGGCCCAGGCCGATCAGCCCGCCGGACGGGTTGATCGGCAACTTGCCGCCGATCTCGATATCGCCCGCCTCGATCGCCTTCCAGGACTCGCCCGGCGCGGTCAGGCCCAGATGATCGATGGCCATGTATTCGGTGGCGGTGAAGCAGTCGTGGGTCTCGACCACGTCGATCTGGCCAAGGTCGGTCACGCCCGCCCTCGCCCGCGCGTCCTCGATCGCCCGACGCACCTGCGGGAAGACATAGGGGTTGTCGGCGCTCGCCCGCACCTTGGTCCCGTATGAGATCGGCGCCGAGCGATGCCCCCAACCCTTGATGCGCGGCAAGCTCTCCAGCGAAACGCCGCGCTTGGCGGCGTATTCGGCGGCGCGCGTCTCGGACGCCAGGAAGATCACGGCCGCGCCGTCGGTCACCTGGCCGCAATCCTGCTTGCGCGTGCGTCCCTCGACCACCGGATTGAACTCGTCATTGGCGGTGAAGCTCTTGTCGTTGAACGCCCACTGCCGCGTCTGGGCGTTGGGATTGCGCTTGCCGTTGGCGAAATTGATCTCGGCGATGCGCATCAGATGCTCGTACTTCAGGCCATAGCGGCGGTCGTACTCGTCGGCGAGATCGGAGAAGGCCCTGGGCCAAAGGTAGGTGGCGTCCTGGAACTCGTGGCCGGTCCAGGCGGCCGCGCCCAGATATTCGGCCGCGCGCTGGCCAGGCACGTTGCGCATCTGCTCCAGGCCAACCACGCAGGCCAGGTCGTAGCGTCCGGCCTCGATCTCGGCGCTCGCGGCCAGGATGGCGACCGAGCCCGAGGCGCAGGCCGCCTCGTGCCGCGCGGTCGGCAGGCCGTCGAAGTCGGGATGCACCTGCCCGAAGAAGCCGCCCAGCAGGCCCTGGTTGGCGAACAGCTCGGCGACGAAATTGCCGACGTGCCCGCTCTCGACGTCCTTGGCGTCCAGGCCCACGGCCTCGAGGCCGTTCTCGACCGCCTCGGCGAAGCCGTCGACCACCTCCATGCCCTCGCGCGCCCAGTTGCGGGAGAAGTCGCTCTGCCAGCCGCCCAGAATGTAGACCATGATCGTTTCCTCACCCTGCGCGCGGCGTCCGCCGCGTCGTTGTTTCAATCCCGAAGTTCCGGCCTGGCGCGCAACGCCGGCCGGCCGTCCATGAAGGCGGCGAAGGCCTGGTGCGCGTCCTCGTAGGTCTCGCGCGGCCCCGCCGCGAGCGCGAGACGAACCGCCGCGCCGGTATCGTCGTCCAGCAGCACCGGCGGTCCCTCGACCGCCCAAGCCGCGCGCAAGCGCCCGCCGCCCGAGATTAGAGTCTGTCCGCTGATGTCGCAGGCTTCGCTGACCAGCCAGGAGACCAGCGGCGCGACGTCGGCCGGATCCATCCGCTCAGCCAGCGGCGCCGACAGGTGGGGCGTGGTCATCGCCGTCGCGGCATAAGGGGCGATGGCGTTGATCATCAGGCCGCGCTGCCGTCCCTCGACGGCCAGGCCACGCACGAGGCCGATCAGCGCGGCCTTGGACGAGGCGTAGGCCGCCATGCCGTCACCGCCGTGCAGTCCCGCCGAGGAGGCGCTAAGCACGATGCGTCCGGCCGGCGCCGCGCACAGCGCGCTCCAGGCGGCGTGGACCAGATGGAAGGCCCCCTGGAAATTGATGTCGAAGACGCGCTGGAAGTCTTCGGCCGTCTGGCGATGCAGGCGCGCGGTCTGGGGCACGCCGGCGTTGGAGACCACCGCGTCCAGCCGACCAAACGTCGAGAGCGCCAGGTCCACCAAGGCCTGACCGGTCTCGGCCCGTTCGGCCTCGCCATGATCGGCGATAGCCTGGCCGCCCAGAGCGCGGATCTCGGCGACCACCGCCTCGGCGGAGGACGGCTGGCCCCTGTCCGTCCATCGGTTGTTGACG
>BFBZ01000747.1_pt1 | contig 26790 bp, 23 predicted proteins | sample 1888401 | NCBI WGS metagenome assembly BFBZ01 (sample SAMD00112614, study PRJDB3348) | symbiont metagenome | host: Chara braunii
GTTGTTGAACGCGCCCATGGCCAGCGTGCCGCCGGCGGCGATGCTGAGGTTGGTGCCGCTCGGCAGCACGCCGCTGGCGCCCAGGGCCAGCGTGCCCGCGCTGATGGCGGTGGCGCCGCTGTAGGTGGCGGCCGTGGCCAGGCTCAGGCTGCCGGCGCCGACCTTGGTCAGCGCGAACGGGCCGACCGATTCGCCGATGGCGCCGCTCAGCGCCAGTGTGCCGGAGCCGCCGATGCTGGCGTTCGCGGTCAGCGTGATGGCGCCGCCGGCCGCCGCACCGGCGCCGGTGCCGACCAGCGCGCCGGCACCGCTCACGCCGGTGCCGGCCAGGCTCAGCGCCTCGGCACCGATATTCACGTTGGCGATCTCCAGCGCTGCGCCGCCGGCCACGGTCGTGCCGCTGCCGGGCGTGCCCAGCGCGGTGGTGCTGCCGGCCACCAGCGTGCCGCCGCTGATGGCGGTGGTGCCGGTGTAGCCGTTGTTGCCCGACAGCGTGGCCGAGGCCGTCGTGGTTTTGCTCAGTCCGACCGCGCCGGCGAGGTTGGCGCCCACCGACCCGCCCTGGATGTCGAAGTCCGTGGTGCTGGTCAGCGTGCCGCTGCCGCTGACGGTGCCGCCCTGCAGCGACAGCCCGGCCACGGTGTTGCTGAACGTGCCCATCGCCAGCGTGCCGCCGCTGCCGACCGTCACGGCCGTGTTGGGCAGCGCATTGCTGGCCGACAGCGTGAGCGTTCCGCCCGAGATGGTGGTCGTGCCGGTGTAGGTGCCGGCCGTGAGCGCCAGGTTGCCGCTGCCGACCTTGGTCAGGCTTCTGGACGAGGATTCACCGATGCTGCCCACGGTCAGCGTGCCCGTGCCGCCGATGCTGGCATCGGCCGCGAGTGTGAGCGCGGCCACGGCCGCGCCGGCGCCCGTGCCCACCAGCGCGCCGGCCGCGCCGACGCCGGTGCCGGACAGGGTCACGGCTTCGGCGCCGATGTCGACGTTGTTGATCTCCAGCGTGGCGCCGCTGGACACCGTGGTGCCGGCGGCGGACGTGCCGAGCGCCGCGGCCTTGGCCGCGACCAGCGTGCCCGCGCTGACGGTGGTGATGCCCGTGTAGGTGTTGGCCGACGCGCCACCCAGGGTCAGCGTGCCGCTGCCGACCTTGGTCAGGGTGCGTGCGCCGCCGCTCTCGCCGATGACGCCGGTCAGCGCCAGGCTGCCGCCGCTGGCCACGCCGACGCCGGCATTGGCCGCCATCGTGACGGCGCCGCCGCTGGCGGCGGTGCCGCTGCCCACCAGCGCGCCGCCGCTGCTGATGCCGGTGCCGCTCAGCGTCAGCGCTTCGGTGCCGATGTTGACGTTGGCGATCTCCAGTGCGGCGCCGCTGGCGACGGTGGTGCCGGCCGCCGTGCTGCCGAGGGCGCCGGCGTTGGCCGCCACGAGCTTGCCGGCACTGACCTGGGTCAGCCCGCTGTAGTTGTTGGTGCCGCCCAGCGTGAGCGTGCCGCTGCCCGACTTGCTGATGCCGCTGGCCGAGGACTCGCCGATGCCGCCGTTCAGGCTCAGGCTGCCGGCGCCGGCGACGGTGAGGCTGCCGCCCAGCGTGATGTTGCTGGTCAGCGTCGACGTGCCCGATGTCGTCAGCTGGACGGCGCCATTGGTCGTGAAGTCGCCCGCGATGTTCAGCGTGGCGGCGGCCAGGTCGGTGTTGAGCGCGTGGACGCCGGTGCCGCCGTTGTTGCTGATGCTCAGCGCGCCGCTGCCGGCGTTGATGGCGGCCGTGCTGGCGATGGTGACGGCACCGCTGCCGGTCTGCGTGCCGCCCGGGTCGTTGGCGGACAGGCTCAGCCCGTTGGTGCTCAGCGAGGCGCCGTTGACCGTGATGTTCCCGCCCGCCTGCAGCGTGAGCTGCTTCGCGGCGCTGATGCTCACGCCGTTGTTGACGGTGATGCTGCTGTTGGCTTGCAGGACCACGTCCTGAGATCCCAACAGGGTCTGAAGGTTGTTGTCGCGGATGGTGCGGTCGGCCGCTGGGGCGCCGACATCGAAATTGATGTTGCCCGAGATCGGGCCGGAGCCGCTGGAGGCGATGGTGATGTTGTTCGGATCGAGCAGCAACCGGCCGACTCGGCCACGCGGTGCGCTGAGGTCGGACATGCCATCGAAGCTCAGCCCGTGGCGGCCCGAGATTTCGGCCTGCCCGCCGTTGCCTCCCAATGCGCCGGCCCGGGCGCTGAGGCTGCCCAGAAACAGGGTGTTCTGCTCCGACCACAGCACGACCCGGCCGCCATCGCCCCCCGCGACGGCGTCGGCATCGAGGCTCGCGCCCGGCCGCGCGATCAGCATCTCGGCGTTGCGCACCTCGGGGTTGGCGCCGTGGAAGTCGCCGCCGACGCGGATGCGGCCACCGCCCGTGTCGCCCGAGGCGTCGAGCTGCGCATGGGCGTCGAGCATGACGCGCTGGCCCTGCACCAGCACGTCGCCGCCGGCCTGGCCGGTGCCGCCGCTGGCGTCGAGCCGGCCGTTGATCCAGGTCACGCCCTGCGGTCCGCCATCCACGGCGATGCGGCCGGCCACGCCTTCCAGCGAGCGGGCGCGCACGATGCCTTCCATGTTGAGCACGGTGTCGGCGAAGCCGGCGCGGGCCGCGGCGCGCAGTTCGGCGCTCTGCGTGGCGTTGACGGTGCCGAGCGCGCCCAGCCGCGTCTGCAGCTTGTCGTCGTTGCTGACCTTGAACAGCACGAGGCCGTCGCCCTCGACGTCGACGCTGACCTGGCTGGCCGCGGCCAGCGCCACGCGGCGGGCCTCGATGCTGCCGCTGGCCGTGAGCTGAGGCGCGACGAGGGCCACGGTGTCGGCGGCGCGGATGCGGCCCTCGGCGCGCAGTTCGCCGGCGCCGCCTGTCGATGCGCCCAGGCGCAGCACGCCGCTTTGCAGCTCGGCATCGCCGATGCCGAGCGTCGTCGCGACGAGGCTGCCGACGTCGATCTGCGAGTCGGCCGAGAAGTAGACGCCGCGCGGGTTGCTGAGCACGACGCGGCCGCTGGCGTTGATCCGGCCCAGGATGCGCGTCGGGTCGTAGCCGATGACGCGGTTGATCAGCAGCGCCTGCGAGTTGGGCTGGACGATGTTGACGGTCTCGCCCTTGCCGACCGAGAAGCTGCGCCAGTCGACGGCCGCAGTCTGGGTGGACTGGTTGATCAGCATCAGCCCGGTCTGCGGCGTCTGGATGGTGGCCGCGCCCTGCTTGACGACGCCGTCCTGCGGCAGCGCGCCGGCCGCGATGGGGGCGAGCGCCGCGGCGATGGCCCAGGCGAGCGGACGGATGCGGGGATGTCGCCGGCTGGAGCCTCGATGCGAGCTGCGGTCAAAAGGCATGTCGATCTCCTGAATTCGGTGCAGGGCGGCCGTTGCTGCCGGCGGGCGGGTGCGGCTACTTGATGAAGTAGGTGAGCTGGGCGTAGGCGCGGGTGCGGCCGCCCTTGGTGTCGCTCTTGGGCGTGCCCTGGGTGCGGCCGGCCACGCTGAGGCGCAGCGCGAACTCGCCCGGGCGCACCCAGGTCGCCGCCACGCCGGCGCCGCCCAGCATGGCCGTGTTCACGAAGGTCTCGTCCTGCAGGATCTGGGCGGACGGATCCTTGCGGTATTTGACGCGGCCGACGTCGTAGAACAGGCTGACGACGGACTCGCGGCCGATGCGCCCGAAGACGGATTCGGGCGGCAGCATGCGCAGCTCCAGGCTGCCGATGACGCCGCTGTCGCCGGTGCCCTCGCCCGGCGCAAAGGCGCGCACGCCGTCGGGGCCGCCGAGGCGGAACTGCTCGGTGGTGTCGAGGTTTTTCAGGCCGAGCTGGCCGCGCACGGCCAGGTAGGCGAGCAGGCGGTTGGTGACGATGTTCTGCAGCCGCGTGAAGCCGGCGGTCAGCTTGCTGAAGTTGGCCGGGTCCTGGCCGGGCTGCACGACGTCGAACTTGAGGCGGCCGGCGATGGCCGAGAACTCGTAGGTGTTGACGCCGCCGCTCAGCAGGCTGTCGCGGAAGTCGCCGTTGCCGCCCAGGGCCAGCGTGTCCGAGCGCTTCTTGACGGGCAGCGTCGCGGCGCTCTTGTCGCTGAACTGCTTGTGCTCCACCGACAGCAGCGAAAAGAGGTTCAGGTTGCGCGAGCGGATGACGGGGTAGAGGCCGAAGCCGGACAGGGTCACGGCGTCGCCGGAGAGATCGAGCGGGAACGCCTCCCTGTCCAGCCGGTAGTGCACGGCCGACACCGAGGCGCCGAGCTTGAAGCCGCTGCTGCCGACGGGCGTCGTGTAGTTCGCGAGGCCGAAGAACAGGCCTCCCGTCGTGGACGCGAGCACGTTGCCCGTCAGGCCGTCGCCGCGCCCGAAGGGGCTGTTCATCGTGGCCAGGCCGGTCAGCCGGAAGCGGCCGAGGAAACGCGAGCCGTTGGCGTCCAGGTCGGCGCGGGACGTCCAGCTGGCGTCGGCGCGCGGCGTGACGGCCAGCGTGGCCGTGCCGGGCTTGCTGCCCGCCTGCACCTCGACCTGGGCCGTGATGCCGCGCAGGTCGTTGATGAGGAAGACGGTGCGCTCGACCGCGTCCACCGTCAGCACGTCGCCGGGCCTCAACCTGTCTCTTATACACATCCGAGGAAGACGACGCGCTCCACGTCGCGCACCTTGAGGATGCTGCCGGGCACCAGCTCGTCCAGGTAGGCCTGCACGACTTCGCGCCGAACGGGCAGGCCCTCGGTCCAGTTCAGCCGCACTTCGTCCAGCCGGCCCTCCAGCACCGCGATGCGCACGCCGCCGCCGCTGGTCTTCTGCTCCGGAATATAGGCATAGCCCAGGTAGTAGCCGAGTTCGCTCTGCAGGAAGCGCGTCACCTCCGCCGCGGCGTTGGCCAGGTCCTCGAAGCTGCGGCCCCTGCCGACAAACGGCGCCGTCAGCCGGGCCAGCGAGGCCCTCAGTTCGGGGGGGGCGTCGTCAGCAACGCTGAAGGACTCGATGTCGATGCGCAGGTCGTCCGCCGGCTTGCCGAGTTCGCGCGGCGGGGCTGGGCGCGGCACGTCGACGTCGCGCCGGGGTTGCGGTTTGGGAGCCAGTTCCCCGGGCGTGGGCACGCTGCCGGCGGGCGGCGTCGCCTGTGCCATCGCCATGGAGAGGGGCGTCAGCAGCCCGATCGTGAACAGCGCCTTCCTGATCTCCCGAACCGCCTTCATGGATTCACACCCCTCCGTCGTGATGGGTGAACAGGCTATCCGAAGTGCATGACGTCGGCGTCCCTCAAAGCTGGCGGTTTCCTAGCGTTGACCCCAGTCGGAGGGACATGCTTTGAGGCTATCGTATTGCTGGCCGTGATCTGATCGCGGCTTGTCGTCAACAGGTGGGAGTTTGAGCTTGAGCGTTTCGTCTGAGCTGTCCGCGCAGGTCGAGAGCTGGTTGCAGCCCTTAGCGGATGAATCCGCGCCCTGCGGGCCCGACCTGGAGTACGACAACGCCTTTCTTGAGCTGACGCAGGCGGCCCAGGGTAAGCCCGAATCGCAGTTCGAAGCCGCCGTGCCGGCGGACTGGCGCGACGTGCGCCGCCGCTGCGAGAAGCTGTTCGACGCCAGCCGCGACCTGCGCGTCGCGATGCTGTGGACGCGGGCGCTGCTGCGCCTGGAAGGGGTGGCAAGCCTGGCGCCGAGCCTTCGTCTGTTGACGGGCCTGATGAGCAATTTCTGGGCAGGCCTGCATCCGCAACCGGACCCGGAGGATGGCGATCTCTACGCCCGGGCCAATGTGCTGGCGCTGCTCGTGGATGCGGATGCGGTGCTGGCCGATCTGCGTGAGGCCAACATCATCAGCCTGCGCGGTGTCGGTGAGGTCAGGGTCCGCGCGGTGGACATCGTGCTGGGCAATATCGTCGCGCGCGACGACGAGACGTCCTGGAGCCGTGGCCAGGTCGAGCAGCTGTTCGCCGATGCCATCGCGCAGGGCGCCAGCCTCGTGTCCGATATCGCCGACGCGCAGGCCGAACTGGCGGCCCTGTCGACGCTGCTCGGCGAGCGCCTGGAACATTCGCAGGTGCCCGACCTGAAGCCGCTGCGCCAGACGCTGAGCGCCATCGCCGGCATGCTGCCCCAGGCCGGCGATGCCGGCGCCGAAGCCGGGGATGTCGCACATGCGGGCGCAGAAGCGTCTGTAGGTTCGGGGAGTGGTGCTCAGGCCTTGAGCGGACGCATCAATTCCCGCGCCGAGGCGCTGCGCGCCATTGAAATGGTGTGTGACTATCTCGAGCGCGCCGAACCGACCAATCCAGCGCAGCTGCTCCTGCGTCGCGCGGGGCGCCTGCTTGGCCACAACTTCCTGCAGTTGATGAAGGAACTGGCCCCGGATGCGCTGAGCGAGGTCGCACGCATCATGGGCGTCGATCCGTCGACGGTCGAGATCGACGGTTGAAACCGATTCGAGTGATTGACATCGCCAAGCTGTACGCTTTCCACTCCTAGGCTCCACGGAGATCCACATGGCCACCAGCAGCCAAAAATTCATTGCCCGCAACCGCGCCCCGCGCGTCCAGATCGAGTACGACGTCGAGCTCTACGGCGCTCAGAAGAAGGTCCAGCTGCCTTTCGTCATGGGCGTGCTGTCCGACCTGTCGGGCAAGCCCGTGGACCCGCTCGCGCCCTTGGCGGACCGCAAGTTCCTGGAGGTCGACGTCGACAACTTCGACTCGCGCATGAAGGCGATGAAGCCGCGCGTGGCCTTCCAGGTGCCCAACACGCTGACCGGCGAGGGCAATCTCAGCGTCGACATCACCTTCGACAGCATGGAAGACTTCACCCCGGGCGCGATTGCGCGCAAGGTCGATTCGCTCAACAAGTTGCTGGAAGCGCGCAACCAGCTGCAGAACCTGGTCACCTACATGGATGGCAAGACCGGTGCCGAGGAACTGGTGTCCAAGGTGCTGGCCGACCCCGCGCTGCTGGGCTCGCTCGCCAGCACCGCCAAGCCGACCGAATAACGACCGGCGCACCAGACGCCCCACGCAAGGAGATCCCGAATGGCTGAACTGCAGACGACGTCGCCGCTGGCGTCGGTCAACTTCGAAGGCAGCGACCTCGCTTCGCTGCTGAACAAAGAATTCAAGCCCAAGACCGAAGAGGCGCGCAGCGCCGTCGAACTGGCCGTGCAGACGCTGGCCCAGCAGGCGCTGGCCCAGACGCAGCTGATCAGCGGCGACACGGTCAAGTCCATCGAGAGCATGATCGCGGCCATCGACCGCAAGCTGTCGGAGCAGATCAACCAGATCCTGCACCACGCCGACTTCCAGAAGCTCGAAGGCGCCTGGCGCGGGCTGCATCATCTGGTGAACAACACCGAGACCGACGAGCAGCTGAAGATCCGCGTCATGAACATCTCCAAGGCGGAGCTGGGCAAGACGCTGAAGCGCTACAAGGGCACGAACTGGGACCAGAGCCCCCTGTTCAAGAAGGTCTACGAAGAGGAATACGGCCAGTTCGGCGGCGAGCCCTTCGGCTGCCTGGTGGGCGACTACCACTTCGACCAGAGCGCGCCCGACGTGGAACTGCTGGGCGAGATGTCCAAGGTGGCCGCCGCGGCGCACTCGCCCTTCATCACCGGCGTGTCGCCGACCGTGATGCAGATGGAGTCCTGGCAGGAGCTGGCCAACCCGCGCGACCTGACCAAGATCTTCACGACGCCCGAGTACGCCGCCTGGCGCTCGCTGCGCGAGTCCGAAGACGCGCGCTATCTCGGCCTGGCCATGCCGCGCTTCCTGGCCCGCCAGCCCTATGGCGCCCGCAGTGCCCCGGTCGAGGAATTCAACTTCGAGGAAGACACCGGCGCCGCCGACCATGGCAAGTACACCTGGGCAAATGCGGCCTACGCGATGGCCGTCAACATCAACCGCTCCTTCAAGGAATACGGCTGGTGCTCGCGCATCCGCGGCATCGAGTCCGGCGGCGCCGTCGAAGGCCTGCCGACGCACAGCTTCCCGACCGACGACGGCGGCGTGGACATGAAGTGCCCGACCGAGATCGCCATCTCGGACCGCCGCGAGGCCGAGCTGGCCAAGGCCGGCTTCATGCCGCTGGTGCACCGCAAGAACAGCGACTTCGCCGCCTTCATCGGCGCGCAATCGCTGCACCAGCCGGCCGAGTACGACGACCCGGACGCGACGGCCAACGCCAACCTGGCGGCGCGCCTGCCCTATCTGTTCGCGACCTGCCGCTTCGCCCACTACCTGAAGTGCATCGTGCGCGACAAGGTCGGCTCCTTCAAGGAGCGCGACGAGATGAACCGCTGGCTGCAGGACTGGATCATGCAGTACGTCGACGGCGATCCGGCGCACTCCAGCGAGTCCACCAAGGCCACCAAGCCGCTGGCCGCGGCCGAGGTCGTCGTGGAGGAGATCGAGGGCAACCCCGGCTACTACTCGTCCAAGTTCTTCCTGAGGCCTCACTATCAGCTCGAAGGGCTGACGGTTTCGCTGCGTCTCGTGTCCAAGCTTCCCTCCGGGAAAGCCGGCTGAGCGGCGTTGCCGCCAGGGCATGCCGCCGTCCGGCGCAACCTGCAGCGGTTTTTTGTTCGGTAATCGATAACTGAAGGAGAAGGGATCATGGCTGTAGACATGTTCATCAAGTTCGATGGCATCGACGGCGAATCCGTCGATTCGAAGCACCCCAAGTCGATCGACGTGCTGGCCTGGAGCTGGGGCATGAGCCAGTCCGGCACGACGCACACGTCCACGGGCGGCGGCGCCGGCAAGGTCAACGTCCAGGACCTGAGCGTGACCAAGTACATCGACAAGTCGTCCACCGTGCTGATGACGCACTGCGCGACCGGCAAGCACATCGCCAAGGCCGTGCTGACCGTGCGCAAGGCGGGCGACAAGCCCCTGGAATACCTGGTCATCACGCTGAAGGACCTGCTGATCTCCAGCGTCAGCACCGGCGGCAGCGGCGGCGAAGACCGCCTGACGGAAAACGTCAGCATCAACTTCGCTTCGTACGAAGTGGCCTACCAGCAGCAGGCCAAGACGGGCGGCGCCGAAGGCGGCCAGGTGTTCTCGAAGTTCGACATCGCGAAGAACGCGGTCATCTGAGCGTCCTCCGCGGCGACTCCCGCTCGCGGCGGGAGCTGTCCGCGAACACTGGCAGTTGGGCTGGGGCTGGGGTGGTTGCCGAGTCTCGCGGGCTCCGCAGTCGTCGGGCGCAGGCCCTGCCGGCTGAATGGCGGCCACCGTTCGCGGTGGCCGCGCTGCTTCGGTGCCCCTGCCTGGCTGTCGCCCGGGCATGGCCATCACCGATCCCATCGCGGGGTCGCAAACCGGTGAGGTTGAGATGTCGAAGAAAGACATGTTCTTGAAGCTCGAAAGCAAGCGCGGCGGCGCCGTGAAGGGCGAGAGCGAGGATCCTGCCCACCCTGCCGAGATGGTCGTGCTGGACTTCAGCTGGGGCATGACCAGCGTCGTCAGCACCGGCTTTTCCGGCAAGGAGACCAAGCCGGCGCAGCTGGAGCTGCGCATCACGAAGAACGTGGACACCGCCTCCACCGGCCTGATGTCGGTCATGAAGACCAACGACGAGATCAAGAAGGCGGTGCTGACCGTGCGCAAGGCCGGCGGCAAGCAGGAGGACTACTTCTCCATCGTGATCCAGGGCGGGCGCATCACGTCGCTGGAAGTGAGCTCCGAGGGCGATCACCCGCTGCTGACCGAACGCCTGTCGCTGACCTTCAACAAGATCGAGGTGCAATACAAGGCCCAGAGCGCCACCGGCGCGATGAAAGGCGCATCGACCTTCCAGGACGAGGTGACACCGGGATGAGCCAAGCCGAACAAGCCCTCCGCGACGGCGACCCCGAGCTGGCGCTGCGCCTGCTGACGGAGCAGGTCCGCGCCAACCCCGCCGACGCCAAGCTGCGCGTCTTCCTGTTCCAGCTGCTGTGCGTGCTGGGCCGCTGGGACCGAGCGCTGAATCAACTCAATGTCGCCGGCGAGCTGGACGCGTCCACGCTGGCGATGGTGCAGACCTACCGCGAGGCGCTGCAGTGCGAGCGCCTGCGTGCCCAGGTCTTCGGCGGCAAAAAGCTGCCCATGCTGTTCGGCGAGCCCGAGCCGTGGACGGCGCTGCTGCTCGAAGCTCTGCTGCGCGAAGGCAGCGGCGAGGCCGAGGCGGCGCAGACGCTGCGCGCCCAGGCCTTCGAGCAGGCGCCGGCCTGCGCCGGCATGGCCGACGGCCAGGCCTTCGACTGGCTGGCCGACGCCGACATGCGCCTGGGCCCGCTGCTGGAAGCCGTCATCAACGGCCGCTACTACTGGGTGCCGTTCTCGCACCTGAGCCAGCTGCGGCTGGAAGCGCCCGTTGACCTGCGCGACAAGGTCTGGGTGCCGGCGCAGCTGCAGTTCAGGAACGGCGGTGAGACCGTGGCCCTGGTGCCGACGCGCTATGCCGACACCGACCTCGCCGTGCCCGAGCTGGCGCTGGCGCGCCGCACCGAGTGGCGCGAGCCGCGGCCGGGCTTCTTCACCGGCCAGGGCCAGCGCCTGCTGACCACCGAGGCGGGCGATCTGGCGCTGCTGGATCTGCGCGAGATCACGTTCTGCGACAGCGAGCCGGCGTGATCCGTTCCCAAGCCGTGAGCCGCGCATGACGACGAACAAGGGCATCGACCGGCTGCAGCCGGCGCTGCTGGACCGGCTGCGCGACGACCATCCGGAGCAGCGCGTCGAGCCGGCCGAGGCGCGCGTCATGAGCCGCCAGCGCCTGCGCGAGGCCGTGCTGCGCGACCTGGAGTGGCTGTTCAACGCGACGGCGCCGGCTGCCGTCGAAGGGCTGGGCGATTTCCCGCGCGCCGCGCGTTCCGTGCTGGGATTCGGCCTGCCGGCGCTGTCGGGCACGACGGCCTCGTCCATCGACCCGCCGTGGCTGGAGGCCCAGGTGAAGCGCGCCATCCTCGACCACGAGCCGCGCATCCTGGCCGACAGCCTGCGCGTGGAGGCGCTGCTGTCCGACCTGCAGATCGGCCACCGCAACCAGATCAGCATCCGCATCAGCGGCCAGATGTGGGCCCAGCCCGTGCCGCTGGAGCTGCTGCTGCACACCGACTTCGACCTCGAGACCGGGCGCGTGCAGATCCGCGAACTGGCTCGTTGAGCGTCATGGACCCACGCCTCATCGGCTATTACGAGCAGGAGCTCCAGCATCTCCAGGACATGGGGAAGGAGTTCGCCGAGCAATTCCCCAAGCTGGCCGCGCGGCTGCGCCTGGGCAAGGACGTGGAGGTTGCCGACCCCTATGTCGAGCGGCTGCTGGAGGGCTTCGCCTTCCTTGCGGCGCGCGTGCAGCTCAAGCTGGACGCCGAGTTCCCGCGCTTCACGCAGCACCTCGTCGAGATCCTCTACCCGCAGTTCCTCGCGCCGCTGCCGTCCATGCTGATCGCCCAGGTCCAGCCCGATCCGGGCGATGCCGGCCTGCTGACCGGCGTGACGCTGCCGCGCGGCAGCATGCTGCGCGGCCAGTCGGCGCGCGCGGGGCTGACCGACTGCCGCTTCCGCACCGCGCACGAGCTGGTCATGTGGCCGCTGGAGCTGGCGTCGGCCGAATACTTCAGCCACGCGTCCAACCTGCCGCTGAACGGCCAGGACGGCTGGCGCAAGTTCTCGTCCGGCCTGCGCATCAGGCTGCGCACGACGGGCGGCGCCGACCTGTCCCAGCTGACGCTGGACGAGCTGCGCCTGCACTGCGCGGCCAGCGGCGAGCTGGGCTATGCGCTGCACGAGCTGGTCTGCGGCCACACGCTGGGCGTCATCGTCAGTGGCGGCGGCAAGCACGAGACCGTCGCACCGGGCTGCGTGCGCACCGTGGGCTTCGAGGAAGACCAGGCGCTGCTGCCCGTCAGCCCGCGCGGCTTCGGCGGCTACCGGCTGCTGCAGGAGTATTTCGCCTTCCCGAGCCGCTTCATGTTCTTCGACCTGGCCGGCATCGGCGACGCGCTGCGCCGCGTCGGCGGCCAGGAGGCCGAGATCGTGCTGCTGTTCTCGCGCGCCAACGGCGCGCTGGCGCAGTCGGTCGACGCCAGCTCGCTGGCGCTGAACTGCGTGCCGGCCATCAACCTGTTCCAGAGCCGCTGCGACCGCGTGCAGATCGGTCCGCAGGGGCACGACTACCACGTCGTCGTGGACCGCGCGCGGCCGATGGACTTCGAGATCATCGACCTGCTGGAAGTGACCGGCCACGGCAACGACCTCGCGCGCGAGCGCCGCTTCTCGCCGCTGTACGCGGCCTTCCACCACGAGGACGAGGAGCGCGGCGCCTACTACACGATGCAGCGCGAGCCGCGCCTGCTGTCGGCGCGCCAGAAGGACTTGCGCGGCGCCGGCCCGCGCTCCAGCTACATCGGCAGCGAGGTCTTCGTCTCCATCGTCGACACGAAGGAGGCGCCGTTCAGCGCCGACCTGCAGCAGCTCAGCGTGAAGGCGCTGTGCTCCAACCGCGACCTGCCGCTGCTGATGACCACCGGCACCGACGACGACCTCGGCCTGGAGGGCAGCGCGCCGATCAAGGGCATCCGCGTCGTCAAGGGGCCGTCGCGGCCGCAGTCGGCGCTGCGCGAGTCCAACCTGGCCTGGCGCTTCATCAACCAGCTGTCGCTGAACCACCTCAGCCTGTCGGACACCGACGAGCAGCAGGGCGCCGCCGCGCTGCGCGAGATGCTGCGCCTGTACGCCCGTGAGGGCGACGAGGCGGCGCAGCGCCAGATCGACGGCCTGCGCTCCGTGAAGACCGAGTCCGTCGTGCGCCGGCTGCGCAAGCCCGGCCCCATCGCCTTCGGCCGCGGCGTGCAGATCGCGCTGACCGTCGACGAACTCGCCTTCCAGGGCGGCTCGGCCTTCCTGCTGGGCTGCGTGCTGGAGCGCTTCTTCGGCCGGCATGTGTCGATGAACGGCTTCACCGAGCTGCAGCTGAGCGCGCCGTCGCGCGGCGTCATCTTCGCGGGCAAGCCGCAGGACGGATCTCGGCCACTCCTATGAGCACATCCCCGGCAGCCATCGCGGATTTCTGGCGCGAGCTGCACGAGGCGCCGTGGGAGCACGACTTCTTCCATGCGCTGCGGCGCCTGGAGAACCTCAACCCCGACCGCCCGCGCCTGGGCACGGCGCGGCGCCCGCAGGACGAGGCGCTGCGGCTGGGCCAGTCGCCCGAGCTGTCGTTCGCGCCGGCCGCGCTGCATTCCGCGACCGGCCCGACGGCCGGTTCGGCGGGCCGCATCGACGTGCGCTTCTTCGGCCTGTTCGGCCCCAACGGCCCGCTGCCGCTGCACCTGACCGAGTACGCGCGCGAGCGGCTGCTGCACGCGGGCGACGCCGGCTTCACGCGCTTCGCCGACCTGTTCCACCACCGGCTGCTGCTGCTGTTCTACCGCGCCTGGGCGCAGGCCCAGCCCACCGTCAGCCTGGACCGTGGCAGCGATGACCGCATCTCGGCCTTCATCGGCTCGCTGGTGGGCATCGGCACGCCGGCGCTGCGCAACCGCGACAGCGCCGACGACCATGCCCGCCTGCACTTCGCCGGCATCCTGTCCTCGCCGGTGCGCAGCGCCGAGGGCCTGGCCAAGATGCTGAGCGGCGTGCTGCAGCGCCCGGTGCAGGTGGAGCAGTTCGTCGGCAGCTGGATGCCTCTGCCCGAGTCGGAGCGCACCCGCATCGGCCGCAACGCGCTGGGCGAGCGCCAGCACAGCGGCAACTGCGTCGGCGGCGGCGCCGTGCTGGGCGGCGCCGTGTGGGACCGCCAGCACGGCTTTCGCATCCACGTCGGCCCGCTGGACGCGAAGGCCTTCGCGGCGCTGCTGCCCGACGGCGACGCGCTGCCGCGCATCGTGCCGCTGGTCCTGCACTACGTCGGCGAGGAACTGCACTGGGACCTGCGCCTCGTGCTGGACCGCGACCAGGTGCCCGCCACGCGGCCCGGCATGGCCGGCCGGCTGGGCTGGACCAGCTGGCTCGGCCAGCGCGGTGAGCGCCAGCAGGACGCTCACCTCGTCTTGACGCCCGGACCTGCCATGCAGCGTCTGTTGAAGAAGCGCCGCTCGGGTGGGAGCGGCACATCCGAATCAGCGAACTAGCTCAGAGGAGAGAAACCATGGCTGAAATCAGTCGCGTCGCCGTCTTCGGCAAGCTCAACGCCCTGACCTACAAGGCGGTCGAAGGCGCAACTGTGTTCTGCAAATTGCGCGGCAACCCCTATGTGGAGCTGGAGCACTGGATCGCCCAGATCGTCCAGAACCCCGATTCCGACTGGCATCGCATCCTGCGCCACTTCGACATCGACGACGCCGTGCTGGCCAAGGACCTCACGACCGCGCTGGACCGCCTGCCGCGCGGCGCGACGGCCATCTCCGACATCGCCGAGAACATCACCAACGCCATCGAGCGCGGCTGGGTCTACGGCTCGCTGATGTATGGCGACACGGCCGTGCGCAGCGGCTATGTGCTGCTGGGCATGCTGAAGACGAGCTTCCTGCGCAACGCGCTGTTCGCGATCTCGCGCCAGTTCGAGCGCATCAAGGCCGACGACCTGGCCGAGGGCATGGCCAAGATCGTCGCCGGCTCGCCGGAAGACGGCCAGGCCGCCAGCGACGGCTCCGGCGCCGCCGCGCCCGGCGAGGCCAGCGGCGCCATCGCGCCGGCCGCGATGGGCAAGCAGGAGGCGCTGAGGAAGTTCACCGTCGACCTGACCGAGCAGGCCCGCAGCGGCAAGATGGACCCCATCGTCGGCCGCGACGACGAGATCCGCCAGGTCGTCGACATCCTGATGCGCCGGCGCCAGAACAACCCCATCCTGGTCGGCGAGGCCGGCGTGGGCAAGACGGCCGTCGTCGAAGGCTTCGCCCAGCGCATCGCACGCGGCGACGTGCCGCCCAGCCTGAAGGACGTCGAGCTGCGCGCGCTGGACGTGGGCCTGCTGCAGGCCGGCGCCAGCATGAAGGGCGAGTTCGAGCAGCGCCTGCGCAGCGTCATCGACGAGGTGCAGGCCAGCGCCAGGCCCATCATCCTGTTCATCGACGAGACGCACACGCTGGTCGGCGCCGGCGGCGCGGCCGGCACCGGCGACGCGGCCAACCTGCTGAAGCCGGCGCTGGCCCGCGGCACGCTGCGCACCATCGGCGCGACCACCTTCGCCGAGTACAAGAAGCACATCGAGAAGGACCCGGCGCTGACGCGCCGCTTCCAGACCGTGCAGGTCGACGAGCCCGACGAAGTGCGCGCCGTGCTGATGATGCGCGGCGTGGCCGGCACGATGGAGAAGCACCACCAGGTGCAGATCCTCGACGAGGCGCTGGAAGCCGCCGTCAAGCTGAGCCACCGCTACATCCCGGCGCGCCAGCTGCCCGACAAGAGCGTCAGCCTGCTCGACACCGCCTGCGCGCGGGTGGCCGTGAGCCTGCATGCGACGCCGGCCGAGGTGGACGACTCGCGCAAGCGCATCGAGGCGCTGGAAGTGGAGCTGGGCATCATCGGCCGCGAGGCCGCCGTGGGCATCGACGTCGGCTCGCGCGGGGCCGTGGCGCGCGATCACCTGAGCGCCGAGAAGGCTCGCCTGGAGGCGCTGGACGCCCGCTGGGCCGCCGAGCGCAAGCTCGTCGACGAGGTGCTGGGCCTGCGCGCCAAGCTGCGCGCCGCGTCGCAGCCGGTCGAAGGCACGGGCAGTGCGCTGGAGGCCGAGGCCAAGACCGATGCCGCGGCACCCGCCGATGCGCCGTCGGCCGAAGACCGCGCCGCCTGGCTGGCCCAGCTGCAGGAGGCGCAGAAGAAGCTCGCCGAACTGCAGGGCGAGTCGCCGCTGATCCTGCCGACCGTGGACTACCAGGCCGTCGCCGCCGTCGTCGGCGACTGGACCGGCATCCCCGTCGGCCGCATGGCGCGCAACGAGATCGAGACCATCCTGAAGATCGCCGACCACCTGGGCCAGCGCGTCATCGGCCAGGACCACGCGATGGAGATGATCGCCAAGCGCATCCAGACCTCGCGCGCGGGCCTGGACAACCCCAGCAAGCCGATCGGCGTCTTCATGCTGGCCGGCACCTCCGGCGTCGGCAAGACCGAGACGGCGCTGGCGCTGGCCGAGGCGCTGTACGGCGGCGAGCAGAACCTCATCACCATCAACATGAGCGAATACCAGGAGGCGCACACCGTCTCCACGCTCAAGGGCGCGCCTCCGGGCTACATCGGCTACGGCGAAGGCGGCGTGCTGACCGAGGCCGTGCGCCGCAAGCCCTACAGCGTCGTGCTGCTGGACGAGGTCGAGAAGGCCCACCCGGACGTGCACGAGATGTTCTTCCAGGTCTTCGACAAGGGTTTCATGGAAGACGGCGAGGGCCGCTTCATCGACTTCAAGAACACGCTGATCCTGCTGACGACCAACGCCGGCACCGACCTGATCGCCAGCCTCTGCAAGGACCCCGACCTGATGCCCGACCCCGACGGCATGGCCAAGGCGCTGCGCGAACCGCTGCTGAAGATCTTCCCGCCGGCGCTGCTGGGCCGGCTGGTGACGATTCCGTACTACCCGCTGTCCGACGAGATGCTGGGCCGCATCGTCAAGCTGCAACTGGGCCGCATCAAGAGGCGCGTCGAGGCGCGCTACCAGATTCCGTTCAACTTCGGCGAGGACGTCGTCAAGCTGGTCGTGTCGCGCTGCACCGAGAGCGAGTCGGGCGGCCGCATGATCGATGCCATCCTGACCAACACCATGCTGCCGGACGTCAGCCGCGAGTTTCTCAACCGGATGATGCGCGGCGAGTCCATCGCCGGCGTGAGCGTGGGTGTGGCGGACGGCGGGTTCAGCTACGAATTTGCCTGACGGACTTCGAGCGAGGAGACGCCACGATGGCGACCCGATTTTCAGAGGCGTACACCGAGATCCTGACCGGCCTTGCAAGCAAGAAATTCTCGAGCGACAAGGAGTGGCAGGCTTTCATCACACGTGCCCGGTCAGACCAACTGGGCGCGCATCGTGGTGCATGAGCTCACCCACCGTGAAGTGAAGACGAAGGATCACGCCTATGAGCACCAAGGGATCAATCCCCGCAAGCTGGGCGCCGACAAGGCGCTGGAGAACGCCGGCAGCTGGGCCTGGTTCTGCGCGGATTGCGCGGGAGCCCTGACCGACGGGGTCATCAAGAATGCGTCGGCCCGCTAGTCGCAACTTTCTGTTGGCGGTGCTGGCCGCCATTTCGGGCTGCGCCAACGGCGCGCCCCCTACGCAAATACAGGAACACAACGCCATGCAGAAATCTGGCAGCCGCATCCCCGCCCCCGCGGTGCCCCCGGTGTCCACCGGCGGTGTCCGTTACGAACGGGTCAAGAACGGTTTGACGGCCGGGTTTGATCAGATGGGCGGCTACCTGGCTGCCTACGACGAGGCCTCGGGCCGACAACTGTGGACGCTGAAGGTCTATGACAACCAGCGCGTGTCCGGCAAGGAAGGTGACGTGCAGGACGTGTTCTTCAAGTCCATGGCGCTTCAGGCCGACGGCACGCTGTTGATCGAGAACGAACGCCGCGCGCGTTTTGTCGTCGACCTCAAGGCCAGGACCAGCACCGCCGCGCAATAGGTTGGCTCAACGAGAAGCGTGATTCGAGAGGGATGTCGGAATGGCCCGTTCACTTGCATTCTCGACCGAGGCGTGCTCGGTGATGGCGCTGTCGCCTGGCGGTGCACAACTGGAAATCGAGAACGAAGCCGGCGCTGTCTACCGAGTCGATCTCGGTAATCGTGCATCGATCCAGGTCTCCGGTCCTCCGCAGACCGCTACGCCAAAGCCACCGACCGAAGTCAAGCCGAATCTTTAGGTGATAGGCGCGCCAGCCACGGGGCGCTGTGGGGGGCCGCGTCTCAACCTCTTCACCGGAGCAAGCACCATGACCGCATTCCTCGGCCACTACGCGAACAAGCAGCTCAACCAGATCGTCTTTCCCGGCTCGCATGACGCCGGCATCTACGGCCAGGGCAAGGACAACGTCATCACGCAGAGCCTGGACATCGCGGGCCAGGCCAATGCCGGCGTGCGCTTCTTCGACCTGCGCATCGCCACCGTCAAGCGCAGCGATGGCTCCTTCGACCAGAAGTCCTACCACCTGGCCAAGGGCGTCATCGACAACAAGCACAAGGGCGCCAAGCCCGGCGAGGTGCAGTCGCACCAGAACGTGGGCCACCTCGGCGGATGGGGGCAGGACTCCCTGACGGGCATGCTCACGCAGGCCAAGAGCTACGTTGCCGCAAACCCGACGGAGTTCCTGATCCTGAAGTTCTCCAAGTGCTACAACCTGAAAGATGTGGTCGACACCTGCGTGCGCGTGCTGGGCGACACGCAGTTCAACCACAACACCTCCGGCGGCGCGAAGATCAACCTCAACACGCGCACGGTCGCCAGCCTGGCGGGCAAGGTCATCACGCTGTTCGACCCCAAGGAGCTGGAGAAGCTGGGCTTCGTCATCAACGGCCAGATCTACAGCGGTTGCCTGTGCTTCGGCGAGCTCTTCGACAAGGACACCGGCGCGTCGCGCCAGTACCAGGCGGATTTCCACGGGCTGCAGTATTTCGGCAAGTTCAGCAGCACCGACGACATCAAGAAGAACACCAAGAAGCAGGCCAAGCAGATGGGCGCCGGCACCACCTGCGACCGCAACGCCATGGGCATGATGTACTGGACCACGACCGGCATGCTGGCCAGCATCAAGGACCGCAACGACAAGATGTGGTCGGGCGTGAACGTGCAGGCCCTGCGCGACGTCTGGGAGGCGGGCTACAAGAAGGCCATGATGAACCAGCTGGGCGCACTGAGCTTCAACGACCTCTACCGCAGCAACGGCCGCCTGTATGTGGCCAACAAGAACAGCTGGACGAGCTTCACGCCCAACATCGTGATGATCGACTTCGCCGACTACCAGCGCTGCGTGACGATCTACAACCTGAACCGCGTCAAGAACGAGATGCTCGAGAAGCTGATGCAGCAGTCGGGCCATGCGATCGAAGGGCTCTGAAGGCGGCGACCTCGGGCACCCGGTCAAGGAGAGTCAGATGAGCGTCGCTGCTGGCGGCCACCACTGGCGCAAGGCATTGATGGCGCTCATCGTCATGCTGGGCGTGGGCGCCTGTTCTGAAGGGCATGCAATGGGAAAGATGGTGTTGTTCTCCGCCGTGCGCGGGACCGTCCTGCGGGACGGCAAGCCGGTTGCCGGCGCGACGGTCGAGCGCGAGTTCGACTGGGCCTGGAAGAGCGAGAAGGGCAAGGACGCCACGACGACGGACGCGGCGGGCGCCTTCTCGCTGCCGGCCATCGTGCGCAGTTCCTTCCTGGGCTCGTTCATGCCGCACGAGCCCCTGGTCAAGCAGACGATCACGATCATCCACGGCGGCACGAGCTACAAGGCCTGGGTGCTCTTCAAGCGCGACTACGACGACAACGGCGAGCTCGACGGCAAGCCCATCGTCATGACCTGCAGGCTGGGCAGCGAGCCCCGGCGCCGCGGCGAGGTCTTCGGCATCTGCGAGCTTTCCTGAGGGGCAAACATGGGCGTGTTGAACCCTTCCCAGGCCGCGGCGATCGCGTCCGGCGTCTATCTATTGCGCGAGTCGGGCGTGGCGGAGCTGCACGAAATCCAGGCGCCGCTGGGTTGCGAAGGCATGTTCGCGGTGGCGGACAGCGGCCGCTTCACCGGCAGGAGCGGCAGCGGCCCGTTCAAGAAGATCAGCGGCTTTGGCTATGTTGCGGCAGGCGAGGGCGCCTATGCCGGCGAAGTCCTGATCGCCACGCGCGGTACCGCGCAGACGGTCGACTGGCTCAGCAACCTCAACATCGGCATGCAGCTCGGGCCCAGCAGCCATCTCGTGCACGCCGGCTTCCACGAGGTTTGGAAGAGCTTCAGGCAGGACATCTTCGAATTCCTGCGCAACCGCAACCCCGGCCGCATCCACTGCGTGGGCCACAGCCTAGGCGGCGCGCTGGCCATGCTCAACGCCGACGCGCTGAGCGCGCAAGGCCTGCCCGTGAGCCTCTACACCTTCGGCGCGCCGCGCACCGGCGACGTGTTCTTCTCGCGGGCCATGACCCGTCGCCTCGGTGCCGGCAACATCCACCGCGTGTCGGCGACGTCCGACCCGGTGCCGATGATCCCGTTGTTCCCGTTCTGCCACATGCCCTTCGACGGCGCCGGCAACATCATACAGAGCACGGGCCTGATCAACGTGGCCGCGCACAACATGAAGCGCAGCTATATCCCCGGGGTCAACAACCATTCCTGGAAGACCCTCGCGGACGCGAGCCACCCCGACGAGGAGCAGAACGTGAAGTCCTGGCTGGAGCAGGCCGCCGAAGGCAAGGGCAGCATCCTGATGGGCTCGGCCAGCGCGCTGACGATGATCGGCAAGGGCCTGCGCTGGCTGCTGGCCCGGCTCAAGGAACTGCTGGTCGGCGCCGTCGGTGTCACGCTGGCCGTGTCGGCCACCTTGCTCGACCAACTGGCCTGGCTGCTCGCCAAGGGCGCGGCGGTGTCGAAGGAGGTGGCGGGCCAGGTGACGGGCCTGATGAAGGCCATCTTCCGTTTCCTCGGCCGCGTGACGCAGGCGGTCACCGACCTCACCGTCGGCTTCCTGCGCTGGGTGCTCGACCTGCTGTTCACGTCGGTGCGCGTCGTGGCGGAGCGCGCCGTCACGCTGCTGAATTGAGCGGTCGCCGAAGACCCCTAACGTCGGCCCGACTGTGCGTGCCGAGACCCTGAAGCCGATGTCCAAGACCAAATCCCGCCGCCAGGCCATTCCGTCCAACCCGCCTCAGCCCAGGACGGCCGAGCTCAGCTACGACGAGGCCCTGCAGCTGGCCATCTCGATGCACCAGGACCGCCGTGTGCTGGCCGCCGAGAAGCTCTACCGCAAGCTCGTCGAGGTGCGCCCCGAGGACCCCAACCCGCTGCATTTCCTGGGCGTGCTGCTGCACCAGGACGGCAAGAGCGAGGAGGCGCTGGCGCTGATCGACCGCTCCATCGAGCTGGATGCCGGCGTCGCGTCCTGGCACAACAACCGCGGCAATGTGCTGCTGCTGTTGCAGCGCGGCGACGAGGCCCGTGCCGCCTACGAACGCTGCCGTGAGCTGGAGCCCGGCAACCCGGCCGTCGCCAACAACCTCGGCTGCCTGCTGCGCGCGCTCGGCGAGGTCGACGCCGCCGAGGCGCTGTTCCGCGACGCGCTCGCGCGCGAGCCCGGCTTCGCCGATGCCCACATCAACTACGCCAACCTGCTGGTGGACGGCGGGCGCGTGCAGGAGGGCATGCGCCACTTCGGCACGTCGCTGGAGTTGCGGCCCGACGATGCGCGGGCCCAGCGCATGATGGGCCTCATCTTCGCCAACACGGGCCAGCCGGAGAAGGCCGCGCAGGCCTTCGAACGCTGGATCGCCGCCGAGCCGGACAACCCGCAGCCTCGCCATCACCTCGCGGCGGTGACGGGCAAGAACGCGCCCGAGCGGGCGCCGGACGGCTACGTCGCCAGCCTGTTCGACGCCTTCTCGGTCAGCTTCGACGAGCGCCTGGCCTTTCTGCAATACCGTGCGCCCAGCCTCGTGGCCGAACTGCTGCGGCGCCTGGTGCCCGATGCCCGCGGCGACCTCGCCGTGCTCGACGCGGGCTGCGGCACCGGCTTGTGCGCGCCGCTGCTCGCACCCTATGCCCGCGAGCTGATCGGCGTGGACCTGTCCGGCGGCATGCTCGACAAGGCCCGCGAGCGCGGCGGCTACCACGAGCTCGTCCAGGCCGAGCTGGTGGGCTATCTGCAGCAGCAGCCGGCGCGCTTCGACCTCGTCGTCAGCGCCGACACGCTGTGCTACTTCGGCCGCATCGACGCCGCCATCGCCGCGGCCGCGCAGGCCCTGCGGCCGGGGGGGCGGCTCATCTTCACCGTCGAAGCCCTGTCCGGCGACGCGCCCGAACCGGCGGGCTACCGGCTGCTGCTCAACGGCCGCTACGCTCATGACCGCGGCTATGTCGAGGCCTGCCTGGCCGACGCGCGGCTGCAGCTGTCCGCGCTGGAGCCGGTCGTCCTGCGCCAGGAGGTGGGCGAGCCGGTGAATGGCTGGCTGGTCGCCGCACGGCGGCCTGCATCATGAGCCGCGCCGTCCTCCGCGCGAGGGATTGCTGCGGGCTCCGTGCTGCGACACCATGTCTGCGCACTGCCGAGCCGCCTTCGCCGACCCGCACCCGCAGCGCTCGCCAGGAGAGCCCATGACTTCACCCCCGTTCACCCTCCACACCCAGCCCGACCAGAAGCTGCTGTTCCAGTCGCTGAGCGCCACCGAGGAACTGGGCCGGCTGTTCGAGTTCAACGTGCTGGCGCTGGCCGAGGCCAAGGCCAATGTCGACCTCGAAGGCCTGCTGGGCAAGCCGGCCTACGTCAGCATCCAGATCGACGACGACAGCCAGCGCCATCTGCACGGACTGGTGGCCAGCGCGGGCCTGGAAGGCGCGAGCGGCGGCTATGCGGCCTACCGCCTGACGCTGCGGCCCTGGCTGTGGCTGGCGACGCTGCGCGCCGACACGCGCATCTTCCAGAACATCGCGATCGACGCCCTCATCAAGAAGGTGCTGCAGCCCTACGGCGGCGACATCGAGTTCAAGCTGCAGGGCAGCTACCCGGCCTACGAATACTGCGTGCAGTACCGCGAGTCGGACTTCAACTTCGTCAGCCGCCTGATGGAGCAGGAAGGCCTGTACTACTTCTTCAAGCACAGCGACAGCAAGCACACTCTCGTCATCGTCGACAAGATGAGTGCGCACGAGGCCTACCCCAAGCACGACACGTTCCAGTTCCGGCAAGGCCTGGGCGAAGGCCAGCATGTGGGGGTCGTCAGCGACTGGCGCCACCACTTCGAGCTGCAGTCGGCCAAGACGACGATCAACGACTACAACTACCTGACGCCCAGCACGGCGCTGCTGAAGGACAGCAGCTCCATGCACGCCGGCGCGCCGGCCGCGCTGGAGGTCTACGACCCGCCGGGCGAGTACCTCAGCGCCGCCGAGGGCCAGCGCTATGTGAAGCTGCGCATGGAGGAGTCCGATGCGCGCTACGCCTCGGCCAGCGCCAAGACCAACATCCGCGGCGTCGCCGTGGGCGCCACCTTCAGCCTGACCGACCACCCGCGCGACGCCGAGAACGCCAAATACCTCGTCGTCGGCACGCGCATCGACGTCGTCTACAGCGGCTACGAGGCCGGCCAGAAGGACTCCCACTTCAGCTGCAGCTTCAGCGCGCTGCGCGCCAAGGACGTGTTCCGCAGCCAGCGCATCACGCCCAAGCCCCACGTCGGCGGCACGCAGTCGGCCGTCGTCGTCGGCCCCAAGGGCGAGGAGATCTACACCGACCAGCACGGCCGCATCAAGGTGCAGTTCCACTGGGACCGCCTGGGCAAGAGCGACGAGAACAGCTCCTGCTGGCTGCGCGTGGCCACGCCCATCGCCGGCAAGGCCTGGGGCATGATCGCGCTGCCGCGCATCGGCCAGGAAGTCGTCGTGCAGTTCTCCGAGGGCGATCCCGACCGACCGGTCGTGCTGGGCAGCGTCTACAACGCCGAGCAGATCCCGCCCTATCTGCTGCCCGACCACGCCACCGTCTCCACCTTCCGCTCGCGCTCCAGCAAGCAGGGCGTCGCCGCCAACTTCAACGAGCTGGCCTTCGAGGACAAGAAGGGTGACGAATACATCCGCCTGCATGCCGAGAAGGACCTGCTGGAACTCGTCAAGAACGACGCCCACCTGGAGGTCGGCAACGACCAGTTCCGCAAGGTCGCCAAGAACCTCACCGAGGAGTTCGGCGAGAACGTCGAGCGCAGCATCGGCAAGAGCCTGGCCGACACCGTCGCCGAGAACGTCCAGCTCACCATCGGCAAGGACGCCAGCGTCGACATCGGCGGCAAGCACGGCGTCAACGTCGCGTCCGACGCCAGCTATGCCAGCGGCGCGTCCATCTCCGTCGAGTCCGGCGCGGGCACCGACATCAAGGTCGCCAGCAACCTGCACATCAAGGCCGGCGCCAACGTCGTCATCGAGGCCGGCGCCACGCTGACGCTCAAGGGCGCCATGATCAACATCGAGGGCAGCGGCCCGGTCAGCATCACCGGCGCGATGGTGAAGGTCAACTCGGGCGGCGGCGGCGGCGGCGGCAGCGCCAGCCCCCAGAAACCGGGCAAGCCCGAGAAGGCCAAGAAGCCCGACGCGCTGAAGACCTTCAAGGACAAGGTCGCGGACGACCTGGGCAAGAAGCGCTGAGGCGGGAGCGAGACTGCATTGGCTGACTACCGCATTCCCGGGCCGCTCGACGCGAGCCGCGGCAACCACGACGTGCGCGACGGCACGCTGCAGCGCAGGCCGGGCGTGACACCCGGCACCATCAACGGCGCGACAGCAGGCAACTCCAGCGCGTGGGACTTGCTCGTCAAGAACGGCGAGCGCATCGAAGCCGTGTATGACGCCATTCAGGTCGGCCAACAGCGTGCCGGCGCGGCCATCTTGCGCGAGACAGGTCATGCGCTGGAGGAACTCGTCAAGGCGCTGATCCCCGGCTTGCTGATGATGATGGTGACGCTGGTGGCTACCACCGTGATCGGTGGCGCTGTTGGCGCCGTGATTGGTTTCTTCTTCGGCGGCGCTGGTGCCGCGCCCGGTGCAGTCATCGGAGCCGACCTCGGCATGTCGGCGGGGATGACTATCCTGACCTGGCTCGGTCTCGGCTTCTTGGCCGTCGGCATCGCGCAGGGTTTTGGCGAGTTGATCGGCGCCTTGAGCCACGCCACCACGCGGGCCTGGAACGCGCCAGACAACTCGCGAACTCGTGCTGAAGTCGAGGCTGCCGGGGATGAATACGCCTATGCGGTTGCGCTGCTGTTCAAGCTCATCCTGATGGCCATCGTGGCGCGGCTGACGATGGGGCAGGCCAAGGCGTCGTCGCAGGAGACGATTGCGCTGTTGCGCAAGAGCAAGCTGGGCGAGGGGTTTGCGGAGTGGGTCGCGAAGAACCAGGAGGCGCTGCTCAGGGATCCGCGGCTGCGCCCCAAGCCCAAGATCAAGCAGAGCGAGGCCCCGGTCCAGGAAGCGCAGTCGCCCAGCCAGGTCAAGAAGCAGGCCGGCAAGGCGGAGGCCGCGGAAGCGGCCCAACCCGGCATGAAGCAGAAGAAGGTCAAATGCTTCAAGAAGAACGACAAGGGCGACCCGGCGGAATATGACCGTCAACTCGCGGACCAGGAAAAGGGTCTGAATGACTTGACGGTCAGGGAGTATCTGGAAGGTCGCAAGCGCTACTCCGAGATCGGGCGAGAGGGCACTGGCGCCGCGCAAAAGGAGGCGCGCGGCAAATACTCGAAGGAACTCCAGGCGCAATTCGAAAAGCAGCTGGGTGAAGACGGCATCTTCGGGGACGAGGCGGCCAAGCAGGCAGCTTCCATGACCGCTGAGCGCATGAAGACGCTGGCCGCGCTCCACAATCCGGACATGATTGCCGGGGGCAGGGACGTGGTGAAGTCGATGGGCGACAAGGGCGTCAACTCATCGATCGGTTCCCAGTGGAAGAACGGTGCCGACGAACTTGGGCGCAGTCGCGTGCAGGCGCTGGATGACGCCGCGAAGACCGTGCCGGAAAGCGCCCGCGGCACCACCAAGATGAATGCCAGCCTCAAGCGGTGCAAGTGATCGAAAGTTAGGACGGCGTATGGACAATTTTTTTGAGAACTTCCTGGGCTACAAGCAGTTCGGGCCTGCTTCTGCGCGCAAAGACGTACCGGCGGAGAAGATCGAAAAGTTCCGCGGCCAGCTGCCTGACAAGCTGCTTGAATACTGGCAGGAACATGGCTGGTGTGCCTATGCAAAGGGGCTGCTTTGGACGGTGGATCCTGACGAGTGGGAGGATGCGCTCGACAGCTGGATCGGCGACACCAAGTTCATGGAGCTCGACTCGTTCCACGTGATCGCCCGCACGGCTTTCGGGGAATTGATCCTGTGGGGAAAGAACACCGGGCAGTCGCTCAAGATCGTTCCGGCGTACGGATGGGCGTTCCCCGCGTTTGACGCCGAGACCTTCGCGCGTCGAGGCGCTGACAAGGAGCTGCAGCTCTTCTTCTCCAGCAGCTCACGCGACGCCTACGACTTGAAGGACGTCAACGACCAGCCCCTGTTTGCGCGCGCGTTGGTCAAACTCGGCCCGCTCGAGCACGACACGATGTACGGCTTCGTGCCTGCTCTGGCGCTAGGGGGCGAAGCATCGCTGGACCGGTTGCAGAAGCTCAAGGCTCAGGCCCACCTCGACATCCTGTCGCAAGTGACGGAGTTACAGGTCATGGCCGACGTCGCGCAAGCTGCCAAGGGATGACCGGTGCGCGCCAGCGTCGCTCAAGCCGACTGTGGATTCGGGGGCAAGTCCCAAATTTGAACCCCGAGCAAATCTGCACGCACTGGCAATACTGCGTGGATGCTGCCGGCGTCAGACAAGCCGGCTGCAACGAAGGCAACCGGGGCAACACTCGGCTCGACGTGAGCCCCAGGCTGCGCACGCTCTGGCAGGACGAGCTGGTGTCGCGACGGCAAGCACCTCGCCGACAAGTCGTCGCGGGCGTCCGCGGCGCGCTGAGTCGCCCAATCGTCACGAATTTGCGCGCGCACCGAAAACACGTGTATACTGCTAGCTTCAGTCGCGGGGTGGAGCAGTCTGGTAGCTCGTTGGGCTCATAACCCAAAGGTCGTCGGTTCAAATCCGGCCCCCGCA
>BFBZ01000748.1_pt1 | contig 26737 bp, 21 predicted proteins | sample 1888401 | NCBI WGS metagenome assembly BFBZ01 (sample SAMD00112614, study PRJDB3348) | symbiont metagenome | host: Chara braunii
AGAATGTCGATCGGCGCCTTCACCGCGGCCGAGGTGATGTTGACGATGCGGCCGAACTTGCGCGCCATCATGCCGTCGACGGTCGCCTTGATCAGCTCGATCGGCGTCAGCATGTTGGCGTCGAGCGCCTTGATCCAGTCGTCGCGGGTCCAGTTGCGGAAATCGCCGGGCGGCGGGCCGCCGGCGTTGTTGATCAGGATGTCCGGATCCGGGCAGGCCTTCAGCACGGCGGCGCGGCCCTCGGGCGTGGTGATGTCGCCCGCCACTTCCGTGACGGTGACGCCAGGATTGGCCGCGCGGATCTCGGCCGCGGTCTTCGCCAGCACTTCGGCGCCGCGCGCCGTGATCGCGACATGTACGCCTTCATTGGCCAGCGCGATGGCGCAGGCGCGGCCCAGGCCCTTGCTGGAGGCGCAGACGATGGCGCGGCGGCCCTTGATCCCGAGATCCACGATTGATCACTCCGATATGTCAGTGAGGCTGGAAGAAAGATGGGCGCATTCTAGCCAACCGAATTGCCGCTGATAAGAGCAGCCGGCCTGTGCCGAATTGCATGGCTCGCTATGACGGGAGAGGCGGCGCCGCCGTGTCCGTCAGATGCGCCGTTCCTGCTTCAGCCGGTCGATCAGGCTTGCGAGCTCCGGAGGCAGCGAGCGGAAGCCTTTTGCGCCTGCGAGCGAGAGCATCGGCCGCAGGCGTGATCCCTCGAGGAAGCGCGGCTGACGCTCGGGGGGAACGATCCTGTCGAACACCAGCACCAGCGTGGTCGCGACCATGCCGGTGCGCACGGCGCCCAGCAGAGCGCCGCCGAGCCGGTCGCCAAAACCGGCCTCGGAACCGATCGCTTCGTCGAGCAGGATGCGGCCGATCTTGCCCAGCGCCATGCCGATGACGACGAAGGCGGCGAAGAACTGCAGCCAGTTCTGTGCCAGCGGAGTGCCGTGCACGTCGCGCAGTTGCGGGCTCATCGCCGCAACCGCGCCCATCGCCAGCGGCATCGCGAGCAGGTAGGCCAGAATCGTGATGGCGCTGCGCAACAGCCCGGTCGAGAAGCCGCTGTAGACGGCAACCATCAGTGCGGCACAAGCGGCGAGGTCGAAAGCGTTCATGGTTGCTCCGCCGCGGTTGTAGGCCGGGCCCGGTAAACGATTCCGGTTTGCGCTACTTCAAATCGTCTGTATCAATGCGCCGCAACAAATGAGCAATCGTGGGAGGAACCATGTCCGAGCTGTTCGACGTCAGCCGCGAGGTGATCCTGATCACCGGCGCGAGCCAGGGGCTCGGCCGGCAGTTCGCCCGGGTTCTATCGGCGCGTGGCGCCGCCGTCGCGCTCGCGGCACGCCAGACCGGCAAGCTCAAGGCGTTGGAGGCGGAGCTCAAGGCAAGGGGTGGTCGCGCCGCCGCGGTCGAGATGGACGTGACGAGCATGGCATCGATCGTCAGGGGCATGGATGCGGCCGAGGCCGCGCTCGGACCCGTGACGGTGCTGATCAACAATGCCGGCATCGCGGTAGAGAAGCTCGCGGTCGAGCAGAGCGAGGCGGATTGGGACGCCGTGATCGGCGCCAATCTGAAGGGCGCCTATTTTGCCGCAACCGAAGCAGCTCGGCGCATGGCCGCGCGCAAGACCGGCGGCAACATCATCAACATCGCCTCGGTGCTCGGCTTCAGCGTCGTCAAGTTCATCTCGCCCTATGCGATCTCCAAGGCCGGCGTGGTGCAGGCGACCAAGGCGCTGGCGCTGGAGCTCGCGGCGAGCGGCATCCGCGTCAACGCACTGGCGCCCGGCTACATCGACACCGACATCAATCACGAGGTCTGGGAGACACCGGCGGGCGAGAAGCTGGTCAAGCGGATTCCGCAGCGGCGCGTCGGCCACGAGAGCGACCTCGACGGCGCGATCCTGCTGCTGGCGTCCAACGCCTCGCGCTACATGACCGGCAGCGTCGTCACGGTGGACGGCGGCTTCCTGCTGACGTGAGGCCCTGCTGATCGGCAGGTTGATTTCCCTCGATGGCGAGCGGTCTCAGCCTTTCAGCTCGCGCTTGATCATGTCGGCGGCCTTCTCGCCGATCATGATGGTCGGCGCATTGGTGTTGCCGCCGATCAGGGTCGGCATGATCGAGGCGTCGACCACGCGCAGGCCGGACATTCCGCGCACCTTCAATTCGGGATCGACCACGGCGAGCGGATCGTCGACGCCCATCTTGCAGGTGCCGACAGGATGGTAGACCGTATCGACGCGGGCGCGCAGGATGGCGCGGATGTCGTCGTCGGTCCTGACATCCGACGTGAACAGGTCGCGCTTGCCGAGGCTGCGCATCGCCGGCGTCTGCATCAGCCGCAGCGTGGTCTTGTAGCCGGCCACCATGGTTTCGAGATCGTCGGCCTCGCCCAGGAAGTTGGGATCGATCAGCGGCGCGGCGAGCGGATCGGCATTCTTCAAGCCGACCATGCCGCGGCTCTTCGGCCTGAGCAGGCAGAAATGGCAGGAGAAGCCATTGCCGTGGCGCTTGCGGCCGTGATCGTCGGTGACGGCCATGCCGAAATGCAACTGGATGTCGGGCACGTCGAGATCAGGCCGCGTCTTCAGGAAGCCGCCGCATTCGGCGAAGTTCGAGGTCAGGACGCCGCGGCGCTCGCGGCGATATTGGCCGATGCCCGCCAGCAGCCGGCGCAGGCCCTTCGGCGACAGCGAAGAAAAGTTGGGGTTGTCGGAGGTGTAGGCGAAGATGAAATCCGGATGGTCCTGCAGGTTCTGTCCGACACCTGGCAAATGGTGGACGCCGGCGATGCCGAGCCGCGCCAGGGCGCTCGCGTCGCCGATGCCCGACAGCATCAGCAATTGTGGGGTCTGGAACGCGCCGGAGGCGAGGATCACTTCGCGCCGGCAGCGGATCTCCTTGACCTCCTTGCCCTGGCGATACTTGACGCCGACCGCGCGCTTGCCCTCGAACAGGATCATCGACGCATGCGCCGAGGTCTCGACCCGCAGGTTGCTGCGGCTGCCGAGATGCGGCTGGATGTAGGCCCGTGCCGCGCTCCAGCGCTCGCCATTCTTCTGCGTGACCTGATAGAGCCCGAGCCCTTCCTGCGTGTCGGCATTGAAATCGTCGCGGACCGGAAACTGCGCTTCGCGCGCCGCCTGGAGAAAGATGTCGTGCACGGGATTGTCGGTGCGCAGCCGGCTGACCGGCAGTGGTCCCGATTGGCCGTGATACGCGCCGTTGAACTCGGCGTTGTTCTCGGCGCGCTTGAAGTAGGGCAGCACGTCGTCATACGACCATCCGGTGTTGCCGAGGGAAGCCCAATGATCGTAGTCGGCGCGGTGGCCGCGGATGTAGACCATGGCGTTGATCGCGGAGGAGCCGCCGAGCCCGCGGCCGCGCGGCTGATAGCCGCTGCGCCCGTCCAGGCCCTCTTGCGGCACGGTGGTGAAGGACCAGTTGTTGACGGGCCCCGCGACCATCAGGAACAGCATGTAGGGCGTGGTCACGATCCAGTTGTCGTTGCGTCCCCCGGCGTCGAGCAGCGCGACGGATGTCGCCGGATCTTCCGACAGGCGGCCGGCAACCGTTGCGCCGCCGCTGCCGCCGCCCACGACGATGAAATCGACCTCGTCCGTCACGCATCTCTCCCTGATGTTTGTTTTGCTTGTTGTTCGAATGTCGTTCCGGCGGCGCGCGGCAGGTGGCGAAGTCATTTGCGCTGAGCGTCGAACTCGGAATCGAGAGTTTGATCTGCACCCGATCGTCTCGGGATTCCTGGGGGCGCGCTCTGCGCCCCGGGAACGACGATTGGCTAGGACAGGAATCGCAGAAGCTTTTCGATCCGCGCGATGCTGGCGCCGTAGGGTGGATAGAGATCCTTCATGCGGTTGAAGGGAGAGCGGTAGAACACCGGCTTCAACTTGCTGAAGCTGTTGAAGCCCCATTCGCCGTGATAATGGCCGATGCCGGAGGCGCCGACGCCGCCCATCGGCTGGTTCATCTGCGCAAAATGCAGAAGGCAGTCGTTGATGGTGACGCCGCCGGAGACGGTGCGCGCCAGCACCGTGTCACGGGCCGCAGCGTCAGTGCCGAACCAGTACAGCGCGAGCGGCCGGTCGTGGGCGTTGATGTGGCGGATGACGTCGTCGGATTGCCGATAGGTCATGATCGGCAGCAGCGGACCGAAGATCTCCTCCTGCATGACCGCCATGTCCGCGCTCGCGCCGACCACGATCGTCGGTGGAAATTTCCGCAGCTTCTTCCAGGCCGGATCTTCCGGGCTGGTCGTGCTCAGCGTCCTGGCGCCGCGCGCGATCGCATCGCGCAGCAATCCTTCCAGCCTGGCATAGTGCCGCTCGGAGATGATCGACGTGTAGTCGCCATTGGCCGGGTTGGTGCCGAACATCTGCAGCATGTGCCGGTGCAGCTTGCTCGCGAATGCGTCCGCGTGCTGTTCGGGCACGAACACGTAGTCCGGCGCGATGCAGGTCTGGCCGGCGTTGAGCAGCTTGGCATAGGCGATGCGCTCCGCGGCTTCGTCGATGTCGGCGGAGACGTCGACGATGGTCGGTGACTTGCCGCCGAGCTCGAGCGTCACCGGGGTCAGGTTGCGCCCGGCGGCCTCAGCGACGATGCGGCCGACGCGGGTCGAGCCGGTGAAGACCAGATGATCGAACGGCAGCGCGGCAAAGGTCTCCGCGACGCCGTCCTCGATGCCGGTGACGATGAGCTCAGTCGGGTCGAAATTCGCCGCGATGAGCTCCTTGAGCAGCGCGGAGAAGTGCGGCGTCAGCTCGCTCGGCTTGATCATGACCCGGTTGCCGGCGGCGAGCGCGCCGATTGCTGGCGCCAGCGTCAGCTGCAACGGGTAATTCCACGGCGCGATGATGCCGACCACGCCGAGCGGCTGCGGGATCAGGCGGTTGCGCGCCGGCCAGAACTGCAGCGCGGTGGCGATGCGCCGCGGCGCCATCCAGCGCGGCAGCACCTTGAGCGTGTGCCTGATCTCGGCCTGCAGGAACAGCGTTTCGGCAATCGTCGTCTCGACGGCGCAGCGGTGGCCGAAATCGGCCGAGATCGCCTGCTCCAGGCGCTTCTCGTTGTCCGACAGCATCGCTCGCAGCCGCTTCAGGCCGTCCAGCCGTGCCGCGAGAGCGGGCGGGGGCGCATTGCGGGAGGCCTCGACCTGGGCGTGGAACGCGTCGTCGAGCGCCGAGAGGGCTGGGCTCTTCAGGGACTGGTCCATGGACGTCTCCTCGCGTGTACCGCGGCCGCGTGCAGGGCCGTCATTCTGGTTGGCTTAAAGCTGCCGCGTTGCGGGACCCTTGGCAAGCGCGGCGTCGGTTTTGCGCCGCCTGGGCGCGAGCGTGGAGCCAATCCATTTGGGGTGTGTGTGTCGTCGGTCCCTGCCGCTGCCCCCCGAAGAACTTGTCCTTGTCCCCAGCCCGGGCCGTGCCGTGGTCCCGGCCGGCAAATAGGTCGCTCTCATATGTATTTGTAATGTTGAGGTAATTTCTGCTGTGAGTCGTGCGACAGGCGGTGTCACAATCCGGCAAAAAAACTTCCCGAAAGGCCTTTCCAAACCGGCCTCGCATTGGTACATACCGCCCGCACCCGACGGCCGGCTAGGCCAACGGGCTCAAGCCTTCTCAGGAAGCCTTTGGGATGGATCGGCAGCGCCTCGGTGTCTGCCAGGACCGCCCGGCGCTTCTCTGAAGGTGACGCACAAGTTAACGCGGGGTGGAGCAGCCCGGTAGCTCGTCAGGCTCATAACCTGAAGGTCATAGGTTCAAATCCTATCCCCGCAACCATCTCAACTTGCGAAACCCCGGTCCTCGTGGCCGGGGTTTTCGTTTTGAGGGAAATAGCTAGGATTCCGGCGAGGTCGCCCCGGACATCAATCTTCAGTTCACCTGCGTCCGGCGTCAGGATGATTTCCTTCACTAGGGAGCGCAGGATCTCGCCGGCCTTTAGGCGCGTTGCCTCGCTGTCGTCCCGTAACGCCTCGTGGAGAGCGTTGACCTGTTCGCGGTAGAACGTCGCCATTTCGGGATGGAGCAGGGGCGGCGGCCTTTCGGCATCGGCCAGCTCCCGCTCAAGTTCTGCCTTTCGACTCTCTAGCTGAACCATTTTAGCGTTGATCGTATCCGCCGCGCCGCCCTTGAGGATCAGATTGAGCAGCGTACCGAGTTCGCGCTCGATTCTCTTCACCTCCGCGCGCGCCGTTGCAAGCAATGCTGAACCTTCCATCCGAAGACGGTTCATTTCGCGCGTGAACTCATCGCAGAATTCCTTGAAGAGCGCCGGGTCCATTAAATGATGACGCAGAGCGTTCAGCACGCGACCTTCCACCCGTTCGCGTTGGATACTCTTTCGGTTCTCGCACGTGCCCTTGTTCCTGGCTGTCGAGCAACCGATCAGATCCGCCGAGATCATGGCGTAGCCGCCGCCGCACCATGCGCACTTTATCAAACCCGAGAATATGTACCTTGGGCGCCGACGGTCTCGGAAGCTGTTCGGTTCATCTCGGCCATCCTCTCCGCGCTTCAAATTGATGGCAACTTGCCGCGCTTTTGCGGCGTTCCAGAGTTCATCATTGATAATGCGCAATTCCGGCACTTCTTGCACGATCCACTCAGCTGCCGGATTTGGTCGCGCCTGTCGTTTGCCTGTCTCTGGGTCCTTGATAAATCGTTGCCGATTCCAGACGATTCGACCGACATACAATTCGTTGTTCAAGATGCCATTGCCGCGCTTGGCATTGCCATTGATTGTACTGAAACCCCAATCGCCGCCATTAGGCGCCGAAATGCCGTCCCTATTTAGCTCTGCAGCAATCCGCTTTGCGGATTTCCCGACGACATAGTCGCGAAAGATGCGACGCACCACCGCGGCCTCCGTCGCGTTGATCGTGCGATCTCCGCGGATCTGCTCGCCATCAGACTTGAATTGTTTGACGACGTCGTAGCCATAGGAGTTACCGCCTCCCGATTTGCCAAGCTCGACACGGCCTCGCAGCCCACGGCGCGTCTTGTCGGCAAGATCTTTAAGGAAAAGCGCGTTCATTGTCCCCTTGAGGCCGACATGTAGATGTGTGACCTCGCCTTCAGAGAGTGTAACGATCTTCACGTTGGCGTAAGCCATTCGCTTGAATAGGCCGGCTATGTCTTCTTGATCGCGCGAAAGCCGATCCATGGCTTCGGCCAGCACGACCTGGAATCGACCACGCAGGGCATCGGCAATAAGCGACTGAACGCCTGAGCGCAGCAGCGACGCGCCTGAGATCGCATGATCCGAATACTCCTCGACGATCTGCCAGCCATGCTTTTCAGCATGGGCCCGGCAGACGCGAAATTGATCCGCGATCGAAGCGTCACGCTGATTGTCAGTGGAGTAGCGAGCATAGAGCGCGACTTTCATGCCACGATCTCCTGCAAGATCAGGAGCGCTTTGCGCGACTCTCCTCGGCGATTTTTTGGTACCATTCTAGCGCCGCCCGGCGAGCCAGTAGGCGCACGAACTCCATCAAATACGGATTGAGAGTATTGGCGTTCTGTGGCGCCAGCACCAACTCCGGCTGGCTGATGCGCGCGGCATCTTTGCTCTCTTGAGCAACGGTCTCCTTCATCGTAGTGCCACGTGGTGCCTCTTGACCGACAATGGTCTGAGGCAACATCGGCGCTACGATCGAGGGCGGCAATGGTGATCGTGCCCGTGGATTTGGATAAAGGCGGGACCCTTCTTCGCATGGCATCTCGTCCTGGCGTGCCAAATCGCATTCGATCGTCGTGGAAAAACTTGCGGACGTCGGTCGGCGTGGAAGCGGATGGAAATCCTGTCATCTTCCGTCCTTTCCAAGAGCGCCGATTTTGGTTTGGCGGCCCATCCCTGCGTTGGGTCCCGGTACTCGACCTTTGCCGTCGCATTCTGTACAGCGCGGAGGGTAAATTCTATAGCCAGGCCTTGCAGGTTGCTTCACCTTCGCAAAGCCCGTGCCATCACAATCAGGACATTTTCGCTCCCAAGGAGACGCCTTTCTCATCTGCATGCTTCAGCTTTTCAATACAGAGCGAGGTCCTAGGAGCTGTCACGTTGCGGCGCGGACTGTTTGGCGCGTCGACTTAGGTCTTCTGTCTCGGAATGAAGCGGGCCGCCCAAGTGTGTATGGCCTGAGCGACGATATCCGTCGGCTCTTACGGCCGAAAGGGCAAGCGCGTACCCGTGAAACTGCAGATTGCTTCGATCAGGAGGCGGATGGTCCGTGCATCCCAATCGAGTTGCTCGACAGGCGCTTCCCAGTACTCAGACATTACGTAGGCCGCGTGACGTGCTTTTACACCGAGATCGGCTGTTGTGCTCGCGGGCGTTGCCAAGATCGATAGCTCAACAGGATAGAGCCGCGCCAGGACAGCCTCCGTTTTACTGATACCGGCCTCGGTATTCTCTCCCGGCTCAGTCGTCGGTTGCGAGCCGCGTTGGAGTGCATTGATTGACCCGTCGGTTGGGTCTTGAACGGCGGATAATTCCGCAACAAGCGTATCAAATTGCTCGGCTAGCGCTAGCAATGCGCTCTCATTTCCGTGGGGTTCATCTCGGCGAATTGCATCGGTGGGAGTTCGGGCATGTTCAAGCTGCCGACCCCCTACCTCCCTGCGTTCGGACACCGCAACCTCCCTACCTGCAATGACCTGTCCAGCCGCGTAGCGACCCCTTCGGTCATCTGCCGGCGAGTGACGCTTATGGAATTTATTCTATAGCAATTTCGCGCTCGCGGCCATCGTTTTTATGGAAAAGATTCCATGGTACGATTTTGAATCCGATGGCCTACCGTGCGGATGGCACGGAAGGACATTCAGGCGGCACGCCGCATCCTGGCGCATCACGTACGTCGGCTGCGAGTTGCTCGGCAAATGAGCCAGGAGGACTTGGCGGACGCCGCGGAGCTTTCCCAAGACCAGATCAGCGAAATCGAGAATGCAAAGCACAGCACCACGCTAGACAATATTCAACGGCTAGCATTTGCTCTCGGCGTCGCTGTAGCCGACCTTCTCCGTGAAGAGCGCAGTTGATCGAAGCGTTCACAGGGCGAGGCTGTCGCTGTTCTCAAACTGGAAGATTATTGGCCGGCCTTCCTGCCGGGTCTGCATCATCGCACCGCGTACGCAACTAGCGTATTGGGATGGTTGTGAATGAGCGTAGCGCCGCAGCTATGTAATTGAAGAATAACGGATTTAGCAGGCCGACCATCAAGCGGGGGACGGAGAGTGGGGACGGTAGTGCACGCCAAATCGTGATCATCACGCCTGATCAGGCCCAGTCATCGGTGATCGTCCTGGCGCACGGCAGGACACCATGTTTCTCTTGTCCCAAGCATCGAGTTCGCCAACCGGATATAGGACCGCTTTCCCGATTTTGACGAAGGCGGGTCCGACGCGCATCGCTCGCCAGTTGCGAAGGGTCCCGACGCTGACCGCGCCACGGTAGCGCTCCGAGACTTCCTCTGGCGTCAGATATTTTCGATCGTCCATTGCCGCACTCCCGATCACGCGACCATGAATTCAGTAATTCACGGTCCTGACCGCTCTCAGAAGCTGGATGCATTGTCGATAGTGAAAGAGAAGGCTAACGGCCACGCAAAGGCGTATCGTCCACGTCAACCCGAGATCGAGCCGAATATTTCGACGAGATCGAGCACGTGAAAATCACGAAGGACATGCTCGAGCCGAAGGACCTCCGGAAGATCCTTCTCGTCAGCCCGGATCGAGCTCGGAACTCGGACCCGCGGCGTTTTCACAGAGTTAGGGTCAAAAGCGACCGTCACAGCGCAATCGCGTTTTGGTCCGCTTTCCCTCCAACACCGGACGCAGCCGGCGTCGGTGGCAAGGTCAGAGATGGACCAGAAGCGGAAGTATCCGCGAGAGTAGCGGATGCCCGAGGCATTTGCCGCGCTCCAGAAGTCGAGTAAAAATCCAATCAGAACTCGTAGCCCTTCTGACCGATGGCTTGCCAGTTGCACCAACTTGTGCTCGGGGGCATGTTTTTAGAGTCCTACGCCACTTGTACGGTTCTCTATCTGAGCCAACAATCGGGAGGCACGAACAAGGTCTTGCGTACCAAACCCTTCGGTGAATTCGCCAAAAATCGGAGCGAGCAATTGAACCGCGTCTATCTCGCGGTTTGTCGCCGCCCAATGAGCGGCGAGGTCGGTGGCGATCCGAAGCGCGAAAGTTAACGCGCCGATAGCGCGAGCTTCAGCCAGCGCCTCCTTTAATAGCTTTTCAGCGCGGACTGTTTCGCCATCCTCAAGAAGGATAGATGCATTGACTCGCTGAAGTTCCGAGCGGCACCAGCGCTCGCCCTGCCTTTCCTGATAGTCGATGGCGCGCGTGACGGCGTCACGCGCTTGCGCGATCCGCCCTTGCCGCAGATAAGCACGAGCGAGGAAAGCCAGATAGCTGCCGATCCGCATCAGAAAGCGGCATTCGATCAGTTCGTCAATCGCGGCCCGAATATCCTCCACCGCGCGCGGATCGCTGCGCAATTCGCGCAGGCAGGCGGAGAAATAGCGCTCGACCGAAACCCAGCGCCAGATGCGCTCGCGTTCCAGATTGCGACGCAGGCGTTCCGTGAACATATCGAGCGCGTCAAGATCGCCGATTTCAAGCGAGATAGGAAGTGCGGCGAGCCCAAGTGCGTTCGACTGCGACACCCAATGGCCACCGCGGTCCGCAGCATCAACGGCCTCACGCGCCAGTCGAGCGGCGTAGTCGGCCTGCCCCTGCATCCACACTACAAAAGGCATGTTGGTGCGGACGGTGATGAAGCGGTAGACCTCATTCGCATCCTTGCGCGAACGCCCCCGGACTAGCGAATGGGTTGACGCGAGACGATCGAGAACCGGGCGGCTTTTGCTTAATTCGCCGGCGAAGGCGTGGGCCCAGGCCAGGGCCTTGTCGGCTTCGGATGTCGCCGTCGAATCGGGGTCTCGGTCGGCCAGCGAGGTGGCCTCCTCGAGATAAGTGATGGCACGTGCGATCTCGCCGATCTGGAGCAGATAGAACGCAAAACCCGTCAGCGCGCGCTGCTGAAGGTCGACACTGTCAGCACGCCTTGCGAATGCGATTGCGTCAAGCCAGGTGACTTCGTTCTCGTTCGAACTCTTGCGGGCGTAGAAGAGGCTCCATCCGAGGGCACAGGCGAGCTTTGCCTTGGACAGATCGTCGCATGGAACGCGCTTGGCCAACGCGAGTGCGACCTCCAACCGCGCTTGCGCCTCCGACAGGATGGAGGTCTCCGACCACAGGGTGATCGCAGCAACCGCAAGCCTGATTCCGAGGATGTCATCGCCCTGCTCGCCGAACGACCATGAAAGCGCACTTCTCAAATCGGCAATGCGGCCAAGGTAGCGCTCGGTCCAATCGGTCGGCTCGCGCCATTTCCAATCCTCCTCGGATTGCTCGAACAGCGCAGCCATGCGCTCCGCATGGCGGCGCATCGCCCCGCTGCACGCCGGATCGCCCCGACGCCGCTCGGCGGCATAGCGACGCGTGCTATCGAGCAGCCGGTAGCGCAGGCTCGCGCCCCGCGCCTGCGCGCTCAACAGTGATTTGGCGACGAGACTGCCGAGTGCGGTCGCGACGTCGATCGGCGTGAGACCTGCCGCTTCCGCGACGAAGACCGCATCCTCGTGCTCGAACCCGTCACTGAACACTGACAGCAGGGCGAAGAGCCTGGCTTCCGTCTGCGACAGCAGCCGGTAGCTCCAATCGATCGTTGCCATCAGGGTTTCATGGCGCGGCGGCCCGGCGGCGGCCCCGGTCGCGCTAAAGCCAAGCCTCTGATCGAGGACGACCAACAGCTCCCGCGGGGTGAACCTGCCGATCTGGGCGGCAGCCAATTCGATGGCTAGGGGAAGCCCGTCCAGCGAATGACAGACCGCTGCGATGGCGTCGCAATCCTCGTCGACGAACTCGTAATCCGACCATTCGGCGGCGCGTCGAACGAACAACTCCACCGCCGGGAATCTGACGGCCTGATCCACCGACAGCCCAAGGCCTGAACTCGGAGCAGATAGAGAGCCAAGCCGCACGACGTGCTCAGTGGTGGTGCCGAGCGGCTCGCGACTCGTGGCAAGCAGCCGGGATGGCGATGTGTCCGTCATGAACTTGCTGGCAAAGATCGTGGCGGCTGGCAGCACATGCTCGCAATTGTCGAGGATGAGCAGCATCTGCCGCGGCCTCAGATAGTCGAGGACAGCAGCCAGCCCCATGTCCGTATTGCCTCGGATACCGAGTGCCGTCACGAGCGCCGCGCCGAACAGAGTAGGATCGGAGATTGTCGCGAGATCGATGAAGCAGACGCCGTCGCGATACCTTGACACGAACGCCTGGGCGACGGCCAGGGCTACGGTCGTCTTACCGATCCCTCCTGCGCCGGTCAGGGTCACGTGCCTGTCCTCGGCGAGCAGATCGGCGATTTCAACGATATCGGCTTCGCGGCCGACGATGCCGCGCGGCGATGGCGCATGCGAAAGCGGGAGCGGATCGGCCAGCGCAGGCTCCCCCTCGATCTCGCCGATGCCGACCCGGACATCGGCGATGAACTTGTACCCACGCCGCGCCACGGTCGCGATGTAGATGGGCTCGATCTGGGTATCTCCCAGCGAGCGCCGCAAGCTCCACATATTGACCTTAAGATTGCTGTCGTGGACGAACGTGCCCGGCCAGGCTGCCGCCATCAGCTCGTTCTTGCTGACCAGCTCGCCGCGGCGCTGCACCAGCAGCCGCAAGAGCTCGAAGGCGCGTCCGCCAATCTTGACGGGGCGCTCGTCTAGAAGAAGCAACTGACGGCCGGGGACCAGTCGAAACGGGCCGAAGCTGAATGTCAGCTTCTGTCGAGGTGCGCCCCGTTGCCGTCTGGCCGTCCGCATTTCGCATTGCCAATCGATCGAAGAGATCGCTTGGTATTATCATGCACTGCAAACTTGTTGAAGTGAGCCGTTCTGACTTTCACGACCGCTGCGCAAAACCACGCGGGTGTGGCTATTTTTTTGGCTTGCGAAGAACCGCTGTGCTCACAATCTCGACGCTTCATTGGTCGGAACCTCGGCGAACCACCCTCTCACACCCACTTCAACCGGGGAGCGGAGCTGCGGAGTTGACGAGCGCCTGCGAGCGCAGCTCGCGCCAGAAATCGACGGGGACGACTTCCTCGAGCGCGGCGCGATCCTCGGCAATGCGGCCTGGACGGCTCGCGCCGGGAATGACGGCAGCCACCACCGGGTTAGCCAGCACGAACTGGAGGCCCGCCGCCTTCATGCTGATGCCGTAGCGGTCGGCGATTGCCTTGATCCTCCCCACCTTGTCGATGATTTCCGGGGGCGCCGGCGCATATTCAAAATTCGGGCCGCCGACGAGCGCGCCCGAACTGTAGGGGCCGCCGACGACAATCGCGAGCTCATGCTCCGCAACCATCGGGATCACACGCTGAAGCGCCCTCGCATGGTCGAGCAGCGTGTAGCGGCCCGCGAGAAGGAAGCCGTCGGGGCGCGGCTCTTCCAGCGCCAGCAGCAGTTCGATCGGCTCGACCCGGTTGACGCCGAGGCCCCACGCCTTGATCACGCCTTCGTCGCGTAGCCGGTCGAGCGCCTTGAACGCCCCCTTGCGTGCGCTTTCGAACACCGAAAGCCATTCGTCGCCGTAGAAGTCCTGCGCCACGTCATGCACGAAGGCGATGTCGATGTGGGAGGTCGCGAGCCGCTTCAGACTGTCTTCGATCGAGCGCAGCGTCGCGTCTTCGGAATAGTCGTTCACAATCTTGTTCGGACGCCCGTATTTGAACACATCCCCCTTCTCGCCGAGGTCGCGGGCGCCGACATCCTCGATCTCGTCCAGGATCAATCTTCCGACCTTGGTGCTGACGACATAATCGCTTCGCGGCCGGTCGGCGAGCGCGGCGCCCATGCGGATCTCGGCAAGACCCGCGCCATAGACGGGCGCGGTGTCGAAATAGCGGATGCCGTCGTCCCAGGCCGCACTCACCGTCGCGAGCGCTTCCTGCTCCGGGATGTCGCGAAACATGTTGCCGAGCGGCGCCGCGCCGAAGCCCAATCTTCCCGGCAGAATATTCTTGAGGGCCATGTTGCGTGTCCTCGTCTGCGACAGGCAAGTCCGCCCGTGCGCGGCGCCGCCCGTCTCATTCGGTCGCGGAGGTATCCGCGCTTCTGATGAAGGCCGCGACCTCGCGCGGATGCGACAGCATCACCGCGTGGCCGCTTTTGATCTCCGTCACCTTCGCGCCCGAGCGCTTGGCCATGGTGCGCAGCCAGGTCGGCGGGATAATGTGATCCTCCATCGTGACCATGTAATAGGTCGGCTTGGTCTTCCAGGCCACGCGGTCGACCTTGGACTGCACCGCCTGCAATCCAAACGGCAATTGCGCCGCAGCCATGAAGCGCGCGGTCGCAGCGTCGACGCCGCCGGCGAAAGAGGTCGGGAATTTGTCGCGGTCGACGAAGATAAAGTTGCCTTCGACGACGAGCGGACCCTTTTGCTCGCCGGCGGGCACTGAGCCTTCCGACAGCGTGCTGACAGACTCTCCGGCGTCGGGAGCATATGCCGCGAGATAGACAAGGCTCTGAACCTTCGGATTGTCGCCGGCCTCCGTGATGACCATGCCACCATAGGAATGTCCGACGAGGATGACCGGATGCCGCGCCTTGGCGATCACGCGTTCGGTCTCCGCGACATCGTCACGAAGCGAGATCGTCGGCTGCTGGACGACGAGCACTTCATAGCCCGCATTCGAGAGAATGTCGTAGGTGTCCTTCCAGCCCGAGCCGTCGACGAAAGCGCCGTGGACAAGGACGATGGAAACGGTCTTCTCGGCGGCCACCGCGGGGACGGCCGTTGCGATCGACATTGCAACAAGCGCGGAAATAAGCGGCTTCATAGCAGGCTCCGATCCTTGATACGGCGACATTGCCGTTTGATGAGCTTCATTAGCGCAGCTGAGAAGTTGCGGTATTCCCGATTCCTGCGCGACGATGGACGCATCTTGCTCATCTTCGATGAGAGCAGCTTTCGAAGCGGCGGTGCGCGTGCTCCAACCTTTTGCTTTGCTTGCCTTTTACTTCTTTTAACCGTGCCGCCTCTGGACTTCGCTATCGGTCCTTGTGAGAAATTCAGGATCGGCGTGGCAGCGGGCCGGGGCTGCACTCATTTACCGGATGGAATGATCGCTCTCTTGCGATACGGGGCCGGGATTCGCCGCAACTTGCGGAGGTCGTGATGGCACTCGTGACTCATGGAGATCAGAAGTACCAGAACAGCGAGAAGCTCGCGGCGGCCAACGATTGGCCAGGGCTGAGCATCGAACATCGCAAGTTCGAAGCGGGGCGCCAGGCGACGCCGGTGCCTATCTGCACCGAACTGGTAATGCTACTGTCCGGCGGCGGGATGGTGTGTCGCACCGGCAACGGTGAAGTCCAGAAAAGCCTCGCGCGCCCCGGCATGAGCTACCTCGTTCCGGTCGGGACGCAGGAGAGCCATCTCGAGCTTTCGGACCGGATGGAGTGTCTTCACCTCTACCTCCCGCCGGCGCTGCTGGACCAGAGCGCGCTTGCGGACTTCAATATCGATCCGGCAAGGATCGAGATCGCCTACGCCCACGGTCTGACGGACCAGGTGCTCTTCCACATCTGCTCGCCGCTTCGGGATCTGCTTCATCGTCCGCGCCAGTCGACTGACGCGCTGTTCGTGGAGGGAATTCAAGTCGCGCTTGCAGCGCATCTCCTGGGCAACTATACGATCGACCGCTGGCGTGCGCCCGACAGGTCTCCGTCGCTCGATCCACGGCGCCTGCAGCGCGTGCTCGATTATATCGAGTCGTCTCTGGGAGACGAAATCAGACTCGAGGATCTGGCGGCTCAGGCCTGTCTCAGCCCCTATCATTTCTCCCGGCTGTTTCGCGAGGCGACGGGATTGTCACCGCACCGATACGTGACCGATCGGCGCGTCCAGGCTGCGCGGCACGAGCTCGCGCGCAACCGACTGTCGCTGGTCGAAATCGCCCTGGAGTTCGGTTTTGGCTCGCAAGCAAACTTCACGCGCGTCTTCCGCAAGGCCGCAAGCCTTACGCCGGGGCAGTATCGCGAGTTGTGCTGCGGCCAGATCGAGGTGAATGCCGATCGTTCCGATGCGGAGTACCGCAGGGATTGCTCATGATCCCGCAGGATTCGGAAATACGGTTCTGGGCCGCGCGGGTAGTGTCGTTGCGGCGCTCTTCGACTTTATGGATACCTCCAGGAAACGAATCATGACTCAACACGTCCTGTTAATCGTCAGCAACGCAGCGGTGATCGGCCCGCAAAATCGTAAGACGGGCTTCTTTTTCGCCGAGGTCGCGCATCCGTTCGATGTTCTTGACAAGGCAGGCATCGCCGTTGAGTTCGCTTCCTTGAGAGGCGGATGGACGCCCTACGATGCCTACGACGAGAAAGATCCTGCGGAAAAGGCCTTTCTTGAAAGCAAGGCTTTTCGCCGCCTCAATCGCAGCCGCAAACTTGCCGAGGTGGATGCTGCGGATTTTGATGCCATTCTCGTGCCCGGCGGGCTCGGGCCGATGGTCGACATCCAGCGTAACCCCATCGTTCAAAATGCAGTCGTGCGCGCCTGGAGCACGGGAAAATTCGTGACGGCCGTTTGTCACGGTCCGTGCGCGCTTCTCGGGGTGGACCTTGGCGATGGCAAGCCATTCGTGCAGGGCAAGAAGCTGACTTCGTTCTCGAAGAAGGAAGAGTACGACTACGCGCGCGAAGATGTTCCCTACGAACTTGAGGACGCCCTGCGGGCAGAGGGCGCCGAATATACGTCCGTGGCAAACTGGGAACCTCACGTTGTCGTCGATGGACGTCTCATCACCGGCCAGAATCCCGCCTCAGCCGGGCGCCTGGCAAAAGAGCTGCTGGCAGCACTGAGAAAATTATAAGACAGGCAGCCGAACATCGCCTGGCTGAACTGAAGCCAGCAGTCACTCTGAAAAGTTTTGGTCGATCGCGATGCCGTCGAAGATTACTGCTCTTCTGGTTGCTCACCCCGGCAAAAGCGATGAGCTGAGAGAACTTCTGGTCGGCCTTGCGCCGCATTGCAGGGCAGAGCCCGGTAATCTGCGTTGGGACGTTTGGCGCGACACTTCGAACGATCATCGTTACGTCCTTGATGAGCTCTACCGAGATATCACTGCGGTCGAAGCACATCGCGCCTCGCAACATTACCAGGCCTACTTGGCCAGGGTTCCCGAACTGGCCGAACGTACGGCAGTAATCGCGGAATCCGTAGACGTGAGATAATCGGGTTTGAGGAACGACGTACCGTATAAAGGAGTTGCCATGCGCCTTTCTTGCGCGACTCTCATCGCCTTAACCATTGTAAGCGCACATCCATCGCTCGGGAGGTCCACGGCTTCTGCATGTGGACCGGGGGCAACGCCCGCTCATCGTTGCGGGCCAATGCCCGGCGGCAGCGTAGGCGATTTAACCGTTCATTACCGCACGGCCGCCATCAGCGGCGTGAACGTGTTCTACCGCGAAGCTGGGCCAGCAGATGGGCCCGTCGTTCTCCTTCTGCACGGCTTTCCGACGTCCTCACACATGTTCCGCAATCTGATTCCGAATCTAGCCCACCGATACCGTATCATCGCGCCGGATTACCCCGGCTTCGGGCAAAGCGATGCGCCGGATCGCAACCGCTTTTCCTATAGTTTTGCGAACTATGCCGAGATGATCGACGCCTTGCTGAATCAACTCGGAGCGAAACGCTACACCATGTACGTCATGGATTACGGCGCGCCGGTCGGCTATCGCCTCGCCCTCAAGCATCCGGAGCGCGTGACTGCCCTCATCATCCAGAACGGCAACGCTTACGAAGAAGGATTGCGGGAAGCTTGGGACCCGATCAAGGCGTATTGGAGGGAAGGAACGGAGGAGCGGAGGAATGCGCTTTCATCCCTCGTCTCTCTCCGCGCGACTAAATTCCTATACACCGATGGCGTCCGCGATCTGACGCGCATAAGTCCTGACAATTGGGTGCAAGACCAAGCGCTGCTGGATCGTCCCGGCAATAAGGACATTCAGCTCGACCTGCTCTACGACCACGCGACCAATATCCCGCTTTATCCGGCGTTCCAAGCGTTTTTCCGCGAAAGGAAGCCGCCCGCTCTAATCCTCTGGGGCAAGAACGACAAGGTCTTCGCTGAAGCCGGCGCACATTCCTATTTGCGCGACTTGCCAGACGCCGAGTTACACATCCTCGACACCGGTCACTTCGCACTTGAGGACCAACTCGACGTGATGGCGCCGCTGATCAGCGACTTCCTCGACCGAACGAATGAACGGCCCTGACGCAAGACTTTCGCACGAACTTAAAGGTAGCCGATCTATCACGACGCCCCACAACACGAAAGGAATTCCTGTGAACTATTTGGCATCTCTGCTGGCAATGTGCGCGCTCGCTATCACGTCGAACTCCGCGGGAGCTCAGCAACAGAAAACGACATCGGTCGTCCTTGTGCACGGCGCGTTTGTCGATGGCTCAGGCTGGCAAGCGGTATACGATCTCCTTAAAAAGGGCGGATACGAAGTGCTGGTGGTCCAGAATCCGACCATCACGCTCGAGGGTGACGTCGCCGCCACGGAAGCCGTGATCGCAGCAGCCAAATACCCTGTTGTGCTGGTTGGCCACTCGTATGGCGGCATGGTGATCACACAGGCTGGCGACAATCCGAAGGTCAAGAGCCTGGCTTACATCGCGGCCTTTGCGCCGGACGCTGGCGAATCTGCCGCATCCCTGAATGACTGGCCGGCAGAGCCTGGCGAGGCGAAGGCGCCCCTGCTGCCGCCGCAAGACGGTTACCTGCTGGTCGATCCCGTGAAGTTCCCGACTTCCTTTGCGGCGGATTCCCCTGCGGCGCTGACTGAGTTCATGGCGGCCGCGCAAGTGCCATGGGGACTGAAAGCCGTCGAAGCCAAGACCACAAAAGTGGGCTGGAAGGCAAAGCCGAGTTCCTTCCTGATCCCGTCTCAGGACCGCATGATAACCCCCAGTTCACAGAGAAAGATGGCTAAGCGAAGCGGTGCGCGAGTGGAAGAAATAAATAGCAGCCACGCAGTGATGCTGTCTCATCCGCGGGAGGTGGCCGCGTTCATCGAGTCTGCCGACCGGTAATCGACGCAAAACGGATCAACTTATTCGAGGCCTAGCGACGCTAATGAAGACGGCGGGTTGTGTGCTGATGGGTCAGCGCAGGATGCATCAACCTCGGGGCGCGCGAAGGATTATGGCCTTCGTACGCCAAGCCCGTCGTACAGCTCGTCTATCCGCAACCAACGAAGCGCGGGCGCAGGTTGTTTGTCCTCTCAGCGATGCCCAGACAGATCGCAATTCTGATCGCGCATATGCTCGGCCCAGCGTTGCAAATACATTCAGCAACTGGATTGATTAGAACAGGCTGGGGTGCGTCATTCGCTGGCAGAGTGCCTTCGCGAGTTGCGGCTATAGCGTGTGGAAGCAGCTGCTCAGTATCGTCTGGTGATAGTAACCGATTGCTGGTCTAATTCGCCAAAATTTCTCTATACCGTCCGCGTGGGCTAAGGAGCCGTTGAACAAAGTGCGGATGTCTCTGGACCAAAACCAGTCTTTCGCCGGGGATGCTGCCGCTGATCGGCTTTGGGTCAAAAGCGGATAATCCGCTGATGCGGCCGCAAACGTCGGCTTTGGGTTAATCGTGTCGCCTCGGATCGACCTGGATCGTTTCTGTTCTTCATGGGAAAGCTGACCCGCGGGACTGCTTCGCGTTGTGATCAGTGCAGCCCCGCTCACAAGAAGCCATTGGCGCCTCGAAGGAAAAGGTCCGGGCCAGCCGCAATCCGGTCAAGGCCCGTCAGCGGCTTCGCCGCGCGCTTAGGGCGAGCCTTGACGGGCTCCGTTAGCCCTGTAGCAGCCTTCCATGCGCGCATGGCTAGGTATGTCCCAATTCTGCGACCTAGTTCGCTAAGCTGCGATTAGTGCCATTCGGGACATTGATCTCTCAGGTCTTTCTTCCTCTAGCAACACTATGAGTGTTGGAGCAGTGCCGTGCTGCGATAAGTAACCTCAAAAACTTACGACCGCCGAGTCTACGCCGCGGAGAGGCGCTTTTATCTTGCCGTCGAACCCGCCCTACGTTCGCTCCTCTCCGATCTCAGGCTGAACTTCGGTTGGCAGCTACACGAGTAGTGAGTTTCAGGCAGCATCTTTGCTGCGGCTTCGGTCGGACCATTGGCGTCCGGGCGCAGGATCTTAGCGATCGATCGACAGAAGCCAGAATGCTCGAACTGCATTTGCGATGCCATTCGTCCGCAGATCCGAGACGGAAAGTCGGACTGCCCGCCAGCTCAATTCAACACGGATTGGTCCCGCATTGAGGAAGATAGGTGTTAAAGCCGTACGCAAATCGCCGATACGGATGGCTCCGATCGAGCGTCGATCGGCGGCAGGTCGGCGGCAACAGCGCACATCGTGGACGTTAGGGGGAGGGCTGTAGCGGGGGACGTCGCGCAATTCGGCCGTTCCGCTCCGGCTTCCGACATGCCACCTTTGCGGGACACCTGCGCGCAGGCCAGGGCTAGCGAGGCTTGATCCGCTATCGCCGAGCGGCGGGCTGAATCGCCCGCCATTCGGTACTACTACACGCAGGGCCTCTCCCTATTCTCTCGACGGGGCGAGCAGGAGGGATGACCGATCCCGGTCTGGCTGGCAACTCCCCGTTCCGGCCACTGAGGTCAGCGTCGACGATTGGAGCAGCCGACCTTTCGCGCGCCTCCGATCGCGCGGGGCCAAGACGCAAGGAACAGCATCCGACCATGACCGAGTCCGTTCCGCTCCATCCATTCGACGACATGGAGGCTCTGGCCTGGCTGCGCTCCCAGCCCGAGGGACACGTGACGGTCAGCGCCGCAGAGCTCGGACGCCAATGGGGGTGGAATAGGATGCGGACCAGTCGTCGCCTGAAAGCCTGGGAGCGCGCGGGCCTGATCAGTCGTAACGCTGAAGCGATCATTGTAACGGGGACCGTAACACCGACCGTTACTGATGCTACCGCCGGCATTACGGACGCCGCCGGTGTCACAGGGATGTCCGGAGCGGAGAAAGCCCATCGTTCCCCGACACGCGTCAAGCTCGCCGCTTTAATTGTGGCTCTGGCGCTGGCTTGCGTATCGGCTGCCTTTTCCATCGACGGCCTGACCGCGATCTTTGCCGGAGCCTTCTGGCCTGTCATCATCATGGGCGCCGTGCTGGAGGCCGGAAAGCTCGTGGCGGCGGCCTGGTTGACTGAGCATTGGACGTCTGCGCCGTCCCTCCTGAGGTTCGTCCTCGTTCTGATGATTGGCGTGTTGATGGGCCTGAACGCCGTTGGCGTATTCGGCTTCCTCACCCGCGCTCACCTCGACCATATGGCATCCATAGATCTCACCCTTGCCGATAGAACAGCAGACGTCGAGGCTCGCCTCGGGATGCAGAGCCGAGCGGTTACCGACATTGACCGGCGTATTGCCCAGATAGACGCGGCCATCGACGAGGCGACGCGCCTTGGCCGGCCGGTCGGAGCGACGACGATTGCTGACCAGAGGCGTCGCGAACGTGCCGACATCGCCGCGGAACGCCAACGGGAGTCCCAGGCTCTCGCTAATCTACAGATCGAAAAAGCAAAGATTGACGCGCAACGCAGGCGTGCCGACGCCGAGGTCGGACCGATACGGTATCTCGCCGAGCTGATGGGCATACCCGCCACGGACTTTGAGCGAGCGGTCCGGCTGCTCACTCTGGCCCTCGTCGCCGTCCTTGATCCCATGGCAGTGGCGCTGCTGCTCGCTGCCGGAGTTCACGCCAGGCGCGAGGGTTCGTTCTGACCGCTGCCGTTTCGTCTCTAAGCAAGCTCCTCGCGCGATACGGTCTTGACCAAATCGATTCGCAGCAGAGCTGCCTCTGCAAACTTGCAGAAGGCCAGAAGAACGAAGCAAGAGTTTTCTCACACCCTATGCACCTGCCGTGCTGACGCTTTGCGCGCCGCATCGGGCTATCTCGTTGGGGTGAAGTCAAATTCTGACTTGATCGGTGTTTACACCAGCGGACCTTAGTGAATACAACGACCTTGCCGAACGATCCGGAAATGAAGGCTCGTCGACCACTTACCGGCGTTTGGGCGCGTATACGAACGAAATTCTTGGTCTCACTATCTATCCATATCTATCCATGGTGAGCTTGCCTCGGTTTAGGGGTGCCCAAAACTGTCGGCTCTCGCGATCTGGATTGAAATTCGCGATCGCTGCCTGAGGGCTGCAGATCGATTGTGTGGTGCCGGGCGCCACCAATCAGGCGCCCGATCAGAGTCCGTCGTAAGCCTGGGAGACAACGATCCAATCTGTCTTCCGGCGCATGGTCAATCACGCTCGAAATCTCGATACCTTCGTGTTACCGGCTGGCTGATCCAAGGCGCGGAGGAATTGGCCGACGCGGAAGTCGAGTGACGTGCTTGTTGTCGATTGCGGAGGCTGCTGCAGAAACGGTTAGAGCTGATGCCTGCGCGACCGGGAAGGGGCGCGGCCACCGCTCTTCCGATCAAGGCCCTATGTGGATGTGCAGGTAAAGGTGAAGAAGTCTCCAGAAAAGCGCTCTTCGCCTTTTTCCTTTACCGTTAAACATGCTCACAATGTACCATGCGACATGAGTCTCAAATTGAGCCTGGATAACTGATGCGCACCGCCGAAGAAATGCTAGCCGGCGCCAAGCCCATGCTCGACCGCATGAGCGATGGCCTAAAGGTCGTCGGCTCCGGCAATACTGCCGGTTTGGTCGGGATGATAGCCGCCCTCAATACCGTGCATGCTGACCATGTCCACACGGTCCTCCTCGTCAAACCGACGGCCATTATTTTTGCGATCGGCATTCTACTGTTTGCTGGCGCCTATTTATTCCTGATGTACTCCTACATTTACCTGGAGAGTTACCTTGCCGTGCTCCATCCAAATGTCGAGCCCTCGCCGGAGGAACAGGTCCGCCTAGCACGCGCCGAGTCGCCTAAGCAGGCGTCCGTTTCCTATATGCGCTGGTCCCTCGTACTCGGGCTCGGCTCGACCTTTGCTTTTTTTCTGGGCTTCGTGGTCGCATTTGTGGGGTTGGTCCGATACTGATGGACTTTCACTGAAGCCCACCGACTATCTCGCAGTATGGGCGCTTCCCTCTCAACCATGCTCGCCGGCCGGAGCATCTACAAGGATTACCTCGAGCGCTACCGGGTTAAGGTCGAAGGGGGCTTCCACGTCGTCTATAAGGCGACCGAAGCCGCAGTGCGGTTCTTGGCGCCACCCTGGTCGTCGCTACCGTACGATCTACGCGATCTCTTGTATTTCACTAAATAAATCATTCTTTGGGAGTGCCGTACCCAGTGCTCTCTCTAGTTGTTCGATGATGTTCTCGGTCCAGGCTCTCTGCAGGCCGTCCTCGACGGCCGTATGCATCGAACGAGGCGAATCTTCTTCGAGCCACTTCTTTAGTTGTTCTCTGACGTGCATCTTGAAGCCGGGACGGTAGCCTTCTTCACAGCGCGCCCATACATCGCCTGCCTCCGCAAGAATGGGGCGGTAGGTTTCCGAGGCGATGGTCCGCGCTGCGAGCAAAAAGGTCTCGAACCAGGCATCCACGCTTTCGGAAAGAGCAACGAGAAAGCTGCGACAGCTTCCGTATCGACGATCCTTGGCAAAGTTGTCTAGCGCGGTCCGAATTGAGTTGATTGCTTCGCGCGTTCTTAGGTTTGCGTCCTCAGCGGCTCCCGATCCGATGGCGTAGTACACATCGAAGTTCCACCAAGAGCCCGCGCGAACGACTGAGGCCAGCACAGATCTCTGATGAGTGTGGCGGTCATCGAGCTGCCTGAGAAGCGCATCGAAGAAGGGGCGTACAGGCGGTGGGAGCGTCTTAATCGCTTCTACAACACTTTGCAGATGCTCTATGACAACGCGCAAATCCGCATCGGCGCTAAGTTTCTCGCGGTTCTTCACCAGCGCCTCTATAGCTTCCGCTATCTGCCGAAGTCGGTCCGCTTCGCGCCTTCTAATGTCGCCGATGCGCGACAGAAGCTGTCCATTAGCCGTTAGAGGATCGTCCTCTGATGCATTGAAGAAGAGAATTGGTAATTCGCCAAGACCACGTTTCTCTAGCTCTCGGTGGGCATGCGTGCGCTTGATCCGTCGTCCCTGTTCAACTGTCTCAACATCAAGACCAGTCGAATCATCGGCAACTTTCAGCGCCTCCTTCTCTTGATCGAGGACGAGAAGAACTGCCCTTTCCTCGAATCTTTTCAACGCTCCGGTATCGAAGAGCTGCGTGAAAAGCGGATCGTAATGGGGACCGGGAGCATCACCAAGCGTGGTGCAGAGAACCGGGACACAGCGCGGATCATCCAACACTCGTTGAATATCGGGACGCGTCGATGAGCCGTCGATCCCTTTGGTGTCGATGACTTCGATCGGAAATGGTGAGCTGGGCACTATCGCGAAAGGGACCGTTACGGTAACACGTGCGGGGAGAGAGACAGTCGGGGCGTTGCCCAAATTGATTGCTGCGAATGTCTTCTTCAGCCAATCCCGACCCTCTGCCTCCCTGACGCCCGTCCAGACCAATTCCCTCTCGGTTCTGCGGAACAGCTGCAGTCGTTCGGCGATGAGGGATTGGAGTTCTTCGATTGAGTTGGCATTCCTGGCGAGCTCTACCTCTTCACGCCGGCTCTCCGGGCGTCCGCCCGGAAGTTCGATCTCCTGCATCTTGAGGCCCGCCATGTTCCGAAGCGCCCGTTCAACTTCGATCGAAAGGCCGCGGCCCTCGTCTGCCGCGCGCTTTACTCCATTGCGCCTTTCCCATAGGTCAGTCGCGAATTCCTTGACCAGCCTATAGATTTCTTCGTTCGGAACAGCCTCGATCGTGAGGCGGAAGCGTATTGACGTTATTCCTTTTTCCGCGGGCTCGCCCTTTACCACAACCTCGCACAACGTCGTCCGGCTTCGCTGAGTAGCCAGCAGGCACTCGTCGCGCAGATCGCGCGGCTGCTTCTGGGATTGTCGAGTCAACCCCGTTTGGAAGCAGATGGCCGTGGTCTTGCCGTCACCAATTTTCCCGACGAAGCCGAACGTGTGGGAAAGGTTCGAGAGATACGAGGCGGAGCGCAGGAGTCGGTTTCTGAGAAAGCGAGCCTGTCCGGCGAGAGATTGCGGAAGCTTTGGGTCATCGATGACTTCGCTGTCGAGCCTGCGAAGAAGCCTCATCGCGTGAACAAGCGCCGGCGCGTCGGGGTGCCACGGATCAGGTCGAGATATCTCCGTCCATTCCTCGGCGAGGATGTCACGATAGCGGTGCGCGGCCTCGCTCGCGATTGCGGCGAGATACTTCTCGACCTCGATTGGATCGGGGTCGGTCGCACCGGTCTCTAGTCGAGAAATGCGACTCGGGTGGATGCCGAGCACTTGTGCGACGTCTGATTGCTTTCGATCGGCTTCTAGGCGGAGCCGCTCCAATACGCGGCCGACATCGGCTGGAAGATCGATCATGGCTGCCTCCTCATGCGTGCGATTAATTGTTGCATATATGCAGTTGACGGACGCGCGCAAGCAGAGTAAATGTCGCACACATGCTCATTTCAACGTTCATTTTCTGTTATCGCGCCCGTCGAGATGGGGGCTCTAATGGGTTCTCTTTCGAAGGGGGATTCTACTCAGCACAACTGAGATACTCGAATGGATCAAGGCGCCCATTTTTATCGCTGCGACCTTCAGGTTCACTCCCCGCGTGATCGCGCTTGGACGGGTCCAGATTGCGTCACAGATGCCGACCGCAAGGCGTATGCCGCGTCCTTGATCCGCGCGTGCCGACAAAAGGGGGTGGACGGCATCGCTATTACTGACCATCACGACCTGATGTTTGCAAAGTATGTTCGCGATGCAGCTCGGGCAGAGCGCGACGCCGACGGAAAGCCGATCCCGCCTGAACGACAGATCGTGGTGTTCCCCGGCATGGAGCTGACGCTGAACGTGCCGTGCCAAGCCCTGCTGATCTTCGATGCCGACTTTCCCGACGACCTTTTCTCTCTCGTCCTAACAGCACTCGCGATCGATGCCGGCAAGCCCCTGGACGCAAAGACGGCAGAAACCAAACGCCTGGATCACGTGACCACGCTGGAAAAGCTACGCGAGGAGCTGGATAAGCACAGTTATCTGAAGAATAAGTACATCATCCTGCCGAACGTGAGCGATGGCGGCGAGCATACCCTGTTGCGGAAAGGCAACTCGTCGAAATACGCAGCGATGCCGTGCGTAGGCGGATACGTTGATGGTCCTGTCAGCAAGCTTGGCAAGGGTAATCTGGCCATCGTGGACGGCAAGGCGAGTGAGTACGGACACAAGCGCATTGCCCTCTTTCAGACCTCGGACAATCGCAAGGCCAATCACGCCGATCTTGGAAAGCATTCCACTTGGGTCAAATGGGCGGTGCCAACGGCGGAAGCCTTGCGCCAAGCATGCTTGGCGCAAGAATCTCGAGTCTCGCAAGTGCAACCCGAATTGCCGGGCGTGGCGATAACCGCGCTCAGCGTCTCGAACAGCGTGTTTCTCGGCCCTATCGAGGTCGAATTTAACTCCCAATACAACGCGCTGATTGGCGGCCGCG